>Ga0209725_1000575_pt1 | contig 22245 bp, 20 predicted proteins | sample I18A1metaG_FD_184145 | JGI IMG/M metagenome (GOLD analysis project Ga0209725, IMG submission 184145) | Lake sediment bacterial and archeal communities from Gulf of Boni, Indonesia to study Microbial Dark Matter (Phase II) - ​I18A1 metaG... | ecosystem: Environmental > Aquatic > Freshwater > Lake...
CAACGCTCGCCTTTTCGAGACCTACACAGACCGGGTGGCGCATTCATAGAGAACCTGCAACCTTGAGAAAGAGAGTTCACATGCCAACAGCTACGAGGAACCCTACAAATGGGCGCAGCTGTGTCTCCCATGGAAAACCGGAAGCATTTCAACCGCGCATTCTACAGACGGAATGCTTCGATAGCAAGTGCTATGCATGATCGAACCTCGCTATTTCTTGAATAACACTAGCTCGAGTTTCTTGTTGCTGTTACGAGGGTTCTTTCTCCGTTTCTTCCCTTACTCTGAGTGATGCATGAGCTATGTCAGCACGACCTAAATATGACGGTTCCAATGCGGCCGCCATTCAAGAGCGCCCAACAGACTTGCCAGACGACAGTTCGGAGAACAAGACACTGTCAAAACTCGATGTCGACAGACCACAGGATTTCAAGTTCCATCTCGCGTACGGGGTTTATGCCCGAGCTTGGGAAGAGAACACTTCAGAAGCTACAAGAATGAAGCTGAATGAGCTGATATCCTCCCTCTCAAAGGACGACAGCGAAAGCAGTTACTTCGCCTTCTACGCCGGGATTGAAGAATACCGGAGGGACTTGATGTCGTTCAAATCCGGCAGGACGAGGATTCAAACCCAGAGAAAGAGAGACTGGCAGCGGACCGACTCGAGGGACAGGAGAAACCGACGCCACAGATGAAGACCCGGACAGGTTACATGCGGGCACGAACAGGGTGAGAGCTTCGTCGCCGACACAGAAAAGGGCGTGAGAATTATCTATAACGGCCGCTCTCTGCTCGGCGACATAAGAAGATAGGGAGGCAACAGTTCCAGATTGGAAGTCTGGGAAGCGATTAAGGGACGACGAAGCGTCCGTTCCTACAAGCCAGATCCTGTTCCAGTAGACCTAGTCAGAAAGCTGATCCTGGAGGCGGGCATATGGGCGCCGACGGGAGGGAACGCGCAGACATGGCGTTTCGTCGCTGTTACCGATCCGAGCTTGATCCACAAGATCAGGATGGTAGCGCCTGGAATACTAGGCGGCCCGCCCGCAGTGATAGTGGTATGTCAAGACGTAGACGAAGCCGAAAGAAAGGGAAGCGATCTGGGAAGAAATGTCCTAACACTCATGGACACCGCGCTGGCTGCCCAAAACATCCTGCTAGCGGCCTATGATCAAGGCTTGGGTACGTGCCTCATCGCATCCTTTCACCCCGGCGCCATCCAGCAGATTCTGCACTTGCCGCCGTCGATCGTCCCCCAACTTCTGATATCTCTTGGCTATCCCAAGGTGAACCCCCAAGCTCCCAAAAGGAAAACCGAGGTTGTGTGGTTCAATGAATACTCTCACAAACACTGAACTCGAACAGGAACTCTTCGAACTGATCTGCTACATGATCACCAGCGCACGAAACCTGATTCCGGAAAACAAGCTCTATGGTCCATTCCGCCTGATCGACGCTGCCAGCCGCCTCATAGACATTGTCAAGAAACTAGACCTGAAAAGCCCGCGTTTCGAAGCGATTCAGAAACAGATTGAGGACAGCAAATACACAGTCATGGATAGCGACGAGGAATTCACCGCCTTTCTGGAAAGTTTGGTGATGAGTCTGGTTCCTCTGATGGAAAACCGGAAGAGTCAGTCCTAGAAGGGAATCGTACGAGTCTAGTTCAACAAACCTCACGTTTCAGATAGCCGCAATATTCGTTGAGGATGGTTGGCCCCCGCAAAGTCTTATCTTTCCGTCTGGCGCAACTACGAGCATACACCGAGCGCTTGGAGAATACCTAGTTGTCTGTAGAGGAGAATAGAAAGATAGCTTGGGACTTCCACGCTGCCCTCAACAACCGGGACTTGGACAAGGCGCTGTCGCTATTCGCAGATGACGCCAGCTGGATTGTGATGCCTGGCGCTACAATCTACACGAAGCAGGATATCAAAAAGTACTTCGAGAAGATCATGAAGACGTACCCGAAGTTCATTGTAAGAGACATTCATCCGCCTGTTGTCTCCGGCGACATGCTTACACACGAGTACATTCATGAGGTTAGGCTTCAGGATGGCAGTGAGGGACAGATTCCTGCAGTCGTCGTGATGGAACTAAGAAACGGCAAGATCACTCAGGTCCGCCACTACATAGACAAGCTCGAAGCAGCCAAACAGATGGCGAAAGGCGCTGTGACCAAACGCGCCGTGGCAAGCATCGTGAAAAAAGTAGAAGCCGTGATCAATCCGTAGCAGTAGCTAGAGATTCTCCAAAATCAGATCGGTCACATTCTTCATGGACTGCAATCGCCCTGCGCATTGCTCGCAGACCCGTTTCTCAAATTCCATCTTGGAGACGCGCTCCTCTATCAGAAGCGGGGTGGGCTCCGCCTGAAGGAAGAGTGCAGTGAACCTTGCCTTTCGTGTTGCCGGTTTCTTTTGGCAGACCTCACAGGCTCCAACCCGATTGCGTCCCCTGAGCATGGAATCAATCATCAGTAGCCAACCCTGTCGACGGACAGCGACGGCCTCGCTCCTCACGTCTGGGCAGGTGCAGCCGTTCAAAACAATTGCGGCGACACGAGGGTTGGACGCGAGTTTCGTCCCGGCAAGCGAGATATCCTTCATGCATCAAGGGTAACAGCGATCCTCCTTGGGACGGTATATCCTCTCGCTTGATCAGGGAACCACAAGCTCACGCGCCGTCCTCTTCGATGAGCGGTCCAGACCGCTGCGATCTGTCAAAGAAGAGTTTCGTCAGATCTTCCCTCAACCGGGCTGGGTTGAGCACGATCCGCGCGCAATTTGGTCGACACAGATCCGAACAGCAAAGCTTGCAAGCGCCAAACATAGGAACAGGATAGTTGCGATTGGAGTGACAAATCAGAGAGAGACCACCCTCGTCTGGGACAGACACACGGGCAAGCCGATACACGAGGCCATAGTGTGGCAGGATCGGAGAACCGCCCCGATCATAGACGACCTAGTGTCGCGAGGCTATTCCTCCTACATTCGAAGAACCACGGGGCTCATTCCTGATGCATACTTCTCCGGGCCAAAGGTCAAGTGGCTCCTCGACAGTGTCCCCAAAGCGAAGAAGAAAGCCAGGAAGGGCGACCTGCTTTTCGGAACCGTGGACACCTTCCTGATTTGGAAGCTGACTGGAGGTCGAGTTCACGCAACAGACCACTCAAACGCCTCAAGGACTATGATCTTTGACATCAATCGAAGGTCTTGGGATCATAGGCTGCTCGATCTTCTGGGAATCCCGTCGGACATGCTACCAGAAGTCAGATCTTCAAGCGAGATACTCGGCCACACGGACAGGCGTCTGCTCGGACGAGAGATCCCAGTTAGCGGCGTTGCCGGCGACCAACAGGCCGCCCTGTTCGGTCAAGCCGGATTCGAAAGAGGGGCTGCAAAGAATACCTACGGCACGGGGTGTTTCATCCTCCTGAATGCCGGGAACCGTCCCCCGACCGTTCATCCTGGGTTGATCTCTACCATCGCGTGGAGCCTCGATGGCAAGGTCACTTACGCACTGGAAGGAAGCGTGTTCATCGCAGGAGCAGTCATTCAATGGGCGAGAGACAAGCTTGGCATAGTAAAGAAGGCCTCCGATACTGAGCTGATAGGCCGTGAGACGCTGAGTAGCGGAGGCGTATTCTTCGTTCCGGCGCTTACCGGCATCGGCGCACCATACTGGAACATGTACGCGAGAGGTCTCATAATCGGAATTACCCGGGACACAACGAGGAATCAGATCGTCAGAGCAGCACTTGAGTCGATCTGCCTCCAAACAGCGGATGTACTAGAGGCTATGATGAAGACAACGAAGAAACGACTGCGATCCCTCAGGGTCGACGGGGGAGCATCGGTCAACAATTTCCTCATGCAACTCCAAGCCGATCTGCTCGGAATTCCAATCGAGCGGTCAGCTATCCCGGAAACGACGGCGTTGGGGGCTGCATTTCTTGCAGGTCTCGCCGTGGGTGTTTGGGACGACCTAGACGAACTTGAAGGTCTGAGACGTGTGGATAGAGTCTTTAGACCATCCATGCGTGCCCACGTGCGAGCCGAGATGCGCGAGGGCTGGAAGCGGGCCGTTCAGAGGGCTCTAGACTGGGCGACGCCTAGCAGTTCTTCGAGACCTTCTTGATTTTCTCGCAAGAGCACGCTTTCTTGGCTCTGTGTGTGCAGGTCTTATGAGTTCCTCCTCGTAGTCGTGGCGTTTCGCGATCTCTTCCTTGTAGGCTCTAGTCTGAGAGGTCAGCTCTTTGTCTGTCCAGCCCAGAATCTCGCCCATCTTCTTCGCGACTTTGTTGCAGCAGTCGAGGCCTTCGCATTGCCTGAACCCAATGAGGCTTCTTCGAAGCATGAAGTCGCTCAGAGTGAGCGCTGATTCTTTCTCGATTGAGTGGATAACCTCGGCCACGATGTTATGGTTGGTCTTGCATATGCGCTCCCCGAGACGCTTGTCCTTCTTGAGGTAGTCGAGCACTTCCCTGCAGCGGGAACCGTAGAGCGAGACGAGGTGAGCGAGCGTTTCTGTACTGATTCCATATTCTGAGGCGAGCGAGTCTATGCTCGCCTCGACCTTCTCAAGCTCGGCGATGTCAGCGCCTGGCAGACGCTCTCTCGCGGTCGTGCAGACTGAATGGATCCCTAGCTTGCGAGCGGCCACATCCACGATATCTTCAGCGATGCCTCGGTAGGCTGTGAGCTTCCCACCGACCACGGAGATCATGCCCTTCAGTCCTTCCTCCTTCTCGTGGTCGTAGATGACATGGCGACGAGTAACGGCGGACTCTTTGACGCCTTCCACTCTGAGGAGCGACCGTACGCCTGCGTATGTGTAGAAAATCCGATCCCACGACACCCTCGGGAACGCTTTGCGAACTTCGTTTCGCAAGTACTCCACATCGCTCATGTCGGCCTTCACGTCATCCATGTCTCCATCGTAGTCGGTGTCGGTTGTTCCGACCAGCTCGAAATCCAGCCAAGGCATCGCAAAATAGGCTCGCCCGTCAGATGCGAATAGGGCTACTGCGTCGCTCGTCACCTTCGGCGTCACGAGATGGATTCCTTTCGTTGTCCGGGCAAGCGGCTGTTGTTTTCTCCTTGCTTCCTTCACGATCTCGTCTAGCCACGGACCGCCAACGTTGATGACTAATCTGGACCGAAAGTCGCACGACTTACCTGTGATAGTGTCCTGAACCTTCACACCCACGACGGCGTTGTTCTCTTTCCGCAGCCGGACAACTTCAGCATGATTCAGCAACAGGGCTCCGTGGTTCTTTGCTGAGACAACGTTCTCAATACAGAGACGCTCTGTGAGTGCGATCTGAGAATCATAATAGACATACGCGCCTTTGAGACCAGTCTCGGCCAACGCAGGCTCGGCCTCGAGCACCTTCCCCTTGTCGAGGTACTTGTGGCTTGGAAGCGACTTGTCGTATGAGAGAAGATCATAGAGTATCATGCCGATCTTGAGTTTCATTTTGTGAAGGTGGCTTTCCCCGTACACTGGGATGAGGAATTTCAACGGACGAACAAGATGCGGCGCGATCCTGAGCAGGATCTCCCTCTCTCTGAGCCCCTCTCTCACCAGGCCGAAATCATAGTTCGCCAAGTACCGCAGGCCGCCGTGGATCATTCTGCTCGAACGACCGCTCGTGCCATGGCAGAAGTCCTCTTTCTCGAACAGTACGGTCTTGAGTCCTCTCATGGCAGCGTCCCGGGCTACGCCGGTTCCGATCATTCCTCCCCCAATAATCGCGAGATCGAACTCGACTTCCGCAAGTCTAGCGAGGTCTCTAGCACGCATGACTATCGACCGAAAAGTGGTAGACCTTCCTGCCTTATACGTTAGGGCCGTACTCACCAAACATGAACGAACTTTGAGAAGTACGAATTGGCGTCATGCTGAGGGCGATTTCCAAGGCGAGCGTGACACTCAGATTCACTATCAGACTTGGACGCCAGTGACACAGCCGAAGGCCATACTTGCGATAGTCCACGGGCAAGGCGAACACAGCGGCCGCTACGCTCACGTCGCTGAACACATGGCACGAACGGGCTACTCCGTATGGGCCCACGATCTGCGTGGACATGGCAGATCGAGTGGAAAACGGGGTCACGTCGACAGCTTCGACCACTACCTGTCGGATCTTGATCATCTTATTCGAATTATCAAAGAACACGAACGATTGACAAAGATGTTCCTGATCGGACACAGCTTAGGAGGACTCGTCGCTGTAAGATACGCCGAAAGATGGGGGAGCGGACTCACGGGCTTCGTTGTGACAGCGCCACTCTTGAAGCTAAGAATGAAAGTACCGGGTTGGAAGAAGTTCATCGGTAGGGCGCTCTCGAGCATTGTTCCGACTTTCACGATGACAACAGGCCTAGACGCGAACCTTCTCTCGCATGACGGTGAAGTTGTCCACGAGTACGCCAATGATCCACTGGTTCACGGCGTGGCCACTGCACGATTCTACACCGAACTTCTTAGGGCTGAGGATGAGACTTTCAAAGAAGCTGCTCAGCTGACGCTGCCATGCCTGATAATGCAGGCTGGCGCTGATGGAATCGTTGATCCATCAGGAACCATGGATTTCTTCAAGAAGGTCGGGTCAGCCGACAAGACACTGAAAGTCTACGACGGCTTCTACCATGAGATCCTCAACGAACTTGGCAAGGAAAGTGTTCTCGCGGAGATAGATGCTTGGCTTTCAGCAAGAACCTAGGACTGTCACACTAGGCGTGGAGGAAACTCACTTCGGAAGCCCTGAACTGGGCGAATGCGTTCCTTCCGACCGCGATGTTGAGTTCGTCCACTAGGTCTGAGCTAGTCTCGATGTCCAGCGGAAACCCAACATCCATTGATATCTGCGCTACGGGGCCCATCTTTCGCATCCCGGTTACACGACCTTCGAAGACATTGCATTGACATTGACGCCATCCAGGCTTCCGGATGTTCCTTTCAAGTGAAAGCGACACCACCTGGGGTCTGAAGACCGCGATAACATGATCGCCAACGGTCAGACCGTTTGCTACTCCACGAATGCTTTGACCTTTAACCTCAGCAGAGGCGAAACTATCCTCTATCACTGTGAGTGTTCCACGCAGGATGTTGAAACCCATGAAGTCCGCAACAAATGCTGATCCGGGAGCCTCGAGCACTCTATTCCATGTCCCAACCTGCTCCACGTGTCCGTCGTTCATGATCGCTACGAGACCACTCATCAGCTGGGCCTCAGCCAAGTCATGAGTCACGAATACGGATGTCAGACCGAGCGTACGAGTGACTTCGTCGAGGCTTTTCCGCAGCTCTCCAAGAAGCCTCGTCCTTGAAACTCTGTCAAGGGTTGAGAAGGGCTCGTCAAGCAGGAGAACTCTCGGACGTGCTATCAAAGCCCTTGCTAGCGCCACCTTCTGTCTTTCTCCCCCGCTCAGACCTTTGATATGACGACCTGCCAGATGCGAAATCCCTAGCCATCCCATCATTCCTCTCACCTGCTCCTTGGCTTTCGCTCCTGACTCTCTTTGGCCGAACGCGATGTTGTCATCGACCGTCAGATGGGGGAAGAGAAGACAGTCCTGTGGCAAATAGCCGACGTGCCTTTCTTCGGGGGCTAAGCGCGTGACATCGACACGGTTGAATTCTATGCGCCCAGATTCGACTCTACGAATCCCTGCGATACATTCTATTAGCGTCGTCTTACCGGAACCGTTTGGACCCACAAGTGCGACGCACTCGCCGTCCGGAACATCCAGATTGATCCCTTTCAGTGCAAAGCTACCGAATTTCGCAGAAAGATCAGTGACTCTTAGGATGGAATTTCACCCCTGTAGGCGATCTTTCGAGAAATCACGAGAACCGTCACTGCGATCCCCAAGAGTATCAGAACAGTCGCCATCGCCGCCTCAAGATCCGCCACCGACAGATTGAGGAACATCGCAATCGGCAGAGTCTCGGTCTTGAATCTTGTTGCACCGGCCAATGTCACAGTGGCTCCGAACTCACCCATCGCCCTAGCCCACGCGAGCACCGTAGCCCCGAAAAGTCCGTCCCTTGCCAACGGCAGCGTGACCCCCACAAAACAGTCTAGTTCACCGTGCCCCAAAGTTCGCGCGACTTTTTCGTATCGAGGATCGATTCCATCAAAGACCGGCTTCATCAGCCTCACTGCGAGGACACTGATCACACTGAACTGAGCTAGCACTATCCCGGGCGGCTCGAAAACAAACTTGACGATCGAATTATCGATGAAGACACCCACCGGAGTATTTGTGAAGAATATGAGCAGCGCAGTGCCGAGGGCAACCGGCGGCAAAGCGATTGGGATGTTGATTAGCGCGTCAACCAAGTCCTTCCCAACAAAGCTTGCCCTTGACAGGACGTAGGCCGCGGGGACTGCTACAATCAGCGAGAGAATCGTAGCCACAGTCGCCGTGATGAGTGTAAGAGCAACGGCGAACTGTATCTCTTCAGAAAAAAAGGCTGACATCAACGTCGAAGGATCAGAGTACAAGGATCCAACACATACGACGGCGAGTATGAAAAGTGCAAGGAACACTAGGGAAACGCTCGATAGGACCTTGAATGTTTTCATCCCTCTCAGCCGCGTTACGCAAGATTCTCCAAAGACTCTATCTCTGCGTTCGGGGCGTGCAGTCTTGCATCCTGTTCGGTCGCAAAGTATCCGTACTTCATCCATATGGTCTGCGCGTCTTCTGATGAGAGAAAGTCTAGGAACTTTTCTGCTGAAGACCTATTCTTAGCGAATAAGGATATGGCCCCAGCTATGTAGGATATCTTCGGTATCCTACTTGGAGCTACCCACACCAACTCAGCCTCGTTGGGAGTCCATGCCGCAAAGACGTGCCAGCCTATGATAGCGTCGACCGCTCGAGCAGCTATCAGAGCGGCAGTTGCGTCGCAGCTCTGGGCGTACACGACAATATTACGACTCACACTCTCCCAAAGATGATTTCTTTCCAACAGGTCTTTTGCATAAAGGCCGACACAGACCGATTCTGGATCTCCGATACCGACCCGAATGCCTGGCCTGGCGAGATCTTCGAGAGTCGTTATGTTCTTGGGATTTCCCTTCTGCACAATAATCGCGGGGACGAGATAAGCGAACACAGTCACGTGCCCTGTACCGATGTCTACCACACCCAACTTCTCTGCCTGTAGGAGGTAGTCCGGGGATCCCGGAATGAAGACGTCGCCTGTCTTGGAGATTCTCATAGCGGAAAGGACGTTGCCGGAACCGCCAAGCCGAAGTTCAACCTTAACTCCATACCTTGCCTCAAACATCTGAGCGACCTCCTCGAGGACGGGCGCGCTTGCCGCGCCAGCGAACACAACCACGCTACCATGGTCGGCCCAGAGATACGAACCGAGCCACGCCATCAGGAACGCGCCCGCAATAACGCCTATCATGAAGCTCAAGACGATGAATCTCTGAAACTTGCGGGTTTGGCCCATGCGCATACTGCCTTTGCCTATTTGCAACAGAATAGTTACATAAGCGCTGAGTGTAAGCGCCAGAGCTTACTCCGTCGCCAATAGCTCAACCGTCGCAGTGAATGGATGAACCGAGGCTGTTCTTTCGATCACAGAGTGCAATCTGACGGCTTGCTTCGAGTCCATTCACATCTCAAGACAGGTTCGTACACTTCCTCGACTGTCGGAATTTCGACAGAGAACCGGCTAGTTCCAGCGGAAGAAAAAGTTGGGACGGCGGTATCCTTGGAACTCGTAATTCAACAAAGCTAGGGCTGCATCTGAGGCTGAGCCTTCGGCCTGCCCGGAGGTCTGCCCCGTCGCTTGCTTGGAGGTCTGCCTCTGGGTCGACCCCGGGGTCTGCCCGGAGGTCTACCCTTTCTTGCTTTGCGTCTCCTGCGCCGTCTTCTCGGAACACGCGTTGCAATTGCGAGAGCAAGGTCCTTCGTTCTTTCCCTTATTTCGACGGGCAGAGCACTGATTTGTTTTCTAATGCCTTCCGCGATGCTCAGTACATTGGCGATGGAGTCCGAGGTCTTTCGTCTAGGCATAACGTTTCCCTGATTTAAGATGCCTCATAGCGGATAGATGAAGCTTTCCTTGCTCGATGACTCTTCACCGCTCCTATTCTCAAGCGTCTTTTCAGAAGCACAACCTCGTTGCAGAGAGATCATCTCAGAAAATAGGTAACTTCGAGCCATTAGAATCAACTTCCTTGGGTCAAATCATCGATCATATGTCTACGAATCGCGGTCGCTCTTGAGTCTGCAGAAGATGCTAGAGGTTCGTCTCTGCTGCGGGAGGAGCGACTTTAATCTCAGATTGAGTTCGCAGTTGCTCGTTCATTTCTACATTGTGAGACGACTGACAGTCCTGCTCCGAGATATTCCGATATTCCGGACATTCAACCTGTAACCATGCCGGATTCCGTCTTGCTTGCAAGCCCAATTCTTGATGGACCTCCTTTCCGATGTACCTCAATGGAATTGCTGTTGCCAATTGAGTCGGCGCCCATGGCCTCGCAGAGTGGCGTACAAGATCAGCAGTCCAAGCAGGGGTGAGATGATCACCATCACGAGGACAAAACATGAGTCGATCAGGTCACAGATGACCGTGTTTCTGGGAAGCATAGGCAGTGTATCCCTGTTTGTAGCTGCGGTTGGCATAACCAACACCATGTTCGTGCCGGTAATGGAGAGAACAAGGGAGATAGGCATCCTGAAAGCCTTGGGATACCAGGCCCAAGCAGATTATGGGAATATTCGCTTCGGAGGCAATTCTAAGCGGCGTCATCCGCGGAGTCGAAGGCACCACACTTGGCTATGCCCTGTATTTCATCATAGGAGATGCCCTACCCACGTTTGGCGGATTTGGGCCGCCCGGACAAACTAGAAGCAGCACAACATTTACCCTGGTGTTCACTCCTGAGCTGATATCCTTCTCGTTGCTTTTCCCAATCGGAGTCGCCGTATTAGCGGGACTCTACCAAGCTTGGCGAGCGTCAAGGATGAACGCAGTAATCGCCCTGAAGTACGAATAGGCAGCTGTCGCAAGCTGCACTGCAGCATCGTCAAGTCCTAGTTGAGCTCGGAACAGTTTCGGAGGCAGTCAATGTTCATGTCGGTTTTGGATCATTCTTCATAACATGCGCTAGGGTTTTCGTAAGTCGGTATTCCTAGGAATCTCCACTCTAGAGTCAACCTATCACGCTGTGACGGCTTCACCCATTGTATGAAAATCCGCGTAGATGTCCTAGGACAAGTGCAGGAGAGGGGATTCGAACCCACGAACTCTCTTGCTCGAACGGGAGACACGACGGTTTCTCCCCATGCATGTTCTCTCTTACCTCTGTATCGGACCATACTATGTGTTAGCGACGAAATGGAGTTCGGCATGACCAACGAGGACATCGTCGTACGCAAAGCACGAAAGTAGAGGTGCTTCTGTCGTGCGGCGTCAGCAGCAGTACACGTGAGAAGAGCCTACCGAGGCTGGCTGCGTATGGTCTGATGTACTCATGGATAGTAGCAGCCGGAGATGTAGGTCAGCTGAAAAGTCTGCTGTGATGAGATCCGCGAAGCGTAGCTTGGAGCTTGGTCGGGACCATAGTATGCCGCGGGTTGGCAGACATATGAGGGCTGGTAGACGCGTGCAGACTCGTACACCCAACGTTGTCCGTAGCCTTGAGTAGGCGTCCGAAGCGTTATGATTCTGTCCTGGGGCAGTGGGTACCCGGATATGCTATAGGGGTAGTACGTGTAACATGCGCGGCTCTGTGGGTAGCAGTTCTGCGGCTGCAAGTTCTGCAGGTAGTAGTAATTCTGTAGGTAGTAGTTCCTGTCTTGGTAGCAGTACGAGCTATCCGCCACCTGACCGTAGTAGTAATAGTAGGACGTTTCCTGCCACACCTCGGTTGCTCTTCCGATCAGCGGGCCACGCTGAGCATTGGCTGGAACAACCAGCGGAAGCCATGCCTGCCAGTTATCACCGACCCTGACATTTGTGTTCGTTAAGATTGTTTCAGATGCCAGTCTCACGAGTTGCCCATTAACATATGAGAAGATGTCTATCGAGAATCTGATCATTCTCCCATGCGAATTCGCGGTTACAGCGGCTGAGACTGAGATGGCCTGGCCCGGATCTGCAGAATAGGGAAATGTGAGCTGGACGCTCACGTGCGCGGTGGAGACCGTGATCGTGCTCTTTTTTGGCGCTGCGCCTACGCCGTAGGCGCTCGGGATGACTGGACCGACAACCAGGACGAAGAGTATGAGAGCGACAGCGACTAGTGTAGATAGTCTTGGCATCAGGGTGGCCTTAGGCCTATGTAAGCCTACGTAGTCTTATAAGACTTCCTCCAGCCCCACACGGCCGCTCTGACCTTCCGCCGATTCTCTCCAGCGGGTTATGACGGTGGATTTGTGATCATCCTTAACATCATGTGCCGTGCCATATTCGGCTGGTTCTACTCAGTTCTGTGATCAGATGAGGAAGAAGACGCAATTCATGAACAGGCGCGAACTGCTGGCTCGATTTGATGAGACAAGCCGCAAAAACGGTTGGCCCCCCACTAGCTGCACTTCTGTCTATGCGCCTGCATTTTCTGCCAGCTTTCGGACTAAAAACGAGCACATAACAAGCTGAAGTTGAGCATTAGTCAGGGTGCACGTGGGCTTGAGACAATTCCGCAGGGAATCAACATTCACGTCGGTTTCGGAACGCAGACTAAGGTTTCTTACGAACCATTCTCCACTCTCTTACGACTTCACAGACCGCAGGATACCCTTCGATATCCACCATCACAGCCCGGTGATCGTGCGTGTAGTGAATCAGACGCGGTTTGGACACCTTTCGTCCGATGCATCGCAGTCGTTCGCCCACAAGTCTGCTAGGGTGTTGGTTGGACACGCTTTTCACTCCAGAGTTCCTCCAAAATGCTGTTGACGAGTGTCAGATCGATCCGGAGCGAGTCCGCTATTTCCGAGGACCATGCCCGATCATTCTTCTCCAAGAATTCAAGAATCTCCTTACGGGCTTGGCGTCTAGACACGTCACGAATCTTGATGACCTCTGTTCCCTTCAACTGGTCCGCATAACTCCTGATAGCCTCTCTAATAGCCTCAGACTTCGAGCTCCGCAATCTCTCGACTATAGTGTCAAGTGCTTCAAGTTCCTCTTCGTCAAGTTGAACTGGATAGACATAACGCTTGACCTGTCTCGCAATTGCCAAATTGATCAGTCTCTATACAATTACATAAACTCGCATAAATAGCTGATGGCGCGATCAGGTTCCCTACGTCGACTTCCCCTGTTCGGTTGTTCGAAGCGGATCTTGTACCCCTCGGCCCGGGGTCAAGGACCAGTCCTGCCGATGAAATTCTGAGTCCCCCTTCTCCATCGACAACCGGAAGTAGTGAGCCAGACTGCAGGATGCCAAGGTGCCGGTACATAATCAAGTTCTCATGGTGCGAGGTCGATCAGCAGTTCTTCCTAGCTGATGCTACCTCGATTGCCCGTTTGAGTATTTCTTCGTGTCTCTCTTCATCTGCGGCGATATACTCAATTATCTTCTTCACTGTGGCATCTTCTTGGTCGCAGGCAGTCAGTCGAGAGTACAGCAAAGTTGCGTATTCTTCACCAACGCTGCCTTCGTAGTCAAGGAGTCTCCGCATGGCTTCGGACAACGGCATTCCCTTCTCCACGCCATCCTTGGGGCCCCTCGTGAGCTCAACAGAATCGGTGAAGATGGTGCCGAGTACTGTCTTGCAGTCTGGGATTGCCGGGGGATACGTCTGGTCAAACAATCGTGCGAGGTGCTTGAAGATCTCCTCGTGTCCTTTCGTTTCGTGGAGTATGACGTTCAATAGGAGTCCGATGCTGCGATCCTCAGCCTTCTCGAACAATGTTTCGTATAACAGGGCGGTCTCATGCTCAATGAAGGCAAGGCAGGAATAGAGCGACATGTCTCTCGTGACAGTCTCAAGACGACTCGCTATTTAACTTGAACCAGCCAAGGAAGAGAGTTATCAGGCCGCAGAATAACGAACCGCAATAGAACTCCTGACTCTTCCAAGGAGGACATCGGCAACTCACACCAGTAAAATGGTGCGGGCAGACATCAGGCCTCTGTCGAAGACAAGGCTGATCCTGGTGTCTTGATCATGTCTAGATGGAAGGTTGGTTGCAGCATCGATAATCAGACGCCCCAAGGTGCACCTAGCCGTCTCTCTCTGACGTGCTTGTTCGCCGCTGGCCGTTCGCTAAGCTTAACAGTCATTGGTTGTTTCAGATCACGAGCTGCGTAGGCAGCTCAAGGTGATGAGGCTCACCTCAACCGCCTGACCATGCGTCAGGATGATAGCTTCTACACCACTGAAAACGAGGTGAGACTCTGAATTCCCGCTTCTCCGCCGCCTGTGTCGAATACCTTGCAAGATGGATCCGAACGAAGAGGACAATTGGATACATTCGAGCGCGACAGAATGAAGACGGGGGATACTCCTTCGCGCAAGGAGCAGAGTCCTCCGCAGCCGACACTTACTATGGCATCGAGGTTCTCAGAATGCTTGGAGCGACGCCCACGAACCCTAACAAGACAATCGACTTCGCTAGGCGCCTACAGCATGAAGATGGTGGTTTCGACTCTGTGTACGTAGCTCACTATGTGATCATGGTCCTACGTGAGCTTGGAGTCAGACTTCAGCTGTCGTTTGAGCGTTTCCTGTTGTCGCTTCAGAGAACTCACGGAGGGTTTGGTGTCATGGAGGCCGACATCGAGTCGCCTTCAGAGCTGGAACAGACTTTCCTATCTCTCAAGCTTCTACGAATAGCCGGACACAAACTGTCTCTTGACAAGACAAGGGATCTCATTCTGAGTCTTCAAAATCCTGACGGAAGCTTTGGGAGGTCAGGTCATTCGAGACTGGGTGCGACGTACCACGCTCTGGCCAGCCTAGACTTGCTTGGCTTTGAAGCAAAGACGCTGCGTCGCACAGTGGACTGGGTGAAATCATGTGAGATCCCAAGTGGAGGGTTCAGGCCGACCCCGGACAGCCACGACTCGTACATCGTCATGGACGATATCTTCTACGGAGTGATGAGTCTTGACGTTGTTGGTGAAGAATGTAGATACCCCTCTCAGACTCTTGACATGATAGCTCGATTCCAGAACTCCAATGGCGGTTTTCGTAGGTCCATATTCCTCGGAATCTCCACTTTGGAGTCAACGTATCACGGTGTGGCGACAGCCTCAGCGATTCTGACAAGGTGCGTGTAGATACCCTACGACAAGTGCGGGAGGGGGGATTCGAACCCCCGAAGGCCTACGCCATAGGCTCCTGAAGCCAAGGCAGCCGTGAACGCTTCTACCCCTTAGACCTGGTTCCCGCCAACTCGACAGTTGGCCTCGGGTACTCCCGCCACGGACCCGATACTTCGACCCGACCTAGTTAACGATTTTGCGAGAACCGCTGCAACTTTTGGACTCTGGAAGGAATTCAATTAGAGGGAAACAGAGATTGGTCCGGAATCGCGCCAAATCAAAGCTGATGTCGAGACGAACGGCCACGGGTCAGGGTCGGTGTTCATGCTCTCATCACAATGCCTATCAGAGACCTCAGGATGGGCCATCGATGCGAGGGTCGCTACATTGCATGTTTCCCTGAAGTACGGGAAAGGCTCGATCAAACTTCGGATTCCCAAGAACCGACTGCTGGGAGTCTTGAAGACGAAGTCATCTATTCCGCACGGTCAGAGCGTCCCAGAAGCTCTTGCCTCACCAGTCGGAATCGAGACCCTTCCGAAACTCCTCGACCGAAACGACAAAGTCGCAATAGTGGTGAGCGACGTGACTAGGCCCTGCCCGACCTCAAGAATCCTCCCCCACGTCATGCGACAGCTGGAGGCTTCAGGCATTTCTCGCGACAATGTGCGGGTGCTCATTGGCACTGGAACGCACAGGGGCCACACTCCCGCAGAGAAGAGTAGGCTCCTAGGCAAATATGCAACGCTGATCCCACAGGTTGCTGATCATGACCTAGATTCAACACAGCACATTGGAACCACGAAGAGGGGAACAGAGATCTCGGTCAATCCTCTCCTGCTCGACGCCGATTTCGCCTTAGCAATCGGCAATGTTGACGTCCACTATTTCGCCGGATACACCGGCGGGCACAAGGCGGTGATCCCTGGAGTCGCCGGAAAGGAGACGATCGAAAGAAACCACAGCCTCATGACGCTACCAAATGCTGAACCGGGAGTCGTGGAGTCAAATCCTGTCCGCGAAGACCTAGAAGAAGCCGGATCAAGAACGGGACTACGATACGTCGTCAACGTTGTCCTCGACGAGGCAAATCGAGTCGTCGCAGCATTTGCGGGAGACCCAGTCCTCGCTCACCGGGCCGCAGCCAAGATCGTAGATCAGTTCGTTAAGGTTCCCATCAAGCAACCGGCAGACATTGTGCTCGCAAGCGCTGGCGGCTACCCGCGTGATATTAACCTCTATCAGGCTCACAAGGCGATTGAGAACGCCGGTCATGCCGTAAAGGACGACGGCACCATCATAGTAGTTGCCGAATGTGGTGAAGGTTTCGCAAACTCAACCTTCCAAGACTGGACAATGAACGCCTCCAGCCTTGAGGAAATAGGCAGACGACTCAGCAAGGAGTTCGTCCTTGGAGCCCACAAAGCCTACGCGCTCAGCAAGATCGCAAAGCGAGCAGAGATCATCGTAGTGTCTGACAGGATCACTGAAGCGAATCCGCTTCTCTTCAAGATCTTCAAGAAACCGCAAGAGGCTTTGGATCATGCTTGGCGCTCGCATGGAACCGATGCCTCGATCATGCTGATGCCTCATGCAATGAACACTCTGCCCGTGATACGAGCTTAGGCTGAGGCTATCTGAAAGATACGAACGCCGATTGCACTCCTGAGAAGTTTCGTAATCCTTAAGAGAAGTAGCCTCACGCCACTTGCAGCGCTGAAGCCGGACGAGTGGAAAGCCCACAGGAGAGGCGATCCGAAACCAATTGATGGCGGCAAAAGAGATTGAAGCTGATACCAAGGTTCTACTACCTTTATCGGCGTGCTTGGAAGCGGCTCGCCATATTCTCCGCCATCGCGGGACCCGGCATCATAGTGATGGTTGCTGACAACGACGCGGGAGGCATCACAACCTACGCGGTCTCGGGATCTCGCTACGGATTCAACCTGATCTGGGTCATCATACTATTCTGCATACTCGCCTATTTCGTTCAGGAGATGACGGTTCGCCTTGGAGCCGTGACCAAGAAGGGACTCGCTGAGGCAATCTTCGACGGCTTCGGCCCAGCCTGGGGATGGTTCTCTCTGCTGGAGCTGGCGCTTGCCAACTTCCTGACGCTGATCACCGAGTTCATGGGCATGGTGGCCGCTGCCAGCATCTTCGGAGTACCTCCGGTGGTGACAGTCATCGCGGTCGCCGTTTTTCTAACGGTACTTGTAGGGACAGGCACATTCTGGACTTTTGAGAGGATGACGCTCGTCTTCTGCCTCCTGAACTTGGTATACATACCAGCTGCGATCCTTGCGCAGCCTGACTGGGGCGTCATAGCCCGCGATATTGTGTCACCAAACTTTGAGGGAGGCATAACGACGCCTCTCTTGACACTGATACTGGCGAATATTGGAACCACGATCGCCCCTTGGATGATATTCTTCCAGCAAAGCGCCGTCGTCGACAAGGAGCTTGACGAGAAAGACATTCCCTATTCTCGGATCGACACCGCCCTTGGCGCAGTCATGACAGGCTTGGGTGCGACGTTCATAATGATCGCAACAGGGTCCACTCTTCACAAGATAGGACTGAATATCACCGAAGCATCGGAAGCGGCCATCGCACTAGTCCCGCTGGCTGGGCGACACGCCGGAGCGCTGTTTGCCATCGGCCTCTTCAGTGCCGGTCTGCTAGGCGCAATCTGCGTTTCCCTTGCGTCCTCTTGGGCGTTTGGGGAGGTCTTTGGATGGGCGCACAGTCTCAACGTCAACGTCAAGAGCGCCCCGTGGTTCTACCTGTTCTACGTGCTTAACGTCGTTTTTGCGGGGGCGATTGTTCTAATTCCTCATGCACCATTCGTGCTGATAATACTCTTCGTCCAAGTAGTTGCTGTGACGCTGCTTGCTCCTTCTCTCGTGTTTCTGATCCTGCTGCTGAATGACAAGCGGTTGATGGGCCCGCATGCAAATACCAGAGTCCAGAACTTGATAGATTGGGCAATCGTCGGAGCAATCGTCACCGTCTCATCCGTGTACGGTATCTCGACGATCTTCCCGCACTTATTAGGAGGTTGAGGCCGAGAGATGACCAAGCGCGCGACGCGCCCTCGGTCTCGAGGGGATCACTGATGTCAGCAAGGTCCGACCAGATTCGAGAGTACGCCCAGAAACCTTCAGTGGGTGAGAACAAGAACGCTCGATACCTCTTGCTGAGCGACATCATCGACAAGAAAGTTCAAACGAAGAGCGGCGTCACAGTCGGCAAGCTGAGAGACCTGATATTCAAGGATGATGCGCGGTACGCGGAAGTAACTAGCCTCATCGTCGAGCGCCCGCTGGGCCGTCCTCCTTGGAACATCCCTTGGAACAATGTTATCGACATCACGACTGACAGGACAATCGTAGAAGATCCGCCTGAGGGCAAATATCTTGAAATCAAACACGGCGAAGATCACCTCGTTCTTCGAGACAAAGTGCTTGACAAGAGAATCCTTGACATTGAAGGATTCGATGTCGAGGTCGTCTATGACATACAGCTTCTGCTAGTAGAACGCAAGCTGTTCGTTGTCGGAGCCGACGTGGGGCGGCAGGCTTTCCTTCGCAGACTTGGCCTAGGGAAAGTGGCCAAGCTAGTTCTTGAGAACCGGTCGAAGGAGGATATCATTCCGTGGCGGTATGTTCAGCCATTGCCCGCAGATCTCACCAGCACGAAGGGAGACGTGAAACTCACCATCACAAGGGAAGGACTCAAGGACATACATCCAGAGGACCTGGCTGACATACTTGAAGAGCTCAGCCACGAGGAGAGAGTTCACATCTTCAACGCGTTGGACCACGAGGTCGCCGCTGATGCTCTGGAAGCAACTGAGCCAAGGGTCCAGAGGGAAATCCTAGCGTCAACAAGCGCTGACCGCGCAGCCAAGATCTTCGAACACTTATCGCCAGTCCAAATCGCTGACATCCTGTCGATTCTTCCCCGAGACGACTCTGAGGAGCTCCTGAAAACGTTGAGGACAGACGTTGCATCGAAAGTCAAACTCCTCTTGAGCGAGCACGATGTGCCCGCTTCCACTCTCGCGATGCACTGCTTCCTTGGATTTCTAGGCGACCTCAAGGTTGAGGACGCTTTCACGCGATTCCGAGAAGACGCTCGCCACTGTGACGTTACAATGTACATCTACGTCGTGGATGAAGAACAGCACCTGCGAGGCGTCATAGACATCAACGAACTCCTGCAGGCTGACCCAAGGCGCAGACTGGAAGAGATCATGACGAAGAACGTCGTAACAGTTGCTCCCAGCACCATGCGCAGCGATGTCGAGGCGTTGTTCCGCAAGTACCGGTTCAGAGCAATACCAGTGGTCGATGACTCGAAGAAAATTGTCGCAGTCATTAGAGAGAAAGATGTATTCCTGCCGGAGGAATAGCTCACCCTTTCGATTGGCAACTTGGACGTGAAGAGAGATATGCCTCGCGTAGAGAGAAGCAGAACGGTTTGGGCCGCACTTCTGTTCCTTAGGATATACCTGATCTTCATCGTCGCGCTAGTGGTCTACAAGTTCCTCACACAGTTCAGTCTGACGTGACTTCCGCTGCGACAGCTCGAGCCGCATTGACCATGTTCCCAAGCTTCTTGAGTGCAATCTCATATGCGTCCGGAATACCTAGCATCCCGCCGAAACCGCAGTCCGGCTTCACGATGACCCTCGGCCCAAAGGTCTCAAGCGCTTTCCGCAACGAGGATGAGATCTCCTCAACGGTCTCCACTTGAGGTTTGACAGAAGACAGAGAACCGTATGCGAGGAACTTGCCGGTGCGCTCGAAATCATCCCGGGTGTAGGCTTGAAGGTTGTCAGGAGCCCCCGCGAATTCGTGGTCGATCACATCGACGTCCGTCTGTAGCAGAACACTCTTGACTAGCGGAGTCACCTTGCCACACACGTGAACCGCGGAGATCGTCGATACCTCTCTGATCAGCGTGTCGAGCATCTCGACGACGAACTTCTCGTCGTAGTTGAAGAGAACTCTACGTCCCAGCATGATCGATAGGAAGGGCTCGTCTATGTTGATCAGATCGAATCCTAGGTCGCTGAGCCGTCGACATGATCGGCTGAGAGCCTGGGCGACCGCTTTGACAATCCCAGGCTTTGATGCTCCACATGTCATCACGTTCTTTCTGTTCAGATAGCTGGTGACGGTGAAAGGACCTGTGACACATGCCTTAACCCCTTTCACCTTGGAGGCCAGTCCTCGCTCGCGGAGGAATGTTGCAAAGTACTCTGCTCTTTCCACGCCGATTGGATCAGCTGGAGGTCTGATCTCATCGGAGACAAGCTCAGCCTCTTCCCCCTTGATTCGGATTCTAGGCTCAACTCTAGAGAGCGGGATCAGAAACTGTAGACCCATGTTCATGGGATCAGAGCGCGAGCCCGGGAGCTGAGGATAACACGGGTAGTCTAACCCCACAGAAAGCTTGTCAACTGTTGCGCGATCTACGTTCGCCCTGGTCCCGTCGAAATCGTCAACGATCGGCAGGCTACCTACGTCCACTGTTGCTAGCAGCATTTCCTCCAGCAGCTTCTTCAAACCGATTCAGCTCGACATGACCTTGGGGAATCCTCGATCATCATATTGGCACGTGTGGAATCACGAAGTAACTCATGATCTTAGGCGTACTTGTGTGGCTCGTCGCTCGTTGAAACTGGGCGGATTCAGCCGTAGAGTCTCGCTGCAGCCTCGGTCAATCCGAGTTCGTCGAGTTTCTCTCTCGTCGGTCTGCCTTCCTTGTCCCAGCCTCTCTTCCGATAGTACGTCTGAAGCATGCTTGTGAATTTCTGTTTGTCGATTTTCATTCCCGCGGTCTTGCCTGTCGGCACGGGATCAGTGAAGTCTCTTTCGGGTAGCACGTCATCCTTTGTGGATATTCCCTTCCTCAGCACCGCCATTGCTCGTGTCAGGTTCCAGACTCTTTCTGAACGCTTCAGCAACTCGTCAAGGGTGAACTCTTTCCCTGTGACCGCGGAGTAGGCTTCCGCGTACAGGTTCGGGTCCATGCCGAGTTCGACCCAGTGGAACCGGCAGACGCCAAGCATGTCAAAGAGCGGCCTCAGATGCTGCAGGTAAATGACCTGATCGACCTTGTCATCGGCGTAGCTGTCTCGGCCTACCTTCAGATCATACGTGATCGCCCATGACCGGTTGTGGTGAGCTCCGATGTCTGTTGTTGCGTACGACAACGCCATTGCAGGCGCCGCTCGGTGGTCGTATCCTGAGATCTCCAGGCCCTTCACCTGCATTGCAAATTTCGACGATCCTTTCCCGATTTTCTTGGACAGCGCCCTCACGCCGTCAGCCATCGCGTCGCCGAAGCCTTTCCTCTGAGCCGTCATCGTCAGAAGCTTCAGCACCGAATTCAAGTCTCCAAATTTCGGCTCGAATCCGAGGTGGCGCTTTGACACGAGTCCTCTCTCGTAGGCTTCCAGTACGAAGCCGATGACGCTGCCAGCGGAGATCGTGTCGAGGCCCAACTTGTCTACAAGATAGTTTGCCTGAACCACCTCACTGATGTTTGTCAGGCCGAGGTTGGCTCCGAGTAGTGCCGCGTTTTCGTATTCGACGCCGATCTCAATTTGGTCGCCGTCCTCGTTCTTCACTCGGCTCACGTGCTCGCATGGGACCGGGCAGTTGGAGCATGGTCTACTCTTGATCTTGGTCTGCTTCTCCATCGCCTCGCCGCCGATGCTGGCGGCATTCTCGAACTGCGTCTTCTGGAAGTTCAGTGTTGGAAGGGCCTCAACCTCGTTGGCCCATTCTATCACGCTCATCGTACCCTGGCGCATCCACATCTTGTAGACCGAGCTCTGAGTTATGATACCCAGTGATTTCTTGTAGACATCCGCAAGTCGGCTGGGATTAGCGATTGGGACGTCTCTGGCCCCTTTCGCCACGATCGCCTTCAGCCGTTTGGCACCCATGACAGCGCCGGTTCCAGTTCTT
>Ga0209725_1000576_pt1 | contig 22180 bp, 18 predicted proteins | sample I18A1metaG_FD_184145 | JGI IMG/M metagenome (GOLD analysis project Ga0209725, IMG submission 184145) | Lake sediment bacterial and archeal communities from Gulf of Boni, Indonesia to study Microbial Dark Matter (Phase II) - ​I18A1 metaG... | ecosystem: Environmental > Aquatic > Freshwater > Lake...
TGCTTCTTCTTTTCATTTAATGAGTTCCTTTTTGCTTACGTATTCACCAGAGAAAGGGCTATAACGATGCCAGCTATGGCTGCAGTATTCATAACTCAGTACACATGGCTTTGGGCTGACTTGTGCGCGTCAATGGTCTTGATGATGATGCCGATGGTTATATTCGCCTTTGTTATCCAGAAAAGGCTTGTGAGGGGGTTGACTATGGGCGCTCTAAAAGCTTAATCTCTAAGCCATAGTCAAGTTCCGTAACGAGGCTATATGAGATGATGAGAATGCTAGGAGGATACGGTGAGAAGATCCTTCGTGTGAATCTTTCCGATTCTAAGATCTCGACGGAAAAAACAGACGCTCTGCTACAGAAAGAGTTTCTAGGCGGAAGAGGTTTTGGATCAAAGATTCTTTACGACGAGGTACAGGCTGGTATTGACGCGTTTGATGAGAGAAACAAGATAGTTCTAGCCATCGGTCCTCTAACTGGAACGGAGGCGCCGTCTTGCAGCAGGTTTGCAGTCGTAACGAAATCTCCACTAACCGGTGGATGCACTCAGACTATGTCCGGCGGATACTGGCCTGCCGAGTTGAAGAAGGCCGGGTACGACGCGATAATTATAGAAGGTGTCGCTTCAGACCCAACCTATCTATGGATAAAAGATGAGCACGTCGAATTGAAAGGTGCCAAGAAGATGTGGGGTCTATGGACAGCGGACGCAGAGAGGCTCATAAAAGAAGAAATCGCTGATCCTAGAGCGAGGGTGGTCTCGATAGGACCTGCAGGAGAGAATTTGGTTAGATACGCATGCGTAGTCGCGGACATGACAGCGCCGAGGCCGGGGCAAGCTGCTAGAGGCGGCGCTGGAGCCATTATGGGCTCGAAGAAGCTCAAGGCGATCGCCGTTAGGGGATCTGGAGAGGTCAAGATCTCTGACCCTATCCTGCTCAAAGAAGCCATAAAAGAAATAATCACAGCTCAAAGAGAGAGATTCAAAGGAAAGGTTTCTCCAACCGGAATGAGTCGCCACGGCACACTCGGAGGATTACCCGTCATTAATGAGCTGGGTATTTTTCCAACGAGAAACTTCCAGACCGGGGTCTTTGAAGGCACTGGTAACATAGAGGGCGAGAAGGTGGATGTTGACCATTTGGTTAAGCACACTGCATGCTACAGGTGCCCAATAGCATGTTCTAAGCTACGATTAGCGAGGAGCAGGGCATTTTCCGGATACCTCACTGACGGACCTGAGTACGAGTCAGCTTGGGCCTTTGGCCCTCAGTGCGCAAACCCCGACCCAGATGTTCTCATTGTAGCTGATTTCTACTGCGATCGACTTGGAATAGACACCATCTCAACAGGAAACGCGATCGGATTCGCTATGGAATTGTATGAGAGAGGCCTCATTGACGCCAAGGAAACTGACGGGCTAATATTGAGTTGGGGTAACGGGAGGGCGATTGTTGAGCTTGTGAGCAAGATCGCGTATAGGGACGGTTTTGGCAATATTCTATCTGAAGGAGTGAAAAGAGCAGCTGAGAGTATAGGGAGAGGCTCAGAGCAGTATGCAATGCACTCAAAGGGCCTGGAGCTGCCGGCTTATGATGGTAGAGGGGCTCAGGCCCACGGACTTGGGCTCGCCACTTCTAATAGGGGGGGCTGCCATGAGAGAGGCTTCGCTACTCAAGAACTGTTTGGGATACCTTACTGGGTAGACAGATTCTCAATCGACGGGAAAGGTCAACTCGCCAAGCATAACCAAGACAGGACGGCTACATACGACTCTCTGGTTACTTGTGTATTCTCAATATTCATGACCGGTGTTGAGCCGTACGCGAAGGCTTTACTAGCAGTTACTGGAATTGATGAATTCGCCAAAATTGAAAACTTGATGACCATTGGGGAAAGAGTATGGAACATAGAAAAGGCGTTCAATGTACGAGAAGGGTTTTCGAGAAAAGATGATACGGTTCCGGATAGAATGACGATGGAGCCGATGCCCGACGGCCCCTGTAAGGGGCATGTGCTACACCTTGACACACTCCTTGATCAATATTACGAATCGAGAGGATGGAACAAGAAGACGAGCTACCCGACGCGTGATAAGTTGAAGTCGCTAGGTCTCGCGAACATAGCAAACGATTTAGAGAGACTTGGCCGTATTGGCTGACAGATTACATCGAGAAGCTTCGCTATTAGAAACTATATCCTCTGTGTGTAGACTTAGAAAGAGAAGCGCCGAATTGCGGTTTGTTATGAATATCAATTCTATCCAGCTTGACTAAGCTTAATACGTGTTGCAAGATCACTATTCTTGGTGAGTATTTATTGCGATTCGGTGTCGCCACACCTAACTGCTGCGAAGTCTTGCTTTATCCTCTAGGCTTTGCGTCGCATGAATCCATGGTGAGGATGACTCAGAAGGCTGAGAAACTGGGCTACGACTCAGTCTGGGCTAATGATCACATGACAACTCAAGACTATGTCAAACAGCTGTCTCCTCGACCTCCGAACTATTTTGAACCTCTGGTGAGCCTTTCTTTCATAGCTGAAGCGACAAGTCGGATTAGGCTCGGTACTAGTGTTATAGTTCTTCCCTTAAGGAACCCTGTGGTTCTAGCCAAGCAAGTTGCAACGCTTGACACTCTATCCGGAGGAAGAATGATACTTGGTGTGGGGGCTGGTGCATACAAAGAGGAATTTGAAGCGTTGAATCCTTCGACTCCTACGAAGGCGAGGGCAACAATAATGGATGAATCAGTTCATGCTTTGAAGAAATTGTTCACAGAAACTAGATCGACTTTCAATGGAGAATATGTGAAGTTCTTCGGGGTTGAAATGTACCCGAAACCGGTGCAAAAACCCTTGCCGCTGTGGATGGGGGGTAACTCACTTAATGGTATCAGAAGAACAGCTGAAGTGGGAACTGGGTGGAGCCCAGCTATGCTTTCACCGAGAGAGATCGAAGAGGGTGTTGCGACGCTAAGAAACTACGCTATGAAGCTTGGAAGAGGGGATTTCCAATTTGAAGTAGCACCACAATACACAGTGTGTATCGCCAAGACGCAGGATGAAGCCGTTGAGAAATTCAAAGACTCGTTGGCATATAAGCATCTCGTCTCGCTCCAGAGATCAACCCTAAGGGCACAATCAATTGAGTCCTTTATAGATAGAAATCTAATAGGAACACCAGATCGAATCGCGGACAAGATAGAGAAGCTTGAAGAGGCGGGAGCAACGTACTTACCCGATCTCGTGATACCTGCGAACAGCCTAGAGGAGATGTTAGACTCTATTAAGATGTTTGCAGATGAAGTCATGCCAAGATTCTTGTAGATTGCAGACATGACGAAAGACCTTGTCACTTGAAGACGAATTTGTTACGAATAGAGATTCCCATAACGCGGTGAACAAGAGTGGATGCTAGGTTCCTGGAACTTCACTTCTTTCACGTTAAAGAGATATTGAAAGAGTATAAGACAGACCAGAAGAGGATCGCGGCTTGGTCACCATCGGGAGATTAATCGAAGAGGTGCTTGAGCTCGAACGAAGCCGGGAGAACGACGCGAGGATAGAGAAGTGGAGAAGATTTCTCAAAACTGGGGAAGGCATACCTGTTGTAGTCTTCGCCGAGGAAACTTTCTGGGCTGCAGCCTTGGGCTACAACCTTCCAGCATACTACAGAGATCCTGTGCTATTTCTTCGAGCTCAACTCATGACAAAGCTTTACGCCTTTAGGAAATTTCAGGACTGGAGCATACTTTCAAGAGACATCTCCCTATACTTCGGCACGGGATTCGTCCAGACATTATTCGGTCAAAGAGCTGTAACAGACGAAATGAGACCGCTTTCCTCCGATGATTCAAAACCACTCGTTAGAAAGGAACAAGACCTAGACTCCCTCAAGTATCCAGACTTCTACAAGAGTGGGCTGATGCCGCGCGCTCACAGCTTCTACCGCAAGATCAACAAAATAACCAGAGGCAAACTAAAGGTAGTCTTTCCTCAGTGGCTCTCCGGACCGTGGGCAGTAGCATGGCATTTGAGAGGCATGCTGGAGTTGATGAAGGACACGATAAGGAACCCCGCGCTAGTTCACAAGCTCATGCGTTTCGCCGTAGATGCCCGCGTACAGTGGGAGGAAGAGAGAATTCGTTTTGCAGGAGACATAGGTGCAAGCGCCTTTTCAACTCCTCTGCTTCCCTACGATAGCCCTAGGTCCGAGGGCACCTTGGGATCGGATGAAGTAAGCTGCGCCTTGATCTCGCCCAGAGGCTACGAAGAGTTCATCTTCCCCTATGAGAAAGAGCTGGCCTCACGCTATGATAGGGTGTACTATCATAGTTGTGGGCAACTCACTCCGATACTACACAAAATACGAGAACTCCCCAACCTCTACAAAATCGAGATCTGCAGAACAGGAAAGACAGATCTCGAGGCTGCCAAGAGTGAACTTCCCCGAAGCGTCATCTTACAGGTGGCCATGGCACCCATGGATGATGTGCTATTGGCGAGCAAATCAAGAGTAGAAAAGGTGCTTCAAGATCTGCGGGCAAAGTCCGAAGGTTCGCAGATGGAGATCTGGCTTGAAGGGATCAACTACTTTTCACCTTTAGGCATGAATGGGATTGAGAGGAAGATAAGGGACTGGCTAATTGTCGCCAATAAGGTTCTTGAGAATTGAATTGAACCTTGCTAATACGGAGGACGATCATTCTATCCCTAACTGAATTCGTCGCTACCTTAATTTAGAAGCTAACTCGACACGCTTTGAATGAAAGTTCATCTCTCATAGCGACAGGGATACAACCGCGTTCGCGGCATTTACAGTGCTCAAGGTTCTAAGCCTGCGGCATGACCGTGAAGTGTTCGTGAATCACATTCCAGTTCCCGTTGCGCCTCAGGAACACCATAGTAAACCTTTCGACTGAAGAGAGAGGCTTGCCATCGTAGACCATGCTCCACCGTTCATAACCCGTGGCAACTGCAATATTATCGAACACTTGGACAGACACATCGTATTTCTCAACGTCATAATATCTGGAGATCCTGCCGAGCCAACTTGTTATGAAATGCTCGAATTCCTTCCCATCCATCCTTTTGTGTGGAGGAAAGCCCGCGAAAGCAGAAAAACGCGAGTCATCTACAGCGTGATCTCTTAGTACTCTCTTGGCATCGAGTTTTCTCAAAGCTTCGGTTATGTCCATAATCTTCTGCATAATGGCTTCCTGATCTGTTTGAGGCATCTAAATCACCGGGCTGCTTTATGATGACAACGTTCATTTAAGTCTTTGTCAGTTATGGGCCGTAAAGTTTGGGTTTTAGGCCGTCTCTAACGTTGCCTGTGAGTTTAACGCCGCCTAGCGGAACTCATCCTACACTTCCCACGTGGATGTCACAGACTATTCACTTGGGTCAACTAATAGACTCAAGCATAGCGAGCATATCACAACCACATATTACATCATATTGCGTAAGGCAGACCACAATGCAGAGAGATCGATGATCCAGAAAGGCTGATCAAGATCAGCTAAGAACCAAGATGAAAATTAGACTTTACCGCTCCTATGAGTCGTTACTGATACCCAATGCTTCATTCTTAAAATTTTCCCGCTCGCAGTCGTCAAAATGACGTCATGCAATTTGCATGCAAAACTTTAATCCTAAACGTTCTCTCTATAGCTTCGAAGGGTGAAAAGATGAATCCACAAAAGGAATGGATTGAGAAAGCGATTGAAATTATTAGAGAAATAGAGAGGAAAGAAATGAAGAATATAGAAAGGGCTAGTATAACAATTGCAGAATCAATGTTTACCGGACACGTTTGCTATTTGTTTGGATCAGGCCACTCAACAATACCAGTTGAGGAGATGTACCCTCGCTACGGAGGGGTTGTAGGATTTCTTCCAATTATTCAACTCCCGCTCTCTCATTTCACCAACGTTGTCGGCGATCTTGGGGTATCCCAATTCCAATTTCTTGAGAGAAGTGAAGGATACGCTGAGGCAATTCTTCAAAATTATGTTCTTCACTCTCAAGACTCGATTGTGATATACTCTAACTCCGGGGTAACGCCGATAGTCGTTGATATGGCACTTGCAGCTAAGAAGAAAAACGTGAAGTTGATTGCTGTCACCTCCTTAAGCTATTCAAAGCTTTTGAAGCCGTGGCACTCAAGTGGTAAAAAACTGCACGAAATTGCAGACGTAGTTATCGATAGTTGTGTACCACCCGGCGATGTGGCAATAGAAATCAGCGGTTTCAATCGTAAAGTAGGACCCCTATCAACAGCAGCCTTTGTAACGATAGCAAACCTGATATCGATAGGTGTCATTCAACAGATGGTAAAGATGGGGTTGAAACCTAGAGTAAACCCTGTGTCATATTATGATCACGATGCAGAAGACGTGCTTAAAGAGAACATAAGAGAATTCGCACGACTACTTAGCGAACATCTTATTCGTCAATAGAATATTTGGCTAACCCCCGCGCTAAAGGGATGGAAGAGAAGAGCTATGATGTTCAATGTGGATCCAATAACATTTGAAATTTTGAAAAACGCATTCAAGGCTACCGCGAACGACATAAACGCCACTCTTTTTCGAACAGCGTACTCTCCTGTTATTACGTCTGGTAGAGACATAGGAACAGGAATATTCACTGGTGATGGCAGACTGGTTGCGCATTCAGATTACGATGAACCAATTTTTTCCGGAGTACTTGAGTTTGCATGCAAAGGGGCAATTAATCATTTCAAAGAAGAGGGTATTAGCGTAGGCGATATAGTTATAATGAATGATCCCTTCGTTGGAGGAACGCATTTTAACGACGTGAGCGTTATCAGGCCAATATTCTATGAAGGGACTCTACTTGCATTTGTCGCTGTGATAGGACACTGGTCGGATGTCGGTGGATTTCTCCCTGGAAGTTTTGCTCCTAACGCAAGAGAGTACTATGGTGAGGGTCTCCGTATTCCTCCAGTCAAACTCTATAAGGAAGGAAAATTGGATCGGGATGTGTACGACCTAATTGTATTCAACATGAGACTGGAAAATGAAAGGAAAGGAGACATCAGAGGACAGCTTTCAGCCACATTGATGGGAGAGAAACGGCTACACCACTACGTGAATAAGTATGGTCTTGACACCGTAACTCAAACTATGGAAGAGGTGATAGCCTACTCTGAACGCATACTCCGCTCAGAGATCTCTAATATGCCTGATGGCGAATATTCATGGACCGACTTCATTGACATTGAAAGCCTTGATTTTCCATATCCAAAAAAGGTTCACTTGACTATAAAGAAAAAAGGCGACGAAATCCTATTTGACTTCACGGGGTCCGATTCAGAGTCGAGAAGTGCGGCCAACAGCACCTACCCTACCACAATAGGAGGCATTGTTGTAGCCACGAAGGCCCTCTTCCCTGAAGAACTTTTTCCTATGAACCATGGATGTTACGAACCTTTGCATGTAGTTGCTCCAGAGGGCACTGTAGTGAACGCTAAACCACCTGCTGCCCTTAGCGGCATGGCGGCGACCACTTACGAAAAGATAATTGCAGTCTGTCTCGGCGCCTACTCTCAGATGGTCCCTGAAAAAGTCATGGCGGCCCCTTATAATCTCATTAACCTCACCATTGGAGGGACCGATCCGTCGACAAGGCAGCAATATGTGGCCTACATATATTCCGAAGGAGGCTATGGAGGCAGATCAAGCAAAGATGGGAACGATGCACTGGTGTCCCTCTACGGAGGAGGTGCTCGAATAACCCCTGTCGAGGTATATGAGAGAAGTTATCCAATTCTCTTTAAGGAGTGGAGGTTGTGTACTGACTCAGGAGGACCTGGGAAATTCAGAGGAGGTCTCGGTTCAGTAAAGAGGGCCGTCTTAACACGAGGCGAAGCCGTTGTGACATCTCTTGGAGATAGAGAAAGATTTCCGGCTTTCGGCCTCTTCGGAGGCAAACACGGTGCACCACAAGGTCTGAGACTCAACATTGAAACAGAGAATAAGAACCTCACAGTGAAGTGTGTAGGGTATAGAATTACAGAAGGCGATGAAATCTGCATTTTCTCGGGTGGCGGCGGAGGATACGGTGATCCTTTTGACCGAGACCCTCAAATGGTTCTTGAAGATGTCATCGATGAATATTGCTCTATAGAAAACGCTAAGAAAGAATATGGTGTCGTCATAGATCCTATCACCTACGCAATAAATCAGGAAGAAACGCTTGCACTTCGAAGATTAAGTAAAGATCGAAGAAAGGGGGCGACGTGAACCATTCCATATAGAATGGGAATAGATGTCGGCGGCACATTTACAGATGTTGCTATCTATGATGAAGAAATAGGGGACATTAGCAACTACAAAGTCCTAACCACGCCCGATAATCCGATGATAGGTGTAATCAACGGCATTGAACTCGCCAAGATCAGTTTACCTATGGTCGAAACAGTTTTTCATGGAACAACAGTAACCACTAACGCTCTAATTCAGAAAACAGGCGCCAAAGTGGGACTGATCACAACAAAAGGCTTCAGAGATATTCTTAAGATTAGAACCACCGCTCGTGAGAAACTGTACGAAATCCAATGGACGCCTCCGAAAGAAATAGTTCCTAGAAGGTACCGGAAAGAAATAGACGAGAGAATCGATTGTACAGGTAACGTTCTTCGAGAAGTAGATCCTGAAGAAGTGAAGCAAGTCGTTAAAGAACTGAGATCTGAGGGAATAAACTCATTTGCTGTAGTCTTCATCAATTCATACATGTCGTCAAAGAATGAAACAATAGTCAAGAAGATAATTGAAGAGCTGTGCCCCGAAGCGTTTATTTCAATCTCATCCGATATTGATCCTCAATGGCGCGAATACGAAAGGACAAACACAACGACCATAAATGCCTATGTGGCGCCCGTCCTGAGAAACTATGTCCAAGAGTTAGAAAGAAAGTTAAAGGAATTGGGGTTTTCAGGCGAACTGCTTATCGTTCTATCTGACGGCGGAGTAGTTCCGTCTTCAGATGCGCCTAGTCTAGCGGTCAGAGCGCTAGCTGCAGGCCCGGCTGGGGGGGTGGTTGCAGCCAAGAACATTGCAAACACAGTGGGATTCAGAAACGTAATAGGCCTGGATATGGGGGGAACCACCACTTTAGTTTCTATGCTATATGATGGACAATATAGAATGAGAGATGAATTGGCAATTGAATTTGGCTATGAGGTAAGAGTACCAACCATCGACGTCGTAGCTATCGGCAACGGAGGAGGATCGATTGCTTGGGCGGATGAAGGTGGTGCTCTTCACGTAGGGCCGAGAAGCGCTGGAGCAAAACCTGGACCTGCTTGTTTTGGATTCGGCGGTACAGAGCCAACAATAACCGATGCAAACGTCGTATTGGGTAGACTGAATCCAAAATACTTGCTGGGCGGTATCCTAAGAGTATATAGAGACAAAGCTACCCATGCAGTTAAGAAAATAGCTGACCATTATGGAATAAGCGTCGAAGAAGCTGCTCTAGGGATACTGCAAATAGCATTGAATAACATGGAAAACGCGATTCGGCGTATATCGGTCGAAAGGGGATACGATCCTAGAGACTTTGTAATTTTTGCATACGGTGGTGCCGGCCCAATGTACGCTGCTTTTTTGGCAGAAGAACTGTCCATATCAAAGGTTTTGGTGCCACCTAACCCAGGAATGACCAATGCTATAGGTTTTATCATGAGTGACATAAGACATGACTACGTGAAAACGTTTATTGCAAGATCCGAACATGTTGACTGTGAAAATGTGCAAGAGGCATATCGAGAATTGGAAAGGACAGCACTTGAGAGGCTAAGGTTAGAAAAAGTTGATCCCAAACATATAGAACTACTCCGAGCAGCAAGCGTTAGATATCTTGGACAGGCTCATGAATTAACAGTACCGGTGTCTTCGACTGTCTTCGACAAAAACAGTTTGAGCAAGTTGATGGAAGATTTCAGGAATATTCATCTGCGAGAATATGGGTATGCGGGCGAACTCACCGATCCTGTTGAAATTGTGAACCTCAGAGCAATTGCTTACGGAAAATTTGCGAAACCTAAGCTTAGATATAAACTCATTACTGGAAATCTTAAGCAAGCACTCATAGAAGAGAGAAGCATTTACTTTCAAAGCGTCAAGAAGCCAGAGCTAAAACCAATCCTCGCACCAGTTTATGACAGAGAAAAAATTCCGTCTAAAGGCATTCTAAATGGGCCTGCTATCGTGGAACAATATGATTCTACGATTGTTCTCCCTCTGAATTGGAAAGCTTTGGTAGACGAATATGGCAACATGCTCTTGACCCCAAAACTTCTAGAACGCGTTAATCCAACCTCAGGAACGTAATGTGCCATGTTAGCAATTGGTTTGATGTCAGGAACATCATTGGACGGCGTAGACGCGGTACTTGTTGACATTATGGAAGAGAGTGGTCGCCTGAAGATAAGATACCTGGACGCGTATTCGTCACCTTACGATGAAAAAACAAGGGAGATGGTGAGGGCACTATTACCTCATGTACAAGGAAACGTTGAGCAACTTGCTTATACACACTACTACTTAGGTGAAAAGTATGGTGAAGTAGCTTTAAGCCTAATCAAGAAAACCGGCCTCAAGCCCAAAGATGTCGGACTTATAGCATGCTCTGGGCAGACGGTCTGCAATTTGTCAAAAGGAACAAGTGCTTTCAAAAGGACGAGATTACAGATCGGGGAGATTTCAGTGATTGCGGAAATGACACGCATTAGCACGGTAGGGGATTTCAGGCCTAGAGAAGTGGCTGCTGGCGGGGAAGGGGCCCCCTTAGTCACTTTCTTTGATTACCACGTTTTTCAGGATCCTAGAATAAATAGAGTAGTACTGAATATCGGTGGTATAGCTAACGTCACCTATGTTCCAGCTGGGGCGGAACTTAGTGACGTGTTAGCTTTTGATGTCGGTCCAGGTAATATGTTGATCGATGGCGCTGTGAAATATCTCACATGCGGACAAAGTAGTTATGACGAAGATGGAGAAATCGCTGCAAAAGGAAGAATCGAGGGCGATCTTCTTAAGGAACTGATGGAACACCCGTTTATACGTAGTCCTCCCCCTAAGAGTGCAGGACGCGAAGAGTTCGGAGAACACTTCTTGCAGCATATTCTTCAACAAGCTAAAAACCGTAATATCTCTAGACAAGACCTTGTCTGCACTTTGACAGCGTTTACTGCGGAAGCTATAGCAGAGAATTGCAAGAGGTATCTAGGTAAGATCGATGAAATGGTAGTCGGAGGGGGAGGAGCCTATAATAAGACCTTAATGGCAATGGTTGGACAATTGTTGCAAGGCACTCGCATATCAAGAACAGAGGATTATGGCATTCCGATAAAGGCGAAAGAGGCTATGGCTTTTGCGTTGTTAGGTTATTGTGCACTCCGCAAGATACCTAGCAATGTTCCTAGTGCAACTGGAGCTAGACGACCCGTGATTTTGGGAAAGATTGTATGGGGAGATTAAGATTAGAATAGCTATCAAAAACGGTCTGCTTATTCAACATCAATTTCTCAAGAGAGCTGACATACTCGTAGATGGAGAAAAAATCATAGAAATAGGTCGAAGTTTGGCCGTACCCAGAGACGCTTACTCAATTGATGCTCGAAATCTCTACGTTTCACCTGGGTTCATCGACACTCAAGTTAATGGTGGAGCTGGATACAGTTTTCTAGATAATACTGAAGAAGCTTTTGAAAGAATCCGAATATTTCACGCAATGTATGGGACAACGAGTCTTCTACCAACAGCCGTCGCTTTTCCTATCCAAGAGACGAGAAATTTTCTGGGGCTAGTCAAAACGTTCAGAAAGATACATCCTAATATTCTTGGAGCTCACTTGAACGGGCCTCTAGTTTCTGAGAAAAAAAGAGGTGCTATGAATCAAAAGTATATCTTACCCCCTACTCTGGAAAATCTCAAGATGCTGATTTCCGGTTTCGAAGATACGGTTAGGATTATTACTCTGGCTCCCGAGGTGCCAGGCATTGAAAAACTTATTCCGGTACTGAAAAAATATGGAATAGTTGCTTCAATAGGCCATTCTGATGCTACTTACGAAGAAGCGCGAAAGGCTATAGATATGGGCATTACACACTTCACACATTTCTTCAATGCTATGCGTGGTTTTCATCATAGAGAACCGGGAGTGGTAGGAGCCGCACTTGCATCAAAGTCTACTACAGTTGGATTGATTGCCGATGGAATTCATGTTCACCCAGCAGCGATACGCCTCCTTGTAAAGCTCAAAGGGGTTTCAGCTATTTGTCTGGTAACAGATTCGATAAGGGCCACCGGCATGAAAGATGGTGCGTATGAGTCTGGGGGAGTACGTGTCTTCGTAAAGGGCAAGAAAGCAGAAACCAGAAATGGCACTCTCGCTGGCAGTACCCTTACAATGATAGAGGCTATTAGAAACTTCAAAGCATCTTGCGAAATTTCTCTTCCTCAAGCAGTACAAGCGGCCACTCTTAATCCAGCGAGATTACTCAAAATCAACAATATCAAGGGAACCCTTGATGAACGTAAGGATGCAGATATTGTTGTCTTTGATGAGAACTTCAGGGTTCATTACACAATTATCAGAGGAGAAATAGTTTATCGCAGAAATTCTTAGGCGCCTAACGCCGCCATTCTTTGACGCATCATGCTTTAACGGCGCCCATTGTTAATCCTCTGACTAACCACTTCTGAATTATGAAAGCAAATACTAACATCGGTAGCATGCTTAGTATAGCTGAGGCGGCCATGTTCTCCCACATAGTTCCATAAAGCGTCACAAACTTTTCTGCTGTTCTAGTGACTGTCGCGGCTTTCAGATCCGTAAACACCAACGCAAAGATAAATTCATTCCAAGAGAAGATGAATGTTAGGATAGCTACCGCAACAAGTCCCGGGGCACAAAGGGGCAGTGTTATCTTACGTATGATTGTTAAGGTTGATGCGCCATCTACCCTAGCCTGTTCTTCGATCTCATATGGTAACTCTTCAATGTAGCTCTTCATTATCCAAACTACTATAGGCGTATTGAAAGTCAGATAAAGAATTACGAGTCCAGGTATAGTATCTATTAGCTTGAGAGTTGCAAATAGAATGTACATTGGTGGAATGATGACGATGGGAGGCACTATTCGCATAGATAGAATCCAGAAGGCATATGTTTTCCCTCCGGTACGATATCTGGCAATAGTATAAGCAGCCAAGAAACCAAGGATCAACGCGATGGCTGTGACGCTTAAAGATACTGTTAGACTGTTGAGCAAGGCTTGCAGGAAGTTTATGCCCGGTTGAAACAACACATTAAGATAGTTCTCAAAGTGCGGCGTAAAGATGAATTTTGGTGGAAGGAGCACAACTTCAGCTCGAGTCTTTAACGAAGTTAAAAATATCCACATAATAGGTAGCGCATAGATACCTATTGCAATTACCAAGATAATATACGATAAGATACGAATTATCGGAAGCTTCATTTTCTTTCCTCCTCCCTGAAAAACAGTCTTAAAAAAGGCCTACTTAACAGAGTGCTTAAGAATATGAGGGTTAGTACGCTCAGAGAAGCACCAACACCAATCTCATAGTACGAAAATGTTATTTTGTATATCAGTATACTGAGAAACGTTACGGGTCCTACTGGACTTCCTATGCCTCCACCAGTCAAAATATACACTACGTCAAATGTTTTGAGGCAATCTATGATCCTCAGAATTAGCCCGACACTCAGGTTTGGCACTATGGAAGGCCAAACTACATATCTGAATCTACCAAATCTTGACGCTCCGTCAACAAGTGCTGCATCAATCAAGTGTTGAGGAACAGTTTGAAGTGATGCGTAGGCTATTAGAAACAAAAAAGGCGTCCACATCCATACGTCTACTAATGCCATCAATATGAAAGACTCTGTACTACTAGTCAATGAGAGAGGTTTGATTCCTACTTGCTCAAGATAAAATGGTATTACTCCTACCAAACTGTGCAACATATACCTGAACATGTTTCCCAAGATTACTGGAGCGATTACCAGTGGCAAAGTCAATAGTACAACTGTTATTCTGGTTGCTTTCCTAAGACTTGAGACAATAAGGGCCAAAACCAATCCTGCAGCAAACTCGGATGTAACGCTCAAAGATACAAATCCTAAAGTGAGCGCAAGCGAAACTACGAACCAGTCGTTTCTTATTAACACACTGTAGTAGTTTTGCAGACCAACAAACTTTGGATTTAGAAAATTCATCATGTTAGCGTCTGTGAAACCCAAATAAATAACATATAACAGAGGAAATATGCTGACCAGAAGTAGAACCGATATCAGAGGAATGTTCAAAACATATCGGAGATTTCTTTCGAACCAGCCATTTCTATGGATGAAGAGTTCTCTAGGACGTTCTATCGCAGTCAAAAAAAAGGTGGAAAAGGAAGATTGCTCAGAAGTACCCTTTCTCTTTAAGAAGTGCGTAGATCTTATCCTGAAGTTCCTTAACAATTTTCGCAGGATCCTCTTCTCCAGCGAACATCTTGTACACCATTTCCGTGCCTCTCGCTTGTACTGATGGTAGATCTGGATAGCTAGGCTCAGCACCTGCATATTGCAAAGCGCCTAGGATTTTCTTAAGCATAGGATCAAGCGATGGGTTTTCCAATACGGACTTAAGAGGAACGGTAAACTTTTTTTCCAAACCCCTGTATTTCGCGCCGTCCCCAAAGACTAGCCAGCTCAGAAACTTGAAAGCTTCTTTGGGGTACTTGCTTGCCTTGTTGACAAAGACCCCGTTGTACCCACCATAGCCGACCTTTTTGATAGATCCGTCACTCTGTTTTACACCAGGCACCGGTGCCACATCTACTTTATCAAATACCAGAGGCGAAGCTCCCTGATCCTTCAGAACCGTAAAGGAAGGGTGAAAGTTCACTACCATCGCAACTTTACCCGATTGCATAGCGGAAAGTGTCTCTTCATAGTGCCAGGTTTGTATATCTGGAGGAATTACCTTTTCCCGAGCCATGGTTGTGAACGTTTTGGCTGCTGCTAGAGCTGCGTCACCACCAAAGGCCGGAATGTAAGTACCCGGTTCGAAATATGTACCTCCATTGGGCCAGTAGCATGTAAGCCATGTCTTCCATCCCTCTGTATCTCTGGTTATGCATGCAAAGCCATATGTGGTCGGCGAGCTAGAGGTACGGCTTTTTGTAAACTTCTTTGCAACTTCCAGTAGCTCATCCCATGTTTCAGGTGGCTTCGGTATGAGATCGCTCCTGTAGATTAGGACGAGGCCTGACAAATAGTTTGTAAAGAAGTATTTCTCGTCTTTGTACCCCATTGCTTGTAAAGCTGACGGAAGTAGATCATTGAGATCATACTTTTGTCCTTCAGGAGAAGAGAATAGTGAAGGATCGGCAAAGTATTGGTTTAGTGGTTGTGAGTAAGGCGAATATTGCCCTACGAAGTAGTGAAACGAATATATGATGTCAGGTGTTGCCAAACCTGAAACAAGTTGTGATGTCACTTTATCAAAATATCCTTCAAGACTCACAATAGAAGTTTCGGTTTCAACACCAGTTTTCCCAGCATACTTTTCATTCCACATCTTTGCCGCATCTGCTACTGCATCATTTTCACCAGCTACTGCAGCTAGCTGCATAACAAGCTTGACTGGCGCAGGTGGAGTTACTGTTGGTGTAGGTGTAGGTGTCGGAGTTGGCGTAGGTGTTGGTGTTGGCGTTGGCGTCACTACGGGCGTCGGTTTCGTCGCCTCATAGATACCGTATCCTGCTGCTGCAACAACAGCGACAACGACGATTCCACCGACATACTTGACATAGTTTCTCCTAGTAACTTTTTCTTCAGACATAGCAATTTTCCCGAGTGTTGTATCGCAACTTGAGCCTATAAAAGGTTTTCCGGCTAGTGGAACGGCTGTGTTACCTTAAGGTAGTTGCGGGAATTCACTGTCGGTTTGGTCTCGGAGGTATCCAACGCTCAAAAAGGGCGTAGAATACGTTTTTTGGGTCGATAGAGGTAGAAATCTCGCCTATCTCCAACGCCCCAGAAATGGGAATCACAGCTGACGACCCATTACAAACACTTAAGGTAACAGAGCCAGTGGAACTTTCGCAGATATTATTGAAAGATCAAATTGTTTGTCGAGAAGATTCAGCAAGCTACTGCCATACAAGCAATCTTAGGTCACGAAGTCGCGGAGTGCTGAGATCAGGCCCTTGACGTTGGTATCTATTGGAAGGATTATAGGGAGCATAACGCCCGCTTGTACGTAACTTTTGATTTTCGAGATACAGTGTGGCACGTTCCCGCAAGCAGAGAACGTATCCACTATCTCTTTCGTGATCAACGGAAGAGCTCCCTCCACTCCTTTGTCGACGACAGTCTTCCTCAAGTGTTCAACTTCGTCTTTGGTGAAGCCGGCTCTCAAGAGATATTCAGTTCCTTCTGAGGCCAAAAAAACTGCTAGGAACCCTTTCAGTACTTCGCTCTCTTTTTTCCCGTCGAGCAAGGTGGTTAGAATGTATGCAGCGACGTCAATGTTTCTGTAATCCCTACCCACTTTCTCAGCCCCTATCTTGATGTTTTCGAGAGCACCCTTAACTTCACTGGATGAACATCCGGCTGTGAGCAGTACGCCGTCAGCTATTTCGCCTGCGAGTTGGAGCATTCTCGGTCCTATTGCAGCGACGTAGATTGGGATCTTGGTCCTTAGTGGGTTGAACTCTCCCATCAGTTTGAAGTAAGGGGCTTCAAGTTTGATTCTCTTAATATTCAAAGTTTGCCCCCTGTAGTTCACTTCCTTTCCAGCCATGAGTTCGCGTATAACATAGACGCTCTCTCTAATCTTGGTTAGAGGCTTCTCGAACTCTATGCCCATCTGCTTTATCAATGGTCCCACACCCGTCCCAATGCCTAAGATCATTCTCCCATGAGAAATCTCGTCCAATGTGGCAATAGTCTGCGCCACCGACACCGGGTTTCTGGTGTAAGGGTTTATCACCCCTGTTCCGAGTTTCATACTGACCGTCGATAAGGCCAAACCAGCTACAATCGTTATTGGGTCCCTCAAGAAGCACTCTTCAGATACCCAAGCAGATTCAAATCCTGCAAGTTCTGCTTTTTTCACGTGGTCTATAATATCTTCTACCGAATAAGGATGACCAATGAAACCTATCCCAAGCCTTCCCAACATCTCAACCTACAAATAGCTTGTTCATGAAATATCAGTCGGAAACGTAATTTAGATTTTGGTTGCAAATCTCCAAATACTTTATGCAAATGCATCAGGCCGAACATTAGTTGCTGGCGCATAAATAATAGTAGGAAAGTGATCAGGAATAAGCCAAATCCACAGGCCTGCAGTAATGAGGGCTCCTGTTGATGCAACCAGTATTATTGCTGATAGACGGTCGTCAACTTGGTTTTCCGCGTCCATGAAGCTCGAAAAGCAAATTCAAAGAAACTATAGTCATCAGCTATAACGAAACACAATGTTTCCTTACGAAAAGACTGAGTGAAGGGAAATTTCCTGAGGGGATACAAGAAGAATCACTTACTCTCCGTCAGAGCTATTCATAGAGCCGAGGATAGACAAGCGCGAGAAGACCGCAAATAGTGTAATTATCGGTACTAGAACAACCTTGACGAACGGACGCAAGCTTATAAGATGGTGGTAAGACGCTAACCTTGAGTGAGGTTTCCTTAGTGAAATTCGGAGTGCATCTACCCAACTGTTGCGAGATTCTTGTCTATCCTACTGGCTTCGCCTCTCATAATTCAATGGTGAAGATCGCTGAGGAGGCTGAGAGTCTCGGCTACGACTCGGTATGGGCGAACGATCACATGACCACCCAGAAATATGTGAAAGAGCTTTCGCCTACAATGCCAAACTATTTCGAACCGCTGGTAACTCTTTCGCTCCTAGCTGAAGGTACTCGTCATATTCGGCTGGGCACAAGTATGGTTGTCCTTCCGATGCGAAACCCGGTTGTTCTAGCGAAGCAGGTAGCGACGTTAGATGTTCTTTCAGGAGGGCGACTCATATTGGGGTTAGGTCTGGGTGCCTATCCAGAAGAGTTTGAAGCTCTGAATCCGGGTGTACCCGCAGCAGCTAGGTCGAAGATCATGGATGAGTCTGTGCACGCTGTCCATAGGCTACTGACTCAACGCAAAGTAAGCTTCGAAGGCAGGTACGTTAAATTCAAAGATGTTGAGATGTATCCGAAGCCGCTCCAGAAACCTTTCCCGATCTGGATAGGGGGAAACTCGATGCACGGCATAAGGAGAACCGCTGAGATCGGAACAGGATGGAGCCCCGCGATGCTATTACCAAAAGAAATCAGGAATGGAGTAGAGCAGCTTGCAATCTATGCAGAGAAGGCGAGTAGAAAAGGAGACCTCTTCGATGTAGCTCCTCAGTATATGGCTATAGTTGACAAGACGAAAGCAGCTGCCCTTAAGAGATTTGAGGGCTCCCTTGCGTACAAGCATTTGGTATCTCTTCAAAGGACGACTCTGAAGCACCAGACACTGGAGTCCTTCATCGAAAGAAATCTCATAGGAACAGCTAGTGAAGTAATTGAGAAGTTGAATCAACTTGAGAAGGCCGGGGTTACCTATATGCCAGCCATCGTGTTTCCAGCGCAAGATCTCAACGAGCTTACAGTAGCAATGAGAATCTTTGGGGAAGAAATTATGCCTTCGTTCTAATAAAGAAAAATTGCAGAGAACAAAACTGGCTGGATCTTTGTCCGGAAATGTTCTTGAAATAGCGGAAAATGACAGTCGGACTCAAGCTGCGAACTAGGGCTTGAAGTCGTATGCTTTCCTTAAGAATTCCAGTAGGGCATTCCATTCGGGATCTATTGTATCTAATTTGGGCAGGTTTTTTCTTGTAGCCTCGGGATCCTTCAATCCTCCAGAAGTAACCACACACACTATTTTCTCGTCTGAGTCCAGTTGCCCATATTCCCGCATCTTTCGAACTCCGGCTATAGATGCCGCTGATGAGGGTTCGACATACAGCCCTTCTAGAGCAGCCAGTTCTAACTGCACTTTCATAATCTCTTCATCTGTCACTGTGATTGATGCCCCTCCGCTAGCTCTAACGGCTTTTAGGGCTTGGAAGGTAGCGGTACTGCTTCCTATGGAGAATGCAACAGTTGGTTTCACTTGCACTTTCTCAACGTAGTTCAGTTTCTTCCTCAATGCATTGTCTAATGGACCTCCGGCAGAAGGCTCAACAGCTATCATCATCGGCCCTCCCGATGAAATCCCTAGAGATCGAAGTTCAGTTATTCCTTTCCAGATACCGTATAGTCCCTCTCCTCCCCCGAAAGGCACGAGTATCTTGCTTGGCGCTTCCCACCCTAGTTGTTCACAGATCTCGTAGCCGATTGTCTTGTATCCTTCAACTCCATAGGGGTTTCCAGTTGGCATGGGCAATGTGTATGAGCCGGTTGGATACCAGTCGAATTCTTTCACGCATCGCTCCATCAGTTTCCATCGACCTTCTGCTGTACTGACTGGAACGACTTTAGCTCCGTACGACTGCATCAAAGTCAGGAATGTAGCCGGTGTGAAGCCCATAGTGAAGATAACACAGTCTAGCCCAGCTCTTGATGCGTACGCCGCCGTAGCTGCCCCATGGTTACCAGACGAGGAAACGGTCACCGTTTTGACGTCGAATTCCAATCCTTTTGAGATCGCAACCGAGCAATAACGGTCTTTGAAAGACCATGTGGGATTTCTCGACTCATCTTTTATGTATAGATTCTTGAGGCCGATTTCTTTTGAGAAACGTTTACACTTGACAAGAGGAGTTCCTCCCTCATGCAGTGAGACTATGCTCTGATCCTCTTCTACAGGCAGTAGTTCTCGGTACTTCCATACGCTTGGCTCGCGCTCCTCGAGTGCTTTCTGATTCAAAATATTTTTGATTCTCTCGTATTCGTATGTGACAGTAACGTTCGCGATCAACTTGTCGTCCCTGCATCTAGGACATCCTTCAAACATCTTCCCCAGTGGGAACCTAGCTTGGCAGTTTGTGCATTCCAATTCTTTTGCAAAGCCCACTCTGAACACCTCAAAGCTTAATTTGGTGGAGTTCTCGGCTAAGGGTCGTGAGGGGCTCGTAGCCGCTTTGGGTTACGAGTATCATGTCTTCGGAATGAACCCCGCCGAATCCGAGTTCGTAGTAGGGCGCCTCTATATCCAGAACCATGCCTTCAATGAGAGTTCCTGCAGTTGTAGGTGCTATCAAAGGCGGATCGTAAAGTTCAATGCCTATTCCGTGACCGCAGTGATGTCTCCTAAAGGCTGGGATTCCTGACTTCCTAACTTTTTCGACAGCGGCTTCAAATATTTGAGAGATCTTTACTCCGGCGCGAATTGTGTTTAGCGCAGCCATTTCTCCTTCGAGTTGCGCCCTGTAGTACCTTTGTTGTTTTTTCGTCGGAGCGCCCATGACCGCTGTTCGGGCAACATCTGAGAAATAGTAGTGATATTGACAACCAACATCAAATCTAATCAGGTCGGCTCGTCTGAGTCTCTTCTTAGATGGTTGCTGTATGTTTTGAAGATAACTATCCTGTCCTATGCTTATGCTCGTAAAGATGGGTATTCCACGTCCTCTCACAATCTCGCTATTGAAGATCTGCACCAGTTCAGTACCTGTCATCCCTTCTTTGACAGAGTCTATGGTTGACGCGATCGCTTGTTCCGTAATTTTGGCAGCATCTCGCAATAGTTCAATTTCTGTTGGCGTCTTGACCATTCGGATCTCTCTTAAGATGTCATAAGCAGGGATGATCCTCCCGTTTGGCAAATTCTTGATGAGCTGTTCAAATTGATGCTTGGTAACACCAGTTTCGTCTAGTCCGATTGATTTAGATTTAAAACTTTTTTCGATCAAGACTTCGGCAAGCAAGTCCGTAGGGTTTTTTGGTTTTGAATTTCGCAATTGCTGTCTAATCATCTGGGTCGATTTCGAGAAAACTCTACGAGGAGAGCTATCTATGAAGAAGGTTCCGTAGCATCTGACGTCTTTGATCCATGAGAGGTGTAGCGATATGAGGTCTGGATATTCGCCTATTGGAAGTATCAGGAACGGGTCCATGCTCTTCTCTCTCGGCAAGCCGGCGAAGATGTTTGATCTCAAATATTGGTGGCCCAAAGCGCGGAAATCGCTGAGATAAGTTACATTTTCGGGGGTCGTTGCAATCAGGATGTCAAGTCCTTTTTTCTCCATAATCGATAGAGCTCTTTTGCGGTTCAAGAGCACTTAACATCACTCTCCTAAACCCTATCGTTCTGGCTTCCTTAGAGCCGTGGCTTGCATAGTATCTCTTTGACTTTAAGGTCGAATAGAGCATTAACGTTTGTAGGCCTAATGAGTATGGCTGTGTCGCATCCTCTGCTGGTTCCTCCGATCGCGATGGCGTCTTCATCCGTCCTTATAAGCCCTGCGTCCGCAGCCATCAATGATATCTCACATGCGACTTTCATCCCTTCACCGAAAATCCTTAGAACATTCGCGATAATCTCGTCGACTTGCATTGTATTGAACTTCTTTCTCACAGCTCGGCCTGCGCCTCCGAAAGCATGAGTAGTTGTAAGTATCTTCCCACCGTACTTCATGATCTTCCGCCGATTCTCTTCAGTGAGTTCTTGCGTATTCGGACTCTTCAAGCCGGCCACATGGGTGACAACGACTAGATTATATCCTTTAAAGAGCTTGGCTGCTTTAACCCCTGTCGCACCTCGTGTAGATGCGACAACTATACTCTTGATCTTCGCTTCCTCAGCCCTCTCCTTCGCTATCTTCAAAACGTCATCCGTATTCTTCTCCCCAACCTTAGAGAAGTATGCTATCTTCGAAGTTCCAAGCGGCAATCGATATCCCCTAACAGTTAAAGGCAATAACTATGTTTCAACATGATTTTAAGTTTAAGATTTCTGGGATCTATCTTCGGTTGGAATTGCGAGGGTGGATGCAAGAGAGTTTCAGATCTTCATGTTCAAGAGACAAGCAACTGCGACAGTTGACCATAGTAATTCAAAAAAAGACGATTGTTTAACTTCTACGTCAGTTTATTGAACGAACAAGTTATATCGAGCTGCGCAGGACTAGAGGTGTCA
>Ga0209725_1000577_pt1 | contig 22150 bp, 24 predicted proteins | sample I18A1metaG_FD_184145 | JGI IMG/M metagenome (GOLD analysis project Ga0209725, IMG submission 184145) | Lake sediment bacterial and archeal communities from Gulf of Boni, Indonesia to study Microbial Dark Matter (Phase II) - ​I18A1 metaG... | ecosystem: Environmental > Aquatic > Freshwater > Lake...
CACCCTCTCCGTCGGCTCGATAAGTGTCTGCTTCCATGTAGAAGGCCTAGTAGGTTCGGGCGGCACGCTGGGGAGCGGAAAGAAAAAAGAGGAGTTATGTCAAGCGACTATGCTGCCGTCAGATAGATCGTGCTGTAGTCGAGGCCTACACCTGAGGAAAGTATTACGTTGTTGTAGATTCCGTGGACGTTGGATCTGTAGACGTAGTAGCCTGTGAACTGGCCGAGCCACGCATATGGCGCGTCCTCGTACATGATCGTTGTAATCTCTTTGTACATCGCCGCGCGCTCGTTCGCATCGAGGACGTACGGTGCCTTCTGATAGAGCTCGGTCACTCTATCGTTGCTGTAGTAGGCTGGGTTCCAGCCGACTGGCGGGAAATCTGGATTGGCGAACGGTATCACGAAGTCATCAGGGGATATGTAGTCGGCGTACCATTCAGTCCATCCCATCTCTGGGACGCCCTCCGGCCCTGAGAGGATCTTGTCAATGTAGGTTGCGAAGGAGACTCCTAGGAGGTTAACGTTAATTCCGATGTTCGCGAGGTCCTGCTGGACTTGCTGAGCGATCAGGGCGACTGAGGCGTCGCGGGAGTAGTAGAGGTACGTGATGTCCGGCAATCCCTCTCCGTCAGGGTGGCCAGCTTGACTCAGCAGCTGCTTTGCGAGGTCTGGATCGTACTTGTACGGCTCGATAGTTTCATCGTATCCTTCCATACCCTTTGCGTAGGGGCCCACGTAGCGGACGGTGACGTCTCTGTTGATGCCTGACATAATAGCGTCGTAGTTGATGGCGTGGATCACAGCCTTTCTCACCAGTGGATTGTCGAACGGGAACGCCCTGAGGTTCATGTAGATGAAATCGATGTGGTATGACAGACCGATCTTCTCTACGACTATTCCCTCGACACCCGTCACGTCTGTGATGTGATTAACGTCGATGACCGCTATCTGGGCAAACCCGCTCTTGATGTCCATCAGACGTGTCTGGACGCTTATCTTGTAGTACATTATCACCTTCTCTAGTCTCGCCGGTGTCCCCCAGTACAGAGGGTTCCTTGCCAGAGTGAGGTGGTCTCCCTTTATCCACTCCTGCAGAACGAACGGCCCGGTTCCCGCCGCATTTGAGTCCATCCACGGGTTAGTCGTATCCGCAACAACGCCGCCGTGTTTTTCCACCTCGTTCGGGTTCACTATTGAGGCTGTCATAGTCGCTATTGTCGGAAGGAATGCCGCGTACGGTTGTGTGAGATCGAACTCAACAGTGTACTTGTCGATCACCTTGACGCTGTCCACGGTGAGGTCCTGCGAGAGAATCCATGAAGGAGGCTGGTTCATCTTCAGTACGCGATCGATCGAGTACTTCACCGCGTTGGCGTCGAGTTCGTCGCCGTTACTGAACTTGACGCCTTGCCTGAGCTTGAAGGTATAGGTCATTCCATCGGGGGTGGAGGTCCACGACTCGGCGAGCATACCCACGAACTCGGACGGGTCGCTCTTGTCGTACGTGACTAGCTGATCGTAGAGGTTCGCGATGACTTCCCAGCCAGCATATTCGTAATCGAAGGCCGGATCTAGACTCTGTAACTCATTGGCCTTGTCGACGACTAGAGTGGTTGGGCCCGGCCTCGTAGTGGCTACCGTGGTCGTTGTCGTCGGCACCGTTGGCACCGTTGGCGCTGTGGGACCCGGCTGGTAGAGAAGGAAGTACCCTGCCACACCAGCGACCACGATGATTACTATGACCGCTATCACTGCTGTGATTCTTGAGACGGCTCTTGTAGAGAATCTTTTGGGCATCTGCATTTCGCTGTCAACTCCGATTTCCGAAATCTAAGTGTCCATTGCCGGAGCGCCAAGATGTATTAGAGCTTTGCCAAAGGATCAGCATCTTAGCATTCGCAGAGAATCGAATCCTTCGGATAGGCCTCCTGTAATCGAAAACCGCTCTAGAAAGGATATAGACAACGTTCGCGATCAAGTTTGTCTCCGAGTCAACGTAGGAGCTGGGGTCATGGGTCTGCTCAAGTTCTGCGTCAAGAGGCTGGCCATGCTCGTCCCCGTTCTCATCGGCGTGACTTTCTTGACTTTCCTGATTTCAAGAGTCGTCGTTCCAAACCCGGCTAGGGCTTGGGCTGGACTGAAAGCCAGCCAGGCAACGGTGGAGGCTATTGCCACTCGGTACCGTCTGAACGACCCCTTGCACATCCAGTACTTCTACTACATCAGGGACCTTCTGTCGGGAGACTGGGGGACCTCCCCCGTAACAGGGCAGCCAGTCATCGAGAACCTATCGGCTTTCTTTCCAGCCACACTTGAGCTCTCAATAGTAGCGATTGTGATTGCTGCCGCGCTCGGCATACCTTTGGGTGTCTACGCCGCGGTCAAGCAAGATCAACCTGCGGATCATGCAGTTCGTCTCTTCTCGCTCGGAACGTACTGCCTTCCCCCGTTTCTGATGGCGCTTGTCATGCAGCTCGTCGTCTTTTACTGGCTAAGGCTACTACCATCCGGCGGCAGACTCTCACCGTTCATACAGGCACCACCTCGCATCACGGGGCTACTCGTCCTAGACAGCATCTTGACTGGAAACGTGCAGAGCCTTGTAAGCGCCCTTACGCACATATTCCTACCAGCGACCGCCCTGGCACTCCTGACTTTCGGACTCATCTCGCGACTGACGCGTTCCAGTATGCTGGAGATCCTGAGGCAGGACTATGTGCGAACGGCTCGCGCGAAGGGACTCAGCGAGCGCGTCGTGGTCTTCAAGCATGCTCTGCGCAATGGCCTTGTCTCGATCGTGACGGTTCTCGCTCTGCTCTTCGCCTGGATGCTCTCTGGGGCAATTGTGATCGAGTATATTTTCAACTGGCCCGGCATCGGCCGCTACGCCGTCCAGTCCATCCTGGCTCTTGACCTGCCCGCGGTCATGGGCGCGACCCTTGTCTTCACGCTGATCGTCGTTTCGGTCAATCTCATCGCGGACATAGCATACGCTGCGCTGGACCCGAGGATCAGGCTGGACTGACGGACACATGAGCCTATTCGACAAGAACGAATTGAAACTAACTGGACGCTACCTGCTGAAGAACAAACTCTCGCTCGCAGGCGGCATTGTGGCAGGCGCATACTTGGTACTGGTAGTCCTCGTATGGGCCACAGGCGACCTTCTCGTCCCGTACGATCCCTATGTACAGAACTACGCGGAAGCCCTGAGGCCACCAAGTGGCGCTCACCTGTTCGGGACCGACGACCTGGGCAGGGACATATTCAGCCGCGTAATCGCAGGCGCGCCGTTCGATGCGCAGATCGCGTTCGCGGTGGTGCTCGCGTCCTTAGCATTGGGAGGAAGTGTAGGCGCGTTTGCAGGCTATCTGGGCGGAAAGGTCGAGGAGGCCATGATGCGTCTGACGGACATCTTCCTATCGTTTCCAGCTCTTGTCTTGGCGATGGCGGTCGCTATCGCCATAGGCCCAGGACTCACCAACTCAATGATGGCACTCCTCGTAGTCTGGTGGCCATGGTACGCGAGAATCGCTCGCGGTGAAGCGCTTTCGATCAAGAGCAGTCAGTACATCGAGGCAGCTCATGCCGCAGGCCTCAGCGATCTTCAAGTTGTTGCGCGACACGTGCTGCCGAATATTCTGATGCCTCTCCTAGTCTACGCGACTCTTGACATCAGCAATGTGGTCCTGACGGGGTCTATTCTGAGCTTCATAGGGCTGGGGGCGCAGCCGCCACAGCCAGAATGGGGAAGAATGGTCTTCGACGGTCAAGACTACCTAGCAAGCGCTTGGTGGATGTCGGTCGTACCCGCCATGGCGATATTCATCGTGGTACTTGCTTTCAGCCTCTTCGGGGACGGGCTGCGGGACGCTTTCGACCCGAGGCTTCGAAGGAGGTAGGTCCGCAACGTCGGCTCCCATTCTTTCGATTCAGAATCTGGGGCTGAACTTCAATACGGAGCAGGGTACCCTCTATGCTCTTCGGGGCGTGGATCTGACCGTCGGCGAGAACGAGGTGGTCGGCTTGGTCGGCGAGTCCGGCTGCGGGAAAACCGTTCTCGGGTTATCGATCCTGGGGCTCAACCCGATGCCTCCGGCTCAGTTGCTGGAAGGGAGTAGGATACTCTTCAAGGGTCGCAACATCGCGGACCTCGCCCAAAATGAGCTGACCCTGATACGTGGAACAGGGGTCTCGATGATTTTCCAAGAACCCATGACATCGCTCAATCCGGTATTCACTGTGGCCGATCAGATTGGCGAATCAATAAAGCTCAGGCTGAGACGCGAGGGGGGCAAGGAGTTTGGCCCATCGTCTCCTGCGACCAAGGAAGAAGTGCTCGATGCACTTCGATTGGTGAGGATCCCCGACCCGGAGAGGGTTGCGAACAGGCATCCTCACGAGCTTAGTGGGGGAATGAAGCAACGCGTCATGATCGCGATGGCCTTGGCCGCGAAACCCTCGTTGCTCGTTGCTGACGAGCCTACGACCGCGCTCGATGTGACGATCCAGTCGCAGATACTGAGACTGATGCGGACACTGATGAGAGAAGTCAAGACCTCTATCCTGTTCATCACTCACGACCTTGGAGTCATCGCAGAAATCGCCGACCGCGTCGCCGTCATGTACGCCGGCAAGATCGTCGAGGAAGCTAAGGTGCATGATCTGTTCCGGGAGCCGCTTCATCCCTACACAAGAGGGCTCCTTGCCTCGCTTCCAAGCATATCAGAACTTGACAAGGAGATAGAGCAGCTTCCAGGGTCGGTACCCGATGCGCTCAATCCACCCTCAGGCTGCAGCTTCCATCCAAGATGCAGATACGTCATGAGCCAGTGCTCGACGACCGTGCCGAGGCTCATCGAGGTCAAGCCCGCCCGGAGAGTAGCGTGCCACCTATACCCGGAGTGAAACAGAAACTTGCAGCCTCTGCTTTCCGTGCGACGGCTGGTCAAGCATTACCCTGCGGGAGGGACTTCTGTATTCGCGAAGCTGCTTGGAAGGCCTGAAAGAGTTGTTCACGCCCTAGACGATGTCAGTCTTGATGTCTCACAGAACGAGACTCTTGGTGTGGTCGGTGAGAGCGGATGCGGCAAGACCACACTTGCGCGCACGGTGCTCCTGCTTACGCCGCCAACATCTGGGACCATTCAGTTTGAGGGGGTTGATATCACTCAGCTTCCGAAACACGACATCCGAAATCTCAGGTCCAAGATGCAGATCATCTTTCAAGATCCCGTATCCTCTCTTGACCCTAGAATGCGAATCCGCGACATTGTTGCAGAGCCTCTGATCGCCGCAGGCGAACACGACCACGATGTGATCTCGAAGAGAGTTGAATCGATGCTTGAGAGAGTTGGCCTCTCCTCGGAGGCTGCTGGCAGGTTCCCTCATCAGTTCAGTGGGGGGCAACGTCAACGCATCGGGATCGCCCGCGCCTTGGTCTGTGACCCAAAGTTCCTCGTGCTCGACGAGCCCACGAGTGCTCTTGATGCCTCGATCCAGGCGCAGGTGCTGAACCTGATCCGAAGACTCGAGAAGGACCTCAATCTGAGCTCACTATTCATCAGCCACAACATCAACGTCGTCTGTTACATGAGCGAGAGGATCGTGGTGATGTATGCGGGGGAGATCGTCGAGATGGCGCCTACTAGGGCGTTGCTGAGCAAGCCTCTGCATCCCTACACGCAGAGTCTGCTGGCGGCGGTTCCGCGAACCGATCCTTCTCAGAGGCGATCCGAGGAGGTCGTCATAGGAGAACAGCCAAGTCCTGTCAATCCGCCCTTCGGGTGCAGATTCCATCCGCGCTGTCCGTACGCGTTTGAAAAATGCAGGTCGGTCAAGCCAGAGCAGATGACAATCGGCACCGACCGCTGGGCAGCATGTCACCTTCTGACTGGATAGACCGGCCGATGATGTACACCTAGACAGGCAACTACTGCGCGTTCGGCAGCTTTGCCAGCTTCTGCAGCACCTCGTCGGTTGTGTAGACTTTGAGGCACATGTCGTCGAGCGACCATATGATCGCGTCATGCGCTTCCTGTCGATGGGTTGCGCAGGCGTCGCGAACCAGCAGGACATCGTAGCCTATATCGGACGCGTGATACGCAGTCGCCGCGACACACTCATCGGTCAAGAAGCCGACCAGGATCAGACTGTCGATGTCCATGTTGCGGAGTATGAAGTCAAGGTTCGTCCCGCTGAACGCGCCGCCGTTCGTCTTAGTCACAATCAGCTCATCCGGTAGCGGTCGCACCGCTTCGAGTGACTGGCTCTCGTCGGAGGCGGGCGGCACGAGCAGCCCTATCTTGCGGTTCACCTTTGCCGTGTGTAGCGGATTCCTCGTAGGCGCCTCAAGGTGAACGTGCACAACATCAATCCCCTTCTCCCGGCAGACCTTCAGAATCTTCGACCCATTCTCAACCGCTCTCCAGAATCTGGTCTCGTAGTCTCTCACCGCTTCACGAACGTCTGCCTCAGGCAGGCCTTTCTTGATGGCCGCTTTCACGAAAGGTTCTGGCGAAGCGATCTTCTGCACGTCTATCAGAACGAGAGCAGTTTTTCCGCGCCTGACTTCGAAGTCCGGATAAGGCGTCTCGAGAGTATAGATGACATCCTCTATCGTAAGCTTTCCCAACTCAGATTGCACCTTTTGATCCATAGTAGCAAGTCGAATACGATTTAAGTTTCGCAGATCCGGCAAACCTAATAGATCCAAGCGATCCGCCGATTGTGTGTGCTATGTCCTTCGTGGTCGAATGATGCGCCGCGTTCTGGTCTGACGGTCATCCTCACTGCCGAGACGTCTGATGGAAGTCGAGATTCATCAATCTCGGGAGACGGTTTGATTTCCTCGAAGGCATTCACATAGAGCGGAACACAGCTTGAGATGCCCCGAGTGAAGCTTCACAGACGGCCTCTTGACAATATCCACACGAGACCGGACAACACTAGACTGGGGACATCTCAGACGCTGAAACGCACAAGCTCGAGACAGTAATCAGCCTCAAGCTGGAGGACATGTCCCTAGGCGTCAAACACTTTTCGCTAGCTCTCTGCACCCTGACGCGGCCGCTCACGGGTTTTCCACGGCGCGAAACGGATTGTCGCACGAGGCTGTATGCGCCAGCGCATACAATTCGTTGAAAAGGCAAGGTACGCCCGAATCGTGGCGAGGATTCCGGCAGACCTTGACCAAGCGTGCAGCCGTCTCTCCAAGAGCCAAGGCTGGGAGTTGGGCGACCTGTACCGTAGCCTGATTCTGCTCGGAGCTTGCGGGTCATACCTGACATTGCGCTCTCGCAACCCCTCGCGGCAGACGCCGGATGACCGCTTTTCAACTGTGCTGGAACGATACTTGGGAGGACGAGCATACGCTCCTAGAACCGGAAGACGCTCGAAAATCATGACCGCCTACCTGCCAATCGGTGTCGCCCGCTCGCTCGCCCTCTATTCCAAGCTCACATCGAAGCTGCCTTCGCATGTGTACACGCGTTTCCTGCGGGCAGGTCTTCTCATCTACCTTGCATGCGAGCAGCGGTTGGCCGAGGCGCTTGGCGCAAGCGGCCCCAGAGTAAGCGCGGATAAGAATGATGACAGGAGGTGAGATGCTTGACGGAGGAGCATTTGCAGGAGTTCATTCGCATCGTGGAAGAGTGGATCAGCCTGTACCGCTCCGTCGGAGTTGCGGGGCGACTGCCTGGAGCCGAGAGACGAGCGGAGCTTGAGAAGATCATGTGGCAGGCATTACAGGAGATCGTTGAATACTCGAAGACCGAGGAAGCCGCCAAGAACGCAGAGGAACGCCGACAGGTCATGGAGCTTCTGAATCATGCCGTGAGAGCCGAGCTTGCAGTGCTACACGAGCAGGACGCCGCCTACGTTGAGGAGCTCCTGGAGGGACTGGAGACCCTCGCGCGGGAATACAAGGAGAGAAGCGAGACAGAGTAAGCTCACATTCGGGCGCTCGCACCAATTGACATGACGATGAAGAGCTAATCCAACAACTTCTCTGATGACGGTTCAAATCTTGGTGCCCGCACCAAGCGACACACACAACGCCGGTTCAGACTACGACGGCCGTATCAACACAGCCACACACTGATGTACCCTTGTTCTCTTTCTCAGGGAATCTTCGTTAACAAACTCTCTCCATGTGACCGACTGCCTCTTGGATATCGGTTTCTTCTTACGAAGTAGCCAAGTAACCTCGTCTTTCCTACAAAGTCTGTCTGCTGAGAAACGCTCGCATAGATTCATGCTCAACTCTGAGCATGTTCAAGAAGTCTTTGAGGGAACTCTTCTCAACCACGTCGATCACGAAAGGCTCATCGTATCGTGAGATGCCCTGACACTGATATTGCACGTATTTGCTTGAACAGAGTTGACCTAATTCGTATTCAAACATGGTACCTTCAAACACAATGACAGGATAGAACAGGAACATAGCGTACTGCTGTAGCTTGGTCATGAATCTTCGTGTTCGGTCAACATGGAACATCAGCGCTTTGATGACCTTGTTCAATGCGTCAAAGAAGAAATCTTGTCCATCTAAGACGAATCAGTTTACTGCGACTCTAGTACGATCCGGCAGATAGTGGTGGCTCTTTGACAGGAGTTTTTCGGACACATCCAACACAGACAGTTCGATTCTCGGATTGAGGGTGTGTCTTACGATACCCGTGGCCATGATTTCTTCAAACAACCTGCCCCTCTTGGTCATATAGAAAACCAGGGAATTGTCCGACTTCTTGCATTCGACGACCAACGTGGTGTGAAGAAAATCGACCAATGGTTGCTTGCCAAACCACTCTTTGAAGCCGAACCTCTTGATTCCCGTGAGGTCTATGGTTCTCGGCTTTCCTTCATCCTGATCAACGTAGTAGTCCTGAGCTGCCACATTCCAGCCATCCTCTTCAAGTTCCTGATAGACCTCAATCTCAAGAAGGAACCCTTTCTCCTTTAGCCTGTTCAGAACATCTTTCTCATCCATCGTGAACCCAAGCTAAACGTGTCATGGTTCTTGTGATCTGAGCAACGTAGGTTCTCGCGCATCTTCTACTTTATCATTTGTCCGATGGCCCGGTTCCCACTTGGAGACCTTTCCGCTGCCTACTATCCTGAGTCGAAGGGAAGCGGGATTGTCAACGGATTCCTCCCCCAACCGTATCGCGTTGAGGAATTGAAGGAGCCTTTGTGTGGGTCTCTTGGTGCGCGACGACGACGAACTGCCGCACCAAGCACCTCCACGACTCCAATTCCCATTCCTGCTCCTGACTCCCCCAATTGTTAGGGTTGCCGAGTTCCAGACAGCACCCAAAGTATCAAATCCTAAACGAGCGACATGGTATGCTGGCTTTCTGAGATTCACGGTCTGCGTGTTCCGCGTTCACTACGTTCTACGGCATCCGAGAGCGCCGACGAGGGGCGCAATGAGAACAATACCCAACAATGGAAGGAGGTGAGATAGTGACAATCGTAACATTCTGGACTAGGCTGATGTGGAAGCGATGGACCGTGCTTCTTGTGATGTTGCTGCTCTTCGTGTCGACCCTGCCCCTGGCAGCCGCTGCGAGTCCGAAGTCATCATATCCGACGGCCGGAAAGACTGTATTTGTCATTAATGTGAACTCGATGCCAAGAAGCGCTGATGTGGGCACGACTGTTGTCACAACGGTGGCTGTCTCCTATGAACCTAAAGGATTCGAGATGGCCGAAGTTCCGGATCCCGTAACCTTGTCCCCTGAAACAATCTCATTTCGTTGGGTTAGCAGTGCAGGCGAGAAAGTAGTCGAGAACGCACCCGTGGTTCCAACAGATCGTGCAGGAGTCTATGAGTACACGCAGACGGTTAGGGATGATTTCCCAACGGGGACAGTCACCATCTCCGTCGTTGCAGGTAGTTGCTCGGACGGCCAAGGAAACTCTGGCCCGCCGACAGACGTGGACTCTCATTCGACAACTTTTGAAAACGACAATTCAATAGTACAGATTGGTGCGACACAAGACCTGCTCGCTGTCTACGGTATTCCCATAGTGATAGCCATAGTGGCAATCGTCGCAGTACTGTTGCTGGTCCTCCGGAGGCGCAAGAAGAAGACGTAAGCACGAGATCCCTACCACTTTCCATTTGTTTTTTCTGAGGCGTTTTCTCATCGTGGTGCGAGCGTCGCAGTTTGAACCCTCATGGGAGGAGCAGTTTTGTTGTGTGTGTGTGCGCGCACCAAGAGACCCGACGACGACAATGCTCCACTCCTCCCCCTCCTATTCCTCTACCGACTCCATCCTCGATGAGTGTTCAAATTCGGGTGCCCGCATCAATGAAAATTCTCTTCTCTTGTGCTTCTCGTTCTGATGTGGGCTGGCTGACTCATGCGGTTTGTAGGCTTGAGCTTGTGATTCGTTCTAGCCTCCTAATCTTGTTTGTATAGAGTTCAGGTCGTAGGCCGCGGTATTGGCTGTGATGGTTGAGGACGTGGTAGATGGTGACAAGCATCTTGCGGGCGACCGCGACGACGGCTCGGTTGTGTCCTCGACGTTTCATTACTCGCAGGTAGAACTGGCTGAGTCTGGGGTCGTGTCGTGAGGCGTGTTGGGCGGCTTCGACGAGTATCCAGCGGATGTGGATGTTGCCTTCTTTCGTGATGTGGCCGTGTGTGGTGTGGTTGCCGGATTGGTGTGTGCTGGGTGCGAGGCCTGCGTAGCTGACAAGCTTCTTCGGTGACGCGAACCGCGCGACTGGTCCGATCTCGTTGATGAGGAGCATGGCGCTGTAGTAGTCGATGCCTGTGAATCCCATCAAGAGTTTCACTTCAGGGTTTTCGATGGCAGAGATGGCGATCGTTTCGGTCAGTCTGTCGATTGAATGGTTGAGGCTGTTGAGTTGTTCCAGGTTGACGTCCAGGAGTATTCGGTCGCCAGCTGGTAGTTCCAGTTTGAAGAGCCATTCTAGGCTGTGTTTGCCGGAGATGTCTGTGTATGGTGTCTTGATTGAGTGCTTGTCGAGTATTGTGTGGATGCGGTTCTTGATGATCGTGCGGAGCTGGGTTAGGCGGGCTCGTTCGCGTATGATGCTTCTCTGCATGCGGATCTCTCGGGGTGGGACGTAGCTTGGTGAGAGTAGGTTGGCGCGTAGCAGATCCGCGAGGATGCGGGCATCGAGTCTGTCCGTCTTGATCTTGGCTTCTGCGATCATTCGGGTCTTCTTGGGGTTTGTGAGTATGGTGTGGATGTGTTCGTCTTCGAGGCGGTTGTAGATTGGGATCCATAGGTTGCCTGTCGATTCGATGGCTACTTGGACTTCGGGGTAGGCTTTGAGGTGTGTGATGAGTTCTTCATGGCCGTGTGGGTTGTTCTGGAACGCGAATTGTTCTAGGATTCTTCCCTCTGGCGTCTTGACGCATGCGACGCATCGGGTTTTATGGGCATCTAATCCTACATTATTCATGGGGGTTTCCTTGACCTCCTGTGTTGGCTGGCCTACAGCGACATGCATCAATTCGAGCTTCCACGCGTCGGGGAGCCCAGTTCGAGTAGTCGCTGAGTCTGAGCCCATTCACCAGACGAGCCGTCAGGCGGCTCAGCGGGCGTCTCGGGCTTGGCCGGCCACACATCAATTCGAGAAGCTAGCTAGAAGAGAGCTTTCAGGGGTCGAGAATTTTCATCTCGACACCGAGGAGAACGACCACCACACTAGCGCAGTTGCATAGTTCCTTTGAGAAACAAGTCGGTCCAGAGCGCTCATTGCAGACTGCAATGGGAGAGAGTTCCGCGCCTCCTATGGTTCATTGATATGCCCTGGTTCCGAGGCCAATGGAGAATACGGTTGCTGGCATTCTCAAGCAGAGACTTGAGCTGATCCTTTTTTCCGGCGGCTCGTGTTCGCCCTATTGTGGCCGCTATGATCAGTGCTGCTGCGCCGATTATTCCTACCCACACGGCATCGGGCAGCTTCGAGAGGGTCTGCCAGCACTGTCTGAATGGATCAGAATACAGTATTATGAGCGTCGTCTCCGCGGTGCGTGCCAGCCCCGCACTTGTTGCCACAACCTGAATAACGTATTCTCCAGGCGTGGCCGAGAAATCTGTTGACACATGAAGTATCGAAGTGTGAGACATTTTGCTAGGTGTTGGACGGAAAGCCTGTGGTTCAAGGTAGCCATCGACACCCGCAGGCAGCCCTGCAGGTGCAAGAAGAATGGGCTGGAAAAGTGCACCGATGACTGTAATAGTGGCAACATATGTTGTCGATTCCCCTTGCACCACAGACCGACTATTAGGAGAGAGTAACAACGCGAAATCAGCAGGGGCAGCAACAACGGCCAAGGGAACCCTGGCAGTTCTAGTTAGCTCCTTGCTGGTTGCCTGTATCTCGACGCTGTAGGCGCCTACCGGTGTCGAGTAACTAGTAATTATCGTCAGCGTGGAGAGGAATAGTGGGTCAGGGATCCCTGACTCTGGCGAGAAAGACCATGTGGAGGCCGGTGGCAAACCCACGGCGAGGAGGTTGACCAGCTCGGGTGTGCCGTTCTTCAACTTGGCTTCGACGCTGAACGTGAAATTTCCCCCTGGGAAAGTCATTACGGGTCCTGAAGGTAGGACCGTCAGATCAAAATCGAATCTTTCCTGCAGGCTTGATGTACGAAAGGGCTCACTACTGGGTGGGCCCACCCTAGCAACAACCTGAACGTAAAACAATGAAGGCTGCACTAGTAGCAGAGCTAGTATGCCAAGTCGTGTGAGCATGTGCAAGTCAACTCACGACGCTATCCAGACTATCCAGCCTACCTTGATTCGCTTCCTGTTCCACCAAAGTTTAGCTGTCCCGTAATTCATCCAAGCACCAGCAACAGCGTACCACAAAAAATCAATGGTCCAGGTCGGGATGGTCGCAGCAAGCTACGCATACACAAACAAATCACTCCTCCCAACTGTTCAGATTTGGGTTCCCGCAACAGCCTATCCACACACAATTCATTCGTTCTTTCAAAGCACCCTGGGCTTAGCCATTTCCTTTGAGACCTTCTGGAGTAAACCGATGCATTCCTCGAACTTTGGCTCTATTTCTGTGAGGGGGTTTGCCCCGATCCCGTAAATGAAGTACTTCTGTGTCGATGAAAGATTTCTCAACTTCTCCCCGAGCGTCCTTAGATTCTCTCCGGCGTTGGCAAAGGTATCTGCCTCAGGGTAGTTTCCAAACCTGTAGAACACATAACCAAACCTCCTGAAATCTTCCCTGAGACGTTCGATCTCACCTCTCTGGAAGTACGTATTCCTTCTATTCCACTCTTTTAGAAGAGAGTCAATATTGCTCATCACAAGCTCCTTATAGTCCGTGATTGCGCCAAGTCTAGTGTGCTTTCTGACTTGGTTGAACAGAACCATTACCAGCTCTGAGCAAGATCTAGCCTTTTCTCCAAACTCGTCTACCGACTGTCTTCCAAGATAGAAACGATGAGACTCAAGTTCTTCAAGGCAGTCGGATGTCTTGACCAACTGTTCTTCGATGCCGAGTTGTTTTGCCGGAGGCTCCGAACTCAGGGCGAGCAGAATCCTTCCGCTAGCCCCAAAATCATACTTCATTTGGTAGACATCAGGCTTGACGAGGTGATCCTCATAGTCAGAGATCAACAATCTGATGTCGCTCAGCTGGTTGACGAGACGCATTAGAAAATCCTGCTGCGAATCTACTGAGACTCCTCTTGTCGTCTGAAAGTAGCGCAGGTGAAGATCCTTTACTTCCAGAGCCTTGGCAGCTCTAGATGAGGTGACGTCCCGGAGATAGGGGATGCCACCAACATAGTACATGGGCTCGGGTCCTTTCGGCACATCAATCCTCACCACGATCTTTCCTTTCCAATCAACAAAACTGACGCTGACTCTGATCGGAGGGTCAATACCCTGAGTCGTTCCCTGAATCCTGTTGTTGTAGGCATCCTTTCCCTGCGCATCTTGAAGCCCCGAAATCCCTTCTACTCCCACGACCTCAGCATGATCATCGACACCGAGGTACACTGTCCCAGCATTGGAGGTCCCGAAGCTCGCTATCGCTTCGGCAAGGTCTCTGGCTTGTTCAGGGAATCTCTCTTTGAACTCAAGCTTCTGTGACTCGCCTTCCTTCAGATCCCGTTCGAGTTCCGTGAGCGGGTCCTCTTGATAAGTCGTATTCATTACTCACATCTCTGTGAGTCTGATCTAATACCCCGGATCCGTCGTCGGTTTAAGGCTGTCCTAATTGCTGCTTCTATGAACCTCCGAATCGGAGTTTTCTCCGAACCTTCTGATAGACCTTAAACGAGTTGCCGTCCTCGGCATTGACGATTGCGCAGGTGGCAGGATTGACTCACGTTCTCTTGGCTTATGGATGCCGCTCAGGGTATCTGTCGGCAAGGATGCTTAACGTAGACGCCCTACGGTCTAGAATTGCTTTTTCGCTTTCGGAAACCGAGCTGGTGTTCTCTTGGGCTCAGGAAGGGGAGGCAGGACCTCCTCCAATTCATATTCTGAAGACCCAACCCGGTACTTCTCGCCGAGCCGTATCACGTTGTACGGGTCCTTGTAGGGCCCGTGGATCCTCGCGAGTGGGTGCAGCTCCGCGTCGTCGTTTATCTCAAGGCTCTGCGACACGTTCTCCTTCATCAGAGGCTTATCAGCTAGTAGATCCAATGTGGCTTTGTCTACCGCGACGATGTCCCTCGAGCCTAAGACGCCCAAGTCGGGAAGTATAGGCCCTGTAGTGAAGCCCCAGCAGTCGCAGTACTGGGTGATGTCGGTCGCCACGTTTACAAAGAACCTCCTGTCCATGTCGAAGTGCGAGAGCACGAACTCGGTCGCGATGGTGTTTATCTCTGCGAACGAGAGGAAATTCTCCGGTCTTATCTGTATGCATCCGTCCGTGTCTGCTGCGACGCATCTCATGCACTGATTACACAGGTCAAACTTGACAGTGAGGTTGCCGTCCTTGTACTTGATGGCGTCGAACGGGCAGACTCTGGCGAGCGTCTCTGCGTCTCTGGATCTCTCCTTGTCCCAGTAAGTGTCCCACAGCTGGGTATCATGCATCGCCCACCTGGTCTTCCGCGTGAAGCATCCTAGGGCGAGGTTCTTGACGGCTCCGCCGTAGCCTACGCTGTTGTGTCCCTTGAAGTGGGCTAGGCCCACGATCACGTCGGCGTCCTTTACGTGTCCGCCCATCTGGAGTGTCTTCAGGCCCTTGTAGTTGACCTCCTTCTCGACGTAGTAGCCGTCAGTCGGGCCGGCGACTGGGAGTATCGGGCAGCCCAGGACCTCGGTGGTGTAACCTCTCTTGACGGCCCTGAGGTGTATCTCCCGCTCGCATCCTTCCAAGTGCTGCTCCATTATGTCAACGATGTAGGGTCTGCCGCCCGCGTCTCTTATGGCGTTGACAAGCCGGCCGACAAGGAACGGGTGCACCGTTGTGAAGCACTGGTTGTTTCCCAAGTTCATCTTGACGACCACGTCCCTGTCCCTGACAGCTTCCTTCAGCCCTAGCTTGTCCAGTATCATGTCGAACTTCGCAACAATCGAATGCTCCGGAGTTGCCGAGATAGACCTGACCGAGCCAAAATACACTCTAGATTTCGAGGACATGGCAGGCGCCTCTCCGCGACATGCATATATGTTTTCCACATTCCTTGCTTTGGAGTGACATGAGGATCGTAGGCCTAGACCGGCGGTTGGAAGCCTAGACTCCTTTCATGAACTCGGGGCCGAATCCCTCTTCGAGAATCTCGCGGATTCTTGTCACGAATTCCTTTGCATCAGTGAGTGCGACCTGAGCTATGCCTCTTTGAGTTGAGAACGAAGAGTCATAGGATGCTTTCTCGCGTTGGTCCTTTGCAGCGACCAGCTTCTGTAGATCCTGACTGGCCAGAACACTTATCCGATCCAGGGAGATGAGGTACTGTTCATTCAGCCGCTTCTTCTTGTGGAAATAGTGGTAGACTAGCGCGCACACCGTCGCAGCATGCGTCTCTCCTATCTTCCTGACCGCTGCTAAGGCTGCGAGACAGGACTGATACATGGCATAGTAGCTGACCGTAACCACCCAGTCGAAGTTAGTCTCGCCCAGATACTTGAAATCGAATTGATTGCTTTCCTGCATGTCGAAGATCTTGTTGGCCAGCCGTAGATTGTGATTCGCCTTGCGCAGGTGGCCCAGTACGTTGTCCTTGGCAATGCTCACGCCCAGTCTCTTGATCGCACCATGCATCTCGAAGTATCTCACAGACTTGAAGCAGATTCCCTCGTTCCTCATCCAGTCACGCCACGTGGGCACAAAACGTCTCTTGGCCATCAAATCACTCTCGAAACAAGCATCAGATATCGGTCCTCTCCAAAGAATATCAATCCGTCTCTAAGAACATCTTGAGCTATCCTTCTCTTCTCCCGCAGCGCAGCTTCGAAGTCCTTGGCTGTCATCGTTATGGGTGCTAGGCTCAGCGGGTACACTGCGGCTACTTCTCTGGCCAGTCTATCAATGTACCTCATGAGTTCATTGAAGGACTCCTGCGGCAGGTTCGGAACAACGACAAGTATGTCCACGTCACTCGTCTTCATCATCTCGCCTCTTGCCGCGCTCCCGAAGAGGACGAGGCACTGCACTTGGGGCATAGAATCAAAGACGCGTTTGCTGAATTCCTCCAGAGCCCACGACAGCCTCCTATTGCTCTTGTAGAGCTCCTCCCTTCTTTCGGACTCGAAGAGCTGACATAATGCCCTAGTCTTCGGGTTCGCGATATTCAGCGCGTAGTATTTCTGCTGTCCCTCCCGTTTCTCTCTGATGACTCCCTTCTTGACAAGTCTGCTAAACTCGCGCGACACGACCCATGTGCTCACTTTCGCGAGCGACGCAAGCTCCCTCGTGTAGAACCATTTCTCAAAATTCGGATGCATCACTCTTAGAATCGTTACGACTTTGGCCGTCAGCTCTTCGGACATAATCTACTGTTTTGCTTGGCAAGCTTAAATATGTTTGGAAAACCAAACTGGCGTTTGGGAAACCAAACACAGCTCTGCAATCATCTACAGCACCGATAGGCTTCCACGACAAGGCCCATGTGAAGTGGGAGGCTCTCGAAATCTGATCATGTGCCGCAATGAATCACTGCCGCGCACTGTGCAACCTGTTTCTGAAGTGCCGACATGGATTCAATCATGAGAGAGTACGCTCAGACCGAGTTTCACGCCGCCAAGAGAAAGAATGAACGCGCGATAGCGCGGGATCACTTCCCGGCGGGCCCGCTACGTTCTTGTCCGTTTGTTCTACGAGTGTTGTTGACATCAGGCCAAGCGCGAAAGGTCTTGAAGGTCTAACTTTCTCTGTCGTCGGGTCGACCTCAAGGCCCAAGACCTGTAGTGTGAAGGTTCCAAGACGCGGCATTGGGGATTCGAAGATCAGGACTGCGACGGGGGCCTCCCTTCCAAGCACATTGACATATGCGAAGGCGTAGCCTGCGTCGACCTCGCGTTTGTCCGCGAGTGTGACGCGTGTTTTCTGGACGGGTTGCAACTCCAATTCCTTTGCTAGCGAGGGCGGGATCACCATGTAGGCTGCGCCCGTGTCGACATGAAACTCAATTTCATCGCTCCGTTTCTTGTAGGGGTCGCTGATCGTCGCTTTGACTTTCACATAGCCCAAGTGATTTCCAACCTTAACATCGGAGGGGGGGCATTAGAACTAGACTGAGCAGTAATTCTGTGAGGCAGAGACTCACATTAGGCGCGGCCTCGCTACATCTCATCATTGCCCGAACGCCGGGGTCGTGCTGGGGCGTCTGCCTAGTTTAGTCCGTATCTTCTTGTTTGATGCGAATGGGTCTTTCTATCCAGCACTTGGCGTCGTACAGAGTTCCGGCTATTCCTCTGTGAGCGCCGCTCTTTATGATCAGCCTTTCTCCGGAGCGCTTGCGGGCTAAGTAGACTAGGCGTTCCCCTGTGACGGAGTCGCCGTAACCGGCAAGTGTTGTCACTATGCCTCAGCCTCTATCTTACTCGCAGTTTCAACCACATGGGCCCGAACGAGCGACTCAGTTATCTCGAAGACAAGTTCTAGATCGAGTCCCAACTTGTGGGCTACGTCGGTGGGATAGTGAAAGCCGGGATTCTTCTCAAGGTATTCCAACACGAGTCGCTGCGCTTCATCCCGTGAGATTTTCTTTGTTGAAACTATGGGGATGCCTTTGAGGGTCACGAGCTTGTCTCTGAGGGCTTCGGAGGTGAGTTCAGTCAGGCTTCGATATCTCTTTCCGGCAGTGCTCTTCAGCATTCTCCGTGCGTCATGTATCAGGGCCGAGGGAAGGGTGACTGAGCTGTAGCCTTTCTTCGGCATTGGAAACCACGCGTTACGGTACGTTAACGTACAATACCGCAACATGAGTCTTGTCTATCGTTCCCTTCAAATGTCACGGGCACTTGCAAGCCCAAGGTTCGGTTGCGCTGCAATCGTTCGTTTCATTGGCGTTGGATGATTGTCCATCCGTCCATCCGGATGGTACGCCCATGTTCCGATATCGGTACGCTTATATTCCATGCTCCATGCCAACCCCGGACTAACGCAGCTTCGTGAACGCAACCATCGCGTCCAACGAAACTGCGTTTCTCAAAGAAAAAGGAGAAGGAAAATGAAAACGAAAACGAGAACCAGAATTACTGTAGCAATAATCTCGGCGCTCTTCCTAGCAAGCATAGCATCGAACGCGATGGCTGCGCAAACTAATGTCAACGCCACTACCAAGATCCTTTACGGAGACTTCACCCTACAGGGGCAGTACGAGGAATACTTCGGCCATGTTTGGGATCTCACCAAGGGCGACCTTGTCATCTCGTACAAGATCGACCTGACTGGGATTGAACCCTCTAGCGCAAACGCGGTCTCATGGACATCGGTGGGAGTGGCTGGCGGCGCTTCAGGCTGGATGACCTCAGGAGCCCCCAAGCTCTCCTCCACAGAAAACATGAATGCCACCGTCTTCGACCCTGAGGACAAGCACGTTCTCGGAGCTCCAAACAGAGAGGACGAGTCCAGCTACGATGTCTTGATCGTGAACGGCAAGCCGCAGATCGTCTCGCCTCTGCCAACAAAGGATCCATCGGCCAATTACGGCATCTGGTTCGACCGCGACGGCTGCGACCCCACACAAGTGTGGGGAGCGTTTGACGGTAGAACCTACAACACACAAGCAAGCTATCAGATCCAAGTGACCTACCACTACGACACAGATCTCAAACTCGGAACAATGTTCGCCACGATCAATGGCATCGAGACCGGTTTCTACGCCAACAACGTTACAAACAACCAGCCAGACTACTACCCCGTCGGCAAGAGTATCTCTGGTGACGTCAAAAGCCTCAAAGTCTTCGTGAAGCTGTCAGTTCCCGAGACGAGTTACGACACAGTCAAAGTAGCTTCGCTCACCGCCACTGGTGTACTTGCCACTATCAGCGCGAAGATCGACATCAAGCCAGGTAGCGACCCCAACAGCATCAACCTGAAGTCAAAGGGAGTAGTCCCAGTAGCTCTGCTCACTGACGAGAGCTTTGACGCCACCTCAGTTGATCCCAAGACCGTACTCTTCGCTGGTGCCAACCCAGTGCGTTGGACAGTCGAGGACGTAGACGGCGATGGCGACCTTGACATGCTCTTCCACTTCAGGACACAGACCTTGAACCTAGACGGCAAAAGCACGAAAGCCACACTTGCCGGTAACATAGCAGGTTCCGGACAGCCAATACAAGGGACCGACACAGTCAGAATCGTACCACAGCCCGCCTCAACAAAAGCAAAGAAGTGAAAGGTTCCTTCCCCCACCCTTATTTTTCAAGACTTCGATTCCTAACCCGGCTAGAGTCGCTCGCTCACGTGGATTCTGGCGCGCGCTCAAAAATCCGGCCGTGTGGATGCTCAGCAGAGGGCAGGTCTAGTTTCATTGTGTGCGTCTCTTGGTGCGCATACAAAAAAGAGTTCAAATTTGAATGCCCGCGCCAAGGGACTCGACGACGACGAAAAACGCCTGTCCAGCTCCCATTCTTTTGGGGGAGGAATCCGAGGATCCCGGGAGGATTGACTTGTTTGCGCTTCTCGTTGCCCACCATCGAGATCTCGGCTACAGGGCGCGTTTGGGCAATGGTCTTGGAACGCCAAAAGTACAGTTGACGCATGAAGCATCTACGGGACATAGGTGCTCGTCAGTGCTCTTGAGCCATTTTGCCTCTTCGAGTGCTCGGGTGGGGTCCGCCCAAGTACAAAGGATGATTCCCGTTTGAGCATCTCGAAGTGCCTGTTCGTGGCCGTCTACGTCTGATCCTTTGATACCCTTAACGCAGAGCCCTTAATCACAGGGTCGGGTAGGGTGTATGACACCCAAACAAGGGTGTGTCACACCTCTAGTCACTCATGCGAGCCACCCGTTTGCTCTACATGCTATTCTGCGCGGGCGTTCAGGCGTGATGATGTCTCACACGTCATCGTTGAAACCTTAAACAGTCACGCTCGTCTGATAGGGTGCGACAATCGAATGTCAACTCAGCCTGGCTATGATGCGGTGGCGCTTTGGGAGATTCTCGCCGAGACCGCCCGCGCGCTCCCCATGTACAAGTTCCACAAACGCTACGTGGAACGATCGATACTCCCCGAGAAACCCCAGATCTCCGCAAAAGAGATGGCGTTACTGATGGGCATACCGCTCGGCGAGGCGATCATAATACTGGAAGAGCTAAGGCCCGTGTCAAGAGGCCAGCCAGCAACCGCAACTGGAGGCAAGCCTTCCGCTGCCAAGAGCCTCCTCGACTACTCAACCGGCTAAGACAGTCCCGTAGGCGATCAGCGCTCTTGTCCGATGTTGTGTTGATCTCAACGGCCGAGTTCGCTCTGAAAAGCCAGCCCGTACGCAGGCAACTCGCCCGACTACTGAAACGCCACATCAGATTCAGCCTCAAACGCGTAGGGCAAGAAGACTACAAGATCAGATCAGCAGGCGGGTTCCTAGTCATCAACGGTCTCAGGAACGCAGACTCAGTAGCGAACAGTCTGGCTAGGATCCTTGGCGTGTCTCATGCCGACGCGTGTGAACGAACCGCCACAGACCTGAGCCTGATCGTTGAGTGCGTAGCCAAACTCGGCGAACGAACGATCAAGCATGAGGAGACGTTTGCGGCTAGGGCGCGTAGATTCGAGCCCTCACCGTTGAAAGGCAAGGAGATCGAGATCCGAGCAGGCTCCGAGATCCTGTCCCGCTTACGCAGCGGCGTGAGGGTGAATCTGGACAGTCCGGATCACATGTTCCGCGTCTTCTATGGCGCCAGTGACGCATACATCTCGGCCAGACGGTTCAACGGCCCCGGCGGGCTGCCCGTGGGCTCGCAGGGAAGCCTTCTGGGGCTCGCAACTGACCCCGCGTATTCCCCGCTTGCCTTTTACCTGCTCATGAAACGTGGCGCTATGGTCTGGCCTGTGATAGCGGACTTGGCCCCCCCTATAGGGGGGGTCCCCCCAGACACGATACTCCAAGGCCTGAAACGGCTCAGGCCGTACGTTCCAAAGAACAGGTACTCGGCTCGGCTGATCACGCTCGACGAGGGCGCGACGAGAACTCTGACGTCCCTGCGTCCCGAGCTCCAGAGAGCCTTCTTTATGCGCCTGATGTTCCGAGCCGTCAAGCATCTCTCTCGGACCGCTCTAGGGCTTGTGACAGCTGACAGGTTCGGCCAAGACGGCATACAGTCACTGAAGGACCTCAGGATGGTCGACGAGGTCGCAACATTCCCAGTCTACCGGCCGCTGCTCACACTCGACGAGGCATACGTGACGCAACAGCTTGAGCAACTCGGGCTAGCCCAACTTGAGAAAGAGAAGCAGATGACTCAGGCGCTGGCCGGCACATATGAAACCCTCATCGACGAAGTCAGAACGCTGGAGAAGAGCTTGCAAGTAGAGCAGTTGGCTCACAAGATCGTGGCCGACTCGAAGAAGATGCAAATCGATTTCCCATAGGTCAAGCCGATGGTCGTTACGCAACCGCCAATCTACTTTCGATGTTTGGGGAACTTCTCCGCGATTCTTGGAATCATCTTGTGGTCGTATAGGATGCGGATCCTGTGTCTCTGGTGAAGCTCGATCAGGTTCCTTTCAACCC
>Ga0209725_1000578_pt1 | contig 22098 bp, 21 predicted proteins | sample I18A1metaG_FD_184145 | JGI IMG/M metagenome (GOLD analysis project Ga0209725, IMG submission 184145) | Lake sediment bacterial and archeal communities from Gulf of Boni, Indonesia to study Microbial Dark Matter (Phase II) - ​I18A1 metaG... | ecosystem: Environmental > Aquatic > Freshwater > Lake...
GTGATGTTCGCTGCAGCATGTCTCTTGATAGCGTTGGTAGCGATGCTTGCCATCGATAAGCGGCGGCCGTCGAATCCGAAAGTTGGTGGGCCGGGTGGGATTTGAACCCATGACCTTCCGGTTTCTGATGTCCGCTTATCAGCCGGATGCTCGTTGGCCTTCAACTCTTGAGATAGCCAAGCTGAGCTACCGGCCCACACATTATCGAGGAATCCTCTCACTCCTAAAAAGATTTGTACTCACTACAGAAAGCAGCACTAGGAAAGGAAGTGGCGCTCAAGACTGGTTAATGAACTTCGGGAATTTCTGAGAGTCTTTCGGATAGATCTCCTAGAGAAAAGGAAGAGTTATGGGTCCTTTGGGAAATACCGCGACCTTAGAGTCCTTCGTGCTTGTCGCAATCGATTCGTTGAGGGCCTCTTGAACAGACTCAGCCTTCCTGAAGCCCATGGCCTCGACCTGTTCTCGCTTCAATCCATCTGAAACCCATACGACCTTAATCCGCTCTCTCGTTCGAGCCATCAGATACGCTATCACTGCTGACACCAAGTTTGTGTCAGGCCTTGGTTCTCTCATTTGCTTGAGAATATGCTTTGACGATTTGAGTGTCAGAAGTGCGTAAAGATCTTCCTCGCCTATCCCGTCGTAACAGGGAGAGGCAAGAATGAAGGTTCCTCCATCTCCTACAACCGAGTCTCCCATTTCAAGGGCCTTGGAAGCCTGATAGAAATTGATATCCATCGGCGAGCCACTTGAAACGACTACTTCAGCCTTCGAAGGTAAACGAACGCCCAGTAGATCTCTTGCGAACTTCACACCTTCCCTATGCGCCGAGAGGAAGTTACCTGCGAAAACCTTGACGATGCGTCCCTCAGAATTCATGACCGTGTTCACGATGAAGTCGAGGCCTGCGACCTTGGCCGCTTCATCCATCTCCATCCGTATCGGGTTACCCTCCAATATCCCGGGCCCGGACTTTCCTTCGATGATGTAGAGGTGATTGCGGTAGATGGTTTCTCTGCCGGATACTGAGGGGAGAATGCTCTTGCCCCCGCCTCCGAAGCCGGCATATCTGTGCGGCACAATATTGCCAGTGCTAATCTTGAGATTTGCTTTGACAACATCGCCATTGACTAGGATTCTATTGCCCCTTGAAGTAGATCCCAGATCAATGAGATTCCTATCTGGGCTGTGTTGGACAACGGCAACTCGGTCGAGAACCTCTTTGCCCAGCTTCCGCTCCACCTCTTGTTGAGTCATCTCTCTATGCTGCCCGCGACCGATGATGACCTTGATTCCTTGTTCTCTAACTCCAGATTTAGTCAGAACGTCCAAGATGGCCGGAACTATCACGTGATCCTTAGTAGGCCTGGTTACGTCGCTAGTGATTATCGCAACACTACTCTTTCCATTTGCGATCTCTGGTAGGGACTTGCTACCTATGGGGTTCAGTAGCGAGTCACGAACAGCTTTCGACTCATCACTAACGCCTGGAGTGGTTTTGGGGAGGAACACTCCCATGAGATTCGATTCAGGAACTTCGAACTCCGCTCTATCATTGCCGTACGGTATCGAAACCTTCATGCCTCTTCCCTCCGGAGAACTCGGCTTGGCGACTCAAGTTTGCTCATGGCCTCTGTGATTCTTATGATGGCCTCTCGTAGCTTATCCGTCGATGTCGCATAGGAAAGGCGAATGTGGTTCTCTCCTTCCGGACCGAAGAAGGGATAGCCCGGAAGCACAACCACCTTCGCCTCCCTCAGAAGATGCTTGAACATATCCATTGATGTCATCCCCGTTGATGATATGTTCGGGAACGCGAAGAAGGCGCCCTGAGGCTTCACCAGACTGAATTGAGGTATGCTCTTCAATGCGTCTACAAGTAGCCTTCTTCGAATCCTGTATGTCTCAAGCATCCTCCTTGTTGGCTCTTGCGATCCCCTCAACGCTGCTAGAGCTGCGTACTGGGCGATTGAGTTGACGCAGACCATGGTTGAATGCGACGCCTTGGCGATCTGGCCCATGATCTCCTTCGGCCCAACAACGTAACCTATTCGCCACCCCGTCATCGCGTAGGTCTTAGAGAAGCTGTTGACCACGACTGTTCTTTCACTCATTCCCGGAAGAGTCGCAATGCTTCGAAACTTCCCGTTGAAGACGAATTGATCGTACACCTCATCTGATATGACCAGCAAATCGTTCTCGCAGGCTATCTCAGCCATTATCTTCAAAGTATCATCAGTCAATACAACTCCTGTGGGGTTGTTGGGTGATACGACTATCATGGCCTTCGTTCTAGGCGTAACTTTCTGCTCAAGCTCACGGGCGTCTATCTGGAATCCTCTTTCTTCTACTTGCCTGACGCCAACGAGGGTTCCACCTGTCATTTGCACTGCGTAGTAATAGCCACTGTAGTAGGGGCTTGGCACTATGACCTCGTCACTAGGATCAACGGAAGCCATCAATGCAGCATACGTGCCTCCTGTCCCGCCGGCTGTTACGACAACATTCTCCTCATTCAACTTGAGGCTAAGCTTCTCGGACTCCCTCTCTGCAATGGCCTCTCGAAGTTCCAGGAGTCCCTCGTCAGGAGTGTAGTGAGTGTCTCCTCTATCCATCGCCTGCTTAGCAGCCTCAACAATATGCGCAGGAGTCGGGAAATCAGGCTCACCTATGTTGAGATAGATGGCATCTGAAACAGTCTTCGCCATCTTCGCGACTTCGAGGTATGACAACTTCTCTGTAGACGCGGTTCGACTTGAGAACTTCATCTTCTGTATCTCTTGAGTGCCAGTTCAGTGAAGATGCTGTCGTAGTTCTTGAAAGTTTAGGTCGCATTTCGATTTGTCAGAACGTGGCTTGGCTCCTCTGCTATTCGACCGTAATCTTGTACCTTTCGTACACCATGTCTAGGATCTTGGAAATGGTCGCGATCGTTGCGAGATAGATGAGCCCGACGACGAGATAGACCTCAAGAGGTTTGAGGTTTCGAGAAATCACCATCTTCGACCTGGCCAAAAGCTCCGGAACAGTGACCAAGAAGGCGACGGAGCTGTACTTCGGCAGGTATGCCGCTTCATTCGACCAGCTGGGCAGAGCCAACCGAAATGCTTGAGGCAGAATGACGCGAAGTATGGCCTGAAGTCTGTTCATACCCAGCGAGAGGGCGGCTTCCATCTGTCCGCCTCCTATGGATTCTATCGCTCCTCGGAAATACTCAGCCTGATACGCTCCGCTGTTGATCCCTAGTGCTACTATGGCTGATAATGTCGGCGAGAAGACAACCCCCAGCGATGGAAGCCCGAAGTATATGATGAATAGCTGAACGGTTAGAGGTGTTCCCCGTATGAGCTCTATGTATGCGTTTGCCAAGAGTGATAATGGCTCATGACCATACTTTCTTGCCAAGGCGGCAGCTAGGCCCAAGATCAATCCGATGCCAAGTGCGGTGAAGCTCAATTGAAATGTGACTAGCAACCCTTCGAGTAGATCGCCCAAGTAGTCTATCATTCTCGATCAGCAGCTGCTCTCCTTTCGCCTTCATGCCTCCCGTAGAGTTCAGTCAGCCGACTTAGGAATCTCTTCGTTCTCTCATTCGTTGGGTTCGCAAAGAAGTGCTCTGGAGAACCAGTCTCAACTACCACACCCTCATCCATGAAGATCATTTCTGAAGCTACAGCTTTGGCGAAGCCCATTTCATGAGTAACACAGATCATGGTCTTCTTCTCCTTGGCCAAGTCAAGCATCGTCTGCAGGACCTCCCCGATGAGCTCAGGGTCGAGAGCCGAAGTCGGCTCATCAAAGAGTATGACCTCAGGATCCATCGCCAGCGCTCTGGCGATGCCTGCTCTCTGTTTCTGTCCTCCAGAGAGCTGGCTTGGGTAGTGGTTGCGCCAGTCCTTCATTCGGACTTTCTCAAGCGCCTCCAATGCGATTGCTTTTGCCTGATCTTGTGGAATCTTCTTCACAACTTTAGGCCCGATCATCACGTTATCAAGAACTGTCATGTGGCTGAAGAGGTTGAAATGTTGAAAGACCATCCCAAACTTCGATCTATAGTAGTTCATTTTCCCGCCGGCCTGCATCAAGTCAATGTCGCGGAGGAAGACCGTTCCTCGATCCGGAGGGTGAAGCATGTTTATGCATCTCAGCAGCGTGCTCTTTCCTGCTCCACTAGGGCCAAAGATTACTGTGGTCGTTCCTTCCTCAACGTCAAACGAGACTCCCTTTACTACCTCGACCTTTCCATAGGACTTCCATACGTCCCTGACGGACACAACTCTTGTCAAGCACCAGTCACCAATCGCTTCTTCTCCTGCCCCCAAGTGCCCACTATCCTTGTTATCGGAAACACTATGATGAAGTAGATGCTTGCCACAATAAGGAACGGAACAACCGGGTCGAATGTGGCAGCTCGAACATAGTCTGTTCTTCTCATAAGTTCAGCAACTCCCACGACGAATGCAAGAGATGTGTCTTTGATCATGGTGGCAAGTTCGTTTGCCCAGCTTGGTAGAGCAAACCTCAAGGCCTGAGGCACGATAATTAACCTGATGGCCTGCAGTCTGCTCATTCCCATTGACCTGGCCGCGTCCATCTGACCGCTGCCAACGGATTCTAAGGCTCCTCGAAAGATTTGCGACTGATATCCAGAGCTGCAGAGGCCAAGTGCAAGCATAACAGCGAAGAATCCGGGTATCTCAAGCACGGTTGTCTGAATCCCAAAATAGAAGAGAAATATCAAAACGAGAGGAGGTATGCTGCGCATGACTCTTTCATACGCAGAGACAAGCAGTCCTCCTGCGCTTCCACCGTAGACTCTCAGAATTGCCATTGGCAGTCCTATGAGAAAACCTACGCCTAATCCGTAGGCTGTCAGGCTGAGAGTTATTGGTAACCCTTCGATTATGAATGAAAAGTGTGATAGTAGCAGATCAAGAAAAGATGACAAAAGGTGGGCCTTCCAGTCATTTGGTGAACGCTCTGGGCTACGAACCGTGCCACTTGTTTATAAGCTGCTGGATTACGCCGGTGCTGTAAAGCTTCAACATCGCCGTGTCCACTGCCTCTAGGAGCTCCTTCTCGCCCTTTGGAATCCACAGGCACTTCGGGGGAGCCCACTCAGTGTACACGACCTTGATCGCGTACCGTGTTGCGAAGCTGTCTGCAACTGGTTTGTCTATCATCGCGGCGTCGATTCGCCCTGCGACGAGGTCACTTATCATCAGGTCGACTCTCTCGTATGAGATTACGTTCTCCTTCTTGGCCTTTCCTGCCTTGACAAGGTCGTTGATTCTGCCCTCCTGTATCGTTCCTGTCTGGACCCCAATCTTGAGGCCCAGCTTTCCTGCCTCAGCCAAGTCGGTGAAAGGCTTCACAGCCGAGTCTCCCTTCACCACGATCACGTTGTCTCCCTGCTCATACGCGATGCTGTACTCTAGTTTTGGAAGTCTCTCTGCCTTCAATCCCATCGCAGCCGCAATCATGTCTATCTTCCCAGCTTGAGCTGCGGCGATGAGGGCATCAAAAGGCATGTCCTCCCATTTCACGGTGACGCCAAGTTCCTTAGCGACAGCCTCCACAATTTCCACGTCGAGTCCTGTGATCTTCTTGGTCGTCGGATCGATGAACTCGTATGGCGGATAGTCTGCACTTGTCCCAACGACGATCTGTTTCTTCTGCTTGATTTTCTCAAGTAGGCTCACCCTCTTCGGCGGTGGCGGAGGGATTTGAGATTGACTATAGTAATAACCAATCGCGACTCCTACACATAGCACGATCAATGCAACAGCGACTATCTGTAGCGACTTACTGCCTGCCGTGGTCTTACTCATCTCACGATTCACCTCCCTTCAAGTGTTAACGAAGATTCCATTCTCTCGGTAGTTTCGCCTCAACCAGTTCTCAAACGCCATGTGGTCAACAACGTGTTCGAGACATGATCCGAGTCGTCCTCGGCAAACTTCCACACAGAAAGCAGCTGTCTGCTTTCTCCCGCCCTTCAGAGCGTTGGCGTTTTCAGTCATTTCTGTGAATCCTCGTTGCGGGATACGTTCGTTCCGGGAAGATTTTTATTCCTTATGGTCAGGAAACTACTGAGGGAGGTCAAGAGTGACCCAAATTGGTCAAGACGAGTGTTTCGGCAACAGTCCAAACCCTCATCGACAATGATGTCTCGATGCAGGATACTCTAGAACGGGGATACGGGAACTATAGCGCGATGGCCAGGATTCTGAGGCCTCGGGTAGAAGAGATGCTAGGGCGAGGAGTCAAGGTTGAGAGCATCATCACTGCGGTCAAGAGAGCTAGATCGAACTATCGCATTGCTCGTGGGAACATAATCAGCATAGTCGCAAGAAGTGTCATAAACCTCAGAACGGATGTGGCAAAGATTTCGGTTGAGAAGACGAAACGCACGGTTCAGACAGTGAGGCGAACTATGGCGGATCTAAGAGGCGAGTTCCTGCAGATTCTGGAAGGTCTTTCGGCCATAACGCTGATCTTCGATGATAGGCTCTTTGACAGTGTCTCGTCGATGTTTCGAAGAGGTGACATTCTGGACGAGAAGAGGGATCTCGCAGCCATAATGGTGCACAGTCCTCGCGCCATAATAGGTGTGCCAGGAAGCGCCGTAGCCTTCTACAATCCGGTATCTAGGCGTCACATTAACATCGAGGAGACCATGAGCTGCTTCACCGACACGATCCTTGTCGTACGGATGGAAGATGTAGGAAAGACCTTCTCAAGTTTGACAGAGATGATATCTCAGGCTAGGCAGGCGATTCGGGCCAGGCCGGGGAGAGCCCCCAGGCATCCTAGGAGAAGAAGGTAATTCAGGGAATTCCAGATGCCTACGGAAGGATCGTCGAGATTGTGTTGAAAGCAAGGTCTCGTAGGCCCATCAAGGAAGAGCGAATCCAGAGTCCAGAAAGCCAAACTGCGCCCGAAGAGACTCGCCACAAGACCGAACATGACAACCCGCATCTAAGAAACTTCACCGATACATAGATCTTGGCTCGGCTACCACGAGGCCTCAACGACAGCCTCGTCAACTTGGGCACAGTCACGTGCAATCTGACAGCAATCAACCCTGACGGGTGTCCCACCTGAAGGTGGCTTCTAAAGCCTTCAGGAGACGAAATTAGAAAGAGGTGGAGAAGGCTTTTCCTAGTTCTTCAGCCATTCTGCAATCGGGCTAGTATTGCCCGACCAAGTTCAAGGACCCAAGAGCGCAGCGGTTTGGAATTGTATTTCACTGCCTATCCTTCTCATCTGTGGGATCTAAAGCAGGCAGACAAGCGGTAGACGACAAAACCGAGGCCTATAAAAAGCTTCAAACAGCTCGACGAAAGCTACTTATAGTGTTACGACCGTTTTTCTTGTTGAAAATTTGGAGGAGATACTATTGATTATCACCGGAAGAGCTTTCAGCTTTATCGTTCTTGTGCTTTCGTTCGTCTTCTTCTACATGGCGATACAACTAGCGAAGAAAGGGAAAGCACCGAAGATTCGCAGAATGACGGCAATGGACGCAATAGACGAGGCCGTTGGAAGGGCTACAGAAGAAGGAAAACCCGTCCACTACTCACCAGGCTACGCATACGCGAGCCTATCGTCTGAACAGGGACCTCAAACACTTGCATCGATCGGAATCCTGAGCTACGTGGCATCCCTATGCGCCAGATTTGACGTTCCAATAATATACAATACGTGCATCGCGGACTCGTTGCCTCTAGTGGAGGAGACGCTTCGAGCAGCCTACAGGAACGAAGGAAAGCCAGAAGCATTCGATGTAAAGAGCATTAGGTACCAGCCTGACCAATCGACATACGTGAGCGCGGTCCTAGGGACCTTCCAACGAGAAAAACCAGCGGTCAACATGATGATCGGCGGCCTGTACTACGAGTGCGTCGTCATCGGAGAAGCCGCCAACGTGATCGGCGCTACACAGATCGGTGGATCTGCGAACATCCATCAGATGCCCTTCATCATAGCCACCTGTGACTACGGCATGATCGGAGAAGAGATCTTCGCGGGATCAGCGTACGTGACTAAAGACCCCTTAGTGACGAGTGGAATAGCAGGAGGCGACTGGATGAAGATGCTTCTAATCGTCGTGACAGTGGTTGGTGTCGTACTGGAGCTGGCCGGAGTGAAGGTCATCTCGCAGCTGTTGGGATGGTGAAAGTATGTCCAACGTTCTGAGAAGACGTGAGATCATACTTTTCATTACCGGCGTAGTGGGAGGACTGAACCTATTCGAGTACTTCTTCGCAGTCAAGGAAGTTGCGGCAGTGGCATCGACGATACGGACATGGGTAGTGATCATCTCAGCGTTCGCGCTCGGACTTGGAATAATAACAGCCTTCAGAGTCCACATCTCGCACGTGAAGCGTAAGACCAAAGGGCAGTGGCCCTTCAGCATTTGGCTGATGGGATTCTTCGTGTTGCTAACGCTCATTGGCATATGGAACACGAAATTCATCGTCTATGATTGGACTTTCAAGTACGTCTACGTTGCGCTGTCAACAACGCTCTACGCGATCACGGGATTCTACATCTTTTCAGCCGCCTACAGAGCGTTCAGAGCCAGAAATATCGAAGCGGCCATTCTCATAGCCTCAGGGGTCCTCATCTTGCTGAGAAACGCCCCCATAGGTGAAGCGATCTGGAAAGGCTTCCCTGTTCTAGGAGAATGGGTACTTATGAAAGGGCAAGTTGGCGGGATGAGAACACTGACATTCGTTGCGGCGGTGGGTCTAGTCGCATTCGGCATACGAACACTGCTTGGAATGGAGAGAGGCTACTACGGGGGAGAGTGAAATGAGCAAGAACATATGGTCAAAGATGGCAGAAGTCGACCGGCGGGTCCTATACTGGGTCATGTTCGTAGCGCTGGCAATTCCATTCCTGAGCCCGCTTGGATTGCCGGTACCTGTTACCGAAACCACGAAGGCCGTGTATGACAAGATCGAAACCATGGGGCCAAAGAACATAGCACTCTTCTCCATCGCCGGAGGCGTAAGCGCGTGGCCGGAGATTGCGCCGAGTATGGTAGCGATCATGAGGCACCTCGTGAAGCGAGAAGTGAAAATCGTTGTCTGGGGCTTCTTCGTTGACCAAGACATAACCGTGGACATGATCCTCTCAAATGTCCCGGAACTTACGACCAAGTACAAGTACGGCGAGGACTGGGTGTACATGGGCTACATCGCCGGAGCGGAGACCGCTGTGGCACAGCTGGCCGCTGATGTCCACGCAGTCTTCAAGGCAGACAAGTATGGTACCACCACCGATAAGCTGCCGTTGATGCAGAGAGTGAAAACAGCGAAGGACATAGACCTTGTGCTGACCGTGGACACGGGCAGCTACATACTGTACTATATAAGACACTGGAACGTGGGGAAGGGCGTCCCCGTCGCTGAGATCGGAATTGCGATGCAGGCTGACATGATCGTATACTACCCCGTGAACCTAATTGGCGTCATGATTGGAGTTCGCGGAGGAGCAGAGTACGAGAAACTGATAGGGCGCCTCGCGGAGGGAACTGTTAGAATGGACGCAATCAACGTTTCACACGTGCTCTTCATCATAGCGATAATCATTGCTAACATTGGCTTTGTGATGGTCAGGAGGGCGAAGAAGTAATGCCCTATCCAACCGATCCTATAGTGTTGTCTGGCGCTTGGGCCTCCGTGATATTGACTCTCATGGTCTACAGCTACGTCCTGTTCAAGGAGACTCCTTTGTTCAGATTCGCAGAACACACGTACATATCAGCATCTCTAGCAATCTCAGTCATAGTTTCGTATGACACACTGGTCAAGAACGCATTCACTCCGCTCTCAAAGGGAGATGTAGCCTACTTGATCCCGATAGTCCTTGGTTTGCTGCTGTACACTCTGCCGTTCAGACAGGTGCGATGGGTAAGCAGGTACCCGCTGGCGTTCGTCGTAGGCGTCGGAACAGGTCTCGCCATGAGAGGTGCAGTGCACGCTCAGATGGTGGCCCAAGTTCTGGCGGCTATAACGCTTCCAAAGGCCCCTCAACCAATCGACTGGTTCAACTTCTTCTTCAGCCTAATCGCGTTTCTAACATCGACCAGCTACTTCATCTTCACACGAGAGCACGTGGGCCTACTCAAGATTCCGACGAAACTCGGACGCTACATGATAATGCTGGCGCTGGGATCATACTTCGGCAACACCATACTCTTCAGAATGGCGATGCTTTCGGGCAGAGTCGAAGAGATACTGAAAGTCTTCAAAATAATCCCCTGGCCCTAAGAAACCCCCTATCTCTTTTTTCTCATTTCTTTCACTCAGCGAACAGCATCGCAGTTCACCGGCCTGGCGGCAACAATATTAGCGCTGGCTGCGGACACTACATTGAGCTTCAGTGATGATAATGGAGAGGCAGCAGACCGCTTCTGACCTGATCAATGAAAGGAACCTCAAGCCTCAAACGCTCCTCGAGGACTACCTAAGCGTGACAGTGGATCTCCGTAGGTGTTCTCTAATGACTGTTCCCGCCGAGTTCCCAGACGCTGAAGCCGTAGCGAGGACTATCGACCTGGCCTGCATCTCTGACTACCGCAAACTCGTTCAAGAGCCAGACATGAAAAAGAGAGCGAAAGCGATCGAAGGGTTCAAGCGGAAACTTCGCGACGTCTACCGAGAAAAGATGGGGGTTTCCTCCTCCTACAGAAGTCATGTCATGTGGACAGATCGCCTAGATCTTCAGATCTTCGAAGTTGAAGTGAGACCCACTGTAAGAGAACTCTACATCTACAGGGACAAGGATGTGAAAAGCAGGCTTGAAGCGCTGTCAGCAAGCAGAGCCTCCTTTCGCGAACGATTCCTTCGGACCGTACACCAACCGCTTTCACGTTCAGCCTTGGTCTATCCAGAGGAGTACTTTCCCGAATACGTCCTAGGAATTGGAGAATTACTAGGCTATCCGAAATGCTGCACCGAAGCTTACATTGAAGGAAGAACAAAGGGCATTGTTTCAGCCGAGGAAAGAGCGTCAAGGCAAATCAGGACTGGACGCACACAAGGCTATGCGCCGGAACCCTATGCCTACTTCGTGAGAGACTTTATTCCTTGTGTACCCACATGCGCAAGTGCTATTGCAGTTGGCCAGAGATTTTTCGAGGAGTTCGGCCGATTTGACAGTAGACTAAGCGAATACTACGGTCAATGTCTGAAGGCGAATGTCGCCAATGTCGAGTCGTACATAGAAACGATAGCAGCTCACAAAGAGAAGATGAAGACGCAAGCTCAGGAGCTAGGTATTCAAGGTCTGAGATGAACGTACGCGAAGAAGGCTCTAAGCAGGCTGCTGAATGCCAGCTTTCCTAGGGCTACGGCGTTTCATGCCAATAAGAGCGCCTATTGGTCCGCCCAGAAAGAACCCAACCAGAATCAAAGTCAAAACATGCGCATAATCGATTGAGAATGTTCCTATACCGAAGAAAACGTTGACAAGAGAGGCAGCCAAAGCAGCTTTCATACCAATGCGCCACCCGATGCCATCTAGTCTGCTTGTCAAGAATTGTCCTCCAGCCATCCCTCCGAGCAGGACTAAGACGAAGAGAAGAATGACATATATGGGTCCCTCCAACTGTAACATCGCGAGCATGCCGGTGAAGATCCAGAACGGAATGTTGGCGAGCGCAGCAGCTGCAAAGTATAGACCAAAATTCGGGCGGTCGCCCTGCAAATCTTAAATCCTCGCCTCGAATCTATGCACGGCAACAATATATCATGTTTCGCCAAATCGGCAAGGTGAGCAAACACGTCAGATTCGCAAGCATCTCTCGATCTTGAGAAGATCAAAGTGATCTTGGCAACCGATTGTGGAAGCACAACTAGCAAGGCGAGGTTCTTCATGAAGCGGGGCAATGAGTATAGGTTCGTGGCCAGCGGAGAAGCTCCCACAACTGTCGAGGCACCCTACGAAGACGTAACTCTCGGAGTACGCAATGCCGTAAGGGAGGTCGAGGAACTGACGGGGCACACGCTCCTCAGCGACGATGGCATAGTCTTGCCCTCGAAGGGCAGTGTTGGCACAGATCTCTATGTCACGACAAGTAGCGCCGGCGGAGGCCTGCAAATGATGGTGACAGGGGTCATCAAGACTATGACCGCTGAAAGCGCAGAGAGGGCAGCTCTCGGAGCAGGCGCCATCGTGATGGACGTCATATCTGTGGACGACGGCAGACGCACCTTCCAGAAGATTGACAGGATCCGCCACCTCAGGCCTGACATGATTCTATTCTCCGGAGGTACAGATGGAGGAACTGTGAGACATGTCCTAGGGATTGCCGAACTCATCTCCACAGCTGAACCCAAAGCCAGATTGGGTGCAGGATACGAACTGCCCATTGTCTACGCCGGGAACAAGGACGCGCGGCCACAGATCAACAAGATTCTGGGAAAGAAGTTTGCGTTGAAGGTTGTAGACAACATTCGCCCTGTACTATCTCAAGAGAACCCTGAACCTGCTCGTGAAGCAGTTCACGAGCTGTTTATGGAACACGTCATGTCCCACGCACCTGGATACAATAGGCTGATGAAATGGACATCTGTGCCCATAATGCCGACCCCTGCAGGAGAGGGAAGGATGTTCCGAACTCTAGCCGAGATGAGAGGCGTGAACGTGATAGGAGTAGGTCTCGGCGGGGCAACCACAAACGTCTACTCCGTCTACGACGGGAAATTCGTGCGGACCGTGAGTGCTAACCTTGGCATGAGCTACAGCATTTGCAACGTTCTGAAAGAAGCTGGCGTTCAGAACATTATGCGGTGGCTACCGTTCGAGATGGATGAGGTTGCGGTTAGAAATCGCCTCAGGAACAAGATGATAAGACCGACAATAATCCCTCAATTGATCGACGCACTTGTCGTCGAGCACGCGGTCGCCAGAGAGGCGCTTAGGTTAGGATTCACTCATCATAAGTCTTTGGCGAGAGGGCTTCGAGGAGTCCAAAGACAACGAACCGTGAGCGACCTCTTCGAGCAATCTTTGGAGGAAGAAACGTACATAGACATGATCAGAATCAGCACGATCGCGGGGACAGGGGGTCTGCTGTCTCATGCACCAAGAAGAGCGCAAACGGCCTTGATGCTCATCGACGCTTTTCAACCCGAGGGGGTGACGAAGCTTGCTCAAGACAGCGTCTTCATGATGCCACACCTAGGCGTTCTTTCGACCGTTCACGCTCCAGCTGCGCTTGAGATATTCGAGAAGGATTGCCTCGTCCGAATAGGAACTTGCATAGCGCCTCGAGGACCGATGGAGGCACAGGGAAGCCTAGCAGCAGTTCATCTCAGTATGCCTGATGGCAGTAGCCGAGACGATGAGATTACTCAAGGGGAGCTGAAGCTGATCTCCTTGGGAGAGGGTGAGTTCGCTGAGGCCGTCATTGCCCCGAGATCTGGTCTAGATGTTGGCGCTGGACCAGGACATGAGTTGAAGACCAAGATTGAGGGCGGTGTAGTCGGCATAGTACTGGACGGTCGTGGAAGACCTCTAGTCCTGTCGGATGATCCCATGAGGAGACGCAAGGATCTGATCAGATGGTTCAGAGCCGTCGACGCCTATCCACAGGCGGCTCTGGAACGATACGAGAAGGCGCTTAGCTAGGTGAAAGAGAGTTGGCATTGGCCTATACGCCAGGACTCAAGGTGAAATGGGAGATCGTCCTCCAAAAGACGCGTAGGCTCCCAATCCCGGGAGAAGTGCTCGTCTCGAAAGGAGACAAGGTAGGTTTTGAGACAATTGTCGCGAGGACCAAGGTTCCGGGAGATGTCGAAACGATAAGGGCTTCTCAGATCTTGGGCATAGAGGCCGACGATGTTGAAGAGCTAGGGCAATACATGTTGAAGAAGGTGGAGGATCGGGTTGGTAAGGGCGAAGTTATCGCCAAGAGAATCTCATTCTTTGGCTTGTCCAAGGCCTTCGTTGAATCTCCTGTAGAAGGAACAATAGAGCATGTGTCTGACATCACAGGCCAGGTGACGATTCGGGAAGATCCGGTCCCCGTCGAGGTGAAGGCATACATTCCGGGAAGGATAGTTGATGTCATTCAGAAGGAAGGTGTGGTCGTAGAGACAACGGCTTCCTTCATACAGGGCATATTCGGCATAGGCGGAGAAACGCATGGACAAGTCAGAATGGCTGTCAAATCGCCTGAGGACTCCCTAACTGCAGACATGTTGGATTCTAGCGACAAGGGCAAGATTCTGATTGGAGGAGCAATGGTCACAGGAGACACCCTGAAGAAAGCGGTCGACATAGGGGTCAAAGGCATAGTCTCAGGAGGAGTTGAGGACAAAGACCTCAGAGATCTCCTAGGATACGAGATTGGAGTTGCGATCACTGGACATGAAGAATCCACGGTGACTCTGATAATCACCGAGGGGTTTGGGAAGATGCGCATGTCAGGCAAGACGTTTGATCTCCTGAAGTCATGTGAAGGAATGGAGGCTGCCTTGAACGGGGCCACTCAGATCCGGGCAGGCGTGATCAGGCCCGAGATCATCGTCCCAAGAGACAAGACTTCTGCTGGTGAATCAAGGGATGATCGTGCAGTCTTCAGCAAAGGAATGCAGCCAGGCATGATGGTAAGAGTCATCGCTGAGCCCTTCTTCGGCGCGATAGGAACAATCTTGTCCTTGCCCGTCGAACTCCAAGATGTCGAGTCTGAGTCAGCGGTCAGAATCCTAGAGGTGCAGTTGGAAGACGGGAAGAAAGCTGTGGTTCCAAGAGCGAACGTTGAGATAATAGAGCTCTAGCTCAGCTGGGTTGAGAGCCCGCCGACTGTGAGAGGCCAAGATCACTTGGATGGCCTGACCTACAAACAATGTGCATGCGTTCACAACTCCATAGTGACGTTCGTCGATCTTGACAGTCCGGAGGAATACCTAGGAGAAGCCAGACATACCAGCTGATCAGTTAGTTAGTAGAGGAATTCAAGTGTATGGCGCTCAGTCTGAATACAGGCCGCTGAGAAAGGTCCTGATGCATACTCCGCGAGAATCGATTGAACGCGTCAACGAGAGCAACTATGATCGCTACCTATTCATGACTCCTGTATTCAAGAGAAGATTCATTGAAGAGCATGAAGCGTTTGTCGATCTTCTAAGAGCAGAGGGAGTAGAAGTAATCCTAGTTGAGGATCTCCTGAGAGAGAACGAGGCTGCCCTCGCTCAGATTCGAGATCAACCGAATCTCACGTACGTGAGGGACACGATATCCATAACGAAGGACGGATACGTCAGAATGAAGATGGCAGCGAAGGTCAGAACACCCGAACCTCAGATATCCGAGTGGGCAGTCCGGAACCTTGGAATCCCTTGCTTACTGAGAGTCAGAGACACGGCGTTGCTGGAGGGAGGAGACTTCGTCTACCTCGATGAGGAAACGCTGATGATCGGAGTGGGAAGGAGGTCGAACCGGCAGGGAGCAATTCAGTTTGCCAACAGGGCCCTAGAAAAGAGCTTGACTCAGGTTGTTATGGTTCCGCTTTCTCCATGGAACGTGCATCTGGACGGTGCGTTGATGATCATCGATAAGGATCTAGCTCTAGGTCATCTCGACTCTCTCAGAAAACCGGCTACAATGCTCCAGAGGAAACGGTCTCCTGAAAGGATTGACCTACCAGCCTGGCTGAGAGGGAGAAAAATCGAGGTCATCGAGGTGGACGCTTATGAGAGGTTCATGAGAGGGACGAATGTCCTATGTCTTGCTCCACGGAAGTGCGTCATGTACAAGTGGATTGCCGATGCCACCAAGAAGCTGAGGAACCATGGCGTTGAGGTCTTGGAGATCGAGGGAACCGAGCTTCTGCGAGGTGGAGGCGGTCCTCACTGCATGACGGCACCTGTACTTCGATCATGACTCCTTCCGGAGAACCAATCGAATGTATTCCACAATCGAAGACCCTATCCGCGACATACGATCTCTGAGACGGTGGATGCAAGACTTAGAGGAAGATGAAGGATTGCGCATCGTAGGAAACGTGCAAGGATTCACTGGAGGAGGCTTCCTGTTCGTAGGTATCCGTCAAGGCAAGTATCGCGTCAACATATGTGATAGGATCCGTGATAGGAAGGAGCGGGCTTACAAGGCGAGCAAAGGGGGCGAGTGGCGTGAATTCGGTTCCTTTGAGGAGGCTTGGACTTTCGTCAGGTCCTTGGTGGGGCGACCCATTCAAGCGTGGATCTACTGACATCAAAAGTCCAAGTGCATGTCATCGGTCCAATCTACAATATGCCTAGGATGCCGGACAGCTTCGTCAGTGAACGCAAAGCTCCTGAAAGACTTGTAGGACTGTGCCTATTGAGGCGCTGGCCCCTTGCCGAATAGCAAGCAAGGTCCATAAGTTCCTTCACGGCGCTTTCTGTGTCAAAGTCATTATCCATCGCTTCGATGAAGCGACTTTCGCACCTCGTGACCACCCTATCAAGATTGATGTTTCTTTCCTTTCCGCTAAAGGAGGCCACGATGTCCTTCATCTTCTCGACTGAATTGTGGAACGAACGGGACAGTCTGAACGCTTTCTCTAAGTCTGAGTGCCTGAAGTCAAGTGGCTTCCTGTAGTGCGTCAACGAGAAGTAGAGTCGAAGGGCATGTACGCCATATCGAGGTAGAGCTTCCCGAATCGTTATGAAGTTCCTCAACGATTTGCTCATCTTTCTTCTTCTGACCCGCAGAAGGCCGGTATGCAACCAGTATCGGCATACAGGCCTTCGGGTAACAGCCTCAACTTGGGCCTTTGTCGCCTCATGATGTGGAAAGACCAGCTCGTCACCGCCACCGTTGATATGGTACGATGTACCAAAATACTTCGTACAGGCCGCAGCATCCTCGATATGTTGTCCCGGGCACCCTTTACCCCAAGGAGAATCCCAAGCGCTTCGTTCGGATCGCGTGTAGGTCCACAGCAAGAAGTCTTCAGGATTCTTCTTGGCTGGACTCAAATCCAGTCTTCTCAACGCCAATTCTCTTCTTGATTGATGAGATAGTGATCCGTACCCTTTCACCCTACTCGTATCCAAGAATACTCCTTCATCAGTGATGTACGCTGCGCCCCTCTCCAAGAGCTTCTCAATCCATCCTATCATCTCTGGCACGTTGTGTGATGCGCGAACAACTTCATCGATTGTGTTCACTTCAAGAGCTTTCAAGTCTTCAAGCATGGATTGAAAGTACTTGGTCGAATATTTGCCTGGGTCCTGGCCATTTCTCTCTGCGTTCTCAATGATCTCTTTCGAGATGTCGGTGACGTTCATGACAACCTTGGTCCTATGGCCTCGAAATCTCAGGTACCTCGCGATCGTGTCAAAGGCTACAAAAGTTCGAGCGTGACCTAGATGGCAGTAGTCGTATACCGTGGGACCGCATAGAAATATCCTGACAACTCTTCCCTCGGCACGAAAGGCCTTCTTCTTGAGAGTCAATGTGTCAAATATCCGAAGTGTCATTTCTCGGCAAGCCTTGACAATTGGATTGAAGGTTCAACTACTTCTACTGAGGCCTCTGGGCCTCAAAAGAGTTCTTTCGCGGAATGATCGATGTCGCTCACAAGAATGACCTAACAGACTATTGAGTATACCGGCCTGAATCTCGGTCTACGTCTTGAGTTTCATTTCGCTTAAGGTGGCTACTATGTGATCGACCAAGCTCTGGATGATCTTCTCGCCGGTCTCACTTGACGATGTCTTCGGGTCACCTAGGACTCCATTCTTCGTGAACGCTGTCATTCCTCTCTTGATTATCTCTCGGCTTATCTTCTTGTTGAAGGGGCCTACGTAGCCCGGCGCTGCCGACGACATATCGACAAGATCACTTCTCACGGCCAAGACGCATGATGTCTCAGCGAAGCCTGAATGTGCTCCTGCAGCTTCCGGGGACACTCCATACCGGGCTGCCACTTCATTCATAACTTCCACGAAGCGCTGCAAGTCGAAATACCCATAGATCTTCGCCTTTCGATACTTTCTCTTGAGAGCCGGGAGTCCCTTTCTCAAGGGTTCGAAGTTTCCTCCATGTGTCGGGATCAGCACATAGTTCTTGAATCCTGCTCTCATCAGAGATCCCACATAAGCATCAACTAGTGTCTGAAGCGTTCTGGGCGAGACTGAGATAGTTCCTGGAAACGCCAAGTGGTGTTCAGAACAGCCTGGCCTGATGACGGGCGCAACAAGTGTCCTACCTAGCTTCCTCGCCAGTCTTTCGCAGAGGTCGTATGCGAGAAGTGAATCAGTAAACGTTGGGAGATGAGGTCCATGCTGCTCTATTGAGCCCACTGGTATGAGAACCGTCTTGAAGCCCGAGTCAATTGCCCTCTTGATCGAGGGCCAGTTCATCTCTTCCATCTGAACCTTCACTTTCATCACCGATCGCTTGTCGGGCAGGAACTTCGGTCACGGGTTGTTGGCTCTGTGCCTTTCCTGCTCCTTAGTCCATTGATGGCCTTGGTTCACGATTTATTGTTTGAGTTGCTTGCTCGACGCCCTCTTACTTGATTCGGGATCGCCTGGGTTTGAGTGGTTGGCTAAGACTGTGGTCTGGTTTCTTGAAGAAGATCTGACTCGAAATCACTCCATCCTACGCGTGATGCGAGATTTGTGTGATCCTTTCCTCGTCGCGTATCCTTGGTCTCCATGGGCTTTGTGGGAGACGCGTCGCCATATACGCTGGTAAGCCAATGATTGTATCTTGGCTCCTTTCCTCGAACAATCATCCCATAGAGATCGATGAGTCTCTTCGTCATCGGGCCCACCTTGCCATCTGAAATCGCTCTTCCGTCTATTGCCAGAATTGGCTCTATCTCCGCTGCCGTGCCTGTGAAGAACACTTCATCGCCTGTGTAGAGTTCAGCACGGCTTATGGCTCTCTCTTCAACTCTAATTCCCAGGTCTCGGGCCACGGTCATGACGGTCTCTCTTGTTATCCCGGGCAGGATGGAGCATGTCAAAGGCGGAGTCGCCAGCTTTCCCGACTTGACCATGAATATGTTCTCTCCACTGCCTTCGCTGACCGTGCCGTTCCGATCTAGGAGGATGGCGTCGTCGTAGCCATTGCTCGATGCCTCGATCTTAGCTAGGATTGAGTTGATGTAATTCCCGCACGCCTTAGCCAATGGTGGAGTTGAGGAATCGTCGATCCTCCTCCAAGATGAGACGCATACCTTCAAACCCTGCCTCTCAAAGAGCTTCTCCATAGGAAATGCACAGATCGCTATTGACGTAGATCCCTTCAGTACGTCCAAACGCACATCAAGGTGCGAAGCATAGATTATCGGCCGGATGTATGCTGGTACGTGAATCTTGTTCCTTCTCAACAATTCCAACGTTGCATCGCAGAGTTCGTCAATAGTGAAATTGCATTTGAGCCGGTACACCACTGCGGAGTTGAAGAGCCTGGACATGTGTTCCTTCAGCCGAAATACACATAGGTCCCCATTGGCGGGGTAGGCTCGGATTCCCTCGAAGACTCCAGTCCCATAGTGCAATGCATGAGTCATGACGTGAATCTTGGCTTCTGACCAATTCACGAACTTCCCATCCATCCATACGCAGTCTGCCTGTACAGTCATAGCGCCTCATCTACCCGCTTAGGAGAATCGAAGCAGATCTTGTATTGTTCCATCTCAATCAAAACCTCGCTCAGCCAGCCCAGACAATTCGTAGATGTCGGGCTAGCCGACAATAACGAGAATAAGGAGCAACAGAATTGCCAGCAAGTCTCCGTTCGTGATTGATGCGGTGAGATTTGGCAAGTTCTGTAATCCCTTAAGAAGCTATAGCTGCTTGGCGAGGCTATAAGATTTTTGCAGATTTGACAAGCCAGCCCTACGTTCGATCAGTCTTTTCGTTGAGATCTCTGGGATTATGTTGGTGTCATTGTTCTGTTGCGATGCTTTTTGTATCTGAGTGATATCATTAGTCGGCTGACAGGTGGAAGTTTCGTTTGTCGAGCATCTTCGATGTATCGCTTGCCGACGCCATGCAAAGGAGAATGCCTGCGAGGAAGTGGCGCAAGTATGATAGAGACGTTATTCCTCTCTGGATAGCTGACCACGACTTTCCCCCTCCTGTCGAGGTGAAAGAGGCAATAGTTGAGGCCATCAACATCGGCGATACTGGCTACACGGACAATTCGGAAGTTGCACAGCTGATGGCTGAGAAGGTTACCAAGGTCAACAAGATACCTGTCGCTCCGAGCGATGTCTATGTGACTCAGGGGGTATTGCCCATGATGTGGGTTGCCTGCAAGGTAGCCTGCAAGCCCGGCGACGAGGCAGTGGTGACTGATCCTATGTACTATCCGTTCTTTGAAGCGGCAAGGGCAGCTGAGGTGAAGATGAACTACGTGCAGCTGAAAGCAAATGACGGTTACACGTTTGACGAAGAGAGGCTAAAGAGAGCGATCAGTTCCAAGACGAGGTTGATCTTCGTCTGTAATCCTCACAACCCTACTGGGAGAGTCATGACGAAAGAGGAGTTGAAATGCGTTGCTGACATGGCGGTCGATTGCAATCTCACGGTTATGTCTGATGAGCTTTGGGAGGATGTAATCTTCGATGGCCGTCATCATATTAGCCTCGCATCATTGAATTCAGAAATATCTGACAGAACGGTCACGTCATTTGGGTTCTCGAAGACGTTCGGAGTTGCCGGGCTACAGGTGGGATACGCCGTGGCGACAAATAGGCAACTGATGCGCAAGCTCAAAAGCATAGGGTTCAGAGATACCGGCGATCCTGATGAGCCTGCCTTGAGGGGAACAGGTTCGCTGGCCTTGGCGGCGGCGAAGGCAATGCTGAGCCCTAGCGTGAACTATTACGTTAGGGAGCTAGTGGCGTATTTGCAGAACGTCAGGGACCTAGCTTACAGGCGGCTGGCGTCTCTTGATGGAATTCGTCTCAGTCCCCTCGAAGGTACCTATCTGATCTTTCCAGACGTGACTGGCTATGAAATGTCTAGTGAGAATATGACCGAGTATCTCCTCAGAAGAGGCAGAGTAGCCGTTGAGTCAGGCTCGGAATTCGGGCCTTCAGGCGAAGGTCACATCAGAATCAACATAGGGACAAGTGGGGAGATACTGACTGAGGCGCTGAACAGGATAGAAGAGGCGTTGAAAGCGTTCAAGCAGAGTGGAGCCTGATCTCCTAGGCGAGGGTCCTCAACAGGTTCGGTTTTCGCAAAGCGCTCCAATCAGCCCAACGACGATGTTCACCTCAGGAAGTAGGCGGCTACCACGGCGGACAGGGAGACAAAAGCGACGTATGAGAAGCCTACTTGAAAGCCAAAGGAGTCCGCCAGATATCCCAGTATGACAGGCGAGAAAGACCCCAGAGTGAAGGCCAAGGTGAAGTAGAGGCCGTAGATTAGGTCGCGGTTCTCTTGTGTAGTCGCCTCGGCCACGTATGCCTGAACGATCCCTCCGACTCCTTGTCCCGCAAAGCCAAGCGGCACAAGGACGAGAAGGACTTGCAGGGTATCTCTTGAATAGGGGAGGAGATACCACAGCGCGCAGGCAAGGCCCATGGCGAACATCACTACCTTTCTTCTTTCAACCCTGTCTGACAGGTATCCCCAAACGTATGGGGCAGGTATCCCAGCACCCACGAAGATGGCGAATAACACTCCAACCTCAAGCGGTGCTATGCCCAAGTCTCGAATGAGATAGGAAGGTATGAAGTCCCTTGCCCCTATCCTAAACGCCATCACCATTTCAACTACCATGACAGTCAAGACAATTCTGTCGCTAAGCACAACCTTCAGTCCCTTCAACAGAAGCCTGAGACTCGATGTGCCGGACCACTCGCGAGAACGCTTAGGCTCTGCAATGAATAAGAACGCGAATCCAATCACGAGCCCAGGTACAGAGAAAGCGAGGATAGTCGCCCTCCACCCCAGCCATGATAGCAGTAAGCTTCCTATGAAAGGAGTGACGAAGCTGCCAACCTGCGCAGCAGCTATGTTAGCTCCCAATGCCCTTCCTAGTTGGTTCTTCGAGAAATTCTCAGCGATATATGATGCTCCTGTGGGATGCTGAGGGCTTGAGCCCACGCCCGCCAAT
>Ga0209725_1000579_pt1 | contig 22049 bp, 20 predicted proteins | sample I18A1metaG_FD_184145 | JGI IMG/M metagenome (GOLD analysis project Ga0209725, IMG submission 184145) | Lake sediment bacterial and archeal communities from Gulf of Boni, Indonesia to study Microbial Dark Matter (Phase II) - ​I18A1 metaG... | ecosystem: Environmental > Aquatic > Freshwater > Lake...
AAGGGTCTCAGATACAGATCCCCACATCGAGGGAAGAGCAGTTCAGATATCGAGGCCGGAAGACAACCGCAAGGAGAGCAGGCTTACGGCCAAGATACTAAACGAATTCACTGAAAAATCGAATCTGGTGCTCAAGGATCACCCGACCAACACGGAGAGAGTCGGGAAGGGACTTCCTCCCGTTAACATGGTTCTATCGCGTGGAGCAGGAACAATTCCTCCAATTGAGACGCTCACCGCGAAATACTCCATTGATGCAGCGTGCATAGGCGTCGTCCCAATTGTGCGTGGCATATGCCGTCTGGCGGGCATGGACATGATAGACGTGCAAGGCGCAACAGGCGGGTTGGACACCGACTTCCTAGCGAAGGCCAAGGCTGCCATCGCAGCCATGAAGAGGCACGAATTGGTCTTTCTTCACATCAAGGCGCCAGACATCGCAAGCCACAACGGAGACTTCGACAAGAAGATCTGGACAATCGAGAGAATTGACGAAGCGATGAGAGAAGTACTCGAATCACTAGATCTGAACAAGCACTACATAGTGCTAACCTCCGACCATTCGACTCCGGTAACCGTAAAGGACCATTCGGCCGATCCCGTGCCGATTCTGATTGCCGGACCAGATTTTGACGCAAGCGAAGCATCATCGTTCTCGGAGAGAACAGCAGCCACTGGAAATCTAGGACGGCTACTCGCTCTCCACCTAATGCCAATACTGATGAACAGGTTGGGAAAAATCGAAAAGTTCGGCTTCTGACCGGATAGCCTTCTAGACAACAAGGCGTATCGAAATAATCCGAGACAGGGAGAGACCTAGTTCGACTAATCTCCTCAGACTTCTTCTCAAATCACCCTCTCGACACTTTCCCCCACTTCTACGAAGTCTGCTCCTGACCTTGGCATGGAGTTTGGCAAGCTCTTGAACCTTGGCTTGATCCCTCTGCCATAGAGCCTCATACGCACCCATTGCAATGCGCCATGCCTCTTTTGCCAAGAGAGATTCAGGACGCGATTGAACAAGCTTGGCATGCAGAACAACAGCATGACTCAGGCTCTCCAAGTTGATAGTGATGCCCATAATCGCCAAGCCGGCAGACGACTCAACCTGTGTTTGACCCTGGGCAATCAACTTCTGTGCCAGCAGCTTTGCAGCCTCAAGTTCCTCCGCTACGGAGCCCTCATCGCCAACGAACGAACTGCAGGATGGCTGTGTCCCCCTCACATTCTTCAAGATCTGAAAGACCTTGTCGAAATGGCCTTTGGCTTCTTGCAGACTGGATCGTTCAATGGCCGCGAGCTCTGTGAGAATCTCACTGACGGTCTTCGTTTCACGTGCACTAGCAGATATCGATGCCGGTTCCGGAGGCCCGCCAAGTAGCAACGAGCAGTCTCTACCTGCGCATCGAGTACAAAGGCCGGCGACACATTCCACGACAGTTTTGCCGCACCTAGAGCATATCATTGCCGGCCATGCTGCTCTAGTAACTAGTCGGGTTGCTCTGAGTGCGTCTTCCTCGTCATCAGCTCTTCTCACGTTGATGCGACCACTCCTAGAGACTACGATCGTCTTGCCATTGATCTCCAGCTTTGCGATGCCGAGTTTCTCAGAGCACTTCACTCGGTTGAAAACCTGAGAGCCATTGACAGCCCAACAAAGTCTCGCTGAATCGAAGAACTCAGATGTTGAGTCAACAGGCTCTCTGCCGCGAGGAGCTAGATGAGTCTCGGCAGAGATCTTGCCTGCCTCTGTTACGCAAGGTCGAAGGTATACCGTCACTGCACTCGAACTAGTCATGTCTCAGGTCCAACTTCCAAGAGGCTACTCTTGTCATAACCTCCGTCTAGATCTTCGAGCCTGCCGCAGGACTGATCTGGGTCTTTGTGGCTTGCTGGACGCCACTCAATGCAGATGGCTCCGTTGCCTTCTAGCTCGGAAACTGGAGACCGGTTCTTGTGCTGCCAGACGAGGCCCGCTTGCACTAATCATTCTACGTGTACACGATACAGGTCCATGTCAACGCCGAGCAGCTTCAGGAAGTCTCTCGCTGCCCTCTCAACATCTTTCGACTGCGTGACGTATCTCCCGACGATCAGTATGTCGGCGCCCGATTCAAGTGCTTTGGGGGCTGTTGACGGCTCGATTCCTCCCGCTACAGCGACCAAGATCTTCTTTCCCGCAAATGCAGTCTTGATTTCGCGTATCAGCTCCCATCGGGTCAGACCGCCGTGCTCCTCATCTATGCCCCGGTGAATGGTGACCACATCGGGAGTTTCATCTAGGGCTCGCAGGGTGTCAAGCGGATTCTTCACGTCCATCATATCTACGACTGCGTATATGCCCAGCCTCTTCGCCTCGTAGATGAACTTGTCAAGAGTCTCCTTGGAAGCTAAGCCAGAGGCCACTACTGCATCCGCCGTCTCCTCGTACGCGAGATCGACCTCAACCTGGCCGACGTCTAGAGTTTTCAGATCAGCGATGATGAAGACATCTTTTGCTATCTCGCGTAGGTCGTGGATGACACGGGCCCCATACTTCTTGATGAGAGGAGTGCCGGCTTCAAGGATAATTCTGTCACTCCTAGGCAGCGCGCTCAAGATCGCTTTGGTTTTGGCAATATCGGGTATGTCGAGAGCGATCTGAAGATACGGAGGCATCCAAAGCCTGGGCACTCTGAACCCCATTACCGGGTGTGTAGCTCTATCCTTGTCATAGATTAGCTTTTCAACGCTAGGATAGTTCAGGAACGCTCTCTTCAGCGCAAGTCGTGTAGCTCCATAGTTGTACTGGTAGATTTTCCTGTAATCTTTGGCTTCAGGATGTATGAAGACGCTACAGACTATCACCAGATCGTCAACCTTGTCCCGGGGTATAACTCCCTCCTCGGTTGCGTCCGCAATCGCCTTTGCGACAGCTGCCTGTGCAGGCCCAAATATCTTCGAGGCTTGATCCATGTCCTTGACTGTGACCTTCGGAACTATCAAAGTGAAAGGTTTCGAAGGCAGGTTAGGACGAATCACGGCGAGAAGCGGTGTGTGGCCCGCAGAAACGCTAGAAAGCCCGGTCGCGAACGCATGGCCAACCGGCCCATTCTTATCGCCCACAATCAAGTCTACATGGGCGAGTTCGGGAGCCTTGCCCACCAACGCCTCACCCACTAGATACACTGGTCATCCTCCCACAATTCGGCCTAATCTCAGCGACCTGCACTTAAATTGGTTGTGCAACATCAAACACTATGTTAGATACGCAAAGCATCAATTCACAATTTCGAACTCCTTCAAACGCAATTGCCTCAGGGAAGTCAGAAATGCTTAATTTGGCACCCTTCTTCATGCAAACAAAGAATCGAGAGTCACCAAGATGAGAAGTAGAATTCCAGTTTGGTATGTCCTTATACTACTTGTTAGCTCGATTGCCACGTTCCCCTCAACTACCGCAGCCCCCCAAGCGTCGATCAACTCAAGAACTGCTGTCGTTCGCTACTCGCTCTTCTTCAAGTCAAACTACTCGGTTGGGCATGACATTGATTTCATCTGGACTTTTAGAAATACGAACTGGTCCCGAGTCACATTCCAGTCGAGCAGCCCCAGACTGTTGGGGACCGTTGACATGGACTGTCAGGGTCAACTAGTGTCGAAAGATAGCTTAGATGCGATTCAGGCTCTCGGGTGGAGATTTGAGAAGGCCGCTCCAAATGACCTTTTGCACGTTGACTTCAAAGTTAGAATGGACATTTCATCTTTCTCACCTTCGTCTCTCTCCGCTTCGTCAGTCGGGAAAGTTGGGGACTTGAGTGCATACTTCTCGGCGAAAGATCTTGCTAAGTACTTGAACCATTCCTACTATTGGGATTATTCGAGCAGCGAAGTCCAAACAGTGATCCTAAGCATCCGTCAAAGGATAGGCGGATCAACCAACGTATATGACATTGTCAGAGGAACATTGACGTGGTTTGCGGAACACATGATGTACAGTTACCCCTATGAATTCGACTATCCGACAAGCAGGGTCAAGGCAAGCGAGGTTCTGAAACAGACCTTCCTTGGTCGTCATTTCGGGGTATGCCGGCATTTCGCTGATGTGTTTACGGCGGTGATGAGAGGCTTCGGCATCCCCTGCATCAAGGAGTCGGGCTTGATCCTTGAAGACCTGGACGGAGAGCTCAGGGCGGTGGGAAGGCATGCATGGTGTGTTGCTTATCTGCCAAGGGTAGGTTGGACGCGGCTTGAAGTAACAGTGCCCGACAGATCAAGCCTCGACATAATTGGAGTGGGGCTGATCCCGTATCCTTGGTACTATGTGCCGGAATATGCTGAATACACAAATGACGCACCGAAATCATCCGAAGGAACAGTCTATCCATACGTCATAATGGGAGGTTTCATTCGCGTCGAAGAGGACGGACTCCTCAAGTTCACATGGGACAGAGTCGTCTTGATAGGTGTTCTGGCAGGAATCCTCGGCCTTGCTCTGGCATACATGCTAATGCGAACAAGGATCAAAAGACTGGAAAGATCACTGCGGCTTGTACCAGGGGTGCAAGGGGCATACGCCACCCCCCTCTACTGTACTTCATGTGGAGCTCCAAGGCCCGCCTTTGGCGAGTTCTGCACCAAGTGCGGAAGCAGACTTGATTAGCATCTAGCCAAGATCCCAGCCGTCGGCAACAATCAAATCAGCCCAATGATTCGACAATGTCTTAAATGGGGACTAGGTAGATGAGGAAAAGGCCAATCCACGCTGCGTGCCTTCTTCTCCTGACGTTCTTTGGGCTTGCTGGAAGAATACTGAACATCTCTGGGCATGACGACTACTACATCGGATACGACCTGTCATTCTCAACAACAGTTGTCAACAGAGGATCAACGGTCATCCATCTGACAAGCAATAGACTGACAGACCCGACAATGTTCCTCTTCCCGAACGACACTTCGCAAACGGTCAGATTGACGGCGTCAAGCCATAGCTTCAAGATTGAGGCTGATCCGGACGGAAATCAGATGGGAATCTTCCAAGTCGAGAAATCCCTTCAACCAAGACAAAGTATAACATTCGAGGTCAGCTTCAGAGCTTACCTGCAGCTGACAGCCGCAAGGCAGCTTGAATGGAACCCTCAGCTGGACTACTCCTTCAGCGGCCACAAGCAGGAGATACCGCGAGGACTTGTTGAGAAGTACTGTGCTCCAGCCGGTCCATGGAGAATCGACGATCCAAGTCCGTCGTGGCGATCAGTCAGAGAACTTGCATCCAGGCTGGCTCAAAATGAAACCAATGTTCTGAGGGCGGTCATGCTTCTGGTGGCTTGGGTAGGGCAGAACATAAAGTATCCAGCCACTAGGAGGGATAGAATCTTTCTTCCAAACGAGACCCTTGCCTATAATGAAGGCGACTGCGATGAGCAAGCCAACTTGATCATATCGATGTGCAGAACTTTAGGGATCCCGGCATATCTACAATCCGGTTGTATCTACCTGCCTGCGAGAGTGGACGAGGGATCAAAGTTCGATGGACATCTTTCTTTCCAGCTAGACCGAATGGGATGGCATGCTTGGGCTATGATCTATATTCCTCCATGGGGATGGCTTCCCGTAGACATGACCATGGGATATTCGAAGGAGTACCCCTTTCTGGCGATACAAGGAGCTGCTATCCAAGCACTCAGCACAATGATATCGAATAACTGTCTGGTCACAGATTACGTGTCGGAAACAAATCATGATGCCGAGGAACTGAAGCGCACAGAAGCATATGTTGAGGAGAAAGATTCCATTAAGCCAATAGATATGTCACCAGAGTATCAAGCGACGGCAGGCGTTACGACAACAACCACGATGCTCATTGCCTTCGGTATGGTCGTTGTAGGAGTTTACGTGGCTGTCAGATCCAGAGCGGTTGCGAAGAGGAAACAAGTCCAATATTGAGGACCTTCGAAGACTTCAGGTCAAGGCTTATTTCCAGAAGATCCTTGTTAGACCCTCGATAAGGCATGGAACTGCTTGAAGCCATTCGTGGCAGACGGAGCATAAGAACCTACAGACCAGACAAGATCCCCGAACAAGACCTGAGAGAGATACTGGAGGCCTCCATATGTGCCCCGAGCGCGGGGAACCTTCAATCATGGGAATTCGTGGTTGTCAGAGAACATGGCACAAAGGTGGCCTTGGCAGAAGCTGCACGCGGACAAGACTTCATTGTGGAAGCTCCGATCGTGATCGTCGTATGTGCAAACATGGCTCGATCTGCTAGGCGGTACCGAGATCGAGGGGCAAGCCTCTATAGCATTCAGGACACTGCTGCCGCCATCCAGAACATTCTGCTAGCTTCCTACGCTCTGGGCTTCGGTTCCTGCTGGATAGGAGCATTTGACGAAACGAAGGCCGCTAGGATAATCCATGCCCCGTCGGATGTAAGACCAATGGCAATTATACCGATTGGATTGCCAGCTGAATCTCCGAATCCGCCGTCAAGAATGGACCTTGAAAGAGTTTTGCACTTTGAGAAGTTCACGTAGGCATACCTGTGAGGCGACACGGGGTCTGTGGCCGACCGGTATGGGTAGGATGGAGATCCGATGAGATACTCGAAGATCGTTGAAATCTATGATCAAATAGAGGCCACTACGAAAAGGCTGGAAATGACAGATCTACTCGTTCAACTCATTAAGGAAACGCCGAGAGAAGAAGTCGACAGAGTGATCTACCTCACAACCGGTGTCGTCTATCCTGACTACATGGGTGTCGAACTTGGCATTGCCGATAAGCTTGGAGTAAGAGCAATCGCAGAGGTAGCGGGAAGACCGGAGCACGTTATTGAAGACGATTACAAGAGGACAGGCGACCTAGGTGTCACCGCAGAGAGATACTCGTCGGCTAGGCATCAAACAACACTGGCGTCAGAGGTTCTAACGGTCAAAAAAGTCTACGATACTTTTGATAAGATATCCCGCGCGACAGGCCCCGGATCGATAGATCAGAAGGTCAAGCTTCTTTGCGGCTTGTTAGCCAACGCCTCAGGAAAGGAGGCAAAGTACATTCTCAGGACTGCGGTCGGGCAGCTAAGACTCGGAGTCGCAGATATGACTATCCTTGACGCTCTCGCAGTCGCCTATGGAGGTGAGAAGAGCACACGCGACACCTTCGAGAGAGCCTACAACCTATCATCTGACCTTGGCCAAGTCGCGAAGGTAGCTGCCACAGGTGGGCTTCACGAAATTGAACAGTTCAAGATAACGCTCGGCAGGCCGATCCGCCCTATGCTCGCTGAGAGGCTCTCAGATTCCAAGGAAATTCTAGAGAAGGTTGGGGGAGAAGCTGCCGCTGAGCACAAGTATGACGGGCTGAGAATCCAAGCTCACGTTGCGGCAAAGAAGACCTTCCTCTTCTCAAGGAGACTGGAAAACATTACGACTCAGTTTCCAGATGTCGCTCAATACATACAGGATGCTTTCAAAGCCAAAGACGCGATACTTGAGGGGGAATGCGTAGCTGTCGATGTGAACACGGGAGAGATGCTGCCGTTTCAAGTAATCTCTCAGAGAAGAGGAAGGAAGTATGATGTTCAGGAAATGGCAGAAGAGGTTCCCGTTTCGCTCTTTATGTTTGACATCCTATACCTGAACGGAAGAGACCTCACAGAACTCATTTACCCCAAAAGAAGAAAGGCACTTGTCAAGGCCGTTAGGGAGACTCAGCATGTCAAGATTGCCCAGCAAATGATAACGACTCGACCGGAGGACCTGGACCAATACATGCATCTGGCCATAACTGATGGTTGCGAAGGACTCATAGTCAAATCGATTGGCTCTGATTCAGTGTACAAGGCAGGTGCAAGAGGGTTTCACTGGATCAAATACAAACGCGAATACAAGTCTGAGATGACTGATACCGTCGACCTAGTCGTAGTAGGCGCGTTTGCCGGGCGAGGAAAGAGGGCGGGAACATACGGTGCACTGCTGCTTGCCGCCTACAACGAGAAAGAAGACATGTTCGAAACAGTGTGCAAGTGCGGCACAGGATTCACAGACGAAGATCTTAGGAAACTTCCTGAAGCCCTCAAACCACACATCATTGGTCATGTACACGCACGCGTCAGATCTAAGGTCACACCTGACATATGGTTCGCTCCCTTCCTTGTGCTGGAGGTCATAGGTGCTGAGATCACTTTGAGCCCGGTCCACACGTGCGAGCAAGATGCGATAAGACAAGGTAGTGGACTCGCGATCCGCTTTCCGAGGTTCACGGGAAACTACAGAACAGATAAGGCTCCTGAAGATTCGAACACTTCGCGTGAGATATTGGAGATATACCAGAAACAGCTGAAGAGAATCGAAGCAGACACTTGAGAGATCTATCCGGCTGTCCCTTAGCCTCCGGCAATCGGAGGAAGGAACATCACCCTATCACCGTCTTCCAAGGCCGTCGCCAACCCTTGAAGGAGGTCTATTTCTCGATCGTTTTTTGCGACGACCACTCGGAACTCTCCGCTTGATTCATCAAGGACTGCTGATTGAAAAGGTTCGCCATACTTCTCGATCAGCAACTCGATCAAGCCAAAAATCGTTGGACTGTCGATGTCCATTTCCAGATCCTTCTGACCCACAATCTCCCTAACATTTCCCGCCAGACAGATCCGGATTCTAGCCATCGAATCATCACACGTATTTGGCCTATCCATTCAAAGCGAGTAGTTCTCTCGAAGTGAAGCTCCTATGTGTTCTTAAGTTATTCTTATAGCGGAGGGCCCACTGTAATACTAAACCAGCTAATCTGTTGCTGGGGAATACCTTGCCAATCGAGCGGGTTCCTTCTGGCATAAGCGGCCTAGACTCCTTGATTCAAGGAGGCTTTCCACGCAGTAGCCTTGTTCTGTTAGCCGGTCACCCTGGATCTGGAAAGACTGCTATGGCTGGGCAGTTCCTCTACTCAGGAGCAGCTTCAGGTCAGGAGAAAGGAGTGTATGTATCACTTGCCGAAGGGAGGAAGCCATTCCTTGACTTCATGAGTTCCCTCGGAATCGATATCGCGACACAAGAGAGACTCGGAAAAGTAAAGATCATGGATATGGTAACAGTCAAGGAGGAAGGGTTGCCCACCCTCCTGGAGGAAGTGCTTGAAGCAGTACATTCCTTGAAGGCCCGGAGGCTTGTCGTAGACTCATTCTCTGCCATGGCTCAAGCGTTCAGCAGAGAAATAGAGGCACGGATAATGCTCCACACAATTTTGAGCAAGATCGTGAGAGGCATGGATTGCACAACGCTTCTGACATGTGAGATTCCATGGGGAAGCAAGCGGCTTGGAATGGGAGTGGAGGAGTTCATTTCAGATGGTATTGTACTGGTATCATCCTCGGTCGAGAACCTTACCCTCAAGAGGAGACTACTGATCATTAAGATGAGGGGAACCGATCACAGTGCCCGATACCACGATCTCATACTTTCAGGCACGGGTGTTAGGGTGGTACCTGTGCCCTCCATGAAGTGAAGGAGCATGTCTTTCGCCGGAACCGGGATCCCTGAACTGAATAGACTTCTTGGCGGAGGAATCAGACGAGGCCACTCAGTACTAGTGCAGGCTGATGTTGGAACCTTACACGAGCTGTTTCTTTTTGCCTTTATGGAGGAGGGACTGAACAAGGGTGAATACGTATGCCACATTTCCTTGGATAGGAACATTGAAGCATTCACCCATATGGTTCAAGCTGCATCGCCTTCTATCGCGAAAGCCCTTGGAAAGACTTTCTTCGTAGTGGATCTTCAGACGAGGCGAGAGATTGAGCTTTCGGACGCTTTCAAAGAAGGCGTGCTAACTGTTTCAGATCCCTCGAATCCTTCACTTGTAAGCGCGTCAGTCGGCTCATTCCTCAGCAAGTTGAGCGAAAAGGAGAAGGGGGTTCGATTCGTTGCGAACTCGATATCAGATGCGATTATGACCTATGGGCTTCCCCCAACATATCAGATGATCAAGGAACTTCTTTCATTTGCAAAGCGAAGAGAATTTTCAGGAATCAACATCATATATCCAAAGATGCACACAAGGCAAGAAATAGCAACAATCGAGCACGTTCATGATGGAGTAATTGAGCTCTCTGCTGCGATGGTAGGCTCAAGGCTTCAGAAGTATCTCCAAGTAAGAAGCATGACCGGGGCAAAGTTTTCCTCCGAGATCGTGCCGTACGAAGAGCTGGACGGAAGGATCGCGCTTTGGACCAGACTGATCGAGGACTTCGAGGCTATGAAGAAAGGCCTAACGATGGAGCCTGATGGAACATTGAGAATAATGGGAGCCAAAGGACAGTTCATCTCTGAGAGAAGCCTGGCGAACCTCACCTTGATCATACTCAAGGAGGCAGGATATGAGAAAGGAGGCAACATGCTATACGAGTATACTAGGGCAAGCGCCGGAAGGACGGCCGAAGAGATCTCGAAGATCCAGCGTATCTCAGGGGCCGAAATATTGAGGACATACCTTAAGGTTTCGCAGATGACGGGGTCTGGAGTATTTACGCACATTTCTCTTGACGAAGCGACCGGGACAGCCATCGTTCACGGAGTAAACCTGATTCCTAGCACACTCAAGTTCGATCGTCAAGTCCACTTTCGAGATGCAGGCGCAATCGCAGGAGTCCTTGAGTTCTTGACTGGGAAGCCTTACAAGGTTGAGGAGACTCGGTGCGTGTGCAAGGGTGATCAGCACTGCGAATTCGTGGGGAAGCCCCTATAGCTTCCACTGCGAGCAACCGGCGATCGTAATAGGAAGAGCCACTTTATCCTTCTCCTGTACAGGTGCAGCTGTAGCTCGAATAGAGTGAACATTCGCATCATTTCTCATTCTGTTGGTGCGAAGCTTCGTTAACGCCTCGCAGTCGAAATCAAGGGCTTCGTACTATTCAGCCCAAAGACCAGATGCCACATCTTCCATCCCGAGCTCGCATAGCTTCTGTCTCGATGGCTTTCCGTCTTCCCACCCTCGAAGTGCATAGTACTCCTGAAGAAGATCTGCAAGAGGTGGTACTTTTCCTGCGGCGGCTCCCTCTTTGAGAGGTTCTGTAAGAAACCTTTGCGGAAGAGTATCCTCAGCAGGAGTTACACCCATCCTTATGTTGAAGGCTCTCTTCATATTCCAGATTCTTTCTCCTCTTCTTAGCATCTCCCAATGGTCAGCCTTCTCTCCAGTTGCGGCAGAATATGCCTCAGCCACCATGTTGAATGGCATGACTCCGCCTATGGTGAATTGGCAATGCCCCATTGCAGTGAATGCGGCATTGAAGTCCTGATGAAATTTGGTTGCTCGGGCGGCTTGCTCTCGATCATATGGCTGAAGCTTTTTTTCATATCCGAACTCAGGTTGCACGAGGCCCCATTCCAAGTATGCAGGTGTTCCTTGAAGATGGCATGCTCCACGATTCGAAGTCGCATAGGCGAGACTCATCGTCCACCAACGCCTGGGCTCATGCATTGGAATCTCCATGCCTTTCACATGCATTGCGAAGCGCTCCGCACCTCCTCCGAGCCTACCCGCCGCAAACTTAACCCCTTCGCCCAGCAGGCGCCCAATGCCTTCTCTTCGCCCAATAATCTCAGTCATCTTCACAATCGCTTCACTGCTTCCCCACGACAGGTCAATGCCCCCAAGGTCCTCCTTGCTCAGTATTCCTTTTTCATGGCATTCCATTGCAAAGGCGATGGCCGCTCCTGTGGAAATCGTGTCGGTTCCAAGCCTATTGCAGATCTCGTTCGCTTTAGCGATGGATTCAAGGTTGCTGTTGAGACACAGTGAGCCGAACGACGCGCAGGTTTCGTATTCGGGTCCATGACCTTCGATCGGTGCGTATTTGCCCTGCTTCACGTCCACATGTCTCCAGCACGCTATTACCTCACAGAGCGAGCACATTCCTCGATTCTTCAGAATGGTCTTCGACATCGTAGAGCCCGTTATCTTGGCAGCTTCCGGAAACGTTCCTTGTCTCCAATTTCTTGTCGGCAGGCCACCCATCATCTCCAGCGACTCCACCGACCTAGCCGTTCCGTCGGAAGTAAGGCCCGTCACCCTCTCAACAGTGTGCGTAGGCGCTGCCGGAGGCTTGACGGCTCGTCTGGCTATGTCACAGAGCAAACTGAACGACTGTTCAGATGCAAGGGGTATCTTCTCCGTTCCTCTTACCGCGATGGCCTTAAGGTTCTTTGATCCCATCACAGCGCCCATTCCAGTCCTTCCGCAGACCCGCTCCTCATCGGTTACGATGGAGGCAAATCGCACAAGTTGCTCTCCGGCCGGCCCGATACAAGCGACCCTTACCTTTGAATCGCTCAGTTCGTTCTGAACGGCTTTCGTCGTGGCTGTCGTGTCCATCCCCCAAAGTTTTCTTGCGTCTCTCAGCCCGGCATCACCGTCATCGACGCATATGGTTACAGGAAAGGGTGATGATCCTGCCACAGCTACGCCGTCAAAACCAGCATGCTTCAGTTCCGCTCCGAACGAGCCACTCGCACTCGACTCCCCCCAAGCGTAAGTCAAGGGCGATTTGGCACAGACAGTCCACTTTGTTGCTCCGGGAAAACTTGTTCCAACCATTGGCCCAGCGATGAAGACGATCAAGTTCTCCGGAGAAAACGGGTCAGCGCTAGGTCTTATCCTGTCATACAGGAGCTTAGCTGCATAGCCTGCGCCTCCTATGTATTTCCTTGCGACATCGACATCTAGAGCCTCGGCCCATATCCTCTCGCTCGCAAGATCAACCCATAGAATCCTTCCGACGTATCCGCCTCGCATTGCAGCCATCGAATCGCACTCCACGACGGTCTCATTCTGAGATGAACCGATAAGCCTTGCGCACCTATCAAGGGCAGCGTTCCAACAAGGGCAGGCGAGTCAAAAGAGCACAGGTCGGTAAATTTTAACCTGTCATCTCTTAGTTCTATCTGTTGGGTTGCAGCTTGATGTCGCATGCCAACCAAATAGAGGTCTTCTTCAACCCTCGCTCTGTCGCAGTCGTTGGGGCTTCACGAAACATATCGAAGGCGGGACACATCATCTTCAAGAACTTTGTTGAAAATAGGACTCGAGGCATCTTCAAAGGGGAGCTCTATCCCATCAACCCGAATGAGGATCAGATCCTATCATACAAGTGCTACCCCTCGCTAACTCGTGTGATTGATCCGATAGACACCGTTGTGATAGTGATTCCGGCGGAGTCCGTTCCTCAAGTGATGAGGGAGGCTGCTGCCGAGAAGGTCAAGGCAGCTGTGGTAATTTCAGCAGGCTTTGGTGAAATCGGAAACACGACTCTTGAGCAGGAAGTCAAAGACATTGCGAGAGACGCTGGAATCCGACTGCTTGGGCCAAACTGCCTTGGAGTATATGATTCACGCTCAGGCGTGGACATGCTTTTCTTACCAGAAACGAAAGTGCTCCAAAGCGGCGATGAGGTCGTTGCGACACCAAGACCGGTGCCTGGGAACCTAGCGGTTGTCAGTCAAAGTGGAGCGTTTGGAGTCGCAGCTTTAGACTACCTCACAGGTCGAGAGATGGGGATCAGCAAGTTCGTAAGTTTCGGGAACAAAGCCGATGTCAGTGAACCAGAGGTACTATCATACCTCAAGGAAGACGATCAGACAAGAGTCATCCTTCTATACGCTGAAGGAATAGCCTCAGGAAGAGAGTTCATTCAAGTCGCCAAGGAGGTAACAAAGCGAAAGCCCATCATAGCTCTGAAGGCTGGAAGAACAAGCTCAGGCGCAAGAGCAGCGGCGTCACACACAGGCGCACTTAGTGGAACGGACAGCATCTACGAAAGCGCGTTTGCTCAGGCAGGCGTCATAAGGGCTCGGGACATGGACGACTTCTTTCACATCGGAAAGGCCTTCTCATCCCAACCTCCAGCTTCAGGAGACGGAGTCGCCATACTTACGGACGCCGGCGGACCTGGAGTAATGGCTGCAGACGAGTGCGAACTTAGAGGAATCACTATCAGAAAGTTGTCTGACGAAACCATCCATAAGTTTGAGAAGCTGAAGGTTGAGCAAGTAATTCCTAGATTCGCAACAAATCTCAACCCGGTTGATCTAACAGGATCCGCATCTTCTGATATGTTTGAATTGGCCACAAGAATTCTCTTGGAGGACCCAATGGTCCACGCGCTGATAGTGATTGGCCTTCATCATGTGCCGGGTCTACAGGAGGACTTTGTTGACAGAATAGCTGACGTCGCACGGAGGTACACAAAGCCAGTCGTGGCCTGTGACATCGGCGAGACAGAGATGGCTATGTATGTCAGATCGAGATTTGACAAGCAGGGAATACCGTCATACTCGTCGCCTGAAGACGCTGCGAGATCCATGGTCGCTCTCGTGAAGTACGGTTTCTACCTGAAGAAGGAAAGATGCTACGAAGATTATCTCAGTAGATTCAAGGCATGAGAGAGGTATGCTGGACGGGTGTCTTGGAACTCCTCGCCTCGACGCATAGGCTGGCCTCAGGGATAGACCCTGCTGATCAATCTGGGAAAGGCTATCGCGTCTCTAATATGCTTCAACCTGCATATCCACGACAAAGTTCTTTCAACCCCCATTCCAAACCCTGAGTGAGGAACTGTGCCATATTTCCTTAGGTCAACGTACCACTCGTAGGCCTTGTAATCGAGATGTTCTTCCTCGATTCTCTTGAGAAGTTGATCTAGATCATGTATTCTCTGACCCCCACCAGTTATCTCTCCATAACCTTCGGGAGCAAGAAGATCAGCTGACAACGTAACTTCATGCCTTGAGGGGTCAGGCATGTGATAGAATGCCTTGACTCCTTTCGGATAGTGAGTGACGAAGAAAGGCCTTTCAAACTCGAGAGCCAGCTTTCTCTCTTCTCTCCATCCCAGGTCACTCCCCCATTGGACATCGATACCTTCGCCTCTTAGCATGTCGATCGCTTTGTCATAGGATATCTTAGAAAACGGCGGGCCCAACTTCCTTAGGTAGTCAGGGTCACGCCCAATTGTTCGTAGCTCTTCGCCAACCCTCTCTGCAAGATCGTGGCATACGCTGGACAGAAGCTCTTCTTGTATCTTCATTATGCCGTCTAGGTCGACCCACGGTGCCTCTAACTCAAGATGCCAGTATTCAGTGAGGTGTCGTCTGGTCCTAGATCTTTCTGCTCTGAATGAAGGCGCGAGAGTGTATATTTTTCCGAGGCTCGAGATCACCGCTTCAGCGTAGAGTTGCCAGCTCTGCGTCAGATACGCCTTTTCATCAAAGTACTTCACCTCGAATAGTGTGGATCCGCCCTCGACTGCTGCAGTGATCAGACTAGGCATCTGAACCTCAGTGTATCCATGCGATTTCAGCCAAGTCCTTGCGGCGTCAAGCATCTCGGCCCGTATTCTCATGATTGTCTGCATCTTCTCGCTTCTGATCCAAAGGTGCCGGTGATCCAGGAGGAAGTCAGGCCCGTGGCGTTTCCTCGCTATTGGGAACTCCTCAGTTGACTTGCATATCGCTTTGAAGTCTCGCAACACGATCTCAAAGCCTCTCGGAGATCGAGTGTCCCTTTGTACAACACCGGATATCTCTAAAGTGGACTCACGCGGCAATTCCTCGAGTTCCTTGAAAGCTTCTTCTTTGAGCTGATCTTTCTTCACAGTGCATTGAATGATGCCAGTCCCATCACGAATCAGAAGGAACTGTATTCCTCCACCAGATCTCTTGGCGTGAAGCCATCCTCTGATCTTTACGTCCTTGGCATCCATGCCTCCCTTTAGAATCTGAGATATGTCTACATAGTCTGTTAACAAGCGAGAACCACCCGAATTCGATAGGCAAGACTTGGTGACGAAGCGCCTTCAAGGCCGTGAAGGCCCGTTAAAGGGGCCACCTTCCACTTTGCCCACCGGCCGTACAGTTGATCCGATTCGATATTTAAGCCGTACTGCGAAAACCGGAGTTGCAGAGTCTGCCTCCGGGTAGTCTCCACTCGAACCGCAACGGTTCATTCGAATTCTCGCAATAGTACCGTGAGAATTCTCTCTGAGGCCCGTCCGTCCCCGAATGGGCTTCTAAGCCGTGACAATTTCTTCTTCGCATTATTATCTGCAAGGATTTTTCTTGCTTCTTTCACGATTCTCGACTCACACATTCCGATAAGCTTGTTTGCTTTCAGCGCTACGGTTTCAACCCACTCTGTCTCGTCTCGTAGCGTAAGACATGGGACCTGTAACAGAAAGGCCTCTTTTTGCATGCCGCCAGAATCCGTCAGAACCATTCTGGAATTCTTCATCAAGCAGAGCATGTCCATGTAGTCCAGTGCCTCAATGGGAAGAATGCGGCGAGATCGCGTCAGCTTAGCCCAGAGCCCGAATTGACGGAGATTCTTTCTTGTCCGCGGATGCACAGGGAAGACTGTCAATACGCCAATCTTTAGGACCGCTGAAAGAATTGTATTCAATCGCTGCCGATCGTCCACGTTCTCCGCTCGATGCGTTGTCAGCACCACGAAGCCTTCAGGTTCAAGAGACAGTCTATCCAGAATAGCTGACGATTCAATTCCCTTTCTCCACTGATGCATCGCGTCAGCCATCGTATCTCCAACGTGGTAAACCCGTTCAGGCATAATGCCTTCGTTAAAGAGGTTTCGCATGGCCAGCTTAGTCGGGGCGAATAACATATCTGAGCAATGGTCAACAAGTATGCGGTTCACTTCTTCAGGCATGCTGAGGTTCCCCGATCTGAGTCCGGACTCGATGTGGGCGGTAGGTATGCGAATCTTAGCTGCGGCCAAGGCTCCGGCAAGGGCAGTGTTCGCATCACCGAAGACCAGAACAACATCAGGCCTGTAACGAAATAGGGCCCTTTCGATTCTGATCATCATGGCAGCAGTTTGCTCTGCATGAGTGCCACGTCCCACTCCGAGGTTAACCAAAGGCTTTGGAAGGTTGAAGTCTCGGAAGAAGACTCTTGACATTTCAAAGTCGTAGTGTTGACCGGTATGAAGAAGCTGCAGCTCTATCCTTCTATGCCTATTCAACAGTTTGATGAGAGGCGCAGCCTTGATGATCTGAGGCCGAACGCCCACTATTGGCATGACCTTCAAGCGGTTCAAGAGCCCGAACCAGCCTCTTCGTTCACACTTCCAATGGCCAACTCAGTCACTTCGACTATTGTTGCTTTCGGGCCTACCTATCCGGTATTCTTAGCAAGATCCTCGTAGGCCTCCAGAAGAGTTCTCTCAGAGCTTTCCCAAGTGAAAGCGCTCGGGCGGTCAACGACACGCGGATTCCTAAGTTCTTCTCTGATCGCTGTTGAGAAATTGTTCAGCGAAGCAATTCTGATCGGCAGATCAGTCTGGACAAACTCTCCAACAGGGGTGGCGACCACGGGCTTTCCTAGAGCCAGATATTCGCCAACCTTTCTAACTGAATGAGGTGAATAGAACTTGGCAGATGGCATATCCTCACGGCGTGGAAGCACGCAGACATCAGCCATTGCGATCCAGTTGGGAACTTCTTCGTGGGATACCCATCCGGTTACTCGGACCCGGCTTTTGAGTCCCTTTTCGTCAACGAACCGTTCTATGCTAGCTCTCTCCGGACCATCTCCCACCATGACGAGGACAATGCTCTCCTGCTCTTCCAATAGACTCGACACTGCCTTCGCCAAGTCCAGAGTGCATTCAACTGCAGACAGCTTTCCCACATAGAGCACGATCTTTCTTCCAGACAGGCCATGTTGTCTCTTGAATTCTTCCGGATTGATTGTTGGGCAAAATTCAGTAGGGGGATAGTTCGGCGCAATGTAAACTCGCTTGGCACCCCACTCCATTGCCCGACGCTCTAACACATTGTTTACGACAATAACAACATCTGCATGTCTCGTCAGATAGCGTTCGATTCGCTCCGCAAGCCAACAGACAAACCGTCCATGGCCGAATGCTCGCAACTCATCGGCCCAAGGGCTACGCACATCGTAGACCAGTCTCGCTCGCTTCATGATCGGAATGAGCCCGAGGATGTCAGGAATGTTTAGCACATGGAAGACATCAGGGTGCTCGAGAGACTCTTGGGCCATTAGTCCGAGGTATCGAAGTCCACCTGATAGCAGTCTTGGCCTAAACCTAGCCCTCATTCTGGGTGTAAGGATATACGCGTCGTGGCCCCCTCTTCTTAGACTTCGATACTCAAGCTGAACTCGCGGGAGCTTCTCAGGCTCAGAGTGAACAAGACAGATCCTCATTCTTCTTCCCCGAGAATCATGTGCGCCGCTTTCTCAGTGCCTCTTTCCACCGTGGCTATGCTCATTTCCGTAGCTCGTCGAACTGTTTCTTCAAGCCTTTCAGGAGTCAACTGTTCTAGCGAGAGGTAGATCCCGTAGCCCTTCTGTTGAAGGAAGCGGGCGACGCGTTCCATCTCGCTGACGGAGCTCCTCCTCCATCGTGGATTGGGAACGATGACTACGAGTACGCCGTAGTTCACAGCCTCCCATATTGTGTATCCAAGATGAGTGACAACCACCTTTGCCGAAGCCAATACGTCATCTAAGCCGATCAGCTTGTCTACGACAGTCCACCCTGGCCTACCATATCCCTTTGGATCCAAGTCTCCTACCGTCATCGTAACGTCTTTCAGATCGGTCCTTGCAGCTACGTCACATAGTTCTTTGAAGCCGAAACTTCCCGGGCTTATGACTATCCTACCATCCCGAGAAGACCGTGCGACTTTAGGAAGTAGAAGACCAACATACTTTCCCTTCTTCTGATGGAACTCCAATTGCTCAGTCCACTGAAGGAGCGTGACCTCTGAGATCAAGTCCAGGTATTTGGAGGTCTTGCTGGATGAGAATATTCGGACGGAGTCTTCGACGTTTACGATTCTTGAACCAAATGCCTTTCCCACAATACAGATAGGTATCGCGATGTTAGATCCTGTCGAGACCACGACATCTGGCCTGTGCCTTAGCCAAATCAAGAGCGATTGAAGACCGCAAAAGATGAACCTGTAGATGAACTTCCAGAGTGGCATGCCAGGTTGTCGAGGCTTTGTGACCGATACTATCTCTCCCAAAGGAGAGAGACGGGCCTTGGAGAGACTGTCATTCTTGTCGATCAGAAAGAGCAGTGTTGCCTTGGGCTTGAGAGCGCCTGCTAAGGCGAAGGCGTATCCTGTATGTCCTCCCCCTCCTGCCGTCAACAGAATCTTCATCTGACTCATTCCGGTAGTGATGGCGACGCGTTTCCGGGGTTGCCACTATTGCAACAACGCGTATTTAAGCGGCAGTTGCAAATCCCAGATATTTGCTGATGAATCTGGCATTGATCAACTCACCTTTCCTGTAGCTGAGGCCTCCGCAAGGAAGGACAAGTACTGTTAGACGAGTATTTTGTTTGGTCAACTTGAATGGGTAGACTCTACACGCGTCTGGTCGAAGTTCATACTCAAGACACCGATGCCTATCTTGCCTGTCCTTCGAAAGGAGAACGCACTGGCCATTAGGCTTGCTAGCAAGAACCTTAGTCAGATTTGCTCCGACGACTATGGTTTCAGTGATATTGTAGATCTCAGGGATAGCCCTCCTGAGCCGCATAAGATCCTTGACAGTGACAGTTGGGCCTCCGAGTCGACAGCAGAAGGTCGCGCATCGAACGCAATTGAATCTAAGCCTCTTCGTGTTGAGGCCAATGGGCCTGACTTGTTTCCCTTCGATCAGGAACGTTCCCACGACTGACATCTGTCAGTGACGCCTCAGTTTCTCCAACAAGAAGTGCACTGCAATGCCTGCAACAAAGGCAGCCCCCAAGTTCGAGATGTACGAAACAACCATAACAACGAGTATTACTACAGCGTCGGGAGCTGTCCTCAGATCAACTGAGACTCTAGTCAGTTCAAATGCTGTTAGGAAGAGCATTGCGCCGATGACAGGTTGAGGAAACGCACCAAAAACAGCAACTACAGAGCTGGCAAAGAAGAGGCTAAGGAATATCTCTACGATTCCTTCGAGAATCATTGACCCCCCTGTTCGCGCACCAAATAGGTATTGAGAGGCAACGCCGTCTGCTCCATGGCATAAGGGGACTCCACCGAAGAACGGTGAAATCGTATTCAGTATCCCCATGTTCAAAGCCAGATGTCTCTCGCTTACCTTTCTTTCAGGAAAGTACTTCTGGCACAGAGCAGCAGTGGCAATGACCGCGTTCCCAAGCGTCAGAAAGATCTGTGCAAAGCCCACAGTGATCATTGTGAGAAGGATCTCATCAATTGCGGGGACTCGGAGCGATGGGATGCGAAACGAGATGCCTGTCCAAGGAACCACATCAGTGGAAATGGCATACAACAGGCCAACTGTGAACAGAAAGATGGCTGCGGGAACATACCGGCCAATTCTCTTGATCCTTAGTAGTAAAGTAGCTAAGAGAACCGACGAGATCGCCAGCAGTGGATTCGACCTTGAGAGGCTTACCGACTCAAGGACCAGCGTTAGTACCAGTGAAAGCTGGATTCCCCTCACTACACATCTCGGGGTGATCTTGACAACCTTCTCGGTTATGCCCGAGAACCCCAACAATGTCCAAGCTACACCAGTCCCGACTCCAACCGCATACAGCTGACTTGGTTTCCATCTCTGTGCCAAAGCAGTAGCCCCCACCGCCTTCTTAGCCTCCACAGAGAGAGGCACGTTGTACAGTAGGCCGATGACCACATTTGCTATTCCCATCATTAGGAAGAGCCCTACTGGGTCAACTCCGAGGATTGCGACATAACCTATCAGAAAAGGGTTCAGAGGTCCAAAGTCGCCCAGTGCACCGGCGAATTCCGAAATACTGAATTCGTATCCTTTGACCTTCAACGAAAGCTTCGCGCTCTCTTGAGACAGAGATCACAAGGCTCGTGCATAAGCTTTCACCCACGAACTAGTTGAATAGTCTCTTTTCTTAACTTCTAGGACGGGGTTGACTCTTGAGGCACATCTGCTTATTGGATCCACTTTGTCTCGAATGCCTTGATCGGGATTTTGAGACCGATTATGGTAAATTGAGTCTATCTACGTGAACACGGACATGGCAAGGGAAGCCTCTCCGTCAGCTTGAACCACTCAGGAAGCAGAATACGATTCATATTAGCGAAGACCTCAGCAAGCGTTCAGGTCGGAGGCATAGGTAGCTGATGGATGACCAAGGAGACGCAAAGTATTCCGTTCAAATCAGGCCCCTTGAGAGAGCCATGCCTGTCGCAAAGGATTTCGTCAAAGACCTGAAAGGCGCAGTGGGAGGAAGACTTCTCAGCCGAATGAAGAAGGAGGCTCTTGACTGTCCGGTAAAAGGGAAGACAGTATCCTTTGTTGAATGCTTCACCTGTACGAATTTTCTACATAGAGTGAAAGGAACGGTTGGATGTAAGGGGGACCACTAAAAAGCGGGGCAGTCGTGTCTCTCCTTTCTAGGCTTGAACGTCGGTTCTACGGAACTAATTCACCCGTTGCGAACCTGTTCGCTACTCGTGTTATCTTCACTTTCACGTGATCACCGGGCTTAGTGTTCGGAACGAAGACGACGAATCCTTCGATTCTTGCGATTCCTTCTCCTCTTCGGCTCGTTTCCTTGATGTCCATCTCGTATTCCTTGCCTTCTTCAACGGGTTTCGCGAACGTTCGGCGCTTTCCCTCGAAACTCATACTTCTCACCTCTTTTCGGATTCAAAAGCCTAGAAAAGCCACAACATAGTTCTTCAAACGTGTCCTATTCGATCTGCTCGACCACGGTTGCCGTTGCGAAGCCTCCCATGATCCCGGTTATCCGAACCTTCACTCTCTTTCCCGCTTCTGCTCCACGCACGTAGACTCTGAAGCCCTTGATATTGCATATTCCGTCACCTCTGCGTCCAATATCCTCGATTGTAACATCGTATTCTTCACCTTCTTTCACAGGTGCAGGTCGGACCAACTGCTCGAGCTGTATCGGCCTCCCGTACCTTCTGTAGTCTCTCGATTGCCTCTCCTGATATCTCGATCTTTCTGGCAACCTTCTAGGCATTATGCTGCTTTCTCCAGCTCAGAGCTAGCTACAGGAAAAACAGC
>Ga0209725_1000580_pt1 | contig 22018 bp, 24 predicted proteins | sample I18A1metaG_FD_184145 | JGI IMG/M metagenome (GOLD analysis project Ga0209725, IMG submission 184145) | Lake sediment bacterial and archeal communities from Gulf of Boni, Indonesia to study Microbial Dark Matter (Phase II) - ​I18A1 metaG... | ecosystem: Environmental > Aquatic > Freshwater > Lake...
ATCCAGATCTGCCGCGTAGAAGGCAAGATACAGCACGATGAACGCGAACCATACTACGCCGGCTAAGATTGTTGCCATTATCCTCGTAGCAAGAGAGTCCATTCGACGCTCGCCGGACTCAAGAGACCAGAGTTCCATTCTTATGACTTTCGCAGCGGAGTGTCTCGGCCATACCGTCCAGATCTCCAATGGTTCTTAAGGCGCTTGTTTCTGTGTATGGCTTCGCGGGTATCATTCAAACGCAACACGGAAATAGCTGCCAACTACTTCTCGCGTCGGTCTGGCCCATTAGGCTTGTGAGTTCATGTTCGAGGATGTGCTGGCTACGTACGGGTATCTCGGGGTCTTCTTGGTCAGCTTGGCCGTGAACTTGCTACCGTTCACATCCCCGTCAAACATGATCCTTGCCGGCGCGGTCACCTTTCTTCTTCCTGCCATGAATCCGATTTCTGTTGGACTGGCTGTGGCGGTTGCTGCCTCCCTGGCCAAGACCGCGCACTACTACGTCGCCTCATACGTGGGCACGAAGGCCGGAAAAAAGGCGGAGAGGCTCGGGTCCTACGGCAAGAATCTCGGGAGATGGGGAGCACTTGCAGCTTTCGTTGTTGCTGCCACCCCAATCCCCGACGATCCAGTGGTTATCCCGTTGGGCATGACAAGGTACTCGCCTGTGAAGTTCTTCGCCGCGTACTTCGTGGGGAAAGCACTAGTATCCATTGCCGGAGCGCATTTGGGTCGACAATCCGCTCTGAGTCTTCAAGGCCTCTTTCCATCAAACGAATACATCGTCGTCACGGCCGTTGCATCTTTACTCATCGCTTCAGTATTGGTTAAGGCCGACCTTCCAGCTTTGGCATCGAAGCTCAAGCGAGCGCTCAAGAGAGATTGACTAACGAGAGCCTCCAAGCGGCAAACCAGAGCAAAAGCAAATAGAGCATGCGATCATAATCTCGATCGATTAGCTTGTCATCTGAGAACCGGCTAAGGTTCCGAATCCGGCGCGGCAACTTCGAGGTCGAGCTGGAGGGCGAGTCCGAATACGTCAAGGAGAAGTTTGAGGAGCTGATGGCTCAGCAGCCACCACAGTCAGGCATCGTACAAGAAGAGGTTCGACCCACACCCGCAATGACAGAGACTCTGAGCGGCGAGGACTTGGAAGGAATCCTTGAGACGGGACCAGACGGGAAACCGCACTTCACGATTCCATTCGACTCATTGACGGCGAAGGAGGCCATAGGTCTGGTCTTGTTCAAAGCCCAGCCAAGCCCGCTGGGAGACAAGGAGCTGAGCGACCTCCTCAACGCAAGCTGGAAGACCACGAAGCCCCACGTCATAAGGGCGCGCGCAAGTGAGCTACGCAAAGATGGAAAACTCATCACCGAGAAGGGGCGATACTCGCTGTCTGGCGCCGGATTGCAGTGGATAAAGGCGGAAGTTATCCCGTCACTGCGAGGAGTCCGTTCCGTTCAACAGTGAAGACGCGCTGGAACCATCAGGACCTGTTGACCGACTCGTCACCAGTCCCTTCAACCAGACTAGCCTCCTCGCGCCTCTGTCCGAAAGTCTGTACGCGTACTCGCCGTGTCGCCACTGTCTGTGGAGAAGACCGTATCGGTGGTACCTTAGAAGTGCCATCCTGATCGCTCGAGGAGTTGCTGAAAGCCCCAGCTCCAGCCGAGTCCGGTGGATGATATGGTTACTGTCACACCATCCTTCCGTGGTCAGCACCTGTAGGACTGCCGTCTTGAGTTCGTTGTACCTCAAGTATCTTCTCGACGGAGGTGAACATGTGTTGCCGATATGAGCTTTGCGCATGCAGATCGGGCCAGATCGCCCTTGCCACAGAGTGAAAGTGAGTTGATGCTGAGTAACACCTAGCAGCAACTTCGAATCAGGCCAGCTCGCATTGCTGACTGGGCAAGAATGAGCCGCCTGTTCGTAGGACTGCTAGGCGTTACTTATCCTGAGGGCGCGCTCGGGCAAGAGCTTTTAGAGTGCAAGATCATGATAGATGTGAAAGTAATTCCAACACGAAGGCGGGTCGGGTGAGGCGGGGCAAGGGACATCCGAATGAGTCAAGACGATCAAGTCGAGGTCACAGTTCGGTATCGTGATCTGGAGAAGACGATCCGAGGCAGTCCGGACGAGGTCTTCCGTGGTGTCTTCCGATTCTTATCCGAGACCATTCCTGCTCTGGATGTCGTCTCTAGGGTCACGCTCTCGGTCGATTTCGCTGATTTCCTCAAAGAGGTCGCCGGTGTCTTTGCAGTTACTCCCGAAGGCGTCGTAGTGCTGACGCCTCCTGAAGCCTTGACTGATCGCGAGCTCGTCTTGCTGTACCTAGTTAGGGCAAAGGTCGGCTTCGAAACCGGAAGATCAGAAAAAGAGACGCTCCTCGCGTCTGACCTCATCTCGTTTACCGGCAAAGGCTCTGGAACGGTCGCCGGTAGGCTAAGCGAGCTATCGGGCGAGGGCTTGGTGGAGAGAACCGGAAAGGGCGAGTATCGCGTCACGACCTTTGGGCTGCATCGGTTTCGACAGGACGTACTTCCCAAACTCAAGGGCTGATCAGCAATGAGCGAGCCAAAAACCATCATAGTCGAGCTGCAGCTCGGCGAACTTAGGCACAGGGCGACAGGAACGGTCGATGAGGTGCTGAAAGAGACGATCGCCTTCGTCTCGCGCAATGTTCCGGCGTACGACGCTGCCTCCAAGCTCCTCTATTTGCCAGAATACGGAAAGATGGTTGATTCGCTCTCGAAGATCCTAAAGATCACGCCCGATGGTCAGGTTCTCCTGCTGCAACAAGACTTTCCGACAGAGAAGGCAATCACCGCAATTCTCCTGGGAGCGCACCTTTCACACAAGTTCCAGAAACGCTCAAGCGATGAGCTGTACGGGGAGGAGATCGCCAGATCTGTAGGGAAAGCGCTGAAGACTGTGCGGAACGCCATCGCAGAACTCCAGAAGCAGGGTCTCATCGAACGCGCTGCCCGCGGAACCTACCGGATAGCAACTGCCGGGATAATGAGAATGGAACAGGAACTGCAGGCTTCGCCAAGCGGCCTAGAAGGAGGGGGCTCTCAAAAGGCCTGAGAATCGCCGCCGCATCAGGTTTGTGAGAAATCGGGTGCGGCGGTAACGGGAGCTTCTGGCAGCTCCCGAAACAGGGGGGTGAGAATCTGGTTATCCACCGCACCCAAATGACACATGCTTCAATTGACGAGATAAGCAGTTCGCTGCAGCTTCAGCACAGCGAGCGCTCTCTGCTCCCGTCGTTTCTCGTGGAGCTGAGCAGCCGATCAATGCGGCAGGTGAACGGCCGTCCATTCAGCCCCCGAGAGATCTCAATCTTCGCCATGTCCGTCGACGATGAATGGCCCGAAACAACCACGGCGCTCGCTGTCGGCGACCCTGAAGACTGCAGGACGATCGTTCTCCATCCCACAGAAGCATCCAACGTTGCGGCCGTGGACGTCTCCAGCCTCAAGATTGGCGAGACCGAAACCGGCATGTTGGTCGCTATCAGAGGAGCGGCGGTGTGGAAATCAGACGAAGGCTACGAATACGTTCGGTGCGGCCCTTTGACCTTCCACCTGAAGTACGGAGTTGATTGGTCGTCCACCAGCCCGTTTACGCCGGGGCCAAGCCAAATGTTCACCGAACGCGCAATTGGACGGCTTCGCAACACTCTCGAGCGTTGGATACAACGGGAGGTCTGCATTTCATTCAAAGACGCGATCATCCTGCTCGACGGCTCGCTCACCGTTGGCACGCCTGACAATCCAACTGTGCATCTTGCTCGGATCCTAGACTCGGCGAGAGAACGAGGCAACATCGTCCTAGGATTCTCCAAGAGCACCAAGCTATGCGCTTTTGGAATGAAGATCACATCCTTGGTCTCAGGCGCTCGAGCTCCGTGCCTGGTTGACGTTGATCAAGCGGTCACGAAGCAGTTCGAGTCCCACCCTGTCCGCCTGGCGGGTCACGTCTACGTCGCCAAACTCATGGAAGACGGATTCGCCTTCCGCTTAGATGTGGACCGACAGGTCTCAGAAGACATCTGCATCGACGCGATGAACCGGCTCATCGCCAGCGACGTTGTGATGCAAGGATACCCTGAGACGCTTCGACTCGCTCACATCTTCTCAACGTTCACAGCGAACGACGTGATTGCTGTGCAGCGTCACTTGGCTCTTGTGCACGGGCTCAGGATCGCTCCGCGTTTCAATGTGAAGAAATCGCTCTTCGGTCCGTTCGGGACGTGGGAGGCGGCGTAGGAGAGTGAAGATCTACCGAAAAGAGGGTGACGTGATGCAGCTGATCAGCTTTCCCGACGAAGACGTGAGCAAAGCGGACTACTTGCTGGTCGAAGATCAACGGTCACTTAGGGGGCTGATCGTTCAGGTCATCGACATACAGTTCGCGAACATTCCAGGAATCTTGGAGGACATCTTGCGCGACGTAATGACAGAGGAATCAATACGCGGCAACGACGTCGACCCTCTTGACATATCTTCTCAGGTTGCCGTCTTGAAGGACACCAAACTGCTCTTGTGCAAAATCAGGGGAGCGTTCGAGAATGGCCGATTAACCCACAACGTATCATGGCTTCCTTCAAGGATCAATTCCACTATCTCCAAATTCCCGATCGAGGCCGTTGCCTCAGGTGAGTCGGCTAGCAGGCCGGTCCTTCTGGGCGGAATCAAGCAGAACCCCAAGTTCATCATCGACGCGAAGGCGCTCGACGGTAGACTCAACATCGTCACCGGCAAGAAAGGAACGGGCAAGTCACACCTCTCCAAGTTGCTCGCCATGAGCCTCCTCGATCACGGCGCTCCCTGTCTGATCCTTGACGTCAACGGCGAGTACACGAACCTGACGCGCCGAGCAAACGGCACGAACAGCCCGTACGAAGGCAAGATCATAGTGCTCACACCCAGGGTCAGCCTGCGATTCACGCTGGCTGAGGCCGGACTGGGGACGATGCTTGACATCTTACTGCACGCGCTCGACCTGCCGGGAACATCCGCACGCGTCTTCGCAAGAATCTGGAGGCAACTCGAGCAAGCAAACGATCTCACATTGAAGTCGTTGGGGGATGCGATCGCGAGTTCCGACTGCCACGAGAGCGTGCGAGACGCCCTCCAATCAAGATACAACACACTCGTCGACGCCGGAATCTTCACGGACGCTCCTTCAGAGGCGAACTCACGACGACTACTCGAGCGCCTAGGCGCGGGAGGGGCAGTCGTCGTAAACATGAAGAATCAGCCGTTCACGATTCGCCGCATCGTCGTGGAGCTTCTCCTGAGCAAGATCAGTGAGCTACTTTCATACGCTCGACTCAAGGCAGTGTTCCTATTCGCCGAGGAAGCGCACCTCTACCTTCGCGAAACATACTGGGACGACATAGTCACCCGCATGAGGCACCTCGGAATATTCACGACATTCATCACGAATCAGCCGGACACGATTCAGGAAAACATCTACAGACAAGCGGACAACATATTCCTCTTCAACTTCACAAACGAACGCGACCTCGACGTCGTCGCGAGAGCCGCCAAGGTCGATGGCGAGAGCATCAGACTACTGGTAAAGGATCTTCCGACCGGACACTGTCTGGCAATTGGGGATGTCGTCAGAGACTTCCCGGTCGTTGTAAACGTGAGGCCTCTTGACGTCGAAACCCTGGGCGGCACCAGATTCTTCTTCGAAGAAAACCGTATAATGTGCTCTAGGTGAGGCTCTGCCACAGGGCATCAAGGCAACGGTTCACAGGCGCCTAGTGAGCCTGTGCCTGGTGTGCCTTCAAAATCCTATTGAGTGGTAGCCGATGACCGCCTCGCCTGAAGAGCCGGCATCTCTGCCTCACAGGCCGAGGATGGTCCGAGTTCTCAATGTAGTGGACGAGATTCCGAACGTGAAGTCTCTCAGCTTTAGGGACAAGGTGTCGGCAGCGGCGAAGCCGGGCCAATTCGGCATGGTCTGGGCGCCTGGCGTTGATGAGACCCCCATGAGTCTTCTGCCCTCGGACAATGACGACATCGTCACGATCACCGTTAGAGATCGCGGAGAGGGCTCCAGAGCGCTTCTCAGAAAGAAGACAGGAGATCTGATCGGAATCCGTGGCCCGTACGGCAACGGGTTCACGTACGCGGGCGAGAAGAGGGTCTTAATGATCGGCGGGGGAACAGGAGTCATTCCTCTGATAGCGCTCCTTCGAACCCTATCGCCAGGAGGCGTGGAGTGTGACTTTGTCCTGGGAGCACGCAACCGTCGCGAGCTGCTATTCTCGGACGAGATTCGCCGCCTCTCAACGCAAACCGGAGGCGTCTTCGCCATCACAACCGATGATGGATCAGCCGGAACGAAAGGGCTTGCGACGGATGAAGCCTCAAAGTTGCTCCGTGCTAAATCATATGGTCGCGTCTATGCTTGCGGTCCTGAGAGGATGATGAGAAAGGTCGTCACGCTTGCGGAAGAAGCCCACGTCCCGATGGAGGCGGGGCTTGAACGCATATTCAAGTGCGGGTCAGGAATCTGCGGCAGCTGCTGCGTCGGCCCCTACCTAGTCTGCAAAGATGGCCCGGTCTTCAAGGGTGAGATTCTGAGAGAATTGCCAGAGTTTGGAAAGTCAATGAGAGACGCCTCGGGTAGACCCGTCGCCATAGGAACGCGCTAGTCAGGGTCTCCTCGATACCCGATTGATTCCTTCCTTACCTTCCACTGCGGCCGAGAATATCTTTAAGATGAGCTGGCCCAGATAGGCTAGGCAATCACACCAGTCATGGGAGGTGTTTGCGATACCAACTCACGGGTCTCTTACAAAGGCTGGCAAAGTTCGCCAGCAGACGCCCAAGGTTCAATCAGCAAATAGGCGCTCCCCGATTCCGAGACTGCACGTCCGAAGAAACGCGGAGAAACGGCTGGACCTCGGCCGAAAGCCAGGCCAAAACTGGATGCGCACGTAGACAACGCGTGTCCGCGTTCTCTCCAGCGCTCGTTTTCTGTACCTTATGCTAATTAGTGGAGACACGCCAAGTGCTGCTCGGCGGCTCCAGAATGTCCCTTAGACTGCGCCCAATAGGGCATGTCGTCACGAAGGCAAGCCATGAAGCCTTGCGTCGTGGATCAGCTGTCTCGAAGATCGTTGTCGACCGAAGGCTCGTCGGCGGTTTGGAGGGGCTTCAGGATTTCTCACACATCTACGTTCTCTTCTGGTTACACGAGGTGCCGAAAGGCAGTCGCAGACTGAGAGTCCATCCAAGAGGGCGTCTAGACATCGAGAAGGTGGGGGTCTTTGCATCAAGATCACCTCACCGCCCAAATCCGATCGGACTCACACTGGTGAAGTTGCTGAGCAGGAAAGGCAGGATCCTGACAGTGAAGGGCCTTGATGCGTACGACGGGACTCCGGTCCTCGACCTCAAGCCTCATGATAGCCGAGACAGCGTACCGCGGCCGCGAGTTCCCCTATGGTGCAAGAGGCTAGAGCGTGAAAACAGCTGAAGACGCGCGTCGCAAAAGTAGCAGAGTTGCTGTGCCTACCGCGCGAGGTTCGGTTCTAGAACGCGGTAGACATCAAGCAGAGAGTCGCTCCTAATGGCATAGGTCGCGGCGTTCGAGACATCTTCTTCGGATGAGTTGAACGCAACTGACAATCCGACGCCTTTGAAGACGACCACGTCATTGACCCAGTCGCCCACATGGGCACAACATGACAGCTCGATCCCTTGATCCCTACAGTGCTCCTTTAAGCCCTCGAGCTTGTTCGTCAAGAGCCTCATTCGACCTGTCAGTACTCCGTCTGAGGTCTCGACTTCACTTGCTATGATATCTTCGAATCCGTGGACCCTGAGAGGTTCGGCGGCGAAGGACGGATTGTCTGTCAGAACAACGACCCTAGCGCCGGCCCGTTTCAGCATTTCAAGAGTTGTATCCAAATCCTTGACCAATGGTAGCTCTCGAGGGTTGGGCGCAATCTCATCTGTCCTTAATCCCGCGAAGAGGCTAAACTGGATCTGCAAAGCCTCCTCGTATCCAAACCTTCCCTGCAACAAGAGCTCGTCCTGGGCTGCAATCCTCTCATGCAACTCCTTGGAAATCTTGACGTAGTCGAGTATTCGTCCTCGCAGGATCGTTCCGTCTAGATCGAAGGAAACCAGCTGTATCCGCGGATTCTTCATTGTCTGGAGCTCCACTATGCGGTAGCCGCGCCGGTGCGAGATTCATCCATTGCGGCATTGTGCTCTTTTTAGCTTGTAGTCGGTGCATGAGAGAGGCGACATATCATGCGCAACGTGCGAATCATCGCCACAGATATCGATTTCACGTTGACAGATGCGCAGCTGAGGCTGGACACTAGGGCTGTTGAGAAGATCCGCAGGCTCGAGGCGCGAGGGATCAAGGTGATTCTCACGAGTGGAAGGAATCTGGCAACGACGGGCTCGCTTGCACAATTCATCGGCACGTCCGGCCTCGTTGCCGCGGAGGACGGAGGTGTGGTCGCGAGGTACCAGACGCCGATCAAGGTTTATGGCGGAATCGAGAGGGCCCGGGCGGCCCTGCGAATGTTAAGGAAGAGAATGGGTCGCAGGATCGTTGAAAGACCCGACTCCCGGTACGGGATGCGGCTGTCAAGCGTGTCACTGGAACGATCATTCGAACCAGAAGAAGCAAGGGAGCTCCTCCGAAAGAGTCGAATGGGAATTGCCCTCGTGGACACCGGGGTCACTTTCCTGCTCTCCCAGAGGCATGTGAACAAGGGACGTGCACTGCTTCGACTGGCGCAATTGGAAAAGGTACCTCTGACCTATGCGATGGCGATCGGCGACAACTACAATGACCTGAGTCTGTTTCGCAGAGCCGCGTATACGGTCGCGGTGGCAAATGCCCCTGAAGAAGTCAAGGAAGAAGCAGACTATGTCTGCAAGCACTCGTATGGTCCAGGTTTCCTTGAAGCGGTGGCTCATATGAGCTTATGATCAGTGTTACAGCGTGGGTTGGGTCCGAGCCTCGGCTCTAGAGAACTATGCTCAGAAGTCTCTTGAGCCTCAGGCTCCTTTTCTTGTAGGAACCGCGGGAGAGGAGTTCATCGACGGCGTCGGTGCTCATTGCTGTTCAACCCGCGGCACAAAGGTGATCCCCTTTAAAAGGCATTATTGAGCTGTCCGATACGTCGAAAGTCGAGCGACCACACACGATCTTGACATGACGTTGGGCATCCCCTGTGACGTGCTGGTCTCGCCTTTTCCGGGCTTGGAGCGGAACCACAACGGCTCGGCTCCACATTTCTCTATTCCTTCCGCCGTCTTCTTCGCCTGTACACATAGTACACTGGAGCGCCAACCACGGCCAGTGGCAACAATGAGACTACTATGACTATCATTCCGCGGAGCACTGTGAAGAATCCTACTATGGCTGTTGCTAGGACTTCGCCCCAATCCATCCCAGGAGGTGTAAAAGGCGGGGGCGGCTCAATCAAGACGACCGAGATCAGAGACATGGCCACGTTGCCTTCAAGATAGTTGATCTGTCCTTGGAGGCTCTCTATCTCGCCTCTGACCCTGGTCAGTTCATTCTCAACTTTCAGGATCTCATCAACAGTCTTCGCCACGGCCAGAACTTCACGTAGACGTTCCTCTTGCTTCTGTAAGTTGTTGAGTCTGGCTTTCAGGTCGATGTACTGTTGAGTGACATCCTCGCTCGTAGTGCCTTCGTCGAGGACTTTGCCGTAGGTTTCCACTTCTTGGACAGCGGTGTGGAACTTGTCCTTCGGAACGCGTATGGACATATCTGCCCTGGATTGCATGCCGTAGGTTGTCCGGGACGAGCTCGCGACGTAGCCTCCGCAACGATCAGCCAATGCTCTGATCTTCGCAAGCCCTAGTTCAAGATCCTTTGTCTCGAGGGATACGTGAGCGTTGTATATCACCGATCTTTCCTGCGATATCGACAGTACATCAGGGCCCTGAGAGCGCGCAACCTCGCTTCCGTCTTTGAATATCACGGCTGGCGCAGGTTCCGACCCACCCAGACGATAGCCTGAGTAGAGCGTGCCGATGAAGAATGACGCTATCACAAAGATGACGATTGCCAACGAGATGACGAGCACCTTGTTTCGATTCATCATTCATCACCGTGATATCGCGACGGAAGATGCGTAAAGTGCTAGACCTTGGAACGCTCTGTTCGGAGAATAGAACAGCCCGTCAAGCAGGATCGAGCTCTCCATTTGGGCACTTGAGCCAACGTGATCTAGTGTTTTTCTACCAGCACGTAGACAAGATCGGGATGAAGAGAGACGAAGAGCCAAAGCCGGTCCAGGACGAGAACAAAGCCATGATCGACACAGCCAAGGCGTATCGCCTTTCCGGGAGCTAGCCAAACAATGTCTACAAGCCGGACCGCAATTGTACTGGCCGGAGGACGAAGCTCAAGATTCGGCTCGAACAAAGGCCTCCAGACGCTTGCTGGCAAAGCCCTGATTCGCCATGTCGCGGAGCGTCTGAGCGGCGCGGTAGACCAGCTGCTTGTAGTCGTCGGTCGTGACGAGTCAAAAGCCGAGTATGAGGCTATCCTACCGAGCCTTGCGAGGGTGATAAACGACGATCAGGAAGGCAAGAATCCGCTAGTCGGCGTTGTGTCCGGTCTTCGAGCGGTCGAGTCGGACTTGGTGGCTGTCCTGGCATGCGATACCCCGTTCATTAGTCGCGCAGTGATAGACCTTCTCTTTCGGCGTGCATCAGATGTCGACGCTGCGATTCCAAGATGGAAGACAGGCAGGATCGAGCCTCTACAGGCCGTGTACCGGAGAGTCCCCGCCCTTCGAGCTGCCCAAGAAGCGCTCGCAAACAGAGACTCTTCGCAGAAAGAGATGATCAATAGACTTGCTCGCGTCCTATACATTTCCGTGGAAGATGAAATACGAAGGATCGATCCAAGCCTTCGCACCTTCTTTAACATCAACGCCCGAGAAGACATGTTGGCGGCTGAGAGAATGGTTGCTGAGAAGAACTCCTCCTAATGAGCACACAAGCCAGCCTTGAATCGATGAGCTTCCAGTTGAAATTGAGAGTGTATGCTGTGAAAGCGACAAAGCTGCTGGCTGTTGTAGGGTCAAAAGGCTCAGGCAAGACAACGACAATCGAGTGCATAATCTCAGGCCTGACCAGGAGAGGCTTCCGAGCAGGCTCGATCAAACACACCCATCATCCGGACTTCACGATTGACAAAGAAGGAACCGACACGTGGAGACACAGAAATGCTGGGTCAAAGATAATCGCCATAGTTTCCAGCAAGGAAACCGCGCTGATCGTGAAGGATGACTCTCAGGAAATCCTGCCCTCCATCTTGGACTTCATGACCAAGAGAGAACTCGACATAATCGTCATTGAGGGGTTCCATTCGTCCGTCGGTCAAAGGCCTGATGTCTTCAAGATAGTAACCGCTCGCGACACAGAAGATCTACGAGAAAGGCTGCGTGGCACTGTCGGCCCCATACTCGCTATTTCTGGGAAGATTGCAGAAGAGACACGGCGCCTCTCTGAAATCAAGGTGCCCTTGATTGACTCGAAGACGGACTGCTCAAGGCTTGTTGAGAGAATAGAGCTAGAGGTCTTTCGGGGCTAGATGGTTCGGTCTTGCCTTTACCGCGTGACTCTTGTCGGGTTCCGTTTTCGGCATGATCGTAATCATGTCTCGGTTTGTATGCGTCGAAACTCAGAGGGCGATAGCAGTGTTGCCGCGACATGTTTCCCTTTCTTTAGGACTTGCCCCTTGGGAATGATTGTGTACGCGTTGACCTTGTTGAGGCTCAGCCTACCGGCAAGCTGTCCTTCCACGGTGGTCGCCACATATGAATTGCCTCGCTTTGAAAGCTGTAGGAGTTGAAACCGCTCAAGTCCGTGCTTTGCCCTTGCGGTTTTCTCCAGCTTGGCTTCGACAACCGGTAGCCAGTTAGTCGACTCAGAGCCTAGGAAGTTGACGAGCGGGACCACGAAAAAGTAGAAGCCTGCGAGAGCGGACATGAGATAGCCGGGGAGCATGATGACGGGCTTTCCGTCGATGATGCCGACTCCTGTGACCTTTCCAGGCGTTACGAGGATTCCGTGGAACACTGTTTTTCCTAGTGATGCAACCACATCCGGCACGAAGTCTTTCGTGCCTACGGACGAGCCAGCTATTGTGATAACGATATCCGAGTCTGGGAGTGCTTCACTGATCCTAGCTTTGATCAGCTCAGGATTGTCGGGTACTACTCCGAGGATCTTGGGCTCAGCGCCGAGTTGACGCAGAAGTTCTCGGACTATGTAGGCGTGATCGTTGACCACTCTATGCTGGGTCTCCCCGTACGCGTCGACCAGTTCGTCGCCAACGGATATGATGCTTGCGCGCGGTTTCCTTACCACCTTTACACTTCGTATGCCGAGACCGAGCAGCATCCCGATGCCTTGCGGAGGAACCTGATGACCGCGCTTGAAAACAGTCTCTCCCTGTTTCACATCCTCTCCTTTGATGGAGACGTTCTCGTGGGGAGCTAACGGTCGAAGGACTTCGATCGCGCTTCCAACAAGTCTCGTGTTCTCGACCTGGGCCACGGCATCTGAGCCGCTAGGCAGAGGCGCACCCGTCGAGGTATACACACATTCTGCTTTCGCAATCTTGCCTCCAGCACGGTCAGCCGGGAATCGTTTGCCAGTGATCGTGAGTCTAACAGGGCTCGAAGTGGACGCGCCTACGGTGTCTTGTGACCGAACCGCGTATCCGTCCATGGCTGCTCTGTTGCGAGATGGCACATCATGCGGCGCCGTGACATCTTCTGCCAGTACTCGCCCACATAATTCGTCGGCTGCAACAGTCTCGTGCTCTAGCCTCCGCTCTTTCATCGAGGCAAAGGTTCTCTTGAGCGCTTCAGCCCTTGATATGAGCTTGAAGATCCTGCTCTGATCCTGCCTCAATGCCGAGCCAACCTGTCTAGTCAACAGGGAGACTCTGTAGAATGGCCTCATTTAAGCCTCCGAGCAACTTTCCAAAACCGGAGTACGGGCTAGACCACATCGCGACTGACGTACTACCTACCATCTTGCCGACTGGCTGCGATATCTGCCAGCTACCGGCCGCGGACCGTACAAAGAGACCCTGGCAGGATCTGGAACGGGGCTAGGATGACCTTTTACGGAGGGTGGCAGCCATTTCGAGAAGGGTGTCAGCCACCCGAACTTCCCGTTGAGCGAGAAGAGACGTGAACGCGGACCTGTTTGATGGGGCAGGTGATATTCGCTTCTGAATAGACAAATTACTGCATGTTCAGGATTGGACTCCCGCACGTGGGGTATGGAAGCCTGACAGTCCCCGTATCCAAGTCTGACTCGCGGGCAATATGCCTAGAACCTACGAAACATGGATCATGTTGAGGCGCTTGGACCCTCTCCCCATAGGGAGGGGGTGGATGTCTTGCGGTTTCTCAGTAACTCGAATGTGTGCTCTGGGGTACACAATTGACTGACTGGGCCTCTTGTTGGCACTATTCACTCTCAGCCTGCCCAGATTGCGCTTTCGTGGTCCCGACTTGGAGGCCAATCTGCCCGAACCTCTTCTCTTCTCCTTCTTTGAGTCTTGCACCAGTGATTGCACCTTTCTCTTTCAAGGTGAGGACAACAGCTGACTCACGCGGCGCAATCATTCGAAGGCCCAGATTGTTCAACTCCTTCTCAATGAACTTCGCCGCGCTGCCAGACAAACGCCAATCCAGCTTCGTGTCGAATGCAAAGCCATACTTTCCGGATAGATCAATGCTCTTGAGCTTTCCTAGGAACTCCTTCATCCGCTTAGACGCGGAAAATGCCTCGGTTGGAGCACCAACACAAATCAGATCGTATTCCTTCAACGACTCAACGGTTACGTCTCTTGCGTTGACGCAAACGGTCTGAAGGCCAGCTTCCTTGAGTCCCTTTTCGAACGATCTTGCGATCTTCTCTGTGTTACCGTATCGTGTATCGAAGATCACGCAAGCTCTCATCTAACGTCACTGGAATGAGTGAGAACTGAGCGCGCAATTTAAGCTCGGAGTACGATCAACCCCGCAAAGTGGTGGGGCCGGTGTGCACTGAACTTTAGGTTCAAATCACCATCTTCATGTCAATCTTTCTCAGTCCTGCTTCCGGAGTGCTTGCCACATCGGAAGGTTCCGGGCTGGGACCACGTCCAGGCCACCACAAACTCTGAGCCGGCCTCCCTTTCCGCGTTCCGGCTGCTCCTGATTCAAATCCGCCCGGATTCGCACTCAATTGGGTGCGCGTCCCTTTCGCTCTCGGTCAAGGGTTGCTCAAGAGATCCATCCCTACCAGATTGGAATGGCGGGCCCGGTGGGATTCAGACCCATTTGGGTTCAAAACCATCATCCAAGAAATAAACGCCAGGTAGGTTGTGATGACGTTGACCCTATTCCGGTTTCGCAGACAGTGAATCCTCGAAAGCTGGCGATGTGCTCACCGATATTCCCATCGAGCCCGGAGACCCAATCGCCGGCCGCTGTGGTGACTGCAGAAAGTGTGTCGAAGTATGTCCTGTAGGAGCCTTCACAGGAGTCAGCTTCGACCCATCGGGTCCAAGGAAGTGAGGCTCAGGGCCCAGCTCCGCAACGACTACTCGGACCGGAGATAGCGATTTCTTGGTGAAGGCCTGTGTGGTCTCTGCGTATACGTCTGCCCATATGGGGCACAAGAAAAGAGTAGGCGGACACTCTCTGACTTCTCACTCTTGTGATAGGCCCATCTTGGTCACTAACTTGAGCTGTTCGATCCTATCCCAATGGCAAGCCTTCAATAGTGTGCCTGCCTATCCTCCTCTGAGACGATGAGAATGGCCAGGAAGACTTGGACGGAGAAGCTGAACGACGACAAAGGCCTCCCTCGAGTCGTCAAGATCAACAAGAAGATGAGCGGGACGTGGGGAAAGGGCACCTGTGTCATTCCGGCGCCACGTGAGGTTAACGCGCTCATGCGCAAGGTTCCACAGGGAAAGCTCGTCACAATAAACGACATCAGGACGCGGCTTGCAAAGAAACACCATGCAACAATTGCTTGTCCAATCACGACGGGAATATTCGCGAGGATTGCTGCAGGAGCGGCGGAAGAGGCCGCGGAACGAGGAGAGAAGAACACAACCCCATACTGGAGAACGCTGAAGCAAGGTGGAGTCCTCAATGAGAAATACCCCCGCGGAATCGAAGGCCAGAAGAGGCTTCTCGAAGAAGAAGGGCACGTCATAGAACAGAGGGGCAAAAGATCCGTGGTAGTTGACTACGAGAAGACTCTCGCAAAGCTGTGAACAGCAAGCGATGTGAACGGATTCATCCCCTGGACGTGGATCCATTCCTCGTGTTTCCTATGGTTCAGGTCGCGTGTGAACGACACAATTCCACATTCCGTGCGGGATCCAGAAAGTTTCAGCCGTGATAGCACCTGGAAGATTCGTGCCGAGATACCCGAAAAGAATCTTGAAGCTAGAAGATTGCCCGCTGCTACAGCCTCCGCTGAGCTTCTGTATTTGCTGTGAGCTGCTTCTTCAGAAGCACCGGTGATACTTCCACGAAGAGGCTGCTTGTGTTTATGATTGTGTGGAGTAGTAGCACGGACAATAGACTACCTGAAGTCCCCAATCTCCGTGTGCTCTTGGAAAGCAAAGAATGGCCCCCTAGATCCGCGCTGTAGTTTGTCCACAAGTGTCGTTGGGCGGATTCTTCTCCCTACCAACTTGCGACATCTTGTGGCAAGTATGAAATACCATGGACTTCCCACTTGTGCGACGAGTGTTCATGTCTGAAAGGTGGTATTGGCTGGATTGGCTCAGAGTTCTTGCCATGGGCACGATCTTCCTCTACCATAGCGGCATGCCCTTCGTCGCTTATGACACATGGCACGTTGTGAATCCCCAACCCAATTTGATGATTACTCTGTTGAACTTGATGGTGATTGGATGGATCATGCCTTTGTTCTTCGTCATCTCTGGCATGGCCACCTGTTTCTCATTGGCCAAACGGAGTCCCGCACAATTCGCCAACGACCGATTCAAACGACTCATGATCCCTTTCCTCATTCCCGGCTTGCTCGTGATCCTTCCAGTCCACGTCTACTACGATAAGATATTCGACGGGTCCTTTGCGGGAAGCTTTGCCAGCTTCTATCTTGGCCCGTACTTCACCCAGTTCTTTCCATTCGACACAGACTTCTCGCCGACCTATCTTGCAGACTCAAATCAGGGTGTGTACCTCTGGTACATTTTCTGGCTCTTTGTATTCTCCCTCCTCACGGTCCACTTCTTCAAGTGGCTCACGAACGAGGGAAATCAGAGCAAGGTCTCAAAGCTAGCGACCCTATGCAATAGACGTGGAGGCATCTTCTTACTGGCGATTCCAATCATTGTTGTGAACATGGTTGCGGTGCCACCGTTCTTCGTGTTCCCCAGCGGATACGGCGGAGGCAAACTCCCAACCTACCTGGCATTCTTCGTGGTTGCCTACGTACTAGCCTCCGACCCGCAGTTTGGGCAATCGATCGACAAAAATAGGACAGTCACGCTTCTGGTCGGAATTGTCATCAACGTGTGCCTGATAATTCTCCTAGCGATCTACGGAGAAGCTTACTATTCAAACTACGTCGCGGTTTCTATTGCCTGGCCATTGATGGGGTGGTGCTGGGTAGCCGGCATACTTGGTTACGGCAGGAAACTGCTTTCGTTCAATTTTAGATTCCTCGAGATCTCAAATGAACTTGTGTTGCCGTTCTATATCCTGCACCAGACCGTAATTGTGTCCATCGCATTCTATGTCGTCAGTTGGAACCTGATCGTGATCGAGAAGTACGTGATCATCGTGCTGTTTTCTTTCGCCGTAATAGGTGCTCTACTGCTTCCCATTTCACGAATCAATGTGCCTAGATTCTTGTTCGGATTGAGATTGAGAAAACGGTAGACACCAGGCATTGGGTCATCGGTCTTTCTGTCTCTGTGTGTAGGCTGGTCTGCACATGCAACTATCCCTCCGACTCTAGGAAATTCATGAGAAGGATAGCAATTGAGGCCGCTCTTCTAGGAGGATGCAAAGTCTGAAATCCTGAACGTGTCATACTATCTACTTGCTTCCTGAGATTCACTGTTTGGTGTGATGCGAGGAGGAGCGGGGAGAAAGAGAGGAGACCCGTGAATACCCGTAGGATTTTGGTTAGGCTTGCACCTGTCGCCGTTTTGGTGCTGCTGGCACTCGTGCTCATTCTCCAGCTGCGTGGGCCGGAACAGGTTTCTACGCCGACCTACTGGCCGACGCAGGGCTGGCGGACCAGTACACCCGAAGAACAAGGCTTCGACTCAGCCAAGCTAGCCGAAGGCTTGCAGGCCATCCAGCAGAAAGGCACCAAGATCCACAGCCTCTTGATCATCCGCAATGATGCAGTGTTTCTCGATGCCTACTTCTACCCGTATGACGGCTCCATCTACCATGATCTGGCTTCGGTGACGAAGAGTGTGACGACCACTCTGATCGGCATCGCCGCCGACCAAGGTAAGCTCGATCTCGATGCGCCGATGCTATCGTTCTTTCCCGACCGTACCATCGCTAACCAGGATGCTCGCAAAGAAAGCATCACAGTCCGGCACCTGGCTAGCATGACCGCCGGGCTGGACTGTGACGAGAGAGGCGACGGGACCACGCTGGAAGCAATGCGGGCGAGCGAAGACTGGGTGCAGTTCGCGCTCGACCGGCGGGTCGTCTATGAGCCTGGCACGCATTTCGTGTATTGCGGCTTGGCTACCCACTTGCTCTCCGCCATCCTGCAAGAGGCGACGGGGATGACGGCGCTCGAGTTTGCGCGCGTCAACCTCTTTGAGCCGCTGGGCATCCAAGACGTGTACTGGCCCGCCGACCCGCAGGGATACACCCACGGCTGGGGCGACGTGTGCCTGCGCCCCCACGATATGGCCAAGCTAGGCTTTCTCTTCCTTCGCCAGGGGCAGTGGGAGAACCGTCAGATTGTCTCCAGCGCATGGGTCACTGACTCGACAAAGCGACAAATCGCGACAGGTCGTGGCGACTATTACGGTTACGGCTGGTGGGTCTCGGCGCCGAGTGATCAGTTCGCTTCTTTCCGTGCCGACGGACGGAACGGGCAGTACGTGACGGTGGTCCCATCCTTGAACCTGGTGCTGACGACGACCGGCGGCGGTTTCTCGATGGGCGAGATTGACCCTTACTTGGTCGCGGCGATCGGCGACACCGAGAAGCCGTTGCCCGCGAACTCCGAAGGGGTTGCACGGCTCCAGGCCCTTGTGGGGGAGCTTGGCAAACCTCCACCAGCTCAGACGATTCCGCCCCTGCCCGAGACCGCGCAGGCAATATCCGGGAAGACATACACGTTCGAGCCCAACTCGATTGGCCTTCTGTGGATTCGCCTCGAGTTTGACGATACAGCGGAACCTATCCTACGGTGGGAGTTTGCAAGCGAACCGAGCGTACGCGTTCTGGGCATCGGGCTGGATGGCGTCTATCGGCCGAGCCAAGGCGGCCGCCCAGCGGTAGGGCTCGGAACTTGGGCCGACGCCTCCACATTCGTCGTCGACTACAACGAAGGCCCCGGTCTGGCGACCTACACGCTGCGGATGCACTTTGATGGCAACCGACTGTTGCTCGAGATCCCCGGACTCGGGAGCTTCGAGGGCACACAGGAACAACCATAACGCCAAGTACTGATACCCAGTCGAATCTGAGAATGTTGCTTTCATTCCAATACCACAGCGGCCTAGTCTCGTTGAGTTACGAGTTGCTTCACGAAGTCCTTGCACTTGACAAGTTCCCCTTCTACGATTGGGCCCTTCATTCCTTCAACTCTTATCGACAGTCCGTGAGCCAGTAGCTTCAGACCTGGCGCCTTCGCCCTTATCTGCTCCTCCATCTTCCTCACACCTTTCTCGAAGTCCTCTCCCAAGTACGTGTCAAAGACCGCAACAGATTTTCCATTCATATTCAGTTTGCCAAGGGCATCTATGAGCTTCCCAACACCGCGGGTTGGTCCGCCAAAATGGGTGGGACCGCCCAACAGAATCAAGTCATAATTCGCGATCTCATCGAGATCGATTCCCTTCAGTGCAGTAGGGGTTACCTCCATTCCTCCAACTCGTTTCATCTCCTCAACGATTGCTTCAGCCACGCGCTTGGTGTTACCATACTTTGATTCGTACAAGACGGCAACCTTCACCGCTTCATCCGCCCCTGGCCATGTGATATTGAGCGCTCACATAAGAAGCCACGATCAGGAGAGTGGCTGAGTCCTCGTACCTCGAGAGAGGATCAAGGGGACCCGCGGCAATATTGTTGCTGGAAATGGTCTCAGAATTCGGGGAGGTCTTCTTGATCGACACGTCATGGCCTACTATTGCCCGCCGTCTCAAGTGAGCATTGAATCAATTTGGTCCACTGAACTATACGTTCAGATCACCAACTTGACGGAAAGTAATGTGAACCCAATCGAGCGCGATTTGGTCAAGGTGGGGCCGGTGTGCACTGAACTTTAGGTTCAGATCACCACCTTCATGTCAATCTTGGCAGGTCCTACCGGTTCCACCACAATTCTTGCCCGAGTCCCTTCCTCTGTTCCCTTAATGCCAAGGGTATGGGCAGTGAGGATTGCATCGGCTTCTTCTGGGAAACAGAGCCCAGTTCAATCGATAGTCCTGTTAGCGACATCAATTGGAAATGATTGGAGGACTCAGCCTCTTGAGGACGCGGCAGATTGCTAGGCTGATCCATAGCGGAAAGTCCTTGTCCTTGCCCCTCAACAAGTGCAATTTCCAGTCTCCGTCTTTCCGTTGTCTCGTGATGAACCAGTCGAGCGCTCGATTGATTTGCGGCTTGTGTCTGCTGAATCCCATTAGTGAGAGTGAATCAAGTGCCGAGAGGAGGTCTGTGAACCAGAAGGGGTATGAGAACCCCGTCCAGAAACTGATGCCTTGCCTGTCAGGATATGCGTCCCTTTTGAAGAACCTTGAAGCTAGGAGATTGCCGGCTGCTACAGCCTCCGCTGAGCTTCTGTATTTGCTGTGAGCTGCAAAGGCGCGCAGCACCACGCCCGTTACCATATGGGAGAAAGGTTTTGACGAATCAGGATTTATCGTGGGAGAATTCAGTGTCTTCCTCCAGCCAGTAACCCCGCCAAACTTCTCGCCAACCGTTCTCAATGGGATTGCCCAACCGCCATCCTTCTGGCGGATAGCAAGAAGCCACTGGAAACCTCTCTCTATCCTGGGGTCAGCTTCGTAACCCGCTTTGATCAAGAGTTCCATCATGGCCGCAGAGTAGTATGGCGCATACTGGTTGCCCAAGATTCCTCTGGCAAAATCTCCCTCTTCCGTCTGATGGGAGAAGAGGTACTCTGCTGCTTGCGCTATTGCTGGATGCTTCCTGTTCAGGCCATGCTTATCCACGAGCTCCCCCAGGACCCTGTAAGTCTCTATCTGATTGTAGTCGTCCTGTGACCGGATGTGTTTGTTGCCACCAGCATACTTCCACGCCCCTGCATCCAATTGTCTCCTAAGGATTCTCTTCACTTCGGGCCTTTGCCAAAGGAGCTCCACCGATCCGGGCTGCTCATCAAGCAAGTCGCGGCGAACAAGATAGGTGAGAGATTCATTTTCCGAAGAAAGCAGTAAAGGAAGAGGATCAAACCTCAGCTGGTTTCGCCAGTCTGTCAAGACGCTATCCGGCCTCTTGGACGCCAGGAGGAGTCACTTTCGCGTTTGGAGCGCACCGATAAGCACGCCGATGCCAGCTCCGATCGCCATCCATAACGCCAAGTTGCCCATGGCAACGCCGAGAGCAACACCGGCACCGACGCCAATCGCGATCCAAATGGCCAAAGTCTGATCCTTTTCTCTCTTGCCTTCATGGCTGGGTTCATGTGTCATACTTGTTCACTATCCTTTTGCTACTTGAATAGTTGGTACGTTATGGCTACGCTGACCGCAGCCAAGCTTGGCAAGACGGCGGTGAACAGAGTCGTGTTGGCTTCCGAATACACGGCTGCGATGATCGCTGCGCACCACAGGACCGCATTGCCCAGCATAGCTTCCCCCTGCTTCTTCTGAAATAGTGCGATCTTGCCGTATGTTCCTGCCTTCAGGAGCATGTTGAACGCATCCTTTCCCATCGGCGTGAGATGGTATGTTCCTTTGCGTTGCTCAATGAAGGGTGCGAGAGTCTTCAAATGGTAGGCTAGGGTAGGGCTGTCAGGGATTCTGATCGCGTTCAGTATGTCGGTGAATGTGGGGCTTCTTCCTTCGCCTACGTATCTGAGGATGTCTCTTCTCATCTGATGATCCAAAGCCTTGAAGACTTCCGCCTCAAGATTCTCAAATTCACGTTTCTCCTTCTCTTCCATCTGTCTGCACCATGATGGATAGTCAGGCCGCCATCGATTTAGGGTCATTAGTGGAGCGGGTTCTAGTAAAGAGCATTATACTAGGGCCGGCACCTACCTGTGCTGATCGTCTTCGTCGTCGCTCTGACTCTGTGTGCTACCGCCGACGGTTCAATTTACGACGCCTGCACCACGAAACCCACACACAACGAACCCAATCCAACTGACACCAAACGGGAACCAGGTATCAGCGAACGAAGAAGACCATCCGGGTGTCTCGTAACTGTATTATAGCCCGAGGGAGAAGAATCTTCGGCTGTCTGAAATGTCATTCTGTCCGAAGTGTGGAAGCAAGACTATAGCAGGTAGCGCCTTCTGTGGGAGTTGCGGCGCTCAATTGTCGGCAGCTACTGCTGGATCGCCAGCCGTCTCGTCGGGTCTTCCGCCTCACCCGCCGCCAACTCAGATTCCATGTACGACTGCGTTCTCGATTGCGGGATACAAGATTGTGAAGGAGTTAGGTATTGTTCGTGGGTTAACAGTTAGAACTCGTGGTGTTGGCGGTCGAATTCAGGCTGGGATAAGCGGCATTGTCGGAGGAAAGGTTGAAG
>Ga0209725_1000582_pt1 | contig 21999 bp, 22 predicted proteins | sample I18A1metaG_FD_184145 | JGI IMG/M metagenome (GOLD analysis project Ga0209725, IMG submission 184145) | Lake sediment bacterial and archeal communities from Gulf of Boni, Indonesia to study Microbial Dark Matter (Phase II) - ​I18A1 metaG... | ecosystem: Environmental > Aquatic > Freshwater > Lake...
AGTAAACCAATCCACCGAGAGTGACGTATGCAGGGAGCAAGTACTTACTATAGTAGTGAGCTTGAGCTAACAGCACGGCAGCCACCATCACCACACTCGAGACCAAGCCTTTCCAAAACGCCTCCACATCAAAGCCAACAGAGATTCTACGTCTCAGCACAATCGTCACTGTGACCAAACCAACTGCCATCGTGATCCCTCTTGCGATCGAAGCGCCCACCATTCCCAACGATGGAAGAAGAAATAGCGTAGATGCTGCGCCAACCGCGATATTCAGAGCCGTGAGTTCTAGTGAGAGCATAGTCTCCCCCAAAACCACCAACACCCCTGAAAACGCCGTCGATATGAGAGTGAAAGCAAAGAACAACGAAACCATCATGAGCGCCTCAGCTCCCTGAGCGTACGCTTCTCCCACGAAGAGCGTCAACGAAGGCTTAGCAGTCGAAAAAAGTCCAAAGCCCAGCGGCATCACTATCAGGCAGAGATACCTCGTTGCTCCTCTGATCGAGTCGCTCAGAACTTCGCCTCCATGCTTTCCCTGCATTGCAGAATAGGTCGGAAAGAGAGATGCCCCGATCGCGCCCGAGACGCCCCCTAGAACTCCGAAGGCAGTCATGGCGGTGGTGTATACACCCAAGCTTTCAAGAGATAGGTAAGTTAGAAGAGCCACCTGATCAAACCAAGCGTAAACATAGTTGGCCGCATCTTGGAGAAAAAGAGGAAAAGAGAATCCTACAAGACGCCTGAAGTCAAAGGTGAACTGTACTGGACCAATCTTGGATCCGATATACCTAAGGAATGTTAGTGCCACTACGAATTCAGAGATAACCCAAGCCATCACCAAACCCAGAAGCGACCGAGTAGCAAAAGTGAAGACCACAATCAAAGCTTGCCTGATCGCCATATACGCAATATTGATCGTTGACATCTCCCTAATCTTCTGAAGCCCCAGCATAGCACTGTTCAGAGTCGGCAGAAGCCCAGCGGCAACCACAACATCCAAAGCCAACAGCTGAAAAAGGATCGCCCTCTCAGGCGTGCCCAAGAGCCACATTGAGAGAGATTTCGACCACCAGAACACCGCTGCACCAACCGGCAATGAGAGCAACAAGCTTGTTCTGATCGCTTGGTAGAACACCCCCGCAGCCGCAGCACGATCATTCTTTGCCATACTCCCAGCGATGAACTTCGTGACGCTACTCGGCATGCCAAGGCACGCAATGACGCGTGAAGCCCCGATAACCATCAGGAGCACAGCCATCCCCCCCATCTCCACAGGCGTTATGAGTCTCGCGAGAATCGCAAAGGAAACAACCATCATCACGTTCGTCGCAATGTTTTGGAGAAAAATGTAAGACGCACCCTTCGCCACATGAACAGCAGTTGACTGTTCAGATCCGCCCATAGCGTCCTTCCACTTGCCCCAGCCAATGTCTGCACAAGTAGATATTAGGATGAGCTCCGAAAACCTTGGACTTGCACAAGAAAAGCTCGGGACTCAAAGTTCCGTGCACCCAACAGTTCCTTGAGAGACATACCGCCTAGGACTTGTGCGCTCGCCCATATGCAATTTCGGCACCGATTGACCAACTCTTAAATAGAAGAACGCCCGCTTTCTTCTACAGCGTTGGAGCGCAGCAAGTTACTAGTCCTCTCTGCAATCTTGGCAGCCGGTTACCTAGTAACCAACATAATCTCAGCTCCTCCAGCCCTGAGCGGCCTCTCAACAGTCCTCGGAACAACCATCCTAGTAAGCTCGGCAACAGTCTTCACAACCTTGGCTTCATTCCAGCTCTATGCGAGCGTCGGACTCATCGCACTACTCGTATTCCTAGAACTCACCGACCCAGCATACGGTGGAGTAAGAAGCTTCCTACTGGAACTCAGAACAAACTGGCTACCTCACACGATTCTCCTGCTGATAGTCTTCTCGCTCATAGTAGCCTTCAAAGTAGCCACCATACTATCAGCAGTCTAAGCCCCTAATCCACAAGGCTAAGAAGCCTACCACTACCCACACAGCCAGCCCGTAAATTCGCTGTCGTCCGAGCCATCCAATTCAGTCCCCACCAAGCCATATATTTCCCTGAACGAATAATGTTCCACTCCTCACCGGAGGGCACCCCTATCACGTCGCGTCGATTCGACATCAAGCTAGTGCTTCCAATAATCGCCCATGCAATAGTTTGGGCCTCGCTCATCTACATGGCCTCAACACTCGTCCTCGCGAAAGCTCTAGAAGCAGCGTCATATCTCTACTTCTCCCTTGTCACAGCAACAATTGGCGTACTCGCATCCCTATCGGTTGCACGCCCGACCTTCCCAGAAGCCTTCCTAGGCCTTTCAACAGTCACAGTGCTTCTGCTACTCGAGGAAGCCTTGCTCAACGGCCTACAACCAAGCGCAGGCCTCGCGCTGGCCTTCACCGCTGCACTAGCCATGCCTCTAGCCGGCTCCATCCCAAAGCTCAAAGCCGAAGTGAAGTACGCACTTCAGGCCACGGGGTTGATCTTCGCTAGCCGCCTCGCCTTCATCCCCTTCCCCCAGATGTTCCTGAAGGTGAGCACAGCGCCACCATCCATATACTCCCTGATCATTTCGCTCGTCATCGCCTTTATCGTCGTCAAACGAGTCAGCCTGAAGAGAGTCGGCCTAACCATCGGTCCGTACCCCATAGCGAAGCAGATCAGCACAGGCGCCTCCGTCGGCATTCTCTCAGGCCTAATAGAGTACTCAATCCTCCAACCCAAGCCAATCGAACTAACCGGAAACCACCTGCAATCGATCCTATACGTCATCATCGTTATGACGCTCTTCGTCGGCTTTGGTGAGGAGCTGCTCTTTCGCGGCCTCGTTCAGGAAGCCTACCAGAATGTTCTTCCAGCATGGTCGGCCATATTCATGGCATCGGTCCAGTTCGGCCTCATGCACTATGGCTGGCTCAACCCTCTCGAGATCCTCTTCGCATACGGCATGGGAGTAACATTCGGATACTCCTTCTGGAAGACCAAGAGCCTCATAGCCCCCATAACCATCCACTCCCTAGGCAACATAATCATGTTCCATATCGCCGCCTACCCGGAACTCATGCTCACCCCAACCGCCACACAACTCATAATCATAATCTCAGTAGTCCTACTACTTCCTGCGTTGCCTTGGAGAAAGCTACCCAAACCTGAGATGAACAGCATCCGACCAGCGTCACCAATCGGGAAAGAATACTCGCAGACACTCAAGCAGCACCTAACGAAACTCCGCAAGAGTCTACTCCAAGCAGTAGAAGAATCAAGGCCAATGGCTCGCCCACTCAATCAACAAGAGGAAACCTCGCCTGAGACGCCCGCTCCACAGAACATATCCCTGTGTTCATACTGCGGCCGAGAACTAGCAGCGAACATGAAATACTGTGACTGGTGCGGCCAGCAACTTCTCCTCTCCTGAACAACCCCCATCTTTCATCTGCGTATTTCCCACGCGCCTGTGGATCTAGAGCAAGCCATCATGTACCCGGCATAGTGGCGTTAAACCATATCTGAAGCCACGCAACTCTCCGCTCCACCCCAGTCCTCCAACCAAACATCACTCTGCCAGATTCAGGATCAAAGCTCCACAACTCAAATACAATACGGAAGTTATGCCCCCTCAACGCGCCAACCTGACTATTCCGAAACACCATACCGTTGATCTCGAAGACGGTTGGATAGATCACGCCGTCGTCGGCGTTGATCTCCCTTATCTCCCAAACGAAAGGAAACTCCCAAGTCTCATTGCTCATCAGGACCTTCTTGAACTCCAAGAGAACCGGCGCAGGCGAAGGAACGCGGTTGACATCGTCAGGTGCCTTAATCGTGGAGTTACCCAGCTTAACCTTAATCACAACATATTGAACGGAGCCCATGAAGTTCGTGGCACCCAAATACCATCTCACAACCCGCCCAACAAGAATATTCGGGTTACCATCAGGATAGTACCTTTCAGCCTTCCGCGTCTCGCCCAAGACATAGATCTGATAGAACTGCTCCCTCGGCCTCGGCGTCACAGCCACATACGCCAATGTCGAGAAGACCATCGTAGCCGATATGAAGATCGTCACCGCCCTCTTCAAATCCTCCGATAGCCTCGCCATCACTCCTCCTCCTTACGCTCCTTGAGCCCCCTGATCTCCATCCGCATCGTCCTATCGATCTCACGTCTACGCCACCACTTCCATCCGAAGTGGGCTCCAGCCGTCACCAGCAGCGAGGCGACTGGCACCAACCCAAACGTGAAGACCCTCCCATAGTAAGCGCTCTGAACAGACTCATCCCGTAGCTTCACAGCGTCAGACACAATCTCCCTAGAAATCTCAATACTTCGCTCCGCCTGGGCAGAAGCACCCACAACATCTCCCTGAAGCAGCAAGATCTCAGCCCTGTCGATCATCCAGAGAGCCGAGTTCAGCTTCTCAACCAAGATCCTCAATCGATCCTCATCCGCCCCGGCAGCCTCAGCCTCCCGCACCGCCATTATTGCCCTCTTGAACTCCATGTCAGCTCTATCGATTGCCTGAGAGCTTCCTCCAAACGTCGAAGCAGAATAGCCGCCACTAGGCGTCGCAAATGAAAAGGATAGAAGCCCCAGCATCGCCACGACCGCAAGCAACGTTAAGCCAAGCCCAGTCAGCTTACCCTGCAAGCCATTTCGCCAACCGATCAACGCAACAGCCAAACCATATTACAAGGAAAGCATAAGTCATTTCCCCCAAAGGGCCAGTGAACATTGAAAACTGGAAAGGTCGAGATCCCACTGAGGGAACTCATAACCCAGAGAATCCGGGCAGAGAGCCCGCGAACAGTCAGGGACCTCTTCGAAATCGTGAGGAAGAGGCGGCCCACACTGTCAGAAGATGAGTTCATCCGAATCATCAACGAGCTAAGGGAGAGCAAGACGCTTGAACTTCAATCGCCTGCGCCACAGGTCGACTCATACCCGGCCTACCTTAGGATCCAAGACGAGAACGTCTGGTTCTACTTGGTTGTGTCAGCTGCGCTGGCAACATTTCTTGCCATTTACGTTCTGCCGAGCACATATCCACTCGTCATACTCCGATGGATTGTGGGATCGATCTTCGTCCTCTTCCTACCCGGCTACGTCACCATCCAAGCGCTTTTCCCAGAAGGAAAGGAACTAGACAACATAGAGCGCTTCGCCCTAACTGTCGGCTTAAGCCTAGCCATCACACCGCTAATCGGCTTACTTCTAAACTACACACCATGGGGAATAAGACTCAACCCCATAGTAGCAGCCCTATCCATATTCACGTTGGGCATAGCGATAACTGGAACCTTTCGAAAGTACAAGCTTGCTATAGGTAGACAGAAGACATCTCATTGAGAGGATCTCCAGCTCAAGAGGAACATTGAGAGCAAGACAATCTTCTAGGTTTCAACTGGATATCTAGAATCTATTCACGCCAACAGGCCTCCCTGCATGTTGAACACCTTGGTGAAGCCGCGCTCGGCAAAGGCAGAGCAGGCCTGAGAGCTTCTTCTACCAGTTCGACAATAAACGAGTATTAGTGAATTCACGTCGAGTTCATTCATTCTACGAGACAAGTCTGATATCGGAATGTTGACCGCATCTTTCAAGTGTCCCTGCGCATACTCTCCCTCGCTACCGACATCAAGAACCAAAAGCGAAAGATTGGTCTCTGTCAACGCCTTCGCCTCCGCCACAGAAACGTTTCTGTAAGTTGCTCGCTCTCTAGCCACAACGAACTGGAGGCACAGGTACGCTGCCGCGCATGCACCGGCCACGGACAATACAGCAAGAGCAAGAAGCACCCTCCTCGCACCGATCCTCATTCAGACCACGCCTAATTGCACTATCCTATGCCCGATATCGCTGTACCCCTACTCCCTATATGGAGTCCCTTGAGACGTCAATACGAACTCTTCTTCTCCGAAGCGGCCGCTGACCAAGAAGACTTATCAACCCCAAATCTGACGGGATACGTCAAATCAACCATAAGCAGCCCCGGGAACCCCAAAGATCGCATGTGAAGATTCATGTATCTGTTCTGGCACGCCTTCTTCGCAGGCCTCCTCGCTCTCCTCATCTATAAGCTAGCAAAGCCCAATCCAGCATGGCCATTCCTACTCACCACCGTGTTCTTCGGCGTATTCCCTGACATAGACCATCTTCTCTTCTGGAGCCCAGACTTCCTCACCAAGCTCTTCCCCCGCTCCCTCACAGAAGGCCTCTCCTTCAGCCTACGAACAAGCGTCTACCCATTCTACCTGCACCTCTGGCTATGGCCCCTAATCCTGATCGCCGCAGTCATAGCGAAGAAAGGGAAGCTTAGCAAATACATACTCGCCGCGGCAGCCGGATGGGCACTCCACCTAGTTCTAGACGGGGTCATCATGCTCTTCTAACCAAGAGCAACCAGAGGAAGAGACAGGTCAGTATGTTGTCAAGGTTCCCCGCTGAATCGCCTAAAGGCGAGCAACGAATACGGCAAGAGCCCACATACAGATAGCAGCGCTGCGCCGCCATACTGGATCATAAAAGACTACTGAGCTAATGGAACTTTGATGTTCCGCTTTCGGAACATTAATATATCGTGCACCGACATACTAGAAGGGCTAGGAGAAGGCGCGAGCAGTGAACTTGAGACACCCAACGACTTTGGTCCTCCTGTTTGCCACACGCTCTCCTCGCGAAGTAGATCCAGGCATATTGGAGTAGATGCTGATGCAACTTCCATCCCAGGCCCGTCTTGGCCGCTCAGCGATCACCGTCCTAGAGCGCAAACCCTCCTCCGAAGGCTCATGCAACTCTCAGACACAAGGTCTTGAAGATGTCCTCATGGCGGCTGTCGAGCATGGGCTTTCCCTTATCGGGAAAGACTTCGCTCAAGTCACATTCTACAACCTTGACACAAGATACTCACTAGGCAAGCCAGAAATCCCTAGGAAACCAGAACGCTTCATCCAAGCCTTACATGACATGTTCGGTGACGGCGCACAGATCATAGAGATGTTCATCAAACGAGCCATCTGCAGAGAAATGGGCCTCAACCCCAACACCCTCAAGAGACCTGGCATGCCACGCTGCATCAAAGAACTGCTCAGTAGAAAAGAGGCTGACGACGAGTCGCTAGGAAAGCCCTCCAGTTCAGAGAATCGCCTTGACTCTAGGACTAACCCAACATCTTCTCGGGTGCGTCAGAGTCAATCTATGCTCCGAATCCAGTTGGCTGTAGGTCAGCGCAACAGATTTCTAGAAAAAGCACAGCCGGATGTCTGTCAGAAGGAGGCAGACAATATCTAATTACGCGCTGGCCCCCCTCAGAAGTTTGGGCTTCGCAGGTTGGTTTCGCATCAACCAACCAGGAGAGAGACCAGCAGGAATGTTTGATCTACTGGCTGATCTATGTAAGACTTTCCTTGTCACCCTAAGTGGCCTCATTGCGCGAGCGCTATCCTCTGTCCCCCTCATTCTGTCTGAGTGGTGTTTTCTCTCGGTTCTTATGCTTCTGGGTATGTTTGCGACCGTCATCATAAGCTACTTCATGTCGCACCCCTCTGGCTCGGTCGAGGAGAATGCAAGGATCGAACTCTGGAGCAGAGTAGCTACGAGAACCTATGTTGCGATGGCCCTGTCTTCCCCAATTCTCTGCGTTGCCTCGTGGCTTCCAGGCGTGAAAAGCCCTTTCTGGTATTCTCCAATGCTGTCCGGGCTTACTTTCATCTCCGCATACTTCGTCTACAAAGCCTGGGGAAAGCTAGATTAACTGCTAATAATCGAGTACCCTCTGAAATACCGAGCCACTGAATTCTTCGTCTAGGCTCTTCAGCTCTGTTCGGGAGAAATCAAGTCCCAGGGAATAGGTACGGAGAAGTAGCCTTATCCCGACCTCTCAATTTCAATCTCTGCTCTTTGCTTCATAGTAATGAAGTCTTGCTTCAAAGCCTTTAGCCCTTTCACAAAATCGCTGATCATCTCTTGGAACTTTGCACCTGTTCTTCTGCGCCTCATCCAAGAGATGTTTAGGCGACTTATGTCAGTGAACTCCCAGTTATGAGCATAGAACACCACGTCAATCCCATGCTCTATTAGTGCCTTGGCCCCTGACAATGACCATGAGACTCCAAAGTTTCTCAGCCAGAACCATCCTATTGGAAGACGTAGTCTAGGTGTCACAGAAATCGGAATCTCGAGCACTCCATTGAAGGAGAATGGTTCCAAAGGATAGTGTCTATTGTCGTATCTGAAAGGCACTTTAGTTGGATGAACAGAACTGTCATACAGGTAGCCATTCTCTTTCAGCATGGCAAAGACATCCTTGTTAAAGCGTAGGTTGGGACATCTGAACCCTCTGGTCTTCTCTCCTGCGATCGCTTCGAGCGCTTGCTGAGCGTCTACTATCTCTCTTCGAAGATCCTCTCCTACGATGTTGAGGAGGTCTTTGTGGGAATAACCGTGATTGGCGACTTCATGTCCACGGCTTGGGATTAGATCCACTAGTGGACCATGTCTTTCGGCGAATTTCCCAGTAACAAAGAATGTGGCTGGTATGTCAAGCTTTGAAAACAACTCCAAGCATGATGCCAAACCTCTGCCTGAGAGATCTTCAGGCACCATCTGATGTTCCACATCTACCGTCATCATCACTGTCAAAATAGGCTTCTCTCCTTAGTTTTGGGCACGAGGCCGCGAAGCAATGTTGAATTCATTGGTCTTTGTTCGTCCCTTTCCTTTCCAATCTCCATCTGGGTTCCAGATCCATGATCATCTCTGCTATCAGACCGAAAAGAAGAGAAACGAATCCTGAGGCGATCATGATTGTGGGGTAGAATGTCTTGTTGAAGAGGTTGTACAAGACTCCGCCTATGATGAGGACGAAACTAAGAGAGCCGAAAAAGTGCATCGGCTGCCGAAAGATTGTCAGAGACAATTTCACCGAAATTAGATCAAAGAAACTGCCGAATATTCGCATCTTACTGTAGTTTGACTTTCCTGCTTTCCTTTCGTAGAGATCAACCTTCACCTCGCCAACCTTGTACCCCCTATCTGACGCGATACCCACAAAGTACCTACTGTAACCTCTTCGGTAGATCAGATCATTTGCCACTTCTCTTTTGAACAGCTTCAAACCGCAATTGGCATCATGTATCCGTACATGAAAGAACCTTCTGAAAATCCAGTTGTATATCTTTGAAATGACACGGTTTCCAAATGGATACTTGGAGTAGTCCCTCCACCCGGTCACAAGGTCCAGTCTCTCTTCGGACAGTTTGCTGTACAACTTCAATAGGTCCTTTGGATGATACTGGAGATCGGCATCAATCATAGCGACTAGGTCTCCCGATGAGGCCTCGATGCCCTTCTTTATCGCATATGTTCTGCCTACAACTGGTCTGATTTCAACGACGATTATGGGATATTCTTCCCTTAATCTCCGAAGAAGTTCGCTACTCCCGTCGGTACTACCATTGTTGACAATCACGATTTCCGATTCGGGGGGAAGAGTCTCTACCAGGAGTGCAGTCACTTGTTCAAGGTTTTCCTGCTCGTTCTTAGCAGGAACTATGACAGAGATTTTCAAGGCCGACACCTCCCAATCTTGTGAGCGATTGAACCACTGTCAAGTTCTCTAGGGCAGCATCTGGACATTTCGAACATCAAGTCTCTTACACGGAGGCGCAAGTAGAGGCTCCACCTTTTCCCTGAAGCGCCCGGAGAGACATCCGTAGGAAAAAGCTTCTCATTTTGTCGGGGAACATAGAATGGATCATGTGGGACAGTCTCTTAGCCACCTCTACGTCAGGCTGTATACGATTATGACCGACCTGAATGTGTCAGCTCGGAAGGCAAACACGAATGATCCCACACTCTTTCCGTGTATCAGTTCTGGAAACAGGCGCCTGCTCCTATCGTAGTCTTCGTTGGTGAATACAATCCACCGAATGTTCTTACTCTTAAACCAGGCCAAGGCTTCTGCCCTATTCTCGGGCACATAGGTGAAGCCGTGGATACTATTGTGAGGAACATGCCACTCATTCACTAGGCGATGCACTATCATCGGAATGTCTGTCACTACTCCTTCGCCCTTATGGCGGGCTCCAACAAAATCCGTTGGCGGATCGAAGACATTGACAAGTCCTTCCTCTTCAGAGAGGAAACGCGTCGAGACCGAGTAGGGTAAAAGACATGCAAGAACCACTAGGGCAACCGTCTTCTTTCGATCAGCTTTGCCAAGCAAACCATGAACTAGCCTACCCATTGGCACAAGCATCAAACTGACCGGCAGAAGCACCAACCTAGGGGACATGCCGGAGAACTGCATCGCGAATGCCAAGTATGCGGCGCTAGGAGCAAACACCACAGAATCTCGTCCAGAGATCGAAGCGAGGGCCACAGTAATTCCGAAAAGGGACAAGGCAGAAAGCGAAACTGTCATTTCATCACTGTCCAACAGCCGCACTCTAGGGGTTAGGAACTTCTCTCCAACGCTGAAGGTGAAGAATTGGGTCTTAGGACCATAGAGCATGTCGCCTGTGACATTGTAGGTATGCCAGAGATACGGAAGAAGCACGATAGAAAAGCCAATGACAAAGGGTATGAGCATAGTCACCGACCTCTTTCGCACAGCATGCAAAACTAGAAAGAGAGCCGCTATCACCCAAGCCTCGTATCTAGTGATGGAAGCCAACCCGAGAAGTATACCGGCAGCAAAATCGTATTTTCCTGTCTGATTCTCGATAGTGAACGCGTCTGCAGCTAGGGCTACTAAGAAAGTGGTTAGTGTTTCATGAACCCAGCATACGTTCACAAAGACGACTAGAGGAAAGAACGCGAACAGAAGCGAAGAGTACCTCGCGGCCGGAGGTGAGTGGAGCCTTCTAGATAGCCTGTAGACTGGGAATATGGTTGCGGCGCCGATCATAAGGTTAAAGATTCTGATTGAGTTGAGAGAAGATGTGTTTGTGAGAAAAAGAATGAACGCTCCCAGAAGATGCGGAAGAGGAGGCCAAACATACTCCATTCCCTTTAGATCCCACATCCTTCCACGTGCAAAACCTTCCTTCAAGGTATAATACGAGATCTGCCAGTGATGGTATGAGTCGTCATCTGGATCAACAGGAAGGAAAACCATGTAGACCAGTCTTGCAAGCAAAGCTGCAAAGAAAAGAATGACTACCAGTTCTCTGGTAGAGAGGTGCCTCTTCAGAGTTTGATACCCGTTTTGTGGTTTGAGTCTACTTTGCATATCTGGTTGATGACCCAGACGTAGACTTGAGGTATTCCACATAAGCTTTCTGTCCTCGAAGCAATGAGAAGATCGCTAAATGCTGTTGATGATGACTGAGCCTTGTGTGTCTGTCCCGCTGTCAGGTCCCTCTTCCCGTAACCCATTTTACTGCTTTCATGAACGTCGGGTAGTAAAATCTCCAGAAGAACCCGTCCCAAGGCAATGTCGGTAGAAGCCTCATCACGCTGCCAATACCCGCTATGTAGGACAAGAGAAACGGTGGGTAATTCGGAGCGTAGTCAGCGAAATCGCCTGCATAATAGATGTGGCGGTAGGATCCATCGTACGTGATCATTGCGGTCATCATTGGCTTCAGCCCGTGTCTAGCAAGCTTCTCTCTCCCGCTGTTCGTGGTCTTGATCTCGTATTCCCCCAACACCTTGGCATCTAGTGTGGGAATTGCTATCTCAAACCAGTATGCATATGGGATGAGTGAATCCGCGCCTTCGAAAGCGGGATGATCATTTCTGACATGTAGAAACATCGGGAATACGCCTGTCTGCAGGTCGGTTCTTTCGAGGATTATGAATTCGACCTTTTCCTGCTTAGGGTAGCTTCCTACAACAAATTCTTGGATTATCATTATCCCTTCGCCGATGAATCTCCATTCTCGTCCAGTAACTTCCCGGTACATCTCCTTGTAGAATTTCTCGACATTGGCCAGGTCAGGGTAGTGTTTGCCATATCCATAAGTCCTGACGTGAAACACAGATTCCAAGATCTCGAGAGCTGTTCTGTTGAGATAGGTGGGATATCCAAGAGTATTCCATTCTGCGATTATCGATCCGCCAGATCTGGCGTATTCAGCTATGGCGTTGGCCTCTTCAACCGAGTATCCTCCAGCTCTCCTGCGGACGGTCCCGTTCGGCAAGTATTCGAGTAGACCATAGGCGTCGGCGAGATAGAGAAGATCGATCGATCTTAGGTCTATGTCTAAGACTCCTGTGAGTTTATCTGCTGGCGGATAGTAACCGAAGTAGTCATGGTCGATATCGTAGCGGCCATTACTGTTTCTGTCAGGCGCATGAGGACCTGAGCGCGTAGGTTGAATCTTCTCATGATTCAGAATCCAGAACATCGAGTAGTGCTCAGGATATGTTCGCGCTTCTGCATCGAAAACAGTGACAGTCTTGTCAACTATCGCGATATTGAGAGGGCGGCTTGACTTAATAAATACTTGATATAGCACCGGAGAGATCAGAGCGAGAATCAGTACTGTCACAATAACGCCTGTGAAGACACGTCGAAGCCCTCCCAAGATCATATCCTCCTTTCGAACTCCTAACTAGCCCCTCTAGCGCGGACCCCGCACCAATCACAGTAACGCGAGTTCACGACCAAGTCGCGGCCGCAAAGAGAGCAGTACCTTGGAGACAACTGTGGTTCCCATGACGCACTCTTTCTCTCGTCAACATGGCCAACAATCCGGACTATTGGATTGATGAAGAGCCCTCCGGTATCGGCCAGTGCAGCGCGAACACGAGGTCTCGCATTACTCTTTCGAACTCTTCGAACAATACCTCGGATTGTCCTTCTCAGTTGAAGCTTGAGTAGGGGTTCAGTGATTCTACCAGTCTTCAATGTTCTAATCCAGACCGATTTCTCTTCCTTTTCAATCAGCCCCTTCAATGACGCGTATCCTTGAAATGGTGCGAGAATGTGTGACAGAGCGATAACGGAAAGAACCCCACCGTAGCTCTTCCCAACGCTCTTTTCCATGAACAGTCCCGTCAGACACATCAGAGGTATCGCTAACAAGTTCAACAATATGAGGGACCAACCCAGCGTAGAGTTCCAGAAGGGAACATTACCCCGAAGCAGCCCGGAAAGTATCCAAGACGCGGTCCCTACCAGTAGAAGGAATGATTGAAGATAGTAGGGTGAATAATAGAGAAACTCAATCTTCTCTCGCACCGAAAGTCTTTCTGATCGCAGGATCCGCCAGAAATACTTCTTCACATTATGAGTATGTCCCTCGGCCCATCTCATTCGCTGCCGTACAAGCCGGGGAATCGTGGAAGGGCACTCCGCAGGTACCTGGATATGAGGCGTATAGAGAACCTTGTATCCGTCTGCATAGAGTCGAAGCGTAAGCTCCCAGTCTTCAGTTATGCTTGTGGACCAGCCGTACTTTCGAAGGATTTCCGTCTTGATCATGAACACGCTGCCCGCTATCAGCTTCATAGCACCAGCCAGTTCTTGAGAAGTCCTCTCAACTACATAGCTCGCGCTGAACTCCGCTCGGACTCCCCTAGTTAGCCAATTCTCACCAGAATTCAGGTAATGCCATTGATATCCTTGAACCGCAGCAACCTCTTTGTTTCTATGCCATACCCTCAGCTTCTCTGAGATGCCCACAAAGTTCTCCTTGCTCAGGCTTCCATTAGGAGCCTTATCATTTCCGGGATTCCGCTTCGAGTTGTTGTTTCCGTTGAAGCCATTCTCGAAATAAGCTAGGAACTGGTGCACGATGTCCGGTGGGGGAATGAAGTCGGCGTCGAAGACCATCACGTACTTGGCCCTTCGATCCATGTGCTTTAGCGCTACATTCAAGGCACCGCCTTTGAATCCACTTCTCTGCTCCCTATGTATGATCTTGACATGGGGATTGTCCCTCCAAGCCTCAAGGATGGTGGGCGTATCATCGGTCGAGTCGTCCACGATTACTACTTCATAGTTCTTGTAGTCCAAGGAGTTGCACGCCTTGAGTATCCTATCAGCAACGCTCCTCTCATTATAGAAAGGCAGGTGAATCGATACAAGGGGCTCACCCTCGAGGATGTCCAGCTCTGTCTGAAGAATTTCCATCTTTCGCTCGTAGTTCCTAGGTTCTATGACGCCGGATCGGTATTCTTCCCGCAACTGATGGAGTTCAGTCCTTATCTCGGCCTCAGTCCTAAAGGGTCCGTTCATCCTCTCCTGGATGCTCTCATGGCTTCCTCCATTTGTTTGGAGAGAAGCCCTAATGTCCGCGTCATTGTCATGTTTTGCTTTGTTTCCATTCTTATTGTTTCTTCTAGGATTGTTCCTTATCAGGACGACCACAGAGCTGGCATAGTACTTCACGGCATACATGAGCAAGAACAGGCCGATCGCCATACTCAAAAATGCGAGATAATCTCCTACCATCATGGCGTTTCTTCCTCATTGAATTGAGTGTGTAAATAGAACTCGAATGGCATAATTTCTATTAAGGCTTTCCAACGAATTGCGGGTGATCTCTGCAAAGGAAGCCAGCCCTGTTCCAGTGGAAGCGAACCAGCCTTGGCTGTCGGGATGATGGCATGACCCTTTCACTTCCAGTGTTTTACGAGGCTGAGTCATCGCCGTCCGCTTCTCCCCAACAAAGGAAAGACCCGCAACTGCCTACGTGGCTTTAAAAGCTTGCTGTATCTTGTTTTTCATATGAATTCTGTTGGCGCCTGCACCTGAATCCTACGGAGACCTACGCAAGTTTGGATCCGGCTGTTTCACCGGTAACCATCACGAGATGAAAAGATTGTGGGATGACGCGAAATCCGATTCTTCAAAAGATCAACAATTGCTCTGAAGCCACATTCTATCTTCACAGATCCCTAAGATAAACTAAGAATGTCACCAACCGTTTTGGCATGAATACCCTCTCTTCTGGCCCCGTTGCAAGGTTTTCGTAGATTTGTGTTTTGTGATATTTAAAAACCTCCACTGTGAACTCGTACAGGAAGCGCGGCGAAGGCTCTACACGGGCTGTGTTCCTTCTCGCCCAATCTGGGGCCATACTCCTTTGGAGACATGAGATCCAGAACGATGGCCCCGATGTGATCGCTTTGAGGACACATTGCGAGAACCATTGTGTAGAGATTGGCGTCCACCTCGGCAGTTTCACTATTCCCACCGTGGGCAGGGGAAGGTAGAAATCATGGCAACGACTGTATGGCAAAAGAAATATAGGCTAGCTCGTCGTTGGGCCGCCGCAAGTTGCGGATCAAAGCAGCGACAGGACTTCAGGATATGCCCGATAGATCACAATGGTCGTTAGGAATTACTGGTGGTTCTGGCTTTGTTGGCTCCTCGCTGGCTGAGCATCTTTGTGACTCATTCAACATTAGTCTTCTTGATGTCAGGCCCCCAAGCCGGAGGTTTGGGAGCCGGGTGAGTTTTCATGAATGCGATATTAGAAATCCCGAGGAGGTCCGTAAGTCACTTGAAGGCGTTGACTTGGTTATTCATGCGGCTGTTGTTCAGATCCCAGCCATAAACGAGCAAAAGAAACTTGCCTACGATGTCAACTTTGTCGGTACGGCAAACGTCTGCAGGTTTGTTGATGAAAGCCCCAGGATCAAAGGTTTGATTTTGGCTGGGTCATGGCATACGGCCGGCGAGAGTGACTTGAGAGGAGTGCTCACCGAGGAGTTCGGCTTTCGGCCCGATAAGGTTGAAGAGAGGGCAAGGCTGTATGCGTTGTCAAAGATCGCTCAGGAGTGTATCGTTAGGTTCTATGACGAAATGTCGCAGAAGGTTTTCGCTATCATCCGGATGGGCACGGTACTTGGAGATGGTATGCCTGCGAAAACCCTTGCGAACATATTCATTGAGAACGGACTTGAAGGCAAGCCTCTTACACCATTCAGACACAGCATGTTTAGGCCGATGCTTTACGTCGATATTAGAGATGTCTGCAAGGCTTACGAAAACCTTGCGAAGAAGATCCTGAACGACGAAATACGTAAAGGAACCAACAGCCTAGCTCACGTATTCAATGTTTTCTATCCGGAGCCGGTGACCGTCATCGACGTAGCCGGAATAGTGAGAGACGCCATAATACGACATACAAATGGTTCGACACAACCAAAGACAGAGATTGTAGACACAGGTCAACCTGTTCTCTTTCATGAGGGGGACAAGAAGAATATCGCCGTGGACATTGGCAAGGCAACAAAGGTTCTCCAGCTCGGAAAACTGAGAAGCCCGAAAGAATCCATAGAAGATATACTAAAGCTGAGAACGGGAAAGAGGTTCTGGTAACTTGAGTGGGGGGCGAATCGAGGTGGTAACTGGAAGGGGGCAGTTTGATAAACGGGTTAGTCGATTTTGCCGTCAGGGGGAGAACGATGAGTTGGGAGTTGGTAGAGAAGGCGCTTCTCAATAATAGGCTCGATAACAGGCTCCTTCCTAGGAGTCTTCTTGGGTTTCCTAGTCAACAGATGGAAGCAATAGCAAAATGACAATAGACTCAGGCAGGAATGTGTGAATGGATTCAGAAGCGAAACAAGACAGGGCCTTGGACTACTGAGAAACCGCAAGCTGCAACTTGTCCCTAACGACCTTTGGATGTCGGCAGTGAACTCGAGCGACCTGCGACTGTTCTGTTCAGATCAGAGGAACGACTTGAGAATGGCATACTTTCCCATTAGCAACTACAATTATGAAGCAAAAAGAGCAAGAGACCGAGGAGAACAATACAGAGCAGAGGCCGACGACGAAGGAAAGCGTCAGCAACTAATGTCAGCTTAGGCGGCTGCATCAGAACATGCCCAATCGCAATACTTCAAGCTCTGCATCGTCGCCTGACCTTATCGTCAGTTGCTTCGAGCCTGTGCTTCATTTCAGTTCGCTCTTGATGGTTGGCTTGAAGTTCTTAGAGTGAACTTTGCGTCTATTCCCGGAACCTCAATGATGCCCTTTTGCCTAATGTCAGTGAAGGTGACTCTCGTCTGACAAGCGTGGGCAGCGGTTTCGCCGTAGTTGGAAACTACAAGAGTATAGATTCTACTGACTGAGGGTCAAGCATCCTAAACTGTGCCGCCCAATTATGGAGAATTCGGAGCAATTGACTGAACAGTCTTGGGGAGATGTCGACGAGCCATAAGAGAACAACAAACGTACCTATGTACGCCAAAAAGACAAGCGCCAGTGTTCCAATCAATTCGCTCATTGTTCTTTTTTTCATTTTGGCTTCTCCGCAATCTTCATAAAAGGCAATTAATTACCCCATAATCATTAGGTCATTTATGTTAAATAACCAAAGAATAGGGACGAAAATATGTCTCTAACCATATCATGCCCAATAGGTGTTTCTCCACCGAAAGAAGATACTGTAGCTCTGGCAAAACTGTCTTCTTCTGCAAAGGGCAAGTCTTTTGTTGACATAGGAACTGGAAGTGGATATGTGGGGATTTATGCCGCAAAAAAAGGCAAGGGGGTTATAGCCACAGATGTCAATTTGTTGGCCATAAAAACTGCCAAGAAGAATTCAAAAGCAAACAAAGTAGAAATTGATTTTGTGGTTTCAGACCTTTTTGATGCTTTAGAAGGAGAATTTGACATAATAGCCTTTAATCCTCCACTATCACCAAGTACAAGCAATTTCTTTACTTCTCTAATTAGGAAAATCGCATTAGCTAGGGTTATTCTTGGTTTCGTGGGATTCTATAGTGGCAAAAAAGATAGATTGAATCTGGTCAGAAAATTTATTGATCAAAGCAGAAGACACCTGAGGAGCAATGGATCAATTTTCTTGGTTGCTGAAGACAAAGAAGAAATAGAAAGATTTTGTAAGGATTCTAATCTAGATTTTTCATTCACTAGATATAACAATATTAGTATAGCTAGATTTACCGCGAGAAAGGTATGATACATGAGAAAGAATCGACGTATCAGTAATAATACCTGTGTTTAACGAAGAAAATAGCATACGGCATCATTAGACTTGATAGAACTTGAGCAACTTCCAGAAACCCCCTCATAGTTACCAGCCCTTGAAGCCCCCTGCTCAAGTTACCTGAACCGGGAAAGACAATGAAGTGAATGTGTCTAGATAACACGCAACTGAGAAGGCCCCTGAAGAAGCGTGTTGATCATATGCCATGATTGACGTCTCAAGGATCCGTCTTGCTTGGTAGTGATCAAACCATATCCTGCGCCGGAAGTACCAAGATTGAGGTCTGGCTGGTCGCATATCCAGAATTGGAACAGATAGGGAACACCCCAAGATTTGGCGTCATCAATGACTTTCGCAAGATAGTTGCTTTGGGCGGTTTCGTCAGTATTTCTTACTGTCCTGCCGAATTCTCCCAGCATTATGTTCTTTGCGCCAAAAGCTGGTGAAGAAGTCGTATACTTGCTCATGAAGTCGAAGTAGAAGGTTATCGGATACGTCAGGCTGTAATGCGAGAGACTGTAGAGATCTGTCTTCATTTTCGGGAAATATTTCTTGACGAAGGTCTGCCAATTGCTGTCTTCGTTGATTTCAACAAGGTCATATACCCTCACCCCGCTGTTTAGATTCTCCTTCAGAGCCTGATTCTTGCCAGCTTGGGCCCGCTTGAAGAAGTCGAGAGTTGGGAAATCTGGCCTCCTTGAACTTGATGTTCCCATGTAGACATTCATCTCGAAGAAGTAGCTGATCAGGAACGTCCTACTTGGACATTTAAGAAGCTCCTTCACTAGGCCGTAATACTCGTTGTATATCGGATCCAGATTGTATTTTCCATTGATTTTTGTGAACATGTAATCAGGGCATACCTTCAGCTCGACGACTTGGAAGGAATTGAAAATTTTGACATAATCATAAGACTGAGCCGCGACAATTATCTGTCCGGGGCTATTCGCCTTGATCCATATCGAAGCGAGTTTGGAGCCCAGCTTGATAGCTTGAGTGACGGTTTCTGTCATAGAATATTGGGCTGGCAAGTCGGGGTGATCGGGAATGTTGATTTGAGAGAGAATGACTCCGAGATGATCGCTATACACATAACTCTGGCTGAAGCCTAGAGTGCCTGTGAACGTTGACCCCGTTGCAGCGATTAGGAGCAACGTTATTGCGGAAATACTTCGTTCCACTCTGGGTACCATGCTGGTATGTCGACGCTACCACGAGTGGGAACTACAGGCCAAACAATTAAGAAATTGTTAGTATAGCGATGACGAACATACATTGCTCCAGTTCCTTGCTTGCTCTCTCTAACCCGTGCATTATCATAGGCCGATGTCCCCTACGCTCAGAGCGATAAGATCACGCGTGCTCCAGGCAGCGCACGACTGAGGCGCCCCGCGAAACCCACGTAGTCTTAGTCGCGTCCAAGACTCCTCGTTCCCTTCTCAAACCATCATCATCAATAGACTTCACCGTTTCAGGCAAACAACGGAGGCCACTTCTGCAAAATACCTGCCTCTCGTCCGTGTCCAAGAACTGCCATGAAAACCGCTTAAGGACTAAGTTTTCTTCATGCCACTATGTTCTACCATATCATAGGCAGGCTCTCTTGTCTTGAAGCTGTCTCATCCGGAAAGTTGAAAGATTCCGACGGAAACTCTTGAGAGAGTCGTCGTTAAGACCACAGCTAGATTCATTCATTCCTAGCCGGTCGGGCTTCCGATCTTTCACGGCTAACGGCCATAGCGGCCGGATCGGTTACGATGATCAACCGAATGCGGCTTGGATTGACCGGTTGCGAAGTAAGCTCAGCCGAAAGACTAACTCCGTGCGTTTCCGGCTTTGAATCAAAGGTATCACTATGGCAACTATCAGCAACGCGCCCATAACAAGGAAAGCCATCTGAACAAATACAACGATGACCTGATCTCCCGCAGGCTTCTCCACCAACGTAGATGTCACTGTAGATATATGCGTGGTCGTGACTTGAGGAATCCCCGCTATCGGAACAGCCACCGACAGTTCAGCACTGACTTGGTCGCAGCCGGCCCTTACAGTAACCGGATGCACACCTGATGATCTCGCAGCCAGCATCCAACCCAATTGCCAAGAAGTCCGTCCCTCCAGCGTTGACCGCTCAAACCTAATCTTCCCTGAAATGACAATGATCTCTGGGCCAGAAGCCAATGTCACAACCATGTTGGAAGCATCTAAGTCGCCCACATTTGTGACAGAAATGACGAGCTCGGTCCTATCAGGCAGCTCTCTGCATCCGCTTTCGCTAAGAACTATCTTGACGGGATTAACTCGTTTAAGGCTCATGTTTCTGAAATATGCAACTGGAAGTGGAAAAACGGCAGACGTGGTGAACCATAGCTCCACAGCGACCTTCAACGCTGAAAGCTGAAAGTTTCCCGGATCCCCCACATCCCTTCGGAAGAGCTGCAGGAGATTCAACCTAACGTCCTTCCAGCCAGAATCACCCGGCTCTCCGTAGGACTCTCCAACAATGGTAAACTGAGCATTCTTCCCTTGTCTATCAACCACGTAGAACGTAACAAGAGACCTCGCGAAAGATGTCTTTGACGGAAGCTCTGTGCGCACACCGTATGAAAGCTCCAGATAGAAAGAGAGATCAGGACTCCTAATAGTCTGCGACAAAGATCCCTGACGTATCATCCTGATGCTTTCCAAGTCAAGGAAAACCGTTCCATCCACAATCCATCCATTCAACCCGTTCTTGAAATTGCCATTCTGCAACAATTCTACAGGCGCACCACAAGACAACGGAACTGATGAAAGCAATATTGAAGTCAGAACCAATATGTGAAGTATCTTCCAAGTCGTTGACAGCTGGGGTCCTTCATAACGCGACTTATGATGCGAGTGAGTTGCCGGAGAGACGCCCAAAGAACGCCTTGGACCAATGAGGAGATGACACATCCCCCATCTGAGCCGCGTAATTGATCCCCTCAAAGCCAAAACAGCAGATTCGCGACTGCCAGCTTGCCTTTTGCGTTAGGACAACGAAGACGCCACGCATTCCAGCTCAACTTGTCCAGCTCCGCAACTTGACAGATTCGCAGAGACTACTATGAACAGAACATCAATGTTATCGTCTATGGCTCAGCCAATTCAAGAACATGCTGCTGAGTCGACCTTATTCGAATCGTACGCTCAATCTTCTGATCCCCGAACTCTCCCCTGACCTTGATGACTCCTTCTCGGACCCCAATATCCCTAGGAATGAATCTGAGCTGCCACACCCTGACGATCTCTCCCGGAATCTCCCACCACTGCTTTTCATCCATGCTGTAGTAGAACTTGGGCGGAAGCCCTTCTTCCTCACGGACAGTCAGAGAAATCCTAGATGGGCCCGTATGCTCAGTCCGGGGTTGCTCGTCCGACTTAGGTGGCGGAGCGGATACAACCGTGACCTTCTCCACACTCTCAACACCTTGGGCCACGACTCCACTCAATGTTCGCTCCCACGCCTCCCTTATCTCCCTCTCATCTCTCCCATTGCCCTTACTGACTATCGTAGCGAAGATCACTTTCTTTTCAGGCAACTCACTCAAAGTGCCACAAGCCCCGCAGATTAACCTCGGCTACGCTCTAACCCGAACATACAATCTGGGCAACAGTCCGTATTATGAATTGCGGAGGAGGGGCGGCGTAGCTTAGAAGGCGCCTGAAGCCTCCACGACCACTGTAAATTGCCCCGTCAGAGAATCAGCGAACCAACCCTTCAACCATTCTTGGCCAACGAGGTTCATCTACACAGGGACTCGTACGAAATGTACTTAACCCGATCTGGCTGTCCATCTTCTCGCATAGTCTATGTCTGAGTCAGCGATCACAGACAAACTCCTTGAGTACGGACTGACCGAAGCTGAAGGGAAGATCTACCTGTACGTAGCGAAAAGGGGTCCTTCTGCTGCCGGAGAGATAGCAAAGGCCCTCACAATCCGAAGAGGGCAGACATACAACATCCTAAAGACTCTACAGGAAAAAGGCATAGTAGAGACAGTGGCGGGCAGGCCAATAAGGTTCTCGGCGATTCCAT
>Ga0209725_1000585_pt1 | contig 21910 bp, 15 predicted proteins | sample I18A1metaG_FD_184145 | JGI IMG/M metagenome (GOLD analysis project Ga0209725, IMG submission 184145) | Lake sediment bacterial and archeal communities from Gulf of Boni, Indonesia to study Microbial Dark Matter (Phase II) - ​I18A1 metaG... | ecosystem: Environmental > Aquatic > Freshwater > Lake...
TCTATCAGGAGGTCTGCGGAACACTAGCCAGGAGAGTTGGGACGGAGACAGCTGACGAAGCAAGGAGATATCTCGACTTGATTTTGATGCGTCCAAACCTCCTTGCCGATTGTGACAGGGATTTCTGTGTCTCAGCATATCCTCTGTGCTCCGAATACGACGTCTATGCGGTAGATGCCATGTACCTCAAAACCGCGCTCGACAACCGTGCGATCTTGGTGTCGTTAGACGGGGAAGACTTCATAGACAAGGTCAACTCGAGAAAGCCAAGCATCGAGGCCTACCATGTGTCGCAGTTTCCATACTGAGCACAACGCAATTGTCAACGCAAGAGACTCGATCGAGTGCATTGTGAGTGCGGACCCGTACAGACTCCGCTGTCAAATTTCCCGCGGGTGTGCAGTGGATATGCAAGTGTCTGGCCTTGCCTCCATTGTCGATCTTTTTGGGGTAGAGTCACGAGTCCGTGTTGTTTGAAGCGTTGTTGAATGTGAACGCGTTGCGAATTGCCTGTGCGGTCTGTGAAGCTGTGGTTCTTGTCTGCATGCTCCTCGGAGATATCCAGGCGGCCTGTTCAGTTGCTTCATTGACCCAGAGCACCTTTACCAGCGTCGAGGCTTCTGGTCCGCTACGAAACCTGACTGCCACGGCATGACCGCAATGTGTTCTGAGCAGCGTCAGCGTCTAGTGGCATGTGAACGCTGCGATCATGGGTCATTACAGGCCATTTCCAGGTGTGGCCAGAGTGAGCGGTCGTAACTCGGCAGCGTGTTTGTGGACAGGTGACCCGGTCAAGCTATGCTTATCTGTGATCTGCTAGATCGTGTCTGGCCCACATCTCAGGCGAAGAAGAGGCCCGCTAGGCTGTCGCCTAATCGATCGGGCACGAGACACCCTTGGCATAGACTGGGAAAAGCATTGAGTGAGTCCAAAGTGCTTGTTCTCGGGTTTGACGGGGCTTCTCCGAGACTGATCGATCAATGGATTGATGATCTTCCCGCGTTTCGAGCCATGAGGGAAAGGGGCGTATACGGCGAGACGATTCCTCCCACCCCAGCTCAGACCCCAGTCGCGTGGACGACCTTCATGACCGGAAACAACCCTGGCAACCACGGCATCTTCAGCTTCGCGCTGAGAAGGAAAGGCACGTACGAAAGAGACATCATACGTCCCGACATGATACGATCCAACACGCTCCCAAGGATCCTCAATGACGCAGGCAGGAAGGTCGCGATGATCAACATACCCATGACCGACACGGACAAGGTCAACGGCTTCATCGTACCTGGCTTCATGTCGCTCAAGCAGGGCATCGCGTACCCGCCGAGTGTGAAGGAGAAGATTCATCGCAAATTCGGTATCGAGAGAATCCTCGGCGATCTGGAAGTCGAGACCTTGGAGCGAGTCCAATCAGACCCTGATCTCTTCTTCGAGAAAGTGGACGAGCTCACGGATCAGATGGCTGAGGTCTCACTCTGGCTGTCGCAGGAAGAACCATGGGATTTCTTCATGGTCGTATTCATGGGGCTGGACAGGGTCCAGCACTTCTTCTGGGAATACATCGACGCCACGCATCGATTCCACAAAGTCGGCAAGTACGGAGACCTCGCAAAAAGGTGCTATCGCAGATTCGACAAGATCGTGAGTGACTTCACGCGGTCCTTGGAGGATGATACGACCGTTATCGTCTTGTCGGATCATGGATTCTGCCCCGTGCATACTGAGCTGATACTGAACGACTACTTAGAGGACAAGGGATTCCTGACCGGGGTATCGGGGAAAGTGGATGTCGAGAAGAGTCAGGCCATCTCGTACGGGTATGGAGACATATGGCTGAACCTGAAGGGTAGAGAGCCCGCGGGCTTGATCGGCGCTGGCGAAGAGTACGAGGCAACGAGAACCAAGATCGTCCAGTACTTGAGCGGCCTCTCAGTGAATGGCGAGAAGGCTGTGAAGGATGTCAAGAGAAGGGAAGACCTCTGGTGTGGAGGCTACCTGAGCGATGCGCCTGATCTCACGGCGATCTTCAAAGTTGGATTCCAAGCTGCAAGAAGGCCAGAGCTTTCTGGCAAGGACGCGCCTACCCGCCACACGAACGACAACCCGAGATGGAGCGGAGGACACGACGGTACCCACGACCCAGAAGATGTCCCGGGAACGATAACCATGTCTGGGCCGGGAATACGTAGAGGGAAGCGAGTAAGGCTGAACATGTGGGATCTCGCGCCGACAATTCTGAAGCTGATGAAGATCGACTCCGTGAATAGGATGGATGGCAAGCCTCTAGATCTCCTGGAGAGAACGGCATGAAGGAGAGCACAGCTTTTTAGAACACGCACGCAGTCCTGTTTGCTCGAGTGCCCATGCCAAACTACGTCAACATGTCGATCCCCAGACCCCTGTATGATCGGCTTTCCAAGGCGCTCGAGGGTAGCAGTTATCGTAGTCCGACGGAGTACGTGGTCTTTCTCATACGGAAAAAGTTGCCTGAGCTCGAGTCCGCGGACGCTGAGAGGCGGCTTGAGGCTCTTGGTTACAAGTAGGTAACGATAGATAAGCGAGTTATGCGTGAAATAACGCTTAAATGCGATGACGGTAGCCACTGTCGGCCAGAGCAATTTTGACCGTTCCTAGCATCGACGACACATACCTAGACGCGCTTGAGAAGAGGAGCATCGCCATCATAAGAGAAGCAAGAGCGCAGTTCAAGAACCCCGCGGCTCTCTGGAGCACAGGAAAAGACTCTACTGCGACCATATGGCTATGCAAGAAAGCCTTCTTCGGCAAACTCCCCTTCCCCGTCATACACTTGGACACGGGAGTCAAGTTTCCAGAGATCTACCAGTTCAGAGACACACTCGCCAGAGAATGGGACCTCCAACTCATCGTCGCAAAGAACGAAGAAGCCATGAAGAGAGGCGTCTCACCTCAAAAGGACCGACTCGAATGCTGCACGCTCCTAAAGACACAAACGTTGAAGGATCTTCTCGTCAAGGAGAAGTACGACGCCCTATTCCTCGCCATCCGTAGAGACGAGCACGGAATACGCGCCAAAGAAAGGTACTACTCCCCAAGAGATGACAACTTCAGATGGAATTACGAGAACCAGCCAGCCGAGATGTGGGACCTCTACGTGAAGCCCTCTGAGGACTTCTCCCACATGAGGGTTCACCCGATCCTACACTGGACCGAGCTGAACGTGTGGCAATACGTGCAGAGGGAGAACCTCCCGATCAATCCACTCTACTTCGCAAAGGACGGAAAGAGATACAGAAGCCTCGGCTGCCAACCCTGCACAGTACCCATCGAGTCGAACGCCTCAACGATCGACGAGATCGTCAAGGAACTTGAGATATCGAAGATCCCGGAAAGAGCCGGGAGAGCGCAGGACAAGGAAAAGGCCTACATGATGCAGAAGCTGCGAAGCCTCGGCTACATGTAGGGTGCTCACTTGAATTCTCCTGATGTGCGCTAGGTGCCTCACTTGAGTCTCTCAAAGATCAACCTCGTAGTCATCGGCCACAAGGATCATGGCAAATCAACGCTCATTGGAAGACTCCTCTACGATTCGAAGTCGATCCCTGAACAGAAGCTCCAGGAAATTGAGGCAGAGCTTGCAAAAGCCGGAGACGAGAGTTTCAGGTTCGCGTTCCTCCTCGATACGCTTGAAGAGGAGCGAAGAGGCGGCCTAACGATCGACATAATGCAGACACCGTTCAAGAGCAAGAAACACGTATACACAATAATTGACTGTCCAGGCCACAGGGAATTCATCAAGAAGATGCTGACAGGAGCGTCGCAAGCCGACGCCGGCGTGCTCGTAGTTTCAGCGAGTGAAGGAGTACAGGATCAGACCAAGCAACACGCCTTCCTAGTCAAGACCCTAGGAATCCAACAGCTCATCGTCGCCGTCAATAAGATGGACCAACTGAACTACAAGGAAAGCAAGTTCGACGAGATGCGCGAGAAACTGCAACCGGTCCTCAAGGCGCTAGGTTATGAAGGAGCTCGCATGGTTCCGATCTCTGCATTTACTGGCGAGAACGTCTTCACGAAATCGAGAAAGATGGAATGGTATACAGGTCCGAGCTTGATCGACCTGCTCGACGAGGAAGTCAAGCCTTCTACAAGACCGGTCGACCGGCCGCTGAGAGCTGCCGTCCAAGATGTCTACGAGATGGGAAACGAGAAAGTGATCGTCTCCAAGATATTGACAGGTATGCTCGAGCAGGGAAGGGCCATCGTGCTCGACCCATCCGGCGAGGTCGCCGAGGTTGAGAGGATACAGACCTTCGGAAGGGACCTAGTGAAGGCAGAGTCAGGCGATTCCGTAGGACTAGTGCTAAACAGGCCGGTGAATGCGAGTAGAGGCCAGGTGATAGGCTACCCACAAGATCGGGCAAGGGCTCCCAAGAGTTTCGTCGCAGAAATGATCGTGTTCGCGGGCGCCACAGTGAAGAAGGACGAGGCGCTGACAATTCGTTTAGGAACCGCAGACGCGAGATGCCGAGTCCGGGAAGTCATCGAGAAGATCGATCCGATCAATCTGACACGCGCCGCTGGTTCCCCGGACGCGCTTGCCGCAGGAGATGTTGGGAAGCTGGCGCTCATCCCTTTGGATCCGCTCTGTGTCGAGAAGTATTCAGACTTCCCGGAACTCGGGAGATTCGTAGTCGAGGGCAAGAGTGGCACCGTCGCGGCCGGAATAGTGCTCGAAACCGAGGTCGCGGATGTCGAGTGATTTGCTCGAATCCATGCTGGTTTGGGCGATCGTTGGCGCGCTCGGCCAGCTTGTTGACGGAGCCCTAGGAATGGCGTATGGGGTTAGTTGCACCGCCGTTCTGGTCTCGATCGGAATCGGACCTGCGCTGGCGAGCGCGAGTGTTCACACGGCCAAAGTCTTCACAGGGCTGGTGTCTGGAGGCTCTCATCTCAAACTTGGCAATGTCGAACATGACATCGCTCTGCGACTGATAGCTCCTGGTGTGATAGGTGGAGTCGTTGGTGCCTACGTCTGCACGAGCGTTCCCGGAAGACCACTGACCGCGATCGTCGGCTGCATACTCCTAGCTATGGGCCTGATTGTATTGCACAGGTTCGTCTTCAAGCACAGTGTACCGTCTACGACGAAGAGACTCTCGTCGAGGATGCTTCTGCCACTCGGGTGTGTTGCAGGATTCACAGACGCGTTAGGGGGTGGGGGCTGGGGGCCGGTAACTACAACCACTCTCGTTGCAAATAAGATCGTGCCGAACAAAGCTGTGGGTTCAGTAAACTTCGCTGAGTTCTTTGTCACAACGTCTGAGGCAATCACGTTCCTTCTCCTCATCGGTTGGGGAAATTTCAATTGGTTCATAGTGCTCGGTCTCATTGCCGGAGGTATAGTATGCGCACCCATCGCCGCGTGGCTCTGTAAGAGACTTCCTCGCAGAGCGCTGGGTGTACTCGTAGGAGCGGCTGTCGTCGTCCTCAGCATACGCATGATACTCGGAGCTGTTGGAGTGGACTGAGTTGTTGGAGTTTCTCTTGGTATGGGCGATCGTTGGGTTCCTTGCACAGCTCATCGACGGAGCTCTCGGCATGGCGTACGGAGTCAGCTCCAACGCCGTGTTAGTCTCCATCGGCATTGCGCCTGCCTTGGCGAGCGCAAGCGTCCACACAGCAGAGATCTTCACGACGCTAGTCTCTGGAAGCTCTCACTTGAGGCTCGGCAATGTTGATCGCAGCATTGCCTTACGTTTGATAATCCCTGGAGTCATCGGGGGAGCCGTGGGTGCCTACGTCTGCACAAGCATCCCAGGAAAGCCCCTCAGCGTCATTGTAGGCCTCATCTTGCTGACGATGGCGTTCCTCATCCTCTACAGGTTCGGGCTGAGGAATGTAGTGCACTTTCGAACAGAGAGGCTCCCATCCAGTATGCTGATCCCGCTCGGTTGTGTAGCAGGATTCACAGACGCCATCGGCGGAGGAGGTTGGGGACCGGTCACCACTACGACCTTGGTCTCAACCAAGGTGATACCGAACAGAGCCATCGGATCGGTGAACTTCGCGGAGTTCTTCGTAACCACGTCTGAGGCAATCACGTTCCTTCTCCTCATCGGCTGGGAGAACTTCAACTGGTTCGTAGTTCTGGGCCTCTTGATCGGAGGAGCCATATGCGCTCCTGTCGCCGCGTATGCCTGTAAGAGGCTTCCACAGAGGGTACTTGGCGTGCTTGTCGGAGTCACGATATTGATCCTGAGTGTGAGGATGATACTGAAGTTCGCTAACATCTGGCCCTTCCCCTAGGAAGCACATTCCGTATGCAGCCATATCCAGCAAGCGAAAGCCACTTTCCACACCAATTGGTCGGAAAAGATGCGGGGTCTCGGCCCGAGCTGCTGATAGGGATTGGAGAGCCAGAGTGAGGCTTCAGTCACGTCCTGAGCTTCACGTCATGATTGCTCTTTCGGCGAGTCAATGACGCCGCAAAGGGTGATTAGGCCCTTCGACCCGTAGCAAGCTTGCACGCAGACGCACAAATCCGCAACTGCTGGAACAGGAAATGAACTGGGCTGAAGGTCACGTGTTTGGACTCAAAACGCGACTGAAACGGGAGGATAGCCACTTCGGAGGTGATGCTGTTTTCTAGAGCACTTGTCACCGGCGGGGCAGGCTTCTTGGGTAGCCACCTATGCGACGCCCTCGTCGCTCTCGGCGAGAATGTCACCGTGCTAGACAATCTCTCATCTGGAAAGAGACAGAACATTCGAGACGCCTTGAAGTCGAAGAAGATCAAGTTCATTCTAGGAGACTGCAAGAACTCGCGCGACGTGAGGAAGGCCGTTTCGGAAGCTGATGTTGTCTATCACTTCGCGGCAAATCCCGAGGTGCGACTCAGCCTCGCTGATCCAGCGACTTCCTTCCGTGAGAACATATACGCAACGCACGTTCTGCTTGAAGCCATCAGGAAGAGCGATGTGAACAGGATCGTCTTCGCTTCCACTTCAACCGTATATGGCGATGCCAAAGTCGTCCCCACACCAGAAGACTATGCTCCTATGGAGCCGATCTCGGTCTATGGAGCCTCAAAGCTTGCTTCGGAAGCACTCATCACAGCCTACTGCCAAACCTACTACAAGACCGCGATCGTTCTCCGACTCGCCAACATCGTCGGGCCTCGATCAGAGCACGGCGTGATAAGTGACTTCGTCAAGAAGCTCAAGGCGAATTCAAGACGACTTGAGATACTCGGGGACGGACATCAGAAGAAATCATACCTCCACGTTGAGGACTGCATCTCAGCCACCCTCACTGCATCTGAAATAACGACGCAAGGTGAAGTCCTCAATGTTGGTTCGACCGATCAATTAGAGGTAGCTGGGATAGCCGAAATAGTCACACACGAGATGGGACTGGACAATGTGTGTTTCGAGTTCACCGGTGGAGTGGATGGTGGAAGAGGCTGGGTCGGTGATGTGAAGAACATGCTCCTAGACACGACTCGGCTGAAGTCGAAAGGGTGGAAGCCAAGACACAACAGCGTAGACTCTGTTCGACTAGCTGTCAGAGAACTCTTGTCGAAGTAAACTCGGCGCGTTCGAAGTGTATTCATGGTTCCTCATGAGAGGCACCGAAACCGTTACTTGAGTTCGAGCTTCAGTACTCAAGAGAGAGCAAGTGGATGAGAATTGGGTCGAGGGACGCCCCAAGCTATTCTCCTCTATGTCGCGGTCCTTGGCTTGATTCTCACATTTTCCTCGGCAGAGGCTGTCGCCTCTCTCTCGCTGACAAACCTTCAAGTGACGCATAGTGAGCAGGTTTGCGGGAGTGCGTTGGAGACGAGTTTTCCTAGATATGCTATCACGGTCTTCACGGTGTCCACCCGACTCATCGACCAGCAAGCTCAACTGTTGCAGCAGGTGGGCGCATACAACGTCACGATTGTCTATCGAGAACTGGAATCTGACAAGATCGCTTTGCTGTATCAGAAGCTGAAACCTCTTGGCATTAGCATGATACCGGAGCTGAGCTACATGCAGAGGCTACCTCCCAGCGATAGGATAGGTCCCATCGATGTGTGGCTTGAAGCGCTGAGGACTGTCACGGGAAGACTGCCAAGCGGCTTCTTCTCGTTTCAGGTGGACACGTACACTGCCAACTATGCACGTGATCGGTATGGCGCATCGTTCGCTATCGGCAACATCTGGGATCAGGTGAACATGGACTTCATGTCACTGCGAGGCGGCCACGCCCTTCCCTACTACGCGTCGAGGCGGCATTCCCTTATTCCTGCGGAAAACCAATCCGAGTCGAGCCTGTTAGTAATTCAGCCGTTCGCGATAGCGCTCACGAATCGTTATCATTTCGACAATAATCACGTGATGGATCTATTCCTAAACGGTGTGGACGTTGAGGAGTTCAAGTACGTGAGTTCGAACTACCCGTTTTTCACACCATTCTTCTTGGAACTGGACTGGCTGTTCAAAGTTAACGATCCCTCCATACTCCGGTACTTTGTCGAGGCCTACAGCTGGGTCTACAGAACATTCCAGGTTATCACTGCGGAAAGCTTCACGACGGTGTTCCGATCGTTCTTCGAAGAGACTCCCGAGTACTACTTCACCTATAGAAGTAGCAACTCACTTGCATTCCCGGACACTGCAGGAGGGAACGTCGAATGGCTAATGAACAGTCGTGTCAGAATTGCAAGGATCGGAGGGCAGGTCGTTTCCGCACTTCGCTACTCGGTCCAGCAGGACGACCTCTACCTCATAGGGAATCGTTCCATCGACTTCTCCAGATCCAGATTCGGTGAGGACCAAGACAATCTCATCGACACTAGCATGCGATTCGACGTGGACAACCTGTGGCAACAAGAATATGGAGATCGAATACTCACACCGACCGGCAACGTCCCCTACCTTGGGGACCTCCACCACTTCTATGGGGAACACATCAGCTCAGTACCCGTTGACTTGTATGCATCTGCAGTTGTGGCGGTGCTCTGTGTAGTAGTCTTCCGCCTTGCCGTGAGCTTCGTTCGACGACAGGGGCGGCTCTCTCACTTGTCCGACCAAGATTGCACGGAGTAGAGCTCATTTGGTAAGAGCATGCACGGCAAACGAATTTCTAGATGTACTTCGAGGTTGCTACAGAATGGATAGAGCTGATCGAATCCACGTGAGGCGACACTTCAAGAGGTGGTTCCGAGTTGCTGCAATCGTTCAGTCGATTCTGGATCAGAAGGGAGGCGCTCCGCTCGATGTTGGGTGCAGCAGCGGATTCTTCCTTCTCTTGATGGGAAGGGGAATTGGTCTTGACTACGGTGAGAACGTTGATATCTGTATTAGAAGGGGGTTGAAAGTGCTACAGGTCAACCTCGAAGCGGAACCCTTTCCTTTTGAGGACGGCTCTTTCACCGTCGTGACATGCCTAGAGGTCATAGAACATCTCAGGCATCCAGAAAAGATGTTGAAAGAGATCAGGCGAGTCTTAGGAGATGAGGGGGTGCTTCTTCTTTCGACGCCCAATACGAAAAGTCCCGTTTGGATCATTAGAGATCTCTTGATCTCGTCTCCTCTTCTGTCTCGACTCTACGCAGGGAGAGTCTTCATTCCGGACGTAAGAAGGTACAGTCTGGAGGACGCCAAGCGATTGTTGACAAAGACGGGTTTCTCCATTCAATCAGTAATCTATTTGAGGATCATTCTTCCAGCCGATGATGTCCTACTGGTGGCTCAGAAGGAATCCCAATGGTATCACTCAGTCCAATCTCGCCGGTGAAGGTCCGCTTCGAGTTCGTGAAACTCGGTTTGTTCCTCAACCTTGGAGCCGCATCGGGTGCGGTCATAAATGTGTTTGGCAATCCAGAGGGCGTCTTAGGGTCACGGAGAGAGTCCTTGGGAACTGGGCCTTTCACGGAGTATCACGGAACATGCCTGCCAAAACTCCAATGATCACTCCTAGAGTTGTTCGTCTTCTCCTGCAGGACGAGCTTCAAGATCCTGATGACGAGAGCTACTATGAATTTCACAATATACGCTTCGCCGATACGGCGAATTTTGTCGGTCCGTTGCTTCCAACCACAATTGTGCTGGATGTTGGGGTGGGCCAAGGATTCTTGGCAATTGTTCTGCGGAGACTCTATGGTTGCAGTGTAAACGGCATTGATGTGAGCCGACCTGAAATGGAGAGATGGAAACCTCGTTACTCACGAAACGGCATCGAATTCAAGTATTGTGATGCGACATCGGAGAGATTGCCGTTTGATGCCTCGACCTTCGATCTTGTCCTGCTCTGCGAATTGATCGAGCACCTTCCTGAACTCGATCACTTGATTACGGAAGTGAGAAGGGTCCTGAAGCAGGATGGCAGTTTGGTCATCACTACGCCAAACGCGAGTCGACTTGCTGCCCGGGTGATGCCGCTAATGGGTAGGAACCCCCTTGCAGACGCTCCGGCTCACGCCCGCGAATTTACTCTCCGAGAACTGGAAGCTGAGCTGAGGTCACACGGTTGTCGAGTTGAGAAAGTCAGGTTTCAGGATTGGTGGAGTATGAAGGCTCAGAAGACCCGGATGGCCGTCCGCATCTCATACCGGTTGCTTGTCTGGGCAATTCCCAGTATGAGAGGTGGAATCCTGCTGAGTGCAAGGAAGATTCGTTGAACCCGTGAAGGAGCGATTTCGATCCTCATGAGAACAGTGGCCATAGTCCATCCGAGCATGCACTTCATCGGAGGCGCCGAGAGACTCATAACCGATCTCGCAGTCGGGCTCGCTGACAACGAAACGCGAGTGCAATTGGTGACAGGACTATGCCACGATGTCTGGAGGACCGAACTCTGTCGAAACAAGTTCGTATCACTTGCCGAGCTAGGACGGATTGCACCCGGTAGCCTGAGTTTCTGGTTGAGCGTGCCAAGAATCGCACACGCGTTCTCTTCATTGATTGAGGCCGATGTTGATGTCATTCTCACATCGAGCTTTCCGGCCAGCATAATCGGTGAGAAGTATGGAGTGAAACATCACGCTATGATCGTTCATTATCTTCACGAGGCTCCAATGGTGCTCCACGACGCGGTAGGCGTGAACGCCCTGCCCCTAGGTCTGAGGACGTTCTATCGGACAATGTCAGCCGTCTACGCGAAGGCCGACATTGAGGCAGTCAGAGGAAGCGACAAGATAATCGCCAACAGCAGACTGACAAGGCGTGCCAATTCCGAGGTCTACGGCATCTCCGAGTCTGACATGCAAGTGATATATCCAGGAGTTAGTGCACAATGCGTCTCTTCTCACACGCGTGTCCCGAAGATGATATCGAGTTATGTCAAAGAGGGAATCCCGATTCTTTTCATTCCGCGGGGCGTGCAAGCTTGGAGGAACCCGGAAACTTGCCTTGGGGCTCTCAGAGAGCTCAATTTCCCATTCCTAGCGGTCTTCACGGGTGGAACTGACCACAAAGGAGACCAATTGCTGAGACGCGCAAAGGTGTTCGGCATCGCCGATAGGATCTTGTGGCGAAGAGAGTTACCAAATGAAAACATCGCTGGGCTGTATTTGCGCTCATTGGTTGTCATATCCATTCCGAAACGCCAACCCTTCGGTCTCATACCTCTTGAAGCCCTCATACATGGGGCAGCTCCGATCATATCGAGATCGAGTGGCGTATCTGAAGTTCTGCGCGATCGAGTCGATGTCATCTGCGTCGATGAATCCGATCCAATGGAGCTATCGAATGCCATCAAGACGCTCGTTTCAGACGACGCTCTGAGAAAGAAGATCGTTACAAATGGCAACCGAACAGTTGTTGAACGCCTGAGTTCTGCCCGCTTTGTCAACGAGATGAGAGCGAAACTCTTTGAATGATCCTACATCTGTGTTCCGGGAGGAAGGTGCTCGCATGATGTGCTGTGACTTCGCGAGTAGCATGCGAGCAATCAGCTTTCTAGCCCTGTGACCCTCATGTCAAGAGGACTGACTTTTGGAACAAGACAAGTGCAAGTCATAGCAGTGATCGTAGTCGTTCTGTCTGTCTTGAGTTTAGGCCTTAGAGGCACCATCGCACATAAGACGTATGCGCACATGAAAATCCCCGCTTCGAGCGTTGAGACCCGCGTCGCAACGTACGACTTCGAGGCCCAAGCGGGTTTTCGCCTCGGCGATTTCTCATCAGATCTGGAGAACTGGGTAGAGTTTGAGAAGAACATCCACGGCTCCACTCAGGTCGAGAATGGGATTCTATGTCTTAGCGGGAAGTTCGATGATTCGACAACGCCTCAGTACGTGGAGATCTACAGGCGACTGGAGGTTCGCACCTTTGACTTCCCAATCTTTAGGGTAAATGTCAGTGTTTCGTCTGGAGCGATCTACCACATCAGGTTCGTTGGAAGGGATTCCTTCGGTGCGAAGCATAACGTGTGGTGGGAATCCTCGCCCCTCGATGATCTGAGGGGAGAATCAAGATGGGAGACTCGCGTAGTGGACCTGAAGGAGTTCAGCAAAGAAGCAACAGGGGAACCTGTGCCTCTCTTAACACGAATTCAGTTCGTACTTGACAAACCGTACTCACTGGAAAACACTCCAGAGAAGTCCCTCTGCATCGCGAGCATCAGTTTCTCCGCGGAAACCCCAAACCTCGAACGCGTTGACGGACAAGACGCGCATGTTGCTGCCGGCTGTGAGGTCTTTGCCGCAATCATTTCTTTGCCTCGTGAGCATCTTCCTACTGGCTCTTGGAGAGTCAACTGGGTCTCCATAACATACACGCTCGCATCCGAATCAGAATTCCAGTATCAGATGTTGCTCTTGTCGAGCAGAGACTCGGCGTTTTTCGTGAACGCTGAAGGTCCAGTACTGATCTCCCACCGAGAGTCATTCTCTGACGTGTACAGACTCGATGCGATTGCCGAACGAGAGATCCAGTTCTCCGAAGAGATGCTGGTTCTCAAACCAGTCATGAGCGACTTCTCAGTCTTGATTTCAAAGAAGGGAATCGCACCCACGGGATCTCTGACCTTCAGGCTGAAATCAATCGAACTGATGTTGTGGACGGATCACAACGCATCGCGCATCATTCCCAGCAATGCGGAACTCGCAGCGGCAACGACCGGGGTGGGAATCGCAGTCATCATAGTTCCGACGATTCTCCTATCCACATTGTCGCTTGGGCTGCGACAACCACTCAGTAGACATCGGTGGATACTGGAAAGAGCAGCGCTCTGTTACGGAATTCTCGTCAGGTTTGCTTTAGCTCCGTTCACAGGGCATCAGTACGACGTGCAGGTCTGGACACAGTCAATGAGACTATTCTACGAATCTGGCGTCGTCGAGGTCGCGCTATTTCCCTTGCCCTTCACATACTATTCTCTTCTTCTAAGCTACTCGCCATACGCTCTTCTCAGAGTCCTCAGGTTTCAGGACGTTGCTTTCTCCTCTCACGTGCCGGGGATGCTTGAATCAGTCTTCATCAAGACACCATTCATCCTGTCGGACTTGGTTGTTCTATACGCTCTCTCTAGGATCTTCGAGAGACTTCGCTCAGCTGGAGTGAACCGATCCGAAGGATTCACGTTTGGGTTGATGTACTTTCTGAACCCATTGGCAATCTACCTCTCAAGCGTCTGGGGCATGTGCGACAGCATCGCGATAGCATTGTTCTTCGCCGGAATCTACTTCTGGATGAGAGAGAGGCCACTGCTCTCCGCGTTGTCTTATGTGATGTCGGGTCTTACGAAAGGGTTCGGCTTCATTGGTCTTATCCCATTGTCCATCGAGTCTTTTCGCAAGAGAAATCCGTACGTGATCTTCGCAGTTGTGGCACTGACTCTACTCATCTCCAGTCTTCTGTATTTACCACTCTTTATTGCAAGGCCCGTCGAAGAAATCCCAGAGACGCTACTGCAATTCTTCAGAGGAAGAGCAGGGTTCGGGTCAAACCTACCACACGTTGCTGGAGCGTCCTATATGAGCTACGTTACGTTCCTTGGCTTGAACATAGACCCGTCGCTTCTGACGTATGCGCTGGTGGCCCTCACGGTAGGGATCACCTTCGCGTACGCTAGGAGCGCGCGCGGTACCTGCGACATCATAAGAGTCGAGTTGGTACTCAGGTTCTTTGCCGCGTGGCTTCTCGTCTACTATCTCATTTTCTTCAGAATCTACGAGCAGTACTATCTCTGGGTCATTCCAGTCCTCATTGCCTACTCCTACGTACGGCGGGTCTCATCGCCTAGGTTTGTCGCACTTGCTATCGGACTAGCTTTGACGCTTCCACAAGGCGCCCTCTTAGCGGTTGGACAGTTCTACTACGGTATTCCATTGAGCGTGCCAGAGGACATGGTGATGATGACTCTCGTCGCGTCGTCACTGGCCGTGTGTGGGCTCGTAAGCATATTGGACCTCAAGGGACGTCTGAAGATATTCGAGACGGCCACTGGCATCGCCACTCTCGCAGTGCTGGCATCATGGTTCTCGTTCACCATTGCATACTTCGGCTACCATAAGCACGCTTTCCTCGGAGACCTCTGGTATCTCATCTCGTTCGCGTTGCTGGCAACTGCGGCGATTCTGCTCCATAGGCAGATGCTACGGGCTTCAGTGGTGGCAGTCAGACACTCGGTTGGACTCGAATGAGAACCGCCACGGCTTCGCATAGAAGCCTTTATGATATCTGAATCATGACCTAGAAACCTAGGAAGAACGCAGCTTGAGGCGGTTGCTTTCAGGATCGCTTGTCTTGATGATCCTGCTTACGGGAAGCCTGCTCGTAGCTGAGCATCAGCCACTTGCGGCAGACGACTGGCTCGGCTGGGCTTACACAGCTTGGAAGTATTTCACGCCTAGCACGAGCGCGGGAGTTCACCCTACAACCGGCCTGAACAGAGCGAACCAGTATTGGGGTTTTGTCACGGATTGGGATCTGGCAACTTACATCATTGCGATCCTTCATGCGTGTGATCTTGGGGTAGTCTCGCAGTCTGGTTCGTGGGGTGCGTCCGACAGGCTCGACAAGGTCTTGAGGTTCCTGGAGTTGCGTCCTCTTCGCGCCGAAGATGGTCTCCCATCGTGGAGCTACAAGTGGGATGCCAAGGATCCTTACGTGGCCGGCGTTGGAGGTTCATCGCCTCCTGGTGATGCCGGTCGACTACTTGTCTCACTTTATCTTGTCAAGCAGAGCTATCCCTTGCTCGCAACTCGGGTTGACGCGATCGTTGAACGCCTCCGGCCCGGATACATGGCCAACTTCTACGACGTGCAGGGACGTCTGATTGCCAGCCACGACTGGTATAGGTACTACGATCTCTTCGGTTTCGAGGAGTTTGGATTTCCAGTCGAAGCATCCAGACAGACACTGGAGGAGGCTCTCGCCAGCCCTCATGTCGATGTCTACGGGCAAAGCCTTGCGCGCATTCTGACTACAGCCGAGCCCTTCCTCTTAGGACTCTTCGAGTGGACGATGGATTCCAGGTTCCGAGACTACGCATACCGAACCTACATGGCGATGGAAGGAAGATACAACGCGCTCGGCATACTAACGTCTTGGAGTGAGTCTGCCAATGACAACGACCCCTACTACGTTTACGAATGGGTTGTCAAGAACACGGGTGAAACTTGGCAACTCCACCCTCCAACCGACTCGGAAGGCAATCCATACACGCCGATCGTGACCTCCAAGGGCGCCTTCGGATACCATGCCCTTTACCATACATCGTACACTCAGACTCTCTTGAACAAGCTTCTCCCCAAGATCCAGACATCGAATCTGGGGTTCGCAGAGGGCGCATATGAGGGAACCGGTGGAGAAATTGGCGTCGGTCTGGCTGTTGCCACTGATAAGACAAATGCGATGATAATCGGCGCCGCACGATATGCAATACGAGGGCTGCTAACTTCTATGCGCCGTCCGTCTGATGGCGCGTCCCTGCCCTGCCCCGTGAAACTTGTCGTGAAGGTCACAAGCTCTGGCAGTGTTGTGGCAGGTGCGACAGTCAAGTTCTACGTCGACGATAGTCTGGTGTCTACCAGAACGACGAACAGCAAGGGGAAGGCGAAGTTCAAATTCTGCCCAACTGAGGGCACATATACATGGTACGCTACCGCCGAGAAGACCGGTTATGCTTCAGGTCTGTCAGAAGTGAGAGCGTTCACAGTTGCTGCGGGGGCCGCATATCTGGAGGATTCTGATGATCTTGACAGCTTGGGCCCACTACCCTTGGGCCTCAGTAGTAGCCAGTTGTTACTCCTCTCCGTTTCTTCACAAATGCTCAAGAGCATTCGCATGTTTCTTGGTTCGTCGTTTTTGCGGCATTACGGGAACATAGCTGCGCGCTGAAGATATCGGAAGGTTTTCCGATCCCGATCTGTTGACATGCACTACAGTCTACGTAAGGATTAGTCTCGTATGCTCGATCAGAACGAGGACTTCGATCTTATGAAGTCCCTCGTGCGCTTGCATAGATTCAAGAATCCAAGAGAGAAGAGCAGGGGTATCAGCAAGAACGTGCTCAATACGAGGAATGATGTTCCGACCTGAAGCAATTCGAAAGAGCTCATTGTCTCTCCCGTCAGGACCATGACGAGAGCAAATAGGCATGAGACACCGAAGACCTTCAGAACATGGACAGGTCGGATCCCTCTCTTGGGCAGGAACCGGACAATGCAGATGTCAACGAAGGTCAGGTAGACCAGTCCGATCAAGGCACTTGCCACAAAACCTGCAGCGACTATTGCCAACTCGGGCGAATACGCCAACGAGGTATGGATCACGGACGAGAATCCGAGGATGCTGATCAGTGGATAGATGCTGATTCTGAGGGGCGTTCTAGCGGAGTCGTGATTTGCGATGAAGTTGGCCACTTGTGGACTGAAGGAGTAGTACCACAAGTTGAAGACGCTCATGAAAGCCTTACCCGCTCGCGTGGAAAGGACAAGTTGATCTCTGAATCCCCGTAGGTACTGGACTTCCTCAGCTTTCTCCGATCCGAATGTGGCCGTCGCGATTATGCAGGGAAACAGCGAGAGCTCCTTGTAGACAGCCGTATACTTCTCTGGCTGCATGACATCCTGTGGTGACTCGACGGCGCCTCCGGTACTGTTCTTCCAGTCAGTAAGCACATATCGGCGAAAAGCTTCCGTGATCGTCGTGTTGGTTGAGAACGAAAGCGATGATCCCGCATCAACCCACATCGTGACTCTGTCTGGAACCGTGATCTCGTAGGACTCGTCATCTACGACTAGCGTGACCGATGTTTCGTTTCGCAAGCCACGCACCACGAACTCGACTTCGTACTGGGTTCCCCAAGTAGCCCTAACTGTCTTTGGTGCATCCATTAGGACGGTGCTCTGGAAATCTGTTCCGGTGAAGTCTCCAGACCATCCCGAGAAAGTCCGCCGGGTGCCATTTCCTTCGTCGATCGTCGACGTGTCAACCGCGAATGCGGCCTCGGAGTTATCCACGTACCATCCTGATCCGTTGACATGACCGTATTCTGATTCTACATTCAACTCGTACTCCGTCGCCCAGATTGCTGACGCCACTTTGGGGCCGGTCATGACGAGCTGTTGGCTTGCGTCTTTTCCTGACACGTCACCGGACCACTCCACGAAGACTCGTCTGGTTCCATTGTCTGTCGTCAATGGGGAGGTTAGCGAGATCGCGGCTTGAGCGTTCGCATCATACCATCCTTCCCCCGAAACGGAGAAGGGTGAGACTACTTGCAGATAGTATTGGATCCTCCAATTTGCCGTAACGTTGTATGGTCGCGTCATGTTTATCGAGACGGTGGATGACTCCGACTGGACGTCCCCTGACCAGCTCGAGAAGAGAAGCCGCGACTGTTTCTCGACAATGTTGGAAGGCGATGTCGCCGTGAGTGTGACGACCGCTCCGGAATCGTACCACCCGCTTGGGCTCGTAATTCCCCCGCTGGGATCAAGCGTCAAGAGGTACTGAAGACTGAAGTCTGTTGAGAGAGCTACATCAGATGATACCTCGATGGTGCGAGGATTCGAAACGACTCCGTCACCCCACTGCCGGAAGACACATCTCGAGCTCGGGTTCACGTAGATCACGGGCTGGATCTGAACCGTATTGGAACCTTGCACTATGCCTATTTGGAACTCTCCGATTCCCACGTAAGTCTCGTTTACACCGTTGATGTTGATCCACCATTCGACATCTCCTCCAGCATCTGGCGGTCTGATCTCCAATGTCAGCGTGTACCCGACCACGACACGTAGGATCTTAAGGTTATTCTCCTCATCGTTCTCAGGGATTGAATTGCCAGCATCGGCGATGACTTTGAATACATATGCGCCAGCTGTCTTCGGCGTCCAAGACAACAGGATTTCTTGGGCTTGCCCGGAATTGAGTGAGATCCTGCGAGCTGCGAAGATGGTCTCATTCACGAAGATGTTGACTAGAAATCCATTTGCCTTCAGCGTTCCTTCGTTGGCAATTCGCACCATCAGCGACGCGGTCTCGTTGGGATGAACAATGGGTGGATTTACCGTGAGACTCTCGACCGCCACGTCCGGGCTCGGGCTCGAAGTGTCAACAATGACCGAGAAAGAGGACCCGTCCGTGCTCACGACAGAGATCACGATGCTGTTCTCGCTGTCTAGGTATTTCTGACCGACTTGGAAAGGCGCGTCGATGAGAGAAGATGTCGTCTGGACGGCGTCGATGACCTTCACAGGAGTAGACTTGGTCTCGTCGATGTATGTGATTAGCACGCCACTTGAGGGGAGTGCGGCATCGTATCCAATCTTCTGTCGAACTTCGACAAGGTAGTAGTGCTTAGTGTCTCCGGTTGACGCCTGAACCCTGACTGCCTGTAGACTTGATGAGGGTAACTCGATTGCATCTACTGTCGCGTTGACTCTGTTGTTCTTTGTGACGTTCAGGATGCGGCTCCCCGATATCCATCCAAGGAATATCCTGTCCCATGCGAGCATCTCCGCCGGGCTCGATCCAGCCGGGTTTCCATTCCATGCTCCTCTCGCCATCAGATCCCAGGGACCGACCTGCTCGACAGTGGTGCTGTATAGGTCAGGTAGGCCGAGCAGGTGACCGAACTCGTGTGCATTGACCCCCAATGTCCCCAGTCCGCGAGCCTCGAACTCTGGAACGATCGCGAACGTCTCAAAGGTTCGCTCCTTGGTCACCACCGTCCAATGCAAGTATGTGACCGACCAGATGTCACTTGGTACTCTGCTTGATTCCTGCCCGAATCCGGCATGGAGAACAAGGACGTGTTGGTAGGCGGTTAGGTCAACTTCGCCGGCGACAATTGGAGCGGCATCCTTGAGCAACTGCCAACTATCGGGGTAAGAATCGCCGTCTTGATCATCAATGAAAGGACCGTTGTCTGTTCCGTAACGCGACATCCTGAATGGAAGTCTGACCCAGCCCACGACTTTGCCGGTGATCGACGCCGCATTGTAGGACACTCGACCGAAGTAATCGTTCAATCGAGTGATTGTGTGTTCTGTGATCTGCTCGATTGTGAGAGTGTGATTCTGGTCGAGGAATTCAACTGCGATGACGAGCACCGTTATCTCTCCGGAAACCGGGCTTGGTCGAGGCACAGGATAGGGAATCGTGAAGTTGAGCGACGAGGACTCGCTTGAGAATTGAGGCATCGGAGGCACGAAGTTGAACGCTGACAGGTCTTCAGTCGTCGTGACCGCGCTTGTGGCAAGGCCTTGTGCCAGCGAGATGGCAAAGATCGCGATCAGTAACATTGCCAAGGTTCTTCTTGATGCCAAGTTTCCGCGCCAACGAATCTAGAAGCGACTGTGAAGCGCAACCGCCGAAGACTCGGTTCGGATTTGATAAAGCCATTAGCCTCATGAACGCGTTCACCATCATCAACACGCCAAGCTCAGCCTTGACACCAATGCCGCAAACTATTCGCACACAGGTTAGGTGGGGATCAAGCAAGGAAACCGGTCTTGCCTCATGTCAATAATGTCATGATTGCATGGTCTCGTCTGCATGGACTAGGAATCTACTCGACGAGCGTGCTCCACCACCATCTGTTCGAAGCGTACCAATCGATCGTCACTTGCAGTCCTTCCTCAAATGCCACCCGAGGCTTCCAACCGAGTTGGCGGATCTTCTCGCAATTGAGAGAGTAGCGGAAATCATGGCCCGGCCGATCAGCCACAAACCGGATCATTGTCATTGGAATCGAGAGGCGACGGAGGATCTCCCTAGCCACATCGATGTTTCGTTTCTGATTTCGTCCCGCGATGTTGTAGACTTCGCCTGTTGCTCCCTTCTCGAGAATCAAGCGAATCGCCCGACAGTTGTCGTCCACGAATATCCAGTCTCTAACGTTCATTCCAGATCCGTAGATGGGGGCAGGCTTCTTTCTGAGTGCATTGGTGATGAGTCTGGGTATGAACTTCTCCGGATGCTGGTTAGGACCATAATTGTTCGTGCTCCGCGTCACGGTGACATGGAGCCCGTACGTCGTGTGGTATGCGTTGACCAAGAGATCCGCAGCAGCCTTGCTGGCCGAATAAGGATTCGAGGGGTGAAGCACATCAGTTTCTTTGCACGACCCTCGCTCGCGGCTTCCGTACACCTCGTCCGTGCTGATCTGCTGGAACCTCAAGTCGAACTCGCGGCACGCGTCGAGCAACGTGTGCGTTCCGAGGACATTCGTTTCAAAGAAGACCTGTGAATCTCGGATGCTTCGGTCAACATGTGACTCTGCCGCAAAATTGACGACGGTGTCCACCTTCTTGGCCAAAGACCGAACGACTTTCCTGTTCCGTATGTCACCTCTCACGAACTTGTGACGTCTCCCGTCTCGCATGTCTCTAATGTTATTGATGTTGCCGGCGTACGTGAGTTTGTCTAGGTTAATGACACTGTATTTTGTATGATTCATCACATGCCGTACGAAGTTGCTTCCAATGAAGCCGGCCCCTCCCGTGACAAGAATGCGCTGCAAAGTCTCACATCGTTCTTGCTTCAACGGCATGGCGCCGAAAGATGCGATCCGCCCAGCTTATTCGCTCTTTTATCCATGCTTCAGACCCGGAGCAAGCCCCCAATCGTATTCGATCTGTGTGGTATCTGGAGGAAGCCTAAACTCGTCGGGTTTCTCGTAATTATACAACTCCGTCGGGATGTTTATCACGAAAGCTGTGTCTTCACCAAGAGCCTTGAAGCCGTGATAGACGAGGGTGGGAATCTTCACGAGAAGTGGATTTCGATCACCCATGAATATCTCGCTAATCTCTTTGTATGTTGCTGACGACTTACGCGAATCGTAGAGTGTCAGTTTCAGCAAGCCCTTGATGCAAGCCATGTTGTCTGTCTGTTTCTTGTGATAGTGCCAAGCCTTGACAACTCCGGGGTAGACTGTAGTCACGTAGACCTGCCCGAACTTCTCGAAGAGATCCCAATCAGATCTCATCAGTTCGACTAGCCATCCCCGCTCGTCAACCAGTTGCCTGAGCTGTCGAATGACGACTCCGTCGATCAATGCATGTGAACCCCCGACCACCAGAATGCTTCGGCTCAAGTTTATTATCGCTTATGACTATCTCACGGATATTGGTGCGCTGGGGACGCCGAAACAGAGTATCATCGTGACCGGGGGTACTGGTCTACTGGGCGGGTACCTCGTTGACGTTCTGAAGGATGACTATGAAGTCACCAGTATCTCCCGGCACGCATCCCGCCAGGAGAAGGGACTTTCCGTCGACATCACTCGGAAGCACCAAGTTGAGGAATTACTCAAACATGTCGGGCCTGGTGTGGTCGTTCACGCGGCAGCGAACACGAACGTGGATGCCTGTGAGACCGACAGGAATCTCGCATGGAAGGTGAACGTCGATGGGACAGCAAACGTGGCGAAGGCTTGTGTGAATGCCCGAGCTAGGATGATCCTAGTATCAACCGACTACGTC
>Ga0209725_1000586_pt1 | contig 21897 bp, 23 predicted proteins | sample I18A1metaG_FD_184145 | JGI IMG/M metagenome (GOLD analysis project Ga0209725, IMG submission 184145) | Lake sediment bacterial and archeal communities from Gulf of Boni, Indonesia to study Microbial Dark Matter (Phase II) - ​I18A1 metaG... | ecosystem: Environmental > Aquatic > Freshwater > Lake...
ATCCCTACCCTTTCCGCCCCAGCCACTCGTACCAGGCGGCCATCCCCTCCCCGCTCCTGGCGGAGAGCTGGAAGATCCTGATGCCGGGGCTTACCCGGCGGGCCATCTCCAGGCATCTCTCCACGTCGAAATCCAGGTGGGGGAGCAGGTCGACCTTGTTGAGGAGCATGACGTCGGCGGCGTGGAACATCTGGGGGTACTTGAGGGGCTTGTCCTCACCCTCGGTGACGGAGAGGACCACCACCTTGTGGGCCTCCCCCAGGTCGAAGGAGGCCGGGCAGACCAGGTTCCCCACGTTCTCGATGAAGAGGATGTCCAGGTCGTCCATGGGGAGCTCCTCCATGGCATGCCCCACCATGTGGGCATCCAGGTGGCAGCCGGCGCCGGTGTTGATCTGCCTGGCCGGCACGCCGGTGGCGGCGATGCGGCGGGCGTCGTTGTCGGTCTGCTGGTCACCCTCGATCACCGCGCAGCGCACTTTTCCGGAGAGGTCCCGCAGGGTCCGCTCCAGGATGGTGGTCTTGCCGGAGCCGGGGGAGCTGACCAGGTTGAGGGCAAAGACCCCCCTCTCCCGGAGGAAGCGGCGGTTCCCCTCTGCCAGGCGGTTGTTCTTGGCAAGGATGTCCATCTCAACCGCCAGCTTGACGCCGCCGGCCGAATGTTCGTGGTGATGGCCACCCTCATGGTGGTGGTGATGGTCATGCTCGCCGCTCGGGCAGCCGCAGGTGGTGCACATGCTATTCTACCTCCAGGTCCTTGACCCGCAGCTCTTCGCCGCTGCGTACCTCCAGGGGGAAGGTTCCGCAGGCGGGGCAAGGGTCGAAATATGCGGTGATGGGGTGGGTCCGGTCGCAGTCCCGGCAATAGCCGGTGGCGGCAACCCGCTCGATATCCAGCCGCGCCCCCTCCAGCAGGGTGCCGCTGGTGCTGGCCTCGAAGCAGAACTCCAGGGCGTCCGGCACCACGCCGGAGAGGGTACCGATCTCCAGGGTGACGGCAAGCACCCTCCTCCCTCCGGCATGCTGCTGGCAGATGTCGACGACACCCTGGGCAATGGACAGTTCGTGCATGAATTCCCTTCCCTTCGCCAGTCAGGCTTATTCCTCGAATTTAGCAGAAATGCCCCTGGATTAGAAGAGTTATCCCGGCCGCTCACCGTATACAACACGGCATGTCGGGCCGCGACGCCGGGGGTGGACATTCAACCTTGTCTCGCTCCGGCAGCTGATGTATAACAGCGGGAATGGCCGCAGAGACTCAACGAATCAGTTTACCCCCCGGCCGGGAGAACCGGATGAACCTTAACGCCAAGCTGGTCATCATCATGCTCACCCTGCTGATCCTGGCGATGATCACCCTCTTCACCCTCAACCAGGTGAGCCAGAACAAGCTGGTCAGCGAGATCCAGGACAGCTCCACCGCCATATCCGAGATCCTGCAGAAGAGCGTCGAGGACCTCACCTCGGAGACGGAGGTGGAGACCTCCCGCCTCGCCGAATACCTCAAGGATGCCCGCCAGAAGGGGATCAACGAGATCAACATCATCAACCCGGAGGGGGAGATCATCGACTCCTCGGACCCGGCGAAGATCGGCAAGAAGCGGGAGATCAGGAAGCTCGGCAAGGGGCTGAAGGCGGTTCCCCAGGGGAAGCGGGGGATCGGCAGCTCCTCATCCCGGCCCTACAACCTGGTGGTACCGGTCATCGTCGGCGACGAGCAGCTCGGCTACGTCGAGATCGACCTGCTCCTGGACAACATCCGGGAGATCCAGCACGACAACTTCATCCGCCGCCTCCTGGCGACCTGCGTCATCTTCAGCCTCGGCACCATGCTGATCATCTTCCTCGCCCGGCGCTACACCTATCCGATCCAGCGACTGGTGCTGAAGGTCCGGAGGGTGGCGGGCGGCGACCTCTCCGTCACCGTGCCGGTCGACAGCTCCGACGAGATCGGCGAACTGGCCCAGAGCTTCAACGAGATGGTGGAACAGCTGCGGGAGCGGAAGAACCTCGAGGAGCGGCTCCACGAGGCGGAACACCTCTCCCGGGTCGGCCAGCTCGCCTCGGGCATCGCCCACGAGATAAGGAACCCCCTCAACTACATCAGCCTGGCAATCGACCATCTCAAGGACGAAGTCCGCAGCGCCTGCCCGGAAAAGCAGGCCGAGGTGGACACCATCGCCGAGACCATCAAGGAGGAGGTCCGCAAGGCCAACTACATGGTGCTCAACTTCATGAACTACGGCCGCCCCCTGAAGCTGCGCCGCACACATGTGGCCTACGGCGACATCATCGAGCGGGCCCTGACCGTGCTGCGGGAAAAGCTGGACGGGCAGAAAGTCGCCGTGCAGGTGGAGCTGGCACCCGACCTCCCCCCCCTCTACTGCGACCAGGAGCTGATCAGGAACTGCCTGTTCAACTTCATCACCAACGCTGCCCAGGCCATGCCCCAGGGGGGGACCATTACCCTGGGAGCGACCTACGCGGACGGCATCTTCCGCCTGACCTTCGCCGACCAGGGGACGGGGATCGCCCCGGAAGACCTGGAAAAGATCTTCCAGCCCTACTTCACCACCAAGGAGGCCGGCATCGGCCTCGGCCTGGCGATCACCGACAGGATCATCCGGGAGCATGGCGGCAGGATCGAAGCGACGAGCCGGGCGGGCGAAGGAACGGTCATCACCGTCCTCCTGCCGGACGGCTCCGGCGACGGCACGGCGTAGCAGATCCAGAACCATTCACGGAGAGACCGTATGACATGCAGCATCCTTGTTGTTGACGACGAAAAGGCCCAGCGCGATATCCTCCAGACCATCCTGACCAGGGAGGGGTACCGTACCGTCTCCGTGGCCAGCGGTTTCGATGCCCTGGAACGGCTGAAGGAGGAGGAGTTCGACCTGATCCTCACCGACCTCAAGATGCAGGGGATGTCGGGAATGGAGCTCCTGGAGCAGGTCCTGGCGGACAACCCCCAGCAGTGCGTCATCATCATGACCGCCCACGGCACCATCGACTCGGCGGTGGAGGCGACCCGCAAGGGGGCGTTCAACTACCTGGAAAAACCCCTCGACCGGGAGCACCTCCTCTTCACCCTGCAGCGGGCGGGGGAGCACGTGGCCCTGCTGCGGGAGAACACCGTCCTGCACAAGAAGCTGGAGGAGAAGGCCACCATCCAGGGGATCATCGGCGACCACCCGAAGATCCGGGAAGTCTTCCGCGTGGTGAACAAGATCGCCCCCACCAGCTCCACGGTCCTGGTCTACGGCGAGTCGGGGACGGGGAAGGAGCTGGTGGCCCGGGCCATCCACGAGCGGAGCCCCCGCTGCGACAAGCCGTTCTTCGCCATCAACTGCGCCGCGATCCCCGAGGCCCTCATCGAGAGCGAGCTGTTCGGCCACGAGAAGGGCTCCTTCACCGGTGCCAGCAGCCGGGAGATCGGCCTGTTCGAGGCGGCCACCGGCGGCACGGTCTTCCTCGACGAGATCGGCGAGATGAACGTCTCCCTCCAGGCCAAGCTCCTGCGCGCCATCCAGGAGAAGGAGATCCGCCGGGTGGGCGGCAAGGTGAACATCCCCGTCGACGTGCGGATCATCGCCGCCACCAACAAGGACCTGGAGCAGGAGATCAAACGGGGGCAGTTCCGGGAAGACCTCTTCTACCGCCTGAACGTCATCCGCATCACCCTCCCCCCCCTGCGGGAGCGGGGGAGCGACATCGTTGCCCTGGCGGACTTCTTCGTCAGGAAATACGCCGTCAGCACCGGCATGCCGGTGCACGCCATCTCCAAGCCGGCCCTGAAGCTGCTCCTCAACTACTCCTGGCCCGGCAACGTGCGCCAGCTGGAATCCGTGATCGAGCGGGGGGTCCTCATGGCCGAGGGGAGCAGCATCATGCCGGAGGACCTGCCGGCAGAGGTCCACGAGCTTCCCGCAGGGAGCGGCAACCTCCCCTTCGAGTTCCCCCCGGACGGCATCTCCTTCGAAGACCTGGAAAAAGACCTCATCATCAAGGCGATGGAACGGGCCGACTGGACCATCAGCAAGGCCGCTCCCCTGCTGAAGATGAGCTACAAGACCCTGCAGTACCGCCTCGAAAAATTCGGCATCACCAGGCCCCACTCCTGACATGAACCTTGTCCGCTCCGCACTGATCATGCTGCCGGTCCTCCTCTGCAGCGCCTGCACCACCCTGGTGCCCCGGGAGAACCTCCCCTACCCCCTGGCCACGGAAGAGAGCGCCGACCAGGTCAAGGTGGTCTCCATCCCCCTGCCGGTCATCGCCGCCAGCCCCAACGAGGGGGTGACCACCGGTGCCCTGGCCGCCTTCCTGGTGCATAACCGGAAGGACGAGGTCACCTCACTGGTGGCCCCCCAGCTCAACTTCAACCCCAACTTCGGCACCACCGTCTCCCTCTACGGGGCCTTCTACCCGAGCACCAGCCGGAGCGTGGAGATCAACCTCTCCCGCTCCACGAAAGTCAACGACGACTATGAGATCAAGGTGCGGGACGTCACCCTCCAGGAGGGGAAGCTGGAGCTGAACGCCTTCCTCTACCACTTCACCGACGGTTCCTCCCGCTTCTTCGGCTTCGCATCGGGCTCGACGAAGGACGGCGAGACCAACTACGCCAACCGTGAGGACGGCTTCACGGTCACCGCCACCTGGCCCCTCTACAAGCACACCTCCCTGCAGGTGGGGGAACGGCTGCGCACGGTCGCCATCGACCGGGGGGCCGTCACCAGCCTCCCCTACATCAAGGACCGCTTCACCGTCGCCGAGATCCCCGGGCTGGACGGCTTCACCGCCCATGCCCAGAAGCTGGCCCTGGTCTACAGCACCCTCGACTCACCCACCATCCCCTCCTACGGCGGCTTCGCCAAGGTCTCCGTGGAGGGGAGCATGCGGTTCCTCGGCAGCGACGAAAACTACCGCCACTACGAGGTGGAGGCCAAGGGGTTCGTGCCGAAGGACGAGGCGAAACGCTTCATCACCGCCTTCCGGGTCCTCTACAACCAGACCCTGGGGGACGCGGTCCCGTTCCTGGAACGGAGCATCCTCGGGGGGGAGAACTCCCTGCGCGCCTACGGCCGCAACCGCTTCATCGACTCCAGCTGCCTCCTGATCAACCTGGAGGAGCGGGTCCGCCTCTTCCGCTGGGAGATCTTCGACGTCACCGCCGACTGGGAACTGGCGCCGTTCATCGACACCGGGGCGGTCATGAAGTCCCTCGCCAGCATCAAGGGGAACAGCTTCCAGTTCAGCCCCGGCGTCGGGATCAGGGCGGTGGTACGCCCCAACATCGTCGGCAGGATGGATATCGGCTGGGGAAACGAGGGGGTGGCGGTGTTCGTGGGGCTGGGGTATCCGTTCTGAGAATGGTGACGGATGGCTGGATACGGAAGAATCAGGATGGTTACCATGACCTCCGAACGGGTCAGATATCCAGAGGGCTCCGCGCCTCCTTGATGGTCCGCACCGGCACGCAGTGGGTGTAGATCATCGTCGTTTTCAGGCTGGCATGGCCGAGCTTCTGCAGGCACTCGAACAGCCGCAGGCCGCAACCAAACAAGAGCTTCACAATCAGGCTGTACGGGTGGTAGAGGTGGGCAAGAATGCTGTCGATCTCCTCCCGCGACAGAACTGTCGGAATGTAGAGCGACTTCTTCGCCCGCGGTACGTCGCACAGCACGCCGAAGTCACGCTTCAGGGCATGGCGGAACAGGAACAACAACGAATTGAACGCCTGGTTCTGGGTCGAGGCCGCCACGTGGCACTTCACTAACAGAGGAACGACTCCGGCTATAGAAATATCGGTCGATATAGTCAGGCAAGAGTAAGTTCAGACCCTACAGCTAAACCGTCTTGGAACATGAGTTCCTCGTCGGCACTATAGAGTTTTTCAAGAGTGTTCATACAGCTCCAGCCCTTTTTAATGCGGTGTCTGCGCTTCCTTTCTGCCCACCATATTGTCACCACGTGTAATACGGTTTTCGATCACCGAGGATGAAGCGCGTCAAATCTACGGTATCGATGACTAGGCAGAACGCGTTGGTGGCGATGAGCATTAAGAGCCAGACGTGAAAGGCATTTTCCGCCACTGGATGTGCGTCAAGGCGGAGCGCTAACCAGGTGATCATCGGCACCCAGATGAAATGCGTTACGCCGAGCAAACGGATGAAGCGTTTGCGCTGATAGATCAGCGCCTGAGCGAGCACGGCCAATCCGACGGCGCCCAGTACGACTTGAGCTTCTATGTGTGTAATGAACAGCACGCCTGCCGCGTTGACTGCGACCAACCATGCCACCCAGATTCGCTGCACCAGATGGAACCGAAGGAACACGATTCCGAATAGTTCAAGTATCGACCGCGGGACACTGATCCCTAATTGATTATTTGCCATGGTGTTCACCTCCCATGTGCTTATCTTATCTCTATTCCAGATTATATATCCTATACTAATTATTCGAGACCTTTGTATTGCCCTGATGACTGACCTCGTATCTCGCTGTAATTACATGTGTGTGCTGATTAACGAAGGCGCAAAACATTTTGTACACCATGTCACCCATAATTCTGACATCGGCGGAACTGACCCGGTCAACAAATAGTAGACATTGCTCAACATTTAGCCTAAGAATGCCCAACACGCGGCGACAGCGGTCCGCTGACGCTCCGCCGCTGGCGCCTTGAGACGTTAGCCAGAGAATAAAATGAAAAAACAAATACCTGGAGCTACCATAACTCTCGAACGTGATGCTGGCAGCAGTATCATGTTCCGAGTCGGCTTTGAAGTTGGACAAGAAGAGATAGCAGTAAGAGGATTGTTGGACATCTTGTCAATCAGCAAGGAATTAGGGATCGTTGACCCAGACAATCTGGAGTGTTCGCTTGATGTTCGCAAAACACCAGATGGATTCATGATCAAAAGAGGATACCATGGTAGCAATGGAACCTGGCGAACCGCGACGGGCGAAGAGGCCTTTGAGTGGCTTATACGTGGGGCAATCTATGCTGCCAAAACGCTACGGAAAGGCTATGGCGGACTGCTGATTGAACGTAACTAGTGGCATTAATAATGATAGCGACAGGCGATAACTACGATCTCTGTTTCTTCCACTTGGTAGACAAGCCGATGCTCCCGGTCAATTCTGCGAGACCAGCAACCGGCAAGCTGAAAACGGAGAGGTTCGGGTTTGCCAGTTCCCTCAAAAGGGGTTCGCCGCATTTCTTCAAGAAGCGCCAAGACCCGTTCGGCCAGGCGTTTATCAGTTTTCAACCAATAGCGCAGGTCGTCAAGAGCAGTCGGTGTGAAAGTAACATTCATAGCCCAAGAGCATCCATGGGGGTTCGCTTTCCAGACTTTGCCTCTTTGAGTGATTGCAGTAGTCGTGCAGCATTGGCAGGACTGGAAAGCAAATAGTCGCTCTCCATGATGGACTCATAGTCTTCCAAGCTTACTAGAACCACGCTCTCACCCTTTCGACGCGTGATGAGGATCGGTTCGTGGTTGTTGCAAGCATCGTCCATGACATTCTTAAGATCGTGGCGTGCTTCACTGTATGTGATTGCCTGCATATGAACCTCCATAATGACAAGATATTGTACAATAACATGTACGGGTTAAACTTTCAAGGGTAACAACCGAATTCCAACTTGCGGCTGACCAGACCGCCCGGAAAGACTGGGCGGGCTGGTCAGCGCCCACGCCGTTGACGTCATAAGAGAATGAACAAAAAAGCATCGATACTGTCATCCGAAAGGAGCACCGCCATGAAAGTAGTCGCCATCAACGGCAGCGCCCGCAGGGACGGCAACACCGCCCTGCTGATTGGCCACGTCTTTGCCGAACTGGAGAAGGAGGGGATCGAGACGGAGATGATCCAGCTTGCCGGTGAGACCATCAGGGGGTGCACCGCCTGTTACCAGTGCTTCGCCACGAGGGACATGCGCTGCGCCGTCAGCACCGGGAGCGGCGACATCGTCAACGAAGGCATTGCCAAGATAGTCGCGGCGGACGGGATGCTCATCGCCTCCCCCACCTACTTTGCCGATGTCTCTGCCGAGACCAAGGCGATCATCGACCGGGTCGGCATGGTCGGCCGGGCCAACCCGGGGCTCTACCGGCGCAAGGTGGGGGCAGCCGTGGTTGCGGCACGCCGGGCCGGCGCCATCCACGTCTTCGATACCATCAACCACTTCTTCCTGATCGGCGAGATGATCGTCCCCGGTTCCAGCTACTGGAACGTCGGCGTGGGGCGGAACATCGGCGAGGTGGAGAGCGACCAGGAAGGGGTGACGACCATGGCCGAACTGGGGAAGAACATGGCCTGGCTGCTCAAAAAGCTCAGCGCCTGACCTGTCCCGCCCCCTCACGTGCCAGGACGATGTCGCCGTACCAGGCGGTGGCCCGGCCACCGGTGTTGTCGCTGTCGGTCATGACGGCGACCGCACCGAGGGTCCCGGGCTCCTCGCCGAACAGGCGACGGTAATCTGCCAGGTAGTTCCGCTCCTCGTTCACCCAGACGCCGCTGCCGGCATCGCCCGATTCCACCGCCACGACCATCACCCGCCCGGTGTAGGCGCTCGGCAGGGACTCCCCCTTCCCGAGACTCCCCGACCAGACATAGACGATCGACCGGGACTGCCAGAAGAAGAAACCGGGGAACACCACGTAGACCCTGGCGGCAAAATCGTCCCCCTCCTTGCTCCGGGCGTTCTCCCCCCTGACGGTGCCGGCAACCTTCCACGACCAGCGGAGCAGGGGGTACTCGCGGGGATTCACCTTCACCCGGTGATAGTATCCCGATGCGCTCCCCCGGCTTTCCGCCTGCAGCACCCGGCGTCCCCCGTCGGTGACGATCCGGTACTCCGTCACCCCCTTGAAACCCTTGGACTCCCACCCTTCCAGGGAGCCGGCGCTGAACCTGCCGACCTCCAGGATGTCGGTGCCGGCTTCGCCACCGCCCCGGACGAGCAGCAGAAACAGCAGACCCGCCAGACAGGCCGTGCGCCCGGCCGCGTTCATTGTGACAGCCTGCGCCTGAAGATCAGCACCGCCGCCACGAAGCTGACGAGGGCGGTGAGCCAGATGTTGGCCGCGAAGAGGGGGGAGAAGGTGCCGGCAACGATGGTCCGGCGTGCCCCTTCGAACAGGGCGGTGGTGGGGAGATAGCTCACTGCGGCGGCGACACCCGCCGGGTAGGAGCTCAGGGGGAAGAAGAGGCCGGACATGAAGATGAGGGGCATGATCAGGACCGCCTCCACCCGGCCGATGGTCTCCGGCTTGTCCATGAGGGTGCCGCTGATGACCCCGGCGCAGGAGAAGAAGGCCGAGCCGGGGATGTAGAAGGCGAGGTAGGCGAGGAAATGGGCCGGGGCGAACCTGAAGGGGGTGATGGCGAAGATGACCACCGCCACGGCCGCCCCCTTCACCAGCCCGTGGGTGAAACCGGAGAGGAGCTTGCCGATGACGATCTCCGTCACCGACACCGGCGTGACCCGGTAGGATTCGATGGTGAACTGCACCCGCCGGTGGAACCAGAGGCTCCAGACGCTTTCGCTGTAGGCGGCATTGACGGCGGTCATGGTGATCAGGCCGGGGGCGATGAAGATGCTGTAGGGTACACCGTCCACCAGGCCGATGTACCCCTTCATCCCGATGCCGAAGGCCAGGTAGATGGTGAGGGGGTAGGCGACGACCGCCACCAGCTCGGAGAGGATGCTGCGGCGCAGGACCAGCATGTCCCGCCGCCAGATTGCCAGTGAGCCCCCCAGGTTCATTCCCGCACCCCCGTGCCGGTCAGGCTGATGAACACCTCTTCCAGGGACCTCTCCCGGAGGGAGATGCGGCGGACATCGGCGCCGTTCAGGGCGGCCAGCACCTCGGAGAGGCATTCCCACCGCTCCAGGGAGACCTCCGCACGGCAGCCGTCCACGGCGAGCTCCCGCACGCAGGCCAGGGCCTGGAGAGACGCCATGAACCGCTCGCCCCCGGGGGCGAGCTCGATCTCGTAGACCACGCCGCCGCTCAGCTGGGCCTTCAGCTCCGTCGTGCTCCCCAGGGCGATCAGCTTGCCGTGGTCCATGATGGCCAGCCGGTCGCAGAGCTGCTCCGCCTCCTCCAGGTAGTGGGTGGTGAGGAAGATGGTCATGGTGCCGGCGATGGAGCGGATGTAGTCCCACACGGCCCGGCGGGACTGGGGATCGAGGCCGGTGGTCGGTTCGTCGAGGAAGAGGACCCGCGGTTCGTGCACCAGGGCACGGGCCACCACCAGCCGGCGCTGCATGCCCCCGGAAAAGGTGTCGGGGAAATCCCCCTGCCGACCGGCAAGGCCGAACAGCTCCAGGAGCCGGTCGATCCGGTCCCGGTAGCGCTCCTTCGCCATGCCGTGGAGGCGGGCGTGGAGCTCCAGGTTTTCCCGGGCGGTCAGGTAGCGGTCGAGGCTGTTCTCCTGGGGGACCACGCCGATGAGGCGGCGGATCTCCCGGCCGTCCCGGGCCGTGTCCAGCCCTTCGATCCGCGCTTCCCCCCCGTCGGGACGGAGCAGGGTGGTGAGGATGCGGATGAGGGTCGTCTTGCCGGCACCGTTGGGACCGAGGAGGCCGAAGATCCCCCCCCGCTCCACGGAGAGGTCGAAGGAGTCCAGGGCCGTCAGGCTGCCGTAGCGCTTGCTGAGTGCCCGGGTAGCAATGGCCGGGATTATCTGCTGCATGGCTGTTCCATCCGTATCATTTGACTGACGACGTTATGGTGGCGCCAAGGCCGTCGATGAGCCTCTGCTTCTCGGCATGGGTCATGCGCCCCTCGGGGTGGGCCAGGAGGTACTGCCAGGGGGGCATGTCACCGCTCCGTATCTGCTTCCCCACCTTGGCGGGGGACTCCCCCTCGCGCCGGCCATCCTGCCAGTCGGAGAAATTAAGGTGCCTGCGCCCCTCCCGGACATCATACGTGACCAGCCACGATGCCGGTGCCAGGGAAGCATACCACGGCCAGACGGTCTCAAAGCTGTGGCAGTTGAAGCAGACCCGTTTCGCCAGGTCACGGGTCGCCGGCGAATCCCAGCGGGGCTCCCGGACGACCGGGGGATTGCGGTGGTCGCGTCCGTAGGGGACGAGCTGCATCAGCAGCAGGGCTGCCCCAGCGATGAGGGCGGCTCGCAGATAACGGTTCATGGGCTTGTCTCCATACCGGTTCACGGGGGGAAGATGTCCCCCTTCTTCCGCTTGACCCCCGGGAGCTCCCCCGGGGCAAACGCCCTGATCACGCCGTACTGGCCGTCATACCCCGGCTGCCGGTGCACCCGTCCCACCCTCACCCTGCCGATTGCCTCGGCCAGGAGCGGCGAGTGGCGGGCGATATGGTCCAGGGGGGTCCGCAGGAGGAGCTCCAGTTCGGAACCGAAGAGGGAGATCGCCGTGGCGTAGCAGGCCATGACCCCGGCGGTGGCCGGCCCGGCGCCCAGGAGCTCCCCCAGCAGTTCGGCCAGGGGGATCAGGCTGAAGAATTCCGGAGCATCCTCCGGGTAGAGGGGGGTCTCCCGGTCGGCCAGGGCCAGCACCCGGTGGTGGACCCCCACGGTCACCGGGCGTCCGCAGACGGGACAGGCCTCACCCAGGCGACGGGTCTCGGCCGGGTCGAGGCAGACCTTGCACGCCAGGTGGCCGTCGAAATGGTACTTCCCCTCCTCGGGGAAAAACTCCACCGTGCCGGGGAAGGTATCGCGCCGGTTGCCCTTGAAGGCATCCCGCAGGGAGTGGAAATCGAAGCCGGTGGCAAAGAGGTTGGCCTCCCTCCCGAGCTTCGAGGGTGAGTGGCAGTCGGAGTTGGAGATCATGGCGTAACGGTCCAGCCCCGAGACCAGGCGGTTCATGGACGGGTCGGAGGAGAGGCCGGTCTCCATGGCGAAGATATGCCCCGACAGGTCGCCGTAGCACTCCTCGACGCTGTCGAAGCCGGAGCGGGAGCCGAAGAGAGAGAACCAGGGGGTCCAGATGTGGGCCGGGACCAGGAACCCCTCGGCTGCCTCCTCCAGGAGGATCTCCAGCAGGTCCCGGCTGTCAAGCCCCAGGATCGGCCGGCCGTCACTGACGATGTTGCCGATGGCGCCGAGCCGCCGGTTCACCCGCCCGGCCGCGGCAATGTCGGGGACGTAGAGGAGGTTGTGCACCTTGCGGACCCGGCCGTGGCGCTTGTAGATGCAGCTCACTTCGGCGGAGAGGAGGAAGCGGACCGGGGCCGGGGCTGGCGCGACCCCGGCCAGGGGGGACGGCACGTCACCCTCCCGCCGCAGGCGGAAGAGCCCCGGCTCGGCCGGCTCCAGCTCCTTCCCCAGGGTCTCGAACCAGGCGGGGTGGGTAAAATCGCCGCTCCCCACCACGTTGATCCCCTTGAGACGGGCCCAGGCAAGGAGCCCCGCGAGGGAGCTCTCCCTGCTGGTAGCCCGGGAATAGGGGGAATGGATGTGGAGATCGGCGATGTAGTTCATGGTACGGACCGTGACCTCATGGGGAAATTTTTCCCAATCCTAATACAGCACTGCGACGGGTGGAAGAAAAATCTCTGCGATTGCCTCTTGCCTTCCGGCATGGCTTGGCTACAATAGGCTGGTTTCACGGTCCGCCCCGGCGGCCACACGACTACCTATTTCATGGAGGACCTGACATGTCTGCACGAAGAGTCGCCATGGCAACGCTCCTGGTCTGCCTGGCCGCCCCCCCCCTCTTCGGGGAGGAGTTCAACCCGGTCATCGGCAAAACCGGCGATTTCACCCTGCGGGAAAGCGACCTGGACCGGCTTGTCGCCGACCAGGCGCCCGAAGTGCGCAAACAGCTGGAGGAAAAACCGGAACTGAAAGTCAACCTGGTGAAGGATCTGTTGCTGAAGCAGGCCATCGCCCGCCAGGCCAGGAAGGACGGGTTCGACCGGAAACCGGAGATCAGGGAGGGGCTCTCCTATGCCGTGGACGACTTCCTCTCCCGGGAGTATCTCGCCAGGGTGGTCGTGGCCGGGGTCAGGGTGCCGGACAGCGAGCTGGAAACGTACTACAAGGAGCATGAAAAGGAGTTCATCGTTCCCGAATCGGTCAAGGCGCGTCACATCTACATCCAGCTTGATGCCACGGCAATGCCCGAGGCCCGGGAGAAGGCACGCCGCAAGGCAGACGAGCTGCTGCAGCGCCTGAAGAAGGGGGAGGATTTCGCCAAACTGGCTGCCGAGGCATCGGAGGACGTCGACACGGCGAAAAAGGGGGGCGAGCTGGGGACCATCTCACCCGGCAAGACCAATTCGGAGGAGTTCGAAAAGGCAGCCCTCGCCCTGAAGGCCGGCGAACTGAGCGGCGTGGTCCAGACCCCCTATGGTCTGCACATCATCAGGGTGGACGAGAAAACGGGGCAACGGACGGCAACCTTTGCCGAAACGAGGGGATACATCTCCGCCCTCCTGCAGGGGGAGTACGAGCGGAAAAAGGCCCAGGAGTTCGTCGATCAACTTGCGAAGGGGAGCGGCCTGGAGGTCTATGCCGACAAGATAACCGGCGGCAGGCAGGGGGGGGAGAAGAAACCCTGAGACGTCCTCGCCGGATCACGGTCCACAGAAAAAGCCACCCGTCACCGGGTGGCTTTTTTCGTCCTGCTTCATACGTCTCATGTCCGCCCCTTGCGACCGGCCATGATTTTGCCGTGATGGGTTATCACGTGGACGTTGTGATTGGGGGTCCTGCGCAGGGTCACCCCCATCTTGGTCTTCATCGCAGCGGTCATGCGGCGGGTAGGCTTCATGGTACGGGTTGTCATGGTTTTCATCGTCGCCACCTCCTTTCATGGGGAATGAAGCAGACAAACGATTCCGACCTTCCTCTAGCCTGAATTTATTATACCCCCGCACCGCCGGCGAGGGTTAGAAAATTCTATCGGTCCCCGCCGGGACACCGGGCGGCCACTCCCCGCAGCCTCTCCACGGCGGCGGGGATGGCCTCCTCCCCGATGTTCCCCAGGGCGAGGCGCAGGTAACCTTCCAGTCCGGGGCCGAACACCTCCCCCGGCAGGGTGAGGAGGCCGGCTTCGTCCACCAGGCGCCGGGCGGCATCCCTGCCGGTCAGGCCGGGGAAAGGGTGCTTCACCCAGCCGAAGAACGAGCCGCTGGCGACCAGGGTGAAGGGGTTGCCGGGCCGGGAGAACTCCTGGCGGAAGCGGCGGTGCCGGCGGTCCATGGCCGCGCAGTTGGCCGCGACCCAGTCGTCCAGGTGCTCTGCCGCATACTGGAGGGCGAGCTGGGTGATCCGGGGCTGGCAGACGACCATGGTATCCTGGGCCTTGAGGGCATGGTGGATCAGTTCGCTGCCGCCGGCCAGGAGCCCGGCGCGGAAACCGGTGAGGGAGTAGGTCTTGCCGAAGGACATGATCTGCACCAGGTGGTCGCCCCACTCGGGGTGGGTGAAGAGGTGGTGGGGCGGACCGCAGCCCGGGATGAAGTCGGCGTAGGTCTCGTCCAGCACCAGGGCGACCCCCCGGTCGGCGGCCAGCCGGTAGAGCTCTTCCAGGATCTCCGGGGGGGTGACGACGCCGGTGGGATTGCTGGGTGACACCAGGAGGATCGCCCGGGTCCGGGGGGTGATGAGGCGGTCGATGGCAGCGGGGTCGGGGAGACCTCCCCCCTCCGGGTCGAAGGGGGCGTAGACCCGTGTGATGCCCAGCATGGCCAGCCCCATGTCGTGGTCGAAGTAAAAGGGGGTCTGGACGACCACTTCGTCACCCGCCCTGCAGAGGACGGTCATGGCCAGCCAGAAGGCCTGGCTCGCCCCGACGGTCAGACAGAGGTTGTCGCGGGGAATCCCGGCGCCGTAGATCCGCTGGTAGCGCCGGGCCATGGCCTCGCGCGCCCCGGGGAGCCCCTCGTCGGGAGAGTAGCGGGCCGTCAGGGGATCGGCAACGACGGTGGAGAGGTAGGCCGTGAGCTCCCCGGCCGGGGCATAGTCAGGCACGGCCTGGCAGAGATCGATGAGCGGCAGGTCAGGGTGGTCACCCCGCTCCGCCGCCCACCGGTGCACTTCCGAGATGGGGGGGTAGTTAACGGCGCTGATCAGGGGTGAAACGGCAAACTTCATCGTCGCCCTCCGGCAAGCCCCTGGCAGGCCTTACCTGCCGAGACTCTTCTTCACCGCCTCCACAACGTGGGAGGCATCGTTGATCGCGGTGTAGATCAGGTTGGGGTGTTTCTCCTCCTGGATGCTCCCCTCGGCGATCTTCATGAACGAAGGGGAGATGGCGCCGCCGATGACGTAGACCCCCTTGCGGGTCGATTCGAACTCGGCGGTGAGGAGCACCAGGCGGTCACCCTCCTTGGCGATCTTGCAGACGCCGGAGGTGCAGGCGATGGTCTGGACCCCCAGCTTGTCGAAGATCGGCACCGGTCCCTGGGAGCCGATGCAGGCGATGACGTTCTTCATGGGGAAGCTCATGGCGTGGTAGAGGTCGATGCCGTCAGCCTGCTTGAACTCGTTGATCCGGATGACCAGGCGATCGACCCCTTCGTCGTCCACCTCGCCGATGCGGGGGGTGGCACCGGGAAGGAGCCTGATGTTCCCCCCCAGGAGGATCTCCTCCCCGAGACGCTGGGCGGTCTCCTTGTTGACGTCGAACTTCTCCGAGATGTGCGCCCAGTAGACCGGCTGGCTGTCGTTCTCCTCCCGCTTGGCCTTGAGGATGGCGATCACCACGTCCGCCGCCGTGTTGCCGCCGCCGATGACCAGGGCCTTCTCGCCGACGAATTTGGAGGGGTCGTCGACGTTCTTGGCCACCATCTTCGCGTCCCCGTACACGGAGAGCTCCCGGGGGATGTTGCTGCCGAACGCGAGGACCACCTTCCTGCCGCGGAAATTGCCCCGGGAGGTGACCACCGTCAGGCCGTCCCGATCGTCGCGGATATCCTCGAAATCCACCTCGGTCTGCACGTTGAGGTTCTCGTGCTGGACGAAATGCTGCACGTACTGGAGATAGCTCTCCACCGTCACCGGCTTGTCAGGGGGACGGAGCTCCTCCACCAGGAACGGCTCGGGTGCATCCTTCGGCTTGGAGGGATAGACCAGTTTCCCCTGGGGGTAGGTGTTGGCAATCCCCTGGAAGACGTTCTTGCCCGACTCGAGGACCAGGTAGGACAACCCCTGCTTGTGGCATATATACGCCGTGGAGAGCCCGGCCGGCCCCCCGCCGATGATGAGTACATCGTGAATCTGTGTCATGGGATACCTCGTGTGTCTAGTGTCCGTTTCATACCATGTCCATCGGAAAAAGGAAAGCAATCCGGGGGTCGCACCGGTGATGCCTGGTGAGAGAGCCCGTGCCGTTACGGGAGTGAATCCGGACGCTGCAGCCCGGTGGGAGGCTTGAGCGGCACCCCCCTGGCAGGGTCGAAGGCGGCCATCCCGACGGCGAGATTGTAGGTGGCCGATTCACCGGGGGCCAGTACCCGGGGTCCCCACTCGAGGCCGATGAACCTCCTGTTGCCGGAAAGGGGCATGCGCTCCGGCGGAGGGGCTATTCTCCCCACCGTGTTGGAGAAATAGGCGGTGGGGATCTCTTTACCCCCCCATTCGATGAAGTTGGCAGTAGTGGTGAACGTATGCCCCTCGCCGATGAGGTCGTTGCCATAATCGAATATGCCGGCATGGGAGTAGCGGGCAGTGTCGATGACCTCTTCGCGGGTAATCAGCCGGTCCTGCACCCACCCGATATCGCCCCGTGACGAGCCGTACTCCCCCACCCACGGTTCATCGCCGTAGGCATAGAGGAATATGGCCGGCGTCGTGCCGCTGTTGGTCACCCTGACATCCAGTCGCATGAAGCTGGCCCCGGCAACAAACTCGCCCCGGCGGTCGATGCGCAGCAGGAAATTGTCGATGCCGACCTCGTGGCTGCTGGTGACCGTCAGCCGCTGCCGGCTGCTCTCCTCGACCCGGCTGCCGAGAAAGCGCCAGCGCGAGGGGGGAACGGCCATGGCCGTGACCCCGGAGGCAACCAGCTCGTTGACATTGCACCAGAGATGGTTCCAGCGGGCACCGTCAAAGTATGTCATGCCGGAGTTGTTGTAGGGGTGGTTCTGCAGGGCGGCCGCCACGGAAGGTGGCCCGCCGCCGACAAAGACCCCGCGGACGGTCTCCCCCTCATCCTCGAAGCGGCCCAGGTAGGTGGTTATGTCCCGGCCGTTGCCGAGAAAGTTTTTCACATAGCCGCAGCCTGCCTTGGGATCCCATTCGTAGTGGAGATGCGCCTGTCCGGCACCCCGGTGCCCAAGAAGGTCACGAATGCCGGACTTTGGGAGAGCACTCAGGTCAATGCCGGCAATCAGCCGTTCCCCCTGGCCGACGAAGAGGTCGTCGGTGAGCTCATACCTGCCGGAGTGATACTGGTGGAGGAGGTAGAGCCCTTCGTAATGCCCCGTGATATTGAAGCGGACCATGATGGCAAGGGGGAGAACGAACAGGGCGGTAAGCGCGGCCAGGACCAGCCAGCGAGATGACCGCGAACAAGTCATCGGACTCATTTCCAGGAGGTGGGAGGCTTTACCGGCACGCCCTGTCTGGGGTCATAGGGGGCCATGCCGATGGCCAGGCGGATGTCGGCCGTCTCCCCCGGCTGGAGCGTCCGTGCCCACTCGAGGCCGATGAAGCGTTCGGTGCTCTCCAGGGGAATTTTCTGCCCCGGCAGGGGGGGATACCCCTCACGGTTGGCGATGTAGGCCGCCGGGCGCTCGTCGCCGAACCATTCGATGAAGTTCGCCAGGTTGGAATAGATCGGCCTCTCGCCGATGACCGGATTGCCGAGATCCGCGATGCCGGCATAACGGTACCTGTTCGTGTCCAGCACCTCTTCGTAGTCGATCACCCGGTCCTTCACCCACCCCACATCACCGAGGGACGTGCCGTAGTAGCCGACCCACGGCTCGTCGCCGTAGTTGTATTCGTAGGAGACCGGCACGGTCCCCGTGTTGGTGATGCCGATCTGCAAGGTGAAATAGCTCTCCCCGGCGGCAAAGGTCGCCCGGCGTTCTATCCGTAAGGGGACGTCACCGATCGTCACGGCGTGGCTGCTGGTGATGACGACGCGGGTGTCGCTCTTCTGCACGACCCTGCTCCCGAGGAACCGCCATTTGGAAGGAGTCAGCATGTTCTCGCTGTTCGGAGGGCCGATCCCCTCGTTGACGCTGCACCAGATGTGATACCACTTCGTGCCGTCGCCGAACGTCATCCCCGAGTTGTTCATGTTGTAGTTCTGGTTCCTGGCCACGGTGTCCGGTAACCCGCCACCGACGAACAGTCCGTGGACCTCCGCATCATCGTCGAGGTAGCGGCCGAAATAGGTGACGAGCTGGGTGCCGTTGGTGAAATGCTGGCTGACAAAACCGCTGCCGTCACGGGGGCTCCACTCGTAGTGGAGGTGGGGTCGGTCATCGTTGTGGGGGGAGAGCAACTGGCCCACAAGGCCGTCACGGCTGAAGGGGAGATCCTTGCCGTAGATGAGGGATTTCCCTTCACCGACGAAGAGGTGGTCGGCAAACTCGTACTTGCCTGCCTCCCGTTCGTGGAGGAGATACAGCCCCTCGAAATGTCCCTTGATGTTGTAATGGACATTCCGGAAAAGGAAGACGAACAGGACCGCGAAGAGTGCCGCCAGAGAGAGCAGCAGAATGTTCTTTCCCTTGTGCATGCTGAAAAACTTTCGCCCCGGAATGGTGATCGTAGACGCCGGAACACATCATACAGCTTTGCACGGGATACGTCGACCCCGTTTTCTAATGAAAGCAGCAGCCTCCGGCATTTTCGGTACTTTTCATCAATAATTCTGGCGGGATGGAAAGATCGGCATGACCCGGCTGATCAGGAAGAACAGGAAGTACGGCATGCCGGCGACGAGAAGTGCCCCCCCCAACCCCTCCCGGAACGTCTCCATGCTCTCCGGGACAATCGGCAGCCGGTACTCCATGAAGCCGGCAAAGGAGGAAGAGAACGCCTGGCCGCCGATGACGACATTCCAGCGCATCATGAACACCCCGAGGAGGACCAGGAGCGTGCCGGCGACGGCGCGACGGATGGTCAGGCGCGGCAGGCTGAGGAGGATGAACGGCACCAGGTTCCCCAGGCCGTACTGGAGGATGAAGATCTTGACGAAGTCCTTTTCGTAGATGACGCTGCGCAGGATGTCCCACGACTTCACCGCCGTGTAGCCGCGGAAGATCAGATCGAGCAGTTCCAGGGTAATGGCGAGGACGAGGAAGATCAGCAGGTAGCGGGCCGTCAGGGCGACGATGGCCGGATCCGCCCCCCCTGGTTCGTCCCCCGGGGAGAGGTCGTCCCGTGCCGCCGCCCGGCGCCCCAGGAGTTTGCGCAGCTGGCAGACGGCGACGTAGGAGAGGATGCAGAGGGCGATCCCCGACACCACCGCCGAACAGATGAAGATGACCGGCATGAGCGGTGTCATCCAGAGGGCATTGGCCTCACCGAAACCGAAGATGAACCCCGCATAGCCGTGGAGGAAGCAGGCAACCGGGATGCCGGCCCCGGCCAGGACCTTCACCGCCTTTTCATCCCGGTGCAGCGCCTCCTCCCCCACGTCCCACGCCCCGAGGGTCAGGAGGGAGAAGAGGATGGCCAGGAGGTGATCGACCACCCCCCGGCCGTTCTCCCTCAAGTGGAGTGCCCGGGCCACGAAATGTCCCCGGTAGACGAACCAGAGTTCCGACGCCACGATCATGCCGTAGGTCAAGAAGACGATGCCGAACGCGGCAATGGCCGAAGTGAAATGGGGGGTCATCAGTACGTGGTGGTTGCGCAACGGCTGCTGCAGGTGGAGCAGAAGCGGCATGGGTGCGCAGGGGAGCAGGGCGAAGGAGAATACCAGGGAGAAGCGGGCGATCTCCTTCAGCTGCTTCACCCCGAACACGTGGTAGAGGGAGGAGAGCACGAAGGCTCCTGCCACCAGGCCGGTCATGAACGGGTACATGACGATCTGGATGGACCAGTAGATGTACTCATTGGGGTAGACGAAGAACTCCTTCAGGGTCCAGGCTTCACCGTGTACCATGACTGACTCCTCTCAGGAAAACGTCGATTTTTCGTTCTGGCCAGGCAATCAAGCAGATGCGCGGAGACGTACCACTCGGTACGTCGCACAAGCAGCCGCGACGATGAACGCCGCCAGGGCGGAAAAGCGGCGTTTTCATCATTTCACCTCCATGGAAAGACCGAGGTAGAACACCTGCGGTTTGGTGCCGTACTCCTCCTTGAGCACGCTCACCCGCTCGCTGGTGATGACCTTCGTCACCGGATCGTCGGGGTCGAGGAGGTTACCCACCTGCCGTGCCCCGAAGGGGCAGGCATCCACGCAGGCGGTCTTCATCCCCTTGTGCAGGCGGTGATAGCAGAAGGTGCACTTCTCCGCAACGTTGTACACGGGATGGAAGAAGCGGACCCCGTAGGGGCACCCCATGACGCAGTAGCCGCAGCCGATGCACCATTTCCGGTCGACCAGCACCACCCCGTCGGCGGTCTGGTAGGTCGCCCCCACCGGGCAGACCTGGACACAGGGGGGATTGTCGCACTGGTTGCAGAGCTTGGGGACGAAAAACGCCTTGGCGATCTCCTCATCCTTCACCTCGACCATGCCCGCGGAGTTCTGGTCTATCTTCGACGAGGTGAAGCCGTCCCGGGCGGCACCCGGGGAGTCGATCAGCGTCCTGCCGTCCTTCGTCACCACGTAGCGCTCCACCCAGGTCCGGGAGACATGGGCATCGTAGGGGATCTCGTTTTCTATCTTGCACGCCTTGACACAGAAGCCGCAGCCGACGCACTTGTGGGTGTCCACGAGGAATACCCAGCGGACCTTTGCCCCCTCCTCCTTCTCCGCCAGGAGACGGCGGGGGTCGAACAGTTCAAGCGCCGCAAGGGGGAGCACCGTCCCTCCGGCAACCAGCAGAGCCTGCTTGCAGAACGTACGCCTGGTGATCATGACCGCACCTCCCGTTTCGGGTTGGGCCGCTTCGGATTGTGGGGGTAGTGGCACATCATGCATTCGGCCTGGGGGTAATGGGTCTCCGGGTTGATCCCCTTGATGGAGCCGCGGAGGGAGGCCTTGTAGGGGAGCCTGGCATGGCAGCGGAGACAGAGGCTTCGGGAGCGGTTTATCTCCAGGGAGACCGGGTCCTTCGGATGGTCCAATAGGGCGCCGTGGCAGTTCTCGCAGCTTATGGCGGCGTGGGGCGAATTCCGGATATCGTCATGCTTGTCCCTGTGGCAGGGGATGCAGGACCGGCCGGTCCTGTACTTGACGCGTACCGCCTCCCACTCCTTCTCGTTGGACTTGCGGTGCCAGCCGTACATGTAGCCCCGTTCGTGCACGCCGAAATCGGGGGGGACCAGGAGATACCTGGCGACCAGTCCGACGGCAACAAGGGCCAGGGCGATATAAAGGGGGCGCCAGACGTGATTTTTCATGGGGGATACCCTCCTGGGCGGACCGGTTGACGGAACCGTCCCCGATGGCGCGGGGCGGCTACCACCTGATGACCAGATCCATGGTTCCCGAATCATCCTCCGGGATCTGGGGGAGTTCAAGGACGGTGCCTACCCTGGCGAGACGGCCCATGAGCTCCATCGCTTTGTCAACATCGATGCGGGTGTAGAGGATATCCCTTCCGCCGCTGTACCCGCGACCGGTAATGCTGCCCCCGAGGGCTGTCACCGCCCGCTCGATCTCACCGAGGGCACGTTCGTGGTCGGTAACGCCGAGGAGAACGGAGATTTCTCCGCCCCTCCCCCGCGGTGCCGCCTTCCTGGGCTGAGGGCGTCCGGGGGCGGGAGCCTCACCCCAGTCGGAGGGGAGAGCCGGTGCCCCCTCTCCGCTCGG
>Ga0209725_1000587_pt1 | contig 21876 bp, 24 predicted proteins | sample I18A1metaG_FD_184145 | JGI IMG/M metagenome (GOLD analysis project Ga0209725, IMG submission 184145) | Lake sediment bacterial and archeal communities from Gulf of Boni, Indonesia to study Microbial Dark Matter (Phase II) - ​I18A1 metaG... | ecosystem: Environmental > Aquatic > Freshwater > Lake...
TTGAGGTGCCTGAAAGTCCTAGGAGGATAGACGAGAATCATCCATTAGTTTATCATCTGGAAGAAGAACTGGCGAGGCTGCTCGCTTTAGCCGGGGGCGCTAGATGTATTGAGCTGGAGAAGAGGCTCAGTAAGCTGCTACGGGAGAATCCTAGAGAGGTTGAGCGAATAGTCAGAGAGCTTGTCCTAAAATACTATCGAGAGAAGATCTTGAAAGGGCCTCCAGACAGGTTCAAGGAAGCGAGAGAGAAAGCAGAGGAGATTTGGACCACAGCCTAATCCTTGCCCATAAACTCTAAGCCGGCTTAGAATTCGGTTGGAGCTGCACCATATAGAGAAGCTAGCAGAATGATGACCTCATCTGCGCCAAAACCCTAACTTGATGGGAAGAAATTGTCGACTGAGAGACCTCGCAGAAGGTTTACCATTCCTATTTTCTCATTGCCTGAGTGTAGAGAATGTGTCTATAAGAGGTCGGCGTACTGCTGGAACCAATGCTCATCAAACATCTGGAAGAGACGTGGAGAATAGGTTGCAGTAGAAACCTCGAGAAGGATGAAACTGGGTCTCTTCAGGTTGGAAGACAGGATCTCAGTTCTTTCTTCAAATAGTAGCTGATCTTATTCTCATTCAACCACGAGATCAGGGCGGGTAGATGTCTCGCATAGAATGAACGCGGAACATCGCAGTACTGCATACTTCCGATGATGAAGCGATCAACGAAGTCTCTTAGCTTCTCGATTATCGATTCTGGATGGGTTACGTCCGGTATCCAAGGTTCTATGCTCGCGAAGGTCTTGATGCCCATGCCATGAGCTTTCTTCAATGCTTCAATGCGCTTCGTGTTGCCGGGCGCATAGGGCTCCCAGAAAGGAATGTCTTCGACAGAAGTGATGGTGAAACCCACTTCTACGTTGCCATGGCCGCGAATCAGATCGTAATCCCTAGTCACTAGCGGGCTTTTGGTCAAAATCAAGATGTAGAAGGGCGAGTTCAATAGAACCTCGAGAACCCTTCTCGCCAACTCTGTCTCAGCCTCAATCGGCTGATAGGGATCGGCCATGCTGCAGAACATAATCCGCCCGGGACGGAGGGCTCTGACATCTCGTCTCGCTAGCTCAACTGCGTTCTCAACCATCTTGACATCTCGCCAGTCCAAAGGCTCAGGCTCAAACCGTTTCGTCATCAATCGGGCATAGCAGTATCTGCAGTTGTGAGCGCAGCCATGGTAGATATTGGCGTTATAATCCGTCCACTCGACTCCTGACCTTCTGATCAGAGTCTTACGCCTAATGGCCACAGCTCTTCTTCTCCAACTCACGCTTTGCCTCATAATAGGTCAAACTGGCATCGATCTCTTCACTGTCTAGGCCGCTACTCCAAGCTTTCTCGATGAGCAACGCCAACTCGAAGACGCCGAGCCTCACCTTTCCGAAAAGCTTCTTCTGATAGCCGAGGAACCGCTGGATAACTTTCATCCGGTCCCGGCTGAAAAGAAATTTAGGCCAGGTCATGGCTTGCTCCAATCCCTCGCTTCCGCCTGATCGTCTCCCAAGCCTTCTTGGCGGCTTCCGATCTTGAACCGCTCTCAGCAGCTCCTCTTTCTCTAGCCTTCGGAATATCCGGTCCGCGAGGCGCTAGCTTCGCTAACTCCCAAACTGGAACCGGCTCACCGTTTCTCAGAAATACAGGTTTAACCCGGACTTCATCTCGCCCGGCCATCCTCAACAAAATGGGCTTCACAGGTCCCAACCTAAACGGTTAGGCGCTTGGAGACCAAAAGGCTTGAGGCGTCTGAAACTATTCGCCATAACGATAAGGCAAACGAAACTATTCCATCTTCTTCTTACTAGAGGCCTAGGGTGGAATAGTCCTTGATTCTTCTCTGTTTCCATTCCGACCGAATGCTTCTGACATTCATCAAACGTCTCCGGGGAATTCCATACGGGGACCGCTAAGCCATACCCAGCGCGCTAAAGCGGCGAAAAGTGAAAGCGGATGGGCTTTGAATGGAGTGGGGATCAATGGATCAGAACGAATGTGCATTGTTGTAGCTGCGGTGGACCCCTTCAGGACAGCGAAATAACGCAAATAGGAAGAACAGCAAAAGCAGGCGTATGTGTGACTGTCATGTTTTCATTTTCTAAGCTTGTAATAATTTGTTAAGAAGAATCCTCTCTCTCCCTTTTTGACTTGTAACTCTACCTTTCCGCGGAAGAACAATTTGTTCAACCGATATCGTATCCTATTTCGGAAAGCTTGGCTAGGCTCCACATGAAGTTTCTCAGCTACACCTTTGGCGACTTGGAACACATTCACGAAATCTCTCGCTTTTTCAAGCTCTTCAAGGATTAGGTTGAAAAACCAAGCTTCAGGATCTCGTTCTAAATAGACTGGTTTCGGCCTAGTCCCGATAACAGGCCCATAGTTCTCTTCAAAAAATTTTCGTTTTGAGGCAGGTATCGGGCTATGCGGACGAGATAACCTATCACGCGAAACACTGGGCAATTTTCCAACCACTTCATTAGACTCAAGAGAAAAGGTAGCTATACTTGGGCAGTTTTTGGGTCATCTGGTGGAAATCCCTATAGTTTAAAGTGACCTCATTCTGCTTTTTAACAAACTCGTCTCTTACCTGTAGATAATCATTTGGAAAATGTTGAGCGATGATTTCGATAATTTTGACTCTTTGATTTGAAATCTTCTGCTTGAAATAGGCTGGCACCTTCTCGCATATCTCATGGATCTCTTGGGAAGATACCGTGCCTTTCTTTACCTGTATTGCCCTTATCTCGTTGTTTTTCTCCGCGATCACGTCGATTTTGAATTCCTTGTCGATATTCTCATCTGCTTCCTTTACCCTATATCCTTCAATTTCATAGTATTCCTTGACTATCTTGGGTAATATGTCGCCTTTTACACGTTCCCCGCGACCAAGAACGCGTCTATTATCTTTCTGGATCTCTTCTAGCTTGTTGTAGATGTCGCCAAGTGTTACATACAATCCAGAAAGCCCTGAAGATTCCAGTTGTTCTTTTGGAATGTCTCGCATTCGCTCCAGAGCCCTTTTGATGCTGATCGTTCCGCCAGCCACATTAGAGGCTGTCGTCGCGATAACCACGTCGATTGGCATTTTAACAGTTTCTTCTATTCGCTTGATTCGCCTGACCATTATCTTCTTTTCACGCCCTTTTCTTGTATGCAATCGAGTTTGCCTTCCCGTCGCCAAATATCTTTTGACGTTTCGACAAATATAAGAGAACCTCCTCGTAGAATCAATGAAGTTGAGGTGAAATGATGAGCATAGTCAAATTAGACGATTACGATATGGTAACTTTCCGGGCAATAGTTGTAGAACTTCAAAAATGAACGGACTCTTGGAAGAGTTGGTTGAAAATATCAGTAACCTTGTTGCAGCCAAAACCATTAAGGAGAGATGAATCTTAAGCCTGAGCCCTTTATTCACCTTTCCAGAGACCTTCTAATCACGATCTTTTCGTTGCTGAGTTCTTTTTACTGATGGATGAACAAGAACGCTCCATCTTTCAATCATCTCAATAATTGTTTCCAGCTTATCTCTTGACCTGCTTCAGAGATTGTTTGCGGATCCTCGAAAAGTAGCGTTATCTCGCGGTCCACCCCTTGTCCTCTTCCAAGCCCTATTCTTCTAGATTCGATTAGGCCTGCTCTCTCCAATCTTATCAGTTGATAGCCGAGCTTATTCGAAGAGATCGGAGTTATTCCAATCCCTCGGCAAGCCCGCTCGTATTTGCCGTATAGCTGTTTGCCTGTTGTCTGGCCTGTTCGGTCTTCATAGCATAGGCTTGCGATCAGGTAGAGCAGAAGTGCGGCATGCCCCTTCGCGTATTTTTCGATTTCCCTTTGCCAGTATTTGCGTTTGCTGATTTTCCATGCGTACTGTATGGTTGGGAAGTCTACTCGCTGTGTTTTCGTGTAGCATGTTAGGAGCATGTCTATGCCGTCGCGTGGGTTTGCGGCTAAATGGTGGAGTTTTTCAGCTACGAATTTAACGGCTTCAGCGTCAACATGTTTGAAGATTCCTTCTGTGCGTTGAAGTAGGATGGCTTCAAGCTCTTTTGGCGAGTAGGTTGGGAAAGCGATTGCGTGAAGCTGATAACGTGAGAGGAATTCTTTGGTTGCTCTTTGTTCAAGCACGTGGTAGGGCATTTGGCTGATGACTATGAAGCGCATATGTTTATCTCGGTTGAATTTGTCGTAGAATGAGGATAAGTCCGTAAGCGATGAGCGGAAATGGTAGAAGCGGTGGAAATCATCCAGCACAATTATCATCGGGTCTCCTAGCCGAGCGATATGTTGCATAAGCTGGAACTTATTTCGCGGCGTCCTATCATTCATTCGGAATAGTAACGCGGTGCGTAGCGAGTCTGAGAGCGACCTGTCTATTCGCACATATAGGTTCGGCACAGACGGGTATGAGCGTAGAAAATATCGTGCTGTCGTGGTCTTGCCTACGCCTGATCCACCATGTAGGTATACGTTGGAGCCCTGCGTCATTTTCTCGTCAATCTCAGCGAGTTGATTGTCTCGGCCAAGAAGCTTCGGAGGCATCCAATCCTCGAAAAGCTGAGGAGGAATCGGCAACATCATAACATCGTTAAATAATTGATTAAGACGGTTACATATAAGAAAGCAAGTTTAACCTAGACTTCATGTCATGTGACTATCCTCAAGAAGAGAGTTTTAGCCAAGAGGCTTGAGGTGCCTGAAACTATTCTTTCTTCTTGTTAGCTATAGGATTAGGGTTGAGTAGTCTTTGATTTTTCTCTGTTTCCATTTCCAGTAGGCTTTCCTTTCGCTTGGGCTGAGCTCCGTGTATGGGAAGGGTTCAGCACGCTTGAATTCTGGGCATGTGCTTGTGAGCAAGACTTGCTTCCAATGTTTAATACAGAATGGTGCACCTGGATGAGGATCGTTTACAGTTCGAAGGTACTCGCAGTCAGCACACTTACGCATAGGAAAACAACTCTATGAGGACCTTTCTGGCTTGCTGCTAGTCAGCCATTTGTCGAGTTTCTCAGGATTTGAGATATAGTTCTCGTCTGGCACGATGGAGTGGACCAGCCTCTCAGCTCGCTCTATACACTTCTGGCATTCATTCGTCAAGAATCTTCTCTTAGCTGGACCGTAGACGCATAACTCACAATCCTTGCCTAGCCTTCTCAGAAGATCGTCGAGAACATAGACCCTGATCTCACCGAAGCCGAGCATAAGCTTCAACCGTACAGAGGCCAACTTGAGTCAAAGAGATCACCAAAAGTATATGTCCACACGGCGAAGGATGACTTCCTCTCGCTAATGTTTGACTTCAGTCTGAAGACAGGCCCACCACCCGTCAAGAACCTAAGGACACTTTCTGTATTTTCTAGAACTTTACTGGACAACTTCTTGATTTGTGCTTGAAATGTGTTCACGGGACATAAGGCCTCGTTTGGATTCTATCCTCTCCCACCATCCCGGATCTCTATGCCTAGACAGTCTTTCCTCGAGTTTTCTGTCTTCTGGATCGCTTAGGACGAGACTCAATTCAAGCACCGCCGACATTTCTGAAAAGAGCCGCATAAATTCGATGAAGGTCATTTTTGCTTTCCACTTCCGGTCATGAAATAGAATTGTTTGCTGTTCCAGTTGAATGCGATAGCTTGTGTGGGCTATGGAGTTTCTCAAGTGCCTGTTATAGCTCTTGATGAGCACTGCGCGGGGAGACCTCGTAATTTCCTTAACTTTATCTTGAAGACTACCTCTCGAAATCCTCCTGTAGCTTGTTTGTTTTCCGTTAGCAATTCTGCTTGAAGCTACTATCCAATTAAGAAATCGTTTGAAGTCGCCCTCGACAAGATCCTTGTAGCCATTCAAGTACTTTGGCATCTCCTGTCTGAAGTAGTCTTTCGATTTCAAGCCTTCCAAATAACTCTTAAAAACTGGCAATGTATTGCCAATTGCTTTAGATAGTGTCTCTTTGTCCGCTTCAATACTTTTCTCGAAACGTGGATATATCATTCGAGCAAGATCCGCCCCAGAGAACCCCCTTGGTATCTCAGGCGCAGGCCTAGGAGATCTAAGCAAGTCCCGGTAGTATTCCCGAGTGAGTTGAACCACTCTTTTCCTATTCTTCTTCCTTGCCTCATATAGTAGCTTCGACAAAGATCGAGCACACTTCACGACATCATCTAGACTTGTACCAAACGATAGGCCACCGTAGGAGATGTAGCATCCTAGAGCGGTCTTTTCCAAGGCATCACCTTTCGCCATTATCTCGCGGTACCTCAAGAATGCTTCCCTTAGCTTCAGTGCTCGAGCGACTTCGCTTTTCGAAAGGTCTTCGCTTTCCAGAAGAAGGTCAAGTGATTCAAGAAAGCACTCTTGCTTAAGCTCTTTCTTATCTGTGAGAACACGCGTCATCCTCGAGATCCAATCAGCTAACTCGGGCAGTTCGAAGTCTTTGGCGTCGATCCTTTTCTTCAGCTCTTTTACAAGAGAAACAAAATTGTTCTCGGATACAGAATCCAATTCCAAGCGACCTGTTTCTAACTGCCTATCTTTGACCCCGCCACCCATCGCTCTTTAAGACGGTGCAAACGTAGCGTTGCGATGCCGGGTTTATGCATTCTCAAAAGCTCATCTATTATTTCCTTCATTTCTTTGGAATACAGATGAGAGGTTGTCGGTTTTACTATCTCTTCGAAATTGAAATGCCTGTCAAACAGTATAAGGCCGACCAGTTTTACGGTCGCTTGAAAGAGTTCCGTGAAGTATTCTAATCCTTGAAGAGCAGGGGCGACTAGGTAGGCGCGATCCATTCCTCTATGGAGATAGTGTATCGCTTGCCCTATTCCCTGAAATAGTGGCGAGGGATCTATGTGACCTTTGAATAGTTTTGCCATCTTCACCTCGTAGCCTATGTAAAAGCGCTCAATCGACTGAATGAGATCTATTCCGAACTCCCCTGGATCGACGTATATTCTGCTTGAAGGAGTTCTTTGTTCCAGCCATTCGCCTAGAAGATCGTATATGGCTTTCTCAGCTTGTTTGAATTCGCTAGAGGAAACCTCTTTGAAGTGCTTGACATCTTGGAGACTCCAAAGATCCATTGCGAAATCTCTCCTCATTATGATCTATCAATCATCTCTTTGAGAAAAGCCCTTTGCTTTCAGCTCAATCCATCGTACAAGCTGGGAGTTCCCGCGTTTTTTCTCTGCTTCCATTCCCAGTAGGCTTTCCTCTCGCTTGGGCTGAGCTCTCTGGATGGAATGATCTCAGCATGCTTAAAGTCAGGACATATAGCTGTAAGCAAGACCTGCCTCCAGTGTTTGATACAGAAGGGAGCGCCTGGATGAGGTTCTCCCGGAGCAGTCTATGATTAGTGATCCGATCTTTGGGTTGGCTTTTAGAAGATCCTTCATCTCTTGATATTCATTGATCGTTATCGTTTTCTCTCTAGCGAAGTGCGCGATGAACCCTTGCTTCGCTTCGTTTCTAGGGTCCGTAAGCTTCACCAGATCATTCTTGAAGTGTTTGATGTCTTCATCAAGCCCCAGCTCTATGGCTATTAGAGCTTTCTGATGTTTCAGGTCGTATCTCTTGGAGTGGAGACCATTTATGATCGCTATGTCAAAGTGGCCTCTAGCTCCTTTCTGAGAGGGAACGAGGAGCCCTTGACCGTCTCTAGTGTATCTTCCTGCGGTAGGCAACTCTTTGTGGAGTAGAATCGTCTTCTTACCATCCGCAGTTTCAATTAGTCCTTTGAAGGTTCTTCCAGCATAGAGGAGGTAGTACAAGTAGCAGTGCATATCAGATTCGGTGTAGAAGAGATGCGGGTATCGAATGAACTTCCTACCAAGCCTCTCCAGACAGAACGTTACTCGAGATGCACATTCATCAAGCAGGGTCATGACAGCTACCACTTCAAGGTTCTAGGACCTTTGCCTCATTGGAGTATTGTGCAATGGAGCATATGAAGCAGGCACATGCGATGAGCCTGTCTTGCTCTCTCGAACACTTTCAATAAGCCTAAGCTGGATTGACTAGGCTACTGCGTTTCTATCACTAGATTTCTGAATTTACATTTCGGTACGAATGCTCTGATTCTCGCTGGGATGATTCGGTCGGCTATGCGTAGGTCATCCTCGTAGATGTCGATTGCTCTGAGTGAATGGTCCTCGTAGAACTTCTGCTTGATCTCTACTGCCCTTGGGTCTCCCCGGGACTTCTCCCAGAATTCGATGTGGAGATCTATCTTGGGGATATACCAGTCGCATAGCACCTCCCTTTTCGCTCTTTGGATGCGATAGTTGTATTCATGCTTGTATGGGAGGTGTTCATGAAGCCAGTCGTCTAGATACCTCTCGCCATACGACTTCGTGATATGCCCATCCTTCGCTTTGTAGCCGACCAGATCCGTCTTAGCACGCGGCATAAGGGGGACCTCTAGAAAGAGTCTATAGAGCTCGTCGATGAACTTGGGACCAAGTCTAGGCGGAAATAGAAGTATGCCCCTCTTGCTCACTCTTATCCATCCCCTCTTGATCAAAGGCAGAAGCGCAGTCTCATCGAGTGGAGGACACCACATCTTCCTTCTAACCCGGACTTGGGCTGGAAAGCGGCCGTCGAAGGCGTAGGGCTCTGTGTTCAGAGTGCCATCCGCTGTTGCCTCGAAGACTCCGTGTAAACGATTGCTCTGGTAGTTGAGCAGGAAGAGAATGTCTCCTTTCTTAACTCGGGAGACTCGATTCCAGTCCGACATTGGCATAGCAAATAGTTTCCTCTCGAAACACTCTCTCTCGGTCCCATGGCTACAAATGAAGACGTACCCGTTTGGAACTCCAGCGGCATAGCCTTCTTTGCTCTTGTCAGCCTCGTACAACACGCCGGAGGGCAATTTTCTTGATAATACGGTAGTCGACATGGCCTTTCCGTATTATGGCTTTATCTTCACGAAGTCAAATTTCGCCAATGAGAATTGAATTCTGCACTATGACTTCGCGCAACTATTTCCTTCTTAGCAGTTTTCATTAGAACAGAAAAGCCCGAGCACCGCCATTAAAGCTAGACCCTGACTGGGAAGAAGACAGCGTCCTTGCGTTGAATCAACATCAAGATTCTTTTTGATAGCCTACCTGACTCGTTATACCCAAGGTACACACTGTTTCCGCTCCGGATTCTATCCTTAACGACTTGGTTTAAAGGCCCCTGAAAAACAAAAAATGCCTCGTAGCTGCAACAAACACTCGCATAGTCAATTGCTTGCCTCAGATCTCCAGTGTTTACTGGGTCAATCTTACACTCAGCCGTCATCAGAGCAAATGTGTCATGCTTCGTTCTGAGAATAGCTATGATGTCCGGCTTCACGTGCATGTCGTTGTATTTTGGGATCCTCCTTAGAAGGTCACCCTTGTAATTGTTCTTCAAGAACCCAGTGACTGAAAGGCCGGTATCATGGAGCACCAGAGGCTTCTGTATGTATCTATTCTCGTGATGGCGTCGTTCTAACCAGTTTCGCGCCGCTTGTCTGAGCTCAGATTCATCTAAGTCCATGAATTAAGTGGCCTCGTTTTCATGCGTAGGCAGCCCTGTCTCAAGCATATGTTCATATATGCAGCGATTTTGCGCCTCTCACTAGGACAGAAACCTATCAGGGACCGACTAATCCCCGTCTTTTTTGCCGTTTCCTCCGACTCGTTAAGGCGTTCTAGAAACTCAACTTGTTTCTGATGATTATGAAAGAGAGGCATTTCAAACCTATCTTTGAAGTTGGTAAGCCAAACTTTCACCAAATGATCTCTGCCGCCTCTCTTTCCATATTTTCCCTTCCTTTTGTATTCCGTGCCCGCCCAGCCTATGTAGTAGACTGGAATCTGAAGCTTTTCTTGTAATAAAGCGCAAATGTCGACTGGAAGAGTTCTGTTTTCGTTTATCACGCTAAATTGAGCTCTGTACAGTCTGCTTATGTATCTGTCAATTGTGGCGATAGTGTCAGCGAGTCCTCTTGTAAATTCCTCGGTAAGTTCTTTGCTGTATTCCTTCATTATCACTTGTGGTATCCCCCAATGCTTGTAAATGTCACCAGTGTCCAATCCGTAGTTTTCCTTTAGATACTTTACCGTTAGATCGGGGACGCCGCATTCGATAACCATCGTTGTATGTCCGAACTGGTCTATTCGAACACGAGAATCTATATTGGATGCCATGAATGATGCTGCACTTTTTATCTGGCTGATCACGAAATCTTTCCAGGAGTTCTCTCTTTGCAGGTAGAGCTTCTGCCACTTCAGGTATTCGCTTGTCAAACCGGTGTCCCCTATGCGCCACTTGCCCGCTCGCTTGGAGATAATAGAACGTCTCGTCTCTACTCGCGGAGGATGCCACTGCGCCAACCTCGCCAATACAAGACCGAGTTTCATTACTCCTCGCGTTTTCACCTCAGGTAGTCCGAGCAACTCCTTGTATGTAAGACCGCCTTTTCCAACCTCAAGCGCCCTCACTACAGATTCTCCAATAGGATCGTAAGAAACATGAGGGAATCGAAGAACGAGTTTATAACCGCCCTTATCTATATCAATGGACCCTCGTCCTAGAAGGCATCCAAGTATGTATGCTTCCTCAGAACTGAATTCGACCAAACTACTATCACTCTTTTTTCAGGACTATGATATTTTCTTTGGCGATTGTTTCCCCCTTTGCGACAATCCACGGAATTGCCTTTGTTGGTATGTTCCGGTAGATTATGTCATGAATCTTGAAACCCACTTGACCTCCAAAGTCCTTCGTGACAACATCCATAGGAATCCTTGTTCTTAGCAGAGATCTATTGCCAATAACTATGCAACAGAAACCATTTCTCTTGAGAACCCTAGACATCTCCTTAAGACAGAGCGCGTAATCTTTAAAGAATGCCAGAGCACTTTTCGCGAGTTTTTCATTTGCCCGTGCGGTTTGGGATAGGATTTCATCTAACGTTTTACTTGGCGTTTCAAGCGAGACATCATCCGCTTTGGCTCCCAAAGAGAGTTTTTCAGATCTTCTAACGGCATCAGGAGTAAATCCCAGCCAAATCGACGAAAGCTTTGACCATCGGGTGTACGAAATTGTATTTTGTTCTTCTCCATATGGGGGCGAAGTAACGATCAGGTCAACAGCTCCCGTGGAGATTGGCAGCCGCCTGGCATCGCCGGGAATAACCTGACTCCATACGTCGGCGTGATAGGCTCGCGAAAACTCCTTCATTCTTGAATGGGCGTCCACAACGATCTGTCGAAATGTGTTAAAGACGTTAGGATTATGACGTCTAAGCTCTTTTGGGGAAAGTCTCTTAATAAAAGTGTCACCGGAGTTGTAAATGTTTGAAACTTTTCTAACAGTTAGAGAGAAGCACACTCTGAAGAAGTCCTGTACATGCAGGTCTTCAACTGCCTGAATCATCTCTTTTATAACCGCTAGCTCACCAATTACTTTATCCTTGAACCAGTGGCGAATGTTGGGAAAAGTCTCTTGGGTCGGGACCGACACATCTAACTTACCTGTCTGAAGGCGGTAAATCCGACGATCAAGTATCTTGAGGAAATCCCCCACAGCCTCTTCTAGCCTAGACGGATCTAGAGGCGTAGACTTTACCTTTGCTAGAACGAGAGCAAGAGGATTGATGTCGATTCCAATGGCATTTCTCGGAAGTTTCTGTTTCTCACTATTATGTGCTTTCATAAGCATCGATTCTGCGACGACGGTACCGCTGCCACAGAAGGGATCTAGAACCAAATCATAAGGCTTCGAATATCGATCGATCAACCTACAAGCGATCTGAGGTATCATCCGAGCGGGATAAGGATGAATTCCGTGAACCGCAATCTGAGTGTCGGCATTGACAAAATCCCAATCCTCAGCAGGTGCCTTGAAAATGGAGAATAGCGATTCATTAGCCGGTTTGATGTCGCGAGCTATCATATCTGCAGTTATGACATAGGGTCTAGAATCCTTCTTCTTTACATGCTCAAGAACCTCGGTTGCTCTTCTTACTGGATCAGGGTCTCCGACCAGAAGCCTTGCAGCCTCAGGAGATAGTTGATATCCTTCATGAAGGAATAGCTTTACGAGCTGTACGATTGACTTCTGATCACGTTCAGACAAATCTTCTGCTATCCTGAAAGCCGCCCTTTTGTCTGGTAAATGAAAAGCGGTTGTTCCTTCATAAGTTATGCGCTAAGTCATAAGGACGCACTTTCAGTTGGGGGAACCGGGAATAACGGGAATGGGGTCTTTGAGGTCGTTCCTTTCAGAGCCCTAGTGCTTTCTTCTCTTCCTCGTTTAGATACTGCATTTCAGCGAGCCTTGTTAGAAGTAGACCTTTTATCGTGGCTGATAGCGAAGGGTCAATTCGATCTCTTTGCAGTATATTGGAAAGCTACCGATTTGGCTCGAGAAAAGGAAGCGCGGATGCCAATTTCAAGTCAAACTTCCTTCCCTCTTCCTCATCAAAAAGCGCCAATCGGACAACGAATTATAGGGCATCTGCTATGTACTATGCTTTTCCATATCTCTGGACAGAAGAGAGCTTCTCTCTTATCGCTTCTATGATGAATTCTGCTCTGCTTCTATAGCCCAAAACCTTCTTGTCTACCAGTTTGTCTATCTCTCTGGCTAGTTCCTCTGGAACCTTGACGTTGACGTATCTCTTAACCAAATGCAAGTGCCTCAAGAATGAGCCTTGAAAGGTCCAGGGTGCATATCCTTGATGGAGCACTCGTAATCCATATATGGATACAACAGCCAAATACAGTATCGAGCTCGATGATCATGCTATTAGGCCATAGATATGGGACTAGACTGCCAGATGATATCCGCTACCCCGCCATTAAGTTACGAGGCGTTTCTTATGGAGAAGCTCAGTAGAGAGTACCTCAAAATTCTAGATGAATTGAAGAAAGGGTCTAAGACCGGCTCAGACCTTTCAGCCAAGTTGAGCTTGTCGAAAGCAGTTGTTGCCGGTAGACTTGCTACATTGGTTAGATGGAACTGTATACGCGAAACTAAGCCCAGCCTCTACGAGATAACTGTTAAAGGCTTGGAAGCTTTGAAGACGGGAGCAAGACCTCAGGTGGAGGTAAGCAGAATCGTTGGGCCTCGAAGTCACATTCCCGATTTAGTCTACGAACCTATCAACGAGATGGGTGTGATCTTCCTCTTCGCCAAATACCACAAGGAACTTGGCATAGAGTACATCGAAGGCATTCAGCAAGGCTTCCCAGATGCTTTCGGCAGACGAAAGATAGGAGGAACAGAATACGAGCCTGTAGACATAGAATTTGAATTCAGAAGTATCGACTTCAAGAATCATCAGCACGATCCCAACCAATGCGACATCGTAGTCTGCTGGGAAAACAATTGGCCTCAGTGCCCGTTAGAGGTTATTGAGCTGAAAAGCGCTCTAGCAAAAGTCACGCATGCCCCAAAAGTTACGCGATAGATGCCAATACATTGTCCCTTACCCAAATGCTTCGAGAATCATCATCGTTCTACTTGAGCAACGAGCAACATAGTGACCTTAAAACCGTGGTCAAGAATACTAATTAGCTGCCGAACTCGAATTATTCTCATAAAGGTTGCCGTAGTGGTTACTGTTAAACTCGAGGACATAACGATTAGAGAAGAGTCCGCGCTTAGGTCGGTCCTTGAATCGGGTGCTTTATTAGGATACGGACGCATTCCATTGCCCTTCTTATGGTAGCTTCAGCTTCGGCTCCGGACTTTCTTCGAAATTCGGCTAGGTCTCTAATGTGAAGGAATTCGTTGCGAAGCTTGTTGATTTCGATCAATGCGGAATAGTAAGGCTGATCGATTATCTTGAAGATGTAAAGAAAAATTGCTACTTGTTCTAAAGTAAACCTGTCAATGCGATCTCTGTCTACATTCCTATTTTCTGCTCTGAATTTTTCATCGATACAGAGTTTTCCATAATATTCGAGTATTGCAGCAAGATAGGCTACGGCCCTAAAGTGATCCTGATTCTTGAGAGACTTCTCAACCTCTGGGATTGGATTGATAATTAGAGATGCGGCCACTGAATCTGATACCGATATTTTCTCAGCTATAATGATCCTGAATATTCTAGACGTGTGTCCACACTCTAGATGGCGAACCTTGACGTCTTCCCTTTGCTCAACCTTCACTATCTTTCTATTCACGCCTTTCGGATCGCATTCATAGCAGGTCAACTCTTCAGTTCGTTCGTCATTCATCAAAAGTCCAACTCTTTTGTGATTATAGGAATCTGTCCCTTTTTCCTTGCTATAAACTTAAACTCCAGAATCAAGTCTCTTCGAAGACGAATAGCGGGTAACCGCTAATGAGATCTAGGACCCTGAGAATATACAACATTTTGGCCCCAGAATTTTTTGTTTTTTCCAAAAGACGAAGCTAGGGAAGGCTACTGCTCAGCGCGTATAACCGTTGAAAGATACCCATGGTTCCCTGGTCCTAGAGTTTTCCAATATATGCTGGAAAGTGTTGAATTGAGAAATTTCTTCATAGTAGATATTGCTCAGCCGCCAAATCAAATCCGCTCAAATCTGCTGATGAAAGGGTTTTATCGATAAAGGCAGATTTTCACCTATGTAGATCACGAGGAGCATGAATGCTTCTGGACCTATCGTTTCTAATGGCTCTCGTAGTCCTCTTATTTCTAGGATTGATTATAGTAGCTTACGCATCTCGGTCTAGGTCAACCGAAAGTTCCGTTCCTACGGGTCTAGAAGCAGTGACCAAGTCAAGAAGAAGACCCAATGTGAAAGGGCCGCTTGTCCTTCCCGATGGGAATCTCATCTTTTTCGACATCGAAACGGACTCGCATAGATCTTTCATATGGTTGATTGGGGCGTATGTAAAGGCCGACCCTCCTATATTCAAACAGTTCGTAGCGAGAACCCCGAGCGAAGAGAAAAGCATTCTAGAAGCATTCGCCAACTTCTTAAAGGATTATCCGGACGCGGTCTTGTGTTATTATGCTGGAATTAAGCGATTTGATGAGGAGCTTGTCAAGAGAAGGCTAGGACATTACGGTCTCGCTTCAGAATTCTTGGTGATGAAGGATCTGTTTTACGCGATCAGGAGATCTTTTGTTGTTAAGAAGTATTCGCTCAAATATGTTGGGATGCGCTTCAGCTACAAGTTCAGACATCCCGAATTAAACGGGCACGCTGTTGCAAAAGCATAGCGAAAATACCTGAAGAATAGGGATGAGAGTATACTTGTCAAAGCCTCGAAGAATTTCTGGTTAAGCTGAGGAAGATTCCAACACTACTGGAACTATCTTTACCCTTTCAGTATCATAATTCAGCTTCTTGTTACACTTTGGGCAGATCCCATTGTACCTTTGTATTATCTCCGTCGGTGTTTCAAGCTCGATGCCGCTATAGAGGACTGATCCGCAATCCCCACAAGTTATGCGTTGAGGCAAATCATCACCACGAGACGCGGGAGATTATACGAAGTAATCAAAAGACATTTTAACTTTCTTCACGAGAATATGCAAATCGATTAAACTATAATCTCATATCTTTTCCATCTTCCAGATCCTTGAGCCTTAACTAAACCAAGCTCAATCATTCTCTTCATGTAGTTTCTATAGGCTCTATCCACCACTGGCTTAGAAGTAAGCTTGCAATACTCTTCGTATAACTCGCCAAGGTTTGTATCTATCCAGCCGCCTGTTTCGGTTATTTTTAAAGAGGGCGAAAATAAAGCCCGTCAAATCTAGGGAAAGAAACGGTTACTCAGGCACGAACGGGAGTCTTTCAATTTCTTTGACCGCAAGGATGTTCAATTTCTTACCGACGAGATCTTTGACTTTTACTGGTTTTCCGGCAATTGGCATTAGAACACCTTCTGTTGCCTGTGTTGTAATACTGAATAATGGTTTCTTTATCTTTCCCAGATGGCAGGGCGACAGTTGCAATCTTTTCCGATTCTTCCAAATATGAATTACGTACGCATCTTGCGTTTCGAAGTCAGCAAGATAGAGCCACCCGGGAGTATGGCATTGTGGGCAAGCAACCGGCGCGACTCTCTCTCCGAACGCAAGGCGACCTTCGTCAACAACCTTAAACATCTTGTCTTCAAGTCTCTCTTGCTCATCAGCAGGCCAAGCCGATCCCGCCTCTATCTGTTTTTGAAGAATTGCCTCTTGACCTTCCGATAACACCGCGTTTTGCAGATTCGTAAGATCTTGTTCCATAAGAAGAAAATCGTTAGGCTGAAGCGTCTTCACTAGATCTACAAGTTTCCGAATTGCTCTTCTAGCTCTCTCACGCCTTCTCCAAGCGTAGTAATACGGCTTATTCTTGACATACCGGCTCGGCGACATGAACATCATCTATACCCAAATATGTATAGCAGCAGATTAACTTGTCGAATTGAGCTACTTGTTCATAGGCGGATTGCGATGGGAACCTTGGCAGGTATGGTCGGTGAGAAGCCTAAATGCAGCTGCTGCGGTGAGAGGGAAGCTGTGATCTGGACGCGAGGCTACGCGGAGAATCATGCAGGTATCTTCCTATGCGAGTTCTGCGCTCTGCAGCTGGCTAGGAAAGTGCTTGAAGACATCTGCGAAGTTGAAGGCGATAGGCATGGCTGAACTCCAGAACCCGGGAGGAAGAGCGGATTCTTCGAGAATACTAGCAGTTAAGGAGATTACGCTGAGAGGTTCGTTGAATGAAAGGGAGAAAGAAGACGGCTGGAAGTAGGGGAACCCGGATGTTCCCATTGCCATCTCCAAACGATTACGATGTTACGCAGAGAACGTGTCCAGACGCCTTACCGGATCAAAATGGGCGGCTGGTCTGCTTCCACAATTATGAAGCTGTGGGATGGTGCAGTGTTGACGAATGCCCTAAGCGGCTTAAAGTTAAAGTGCCGATTGAGAAGGCTGCGGGGGAAGAGCAGCTGTTGGATAAGATTTGGACCCTGTTCGTCCATAGGGACGACTGCTATGCAGTCCAGCAGCCGGACGGCACATATAGGCTGATCGATCAGGCTTTAACGAGGGAGCTGATAGCGAAGCATTTGAACGGCGAATTAACCATAGGCGTTTACCAGATAAATCCGAGAGACAATTCTGTGAAATGGGCGGCCTGCGACCTCGACCTAGGTAAGCTTCCAACCGATGAAGGATTTCAAATTCTAAGAAAACAAGCAGTCAAGATCGTTCAGGTTCTCATGAAGAAGATTCCAGTTAACAGTCTCCTCGTCGAGTTTTCAGGGTTCAAAGGATATCATATATGGGTTTTCTTCCTCGACGCAGTCCCGGCTATCGTTGCGAACCGGCTTCTAAGAAACGTGGTGAAGGAGGCTGAAGTGCAGGTTAACGAGATCTTTCCGAAGCAGGATGAACTTACGGGCAAAGGCTACGGAAACTTGATGAAGCTTCCTCTGGGCGTACATAAAGTTTCAGGGCTTAGATCTGAAATCTATGACGGCCAAACCTGGAATCCATTGGACCCAAATTACTTACTTAAAATCGAACCCCTCATCACCGACCCGAAGGAAATCGCCTCGATCCGCGATAAGATTAAACGTGAAGAATCGAGGTGGATGGAAAAAGCGTATGGACTTGGACAACCCTACTTGGGCGACGACCCTCCATGCGTTAAATCATATCTGCGGGGAGGATTGAGTATCGGTGAGAGGGATCCCGTCGGCATACAACTCGCAGCCTACTTGCTCAACTTTAGAGACATGAAGGAGACACCTGAGAAACAGCAGCAAGCCTTAGAAATATTGATGGAATGGAACGAAAGGAATTCGCCGCCTCACAGCGTTGAGAAAGTTAAGCGAGACATGTTCAACCAAGCGTTGGCCGGTAAATATAATTTCGGCTGCGACCATCCGAACGGAGTCTGGAAGAAACGCTGCATGCTAGCGGAATGCTCAATTAGAAAGAATATGCTCCCCATCCTCTTAGGCGAGTTCACTGAGGAAGCTCTCGAGAAAGCTAAACAATTTCTAATGGACCCGCTTGGATTCCTACAGCATCTACAGCGATGCTTGGAGTACAGGTTGACTGGAGAACTGGCAAACAGGCTTTTCACGTTTCTAGTAGCTGCTGGAGCCCGTGTCAAGACAAGCATTATCCGGCTGTATGGTCCGAACGCTGCCGGTAAACGGATGCTGTACTACTGGCTGCCAGAATTCTTCGGCGAGGACAACGTCGTCATACTGTCATCGCAAACTGCTGCTTGGTTGAAGCGGAAGGTGCTGGAGGGATTTGATACAAGAAACAAAATAATCGTTTTGACTGAAGAGAGAGGCGATGTCGCAGGTCAAACGAAATACACGTTTGAAATGATTCACAGCGAAGACAAAATTAAAATTGGATTCAACATTCGCGGAGAATCCGGTGAATGGCAGCCGATTGAAGTTGAACTCCAAGGCCCATTATGCTACATCACATCGAGCACGGAGATCGAGGAATCCCTCCACGGTAAAACACGTGAATGGGAAGTAAACCCCGATGAGAGCAAGACGCAGACGGAAAGAGTGAACTTATGGTATCAATGGCGGAAACTCATCCCTCCATCCGTGGAGGAGGAAGAGAAAAAAGATATTGAAGTTGTAAGAGCATACCTAAGCCTGCTTAAAGACTATAAGAGATATGCGGTTCCATTCATCAGCGAGATAGAGTTTCCAGCGAAAGCATTGGAGGATCGCCGCAGATTCCCAGAGTTCATAAACCTCATGGAGTATGCCACATACCTGTTCCAACATGCATGCCCCAGCCACGAGGGGAAGAGCATAGCCTTCGCCGCACCTCTCCTCTTCGACTTCATCAACATAATCTCAAAGGACGTCGTCGCCGTCTCAAGAGGCTCGCTCAACAAGGGCGAATGGAAGCTCCTCAAATGGATTCAACCCCGCAAGGCGGAACTGCTCAGTTTAACACGTGAAGGAAAGAAGCCTTCACTCATCCACACGTTGAAGGAAGGAGACCTAGCTGAGCAGCCTGAAGCCTTCACTGTAAGGGAGATAGTTGACCATCGAGATTACGATCAACTGGAACTTGGAAGCAGAAGGACTGTGACCGAGAAGTTGAAGGCTTTAGCAAATAAAGGCTGGCTCACCACCTTCGCATCTGGAGGGCAGGGGAAGATCGCTGTTTACGGGTTTAGGGGTGAGAAGTTGGAGACCCCTAAAATGGGTTTAATTCGCCTAAAACAACCTATTTCAGACGACTTTCTCAACTTGGTAACTTTGCACCTCTTGGAAGGGGTCCCCCCTACATCCATCCCCAATCGGGATGTTGCGAAGTCGCAAGGTTGCCAATCGGAAGAGATCCTGTTCCAACCCCCGTGGCACGGCATAGACCAGCTGGAGCCAACAATAGGGTTAAAGAAGAAGCTGAAGGCGTTGGAAGCGGAGGAGAAGGAGGCTGCTGCAGACGGTTGAGGCCAATAGGTTGGTGCTTGAGGAGACTCAACGCAGTCTGGAACGCCGCTTAAGGAGACTTGAGAAACGATATGGGCTTAGGCGCCATCAAGTCGTCTTCGAGCCTGGAAGGAAGGTTTACGATGGAAAAGGCATCCGGCTGCATGCGCATCTACCCAAGGCCGGAGAGAGGTTCCACGGTTCCCGCTTAAAGAATATTGAGAGGGAACTTGGCGTCATCTATGCTTATCCCCCATTGAAACCTGGACCCGGCATGGCTTGGATTGAAACCGCCGTCCATGAGCTCATCGAGGAGCTGGAGGATGAACGCGATAAACCGGCTATATACGGGATAAACAGGCTGGTCAAATGCTTAGACGACCTCATCGTAAGCATATTGAACGATAAAGGATCCTCACCTCAACTGGTGAAACTGGCAATAAGTAAACGCCGTGAAGTATCAAAGCTTCTTCAAATGCTTGGGGAGGACATCTATCAAACACGCGAAAAGGTTGTTGAAGCACTTACTCCAATCCACATTAGGAAGACAATTGTAAGCGACGTGGATATGCTTGAGAAAGGCAGGCAAGCGTACAATCATATCTACAGACGGAACCTCAACGTTGCAGAGAGGGTGCTGGAGTTGAGGAGACTGACGAAATGGGGAAAAATATGTCTTGAGGTATATCTCGGTGAGAAACCTCACCTTAAATGGAGAGTTCCAATCCAGGAGATGGAGATCATCGAGCGGCACCATGAAAAGTTTCCTCCAGTATTAAGGAAGCCGAAATTTTAAAGCCCTCCATAGGACCATGAGAAGATTTTAAGGGTTGCGAAAGCTCCTGCAGTGAGGCGCTGCATCCAACCCTAGGACCACGCCGCCAACCGCGGGTTTTAGGGTTATCTGATGAGCTTACTGCTCATCTCGATAATTCTCGCCAGACTTCGAGAAGAGAATCATGTAGGATATTCTTTTTCCCTTATGATTTCACCTGAAATCGTAATTAATATGCTGTTATCTCCTATCGCTACTGTTTTGCCTTTTCTATCTAACTTGTAAAAATTCTGAAATTCTTTTGGTAGATCAAAACTTATTTTGCCATTACTATTTCTGGTAGGTATGATGTCTTTCTTCCAAGCCTTTTCTTCCCATTCACCAATGTTTTTGCCAGCTACACCTATAGTAGTATTGTCCAATCCGTAAACGTGGGCCTCTTGCCAAATTGGGTTACCAGTTGAAATCAATTCACTAGGTATTTCTATTCGGGCTGGCAGCTCATCTATGAATGGATAGACAAAATGATGAATTTTTCCACATTCATCTAATGCCCTGATGTATATTTTCGCGGATTTCAACAGTCTCCTTATAGAACCGTCAACATGTCCACGCGTCCAACCAGTCATATGTTTAAGCTTATTTATGGACAATCCTGGATTTTCATTTATGATCCTAACTAACTTTCTATCTGTAGCAATACTGTTTCTATACTGTTTCATTTCTGGAAACACCCCACTATCGCCATAATGGTACCCATAGCAGTGCTCATAGCAGTACCCATAGCAGTGCTCATAGCAGTACCCATAGCAGTGCTCATAGCAGTACCCATAGCAGTGCTCATAGCAGTACCCATAGCAGTGCTCATATACTATCCTTGTTATAAACTTTTGGGATATCCCAAATTTCTCTTATATAATACCAACTGACAACGCTTTATCATGCTAGTTCCTAGAACGAAGAAAACTTGCTTCTATGGAGGCAGGATTGAGTTTTCTAATAATGTTCTTAACCATTGGCTTCCAAGTCATAGGGATTTGGTATTGAAAGACGATATTATCAGTTGGATCAAATGGAGGCGTTGGGAGATAAATCATAGACGCAACTGCTCATTCATTAGAGAAACAATATTGAGGGGTAATAGAAAACGGGTAATTATCATATGGTTCAATCATTGGCCAAATGGAACCAGAGAAAGGCCTTACGATCACGTTCTTGTCAGAAGCGCGTGGGCGGATAGACGATGGAGATAGAACAATTCATCATCGTTTAGTTTATGGATATTGGTCGTTGTTTGCCATATATACGGTTTATGAGTAGGGCATAGGCCTACGCGTCTGATTCTAAGTATGTCCTGCTCCAATAAGGATCGGCCCAATCGACCCAATCGGTCCAACTTGCCCGGCTGAGCCTCGTTAGATAGGGTTTCGGTGTTATTCAGCGCCAATCGGCGCCGGAAACTATCGTCAATGGAAGCCCCAAAATATTTAACATATATGTCCTCTGACATAAGATAAGGGACTTCAGAATTGAAGAAAAGAAGGAGACCTACGATAAAAGTCGTATCTCCACAGAAAGAGAAAGAGGTCCTTGAGGTTCCTGACACGTCTAAACCTGGGCCTCCAGTTCAAGCGAAGCATCGAAGGAAGAAGAAAA
>Ga0209725_1000588_pt1 | contig 21846 bp, 15 predicted proteins | sample I18A1metaG_FD_184145 | JGI IMG/M metagenome (GOLD analysis project Ga0209725, IMG submission 184145) | Lake sediment bacterial and archeal communities from Gulf of Boni, Indonesia to study Microbial Dark Matter (Phase II) - ​I18A1 metaG... | ecosystem: Environmental > Aquatic > Freshwater > Lake...
ATCACGACCAAGGCTACGGCGTAGAGGTACTTGCCTATCATGTAGATTACGCTTAGAAAGAACAGGGTTCCAACACAGATCGCTACGACGACGTATGCCGCCAATGCCAAGATGATCAGTTTTCCAGGGCGGCTCTTGCTTCGACCTACAGAGTATCCTCCCAAGAAAAGTAGGATCTCCTTGAGCATTCGAGAACTGCCCCCCGGTTCCTTCAATTGGCGGGTTCTTTGTAGGCAGGCGGAGTTGCGGGGCGGATATAAACAATCGTCCGTTTGGAAGGGGCATGCATATTCGGAACGACGAAACAGGAAGCGTATTGGCAGTTCTTGACATGATCAGCTATGAAATGCTAGCTTTGTACTTGAGCAGATGATGAGAGCACGATTTACTCTTCCTTCTGTGGGTTGAGGTGCGCAAAGTGACTCTGGATATCGAACTTGTCGAGTTCAGAGTCGCGGAAGACATAGGCAATAACCCGCACCTCCAAATATGGAGCACCAAAATAGCGCACAAAAACGGTTGAGATATGATAGAAGAAGGCTAGATCAATCGACAGTTCAGGCCCTTCACGTATTCACATACGGTTACTCACACACTCCAAGAACGAAGAATATGGACCTAAAGCATTTTAACGAGGTCAATTTCTTTAACGGACCGGGGAGTCCATCACATTGCAAGGGACAGACAAAGTCAGGTGCGGTGCTTGCGGGAGCGTGGTGGAGGAAATCCCGACAATCACGGTAGAAGGGACATGCTCCATCTGTGGCAAGAGGCTATTAACACAGCAGAAAGCGGACCAAATGAAATTCAGAGACATTCTCCAAAGGCAGCTAACTATGCGAGCAATTGCGGTGGGTATCGGAGCATCGATGTTGTTCTGGCTTGCCGGCGCGACATTGTCAATAAGGATGGCGTCGTATAATGCTCTGGCGACAGATGCCAAGTTTGCGCGAGCATTCAGCCTGCTTGCAGACGACTGCGCTGTTTTGGCATTCTTCTTGACTTCCGTGATATTTCTAACGTGCTTTGGAATATTCGTGGATCTTATCATAGCGTCTGACGAGCGATGGGTTAGGCTAGCTGTTCGCTCAACAGACATTGCAGCACGAGTTGTCTTCTTCGTTCTAGTAATCGGTCTCGGAATCTACGTCTGGTACTATCTCCCACGGGAACCTGCCAGCTTTGCCAATCTCAAGCTGCCCTTCATAAGTGAGTATCTTTATCATTTGAGTTTCATTGGCCTTATGATCTCGATAGGGTGGACTGCGGGCTTCGCATTCTTGGTCTGGGTAGCGAAGAAGCTCAGAATCCTAACGGAAACTATTTCTCTTGACCGGATTTAATGAATGATGGCTGCGGCGCGCTAGGGTGAGCCACGCTTGCCTTCGGTAGCTGCTTCCAAGCCTCTTCGACGGATTTCTGGGCATATGTTCTTGAAGAGTTCTCGCCAAGTACTGTGGAATGCTCGTATTGGCAAGAATAGCAGAAGAATGGTGAGTGTGACATCAACCGACATCATAACGAGCGATATAGTCAAGGGTCGAGAGAAATAACACAATCATCGACAAGACGCATAGAAGTTCATAAAGCGCCTCCACGGGACAAGAAGGCAGATTACCGTCTGACACTGAAAAGGATGAAATCTGTGAGTCTTCGGTGAGATGAGACTGATTATGGTCCCACTACCTCTCAAGGTGGTCTGCGAAGCTAACGAAGCTTTCCGAGTCATAGATGAGTCGGCTGATCACGTCGTCGAATGTTTCCGCCTTCCTTCCGAACTTAGCCAAACGAATCGAATTCGACAATAGACAGGCTTGGTGCTAGGAAAAATCATGCAGAGCTTAGACCCGCTCTGGACGGAACCCGTCAAACTCAGAAGGCGTACGGTTGACCCGCTTGGATTGGCTCGTGTGTCCGATTGGGCTACGGAGGAACTTGTTCCCGGCATAACCACCGTTACCACCGTTGCTAGAAACTACTCCTTCTATAGCTGGATGATCCGAGACCTAGGGTTGAGCGGTCACACCACTAATCGTTTGCACTTCGCCAAGGAATTTGTAAAGCGTGAAAGTTCGCTCGTCCTAGCATCAATGCTGCATGAAAAAGGGCACCAAGAAGGAAGAAGCCCCCTTGGAAAGGAGAGGGGGCAACGTTTTCTTGACAACGCAAAAGGGGGCAAGGTTAGAGTCGACTTTAGTCCATCCGAAAGCAACCCGTTAGGATTCTACGGTCTCTACTATCGCAATGCGATGAGAAAACTTGGATTAACGAGAAGAGGCCAAGTGACCGATCAACTAACTCCACTTGGAAACACACTTGCCTCGGCATTTGAGGCGAATGTCAAGGCCATATCATATTATGCAAGACGGAACGCTGAATCGCAAACACTTACCGATCTCAAGCGACTCGCAGAACGTTGCTGCATATGCAGGCTAGAATCCTCATCAGGCGAACGAGACCTGCTCACAGACATCTTGTTTGCCAAGAATCTCCCGGGACTAACCTTGGAACAGTCTAGGCGTGAGTCGCTCCTCATGGTCCTTTCTATCATCGAAGCCTGTAGCGAACATGAAGTCAATCTTGATGATGACGTTTTCAGGGACGTGGTCTTCTTCTCGCAGTTCAGGAAAGGAAGTGAAGTCATTGACTACAATCACGCTCGCTTTGAGGATGTGTGGAAAAGGTGGAGGGTGTACCAGCTCCATGAGTTCTTTGGTTACGCAACAGAATGTTTGCTCACGATATTTGTAAGGTCGGTCAAGCAGAGGGATATGACATTCGATGAATTCATGGCAACCCAAAACTCGCTCGGCGACAAAATCCTAGGAGAGCTTACCCTTTCTAATAGGCCTAGAACATGGAAAGAACTCCTTGAAGAAATTCTCCGAAAGTGTGGCCTTGACGGGCTCTCAAGAGATAACTGCGTCAGCTTCAATTCCAAGCGCGACCTAAGGTCACATGTTAACGAGCGAACTCTTACAACGAGGGTGTCAAATAGCCTAGATGAAGGCCATCTTTCAGATGCAGCAGCTCAAGGTGCTGCCATCATCGCCCTCACCTGTGTTCGTGGCCTGGCCGAAATTGACAGCCTGTCGGGCGTGAACACTTGGTTCTTAAGCAGGGCGGTTCGGGATTTCAGTATATTCTCATTCCTTGCGTTGGTCCGTCGCAAATGGGCGCTGGAAGTCAGTAATTTCGTGCGCGAGATTTTCATGCAGATAATCCAGCAGCACGACATCATAGCCTACGAAAAGATGCAATACGGGAACGACACCTTTAGATTCGTTCCAAAAGGAAGCAAGTATTCTTTCAAGCTCGATGTTGAGCCTAACTTCAGAAGCTCGCGAATCTACACAATGATGTCTTTGCTGGGTGATTTAGGGCTCATCAGAGAAAGAAGGGGTGTGCTAACGCTCACCCAACGCGGACAAAGGATCTTGAAGGATGGGTGATACGATGTATGTGAACCTTCTAGAGGAAATACGTAGAATCGACGCGCGCTCGAGGGTGTTGTTCACGAGTTATGAGTTCAGTCAGCACTTCTTCGAGAGGCATGTCTTCCCTCGATTTGATGGCAAAGCATTGCCGTTGGTTCTGATCGACCATCAGCAATATCAGCATGTTCTATCCTCTCTGACCGGACCGGGGCTCGCGGAAAGCAGGTATCTTCTCGAGCCCATTGAACTTCCTCACGGCGTTTTTCATGCAAAAATTGTCCTCGCCTGCTCTGATGCGAAGATTTCTTTAATCATGACCAGTGCCAACCTGACCCCACAGGGCTACGCGGTAAACGCAGAGCTGTGCACAGCTGTCGACATATTGCATGAGGAGAAGAGTCACTATCCCTTTCTGAGCGATGTCGAAGATTTCCTCAAACTGCTTGAGCCGAGGATTTCAAGCAACCCTCACAGGCAGCAAATCAAGAGACTGCGTGAAAAGTGCGGATTTCCTACAAGCTTGGTTACCAACAGCTCAACAGGATTTCTGCACAATATGAAGAAACCGATACTAGACCAGCTTCGCGAAGCCGTGGAAGAAGACGTTCGGCAGGCTTTCGTGGTATCACCCTTCTTCTCGCAGCGTGAAAAGCTTTACCAGCACTTCTCCGACTTGTTCGGTCACACTAAGCTGCTCGTGGAGGTCGGAAATAACAATGCGCCTGTGAATCTTCTTCGATCCAATAGGAATTTCGAGTTCCTGTCAATATTCAATAAACAAAACAGACCGCTACATGCAAAGGCGATCATTCTGGAGACAAAGTCGTTCAGCCATTGCCTGAGCGGAAGCGCAAACTTCACCGAATCAGCACTGCTGAGGACGGCTGACGAGGGCAATGTCGAGGCATGTTTCCTCCGAAAGGAACGCCCCTCCTACTTCGATTATCTGTTTCGAGGCGATTTCGGAACAACTCATATCACACCTGATCAGGTTAAGCCCGTTGAACTCCCTCCCGAACGACCTGAAACCCGGCCTGATCTTCGGATTCTCCAGGCTACTGTTGGCAGCCAAGGTCTAGTGTTGGTTCTCAACAGAATTCCTAGGGGGCCGGTCACGGTGCGAATCGAAAGCACGGGAACGAGTTACGAAATTTCTGAACCTTCGACCACTATCGCCATCCCAATTTCCGACGAAGAAAGAGGCTCGCTTGCCCTATCCTCTGTGGTCACTGTTGAATCCAAGAGTGACGAAGTGACTCTGAGCGCATCCCGGTTGATCCATAGCCCCCAGTACGCCCCCCTCCCGCAACTTGTAGGAATCATCAACGAAGACGAAAGAATCTGGCTGTTCCGCGTACTGAACAAACTAGCAAGCCTTCCCTCTCCGAGTATGCTGTTCGCGTTCCTGAGAAGAATTGAGGACGAGGAACTATTTGACAAGGATCCTGCGACCAGAGAAGAAATCCTGCTCAGGCTGAAGCTAAGGTTCGAGGCCACTACTTATTCTCCGGAGCAAGAGTTGAGGGATCTCATTGGAAGGACGATATCGAGGCACGAGCGCCGTCTGCAGAAGTGGTTGACGAATCCCGACCCATCTACAGTGGCGTTTGCAGTAGAGTCGTTTCTGACGTTGAACAAGTTGATTCTATGGGCTGTTTGCAGGTCCATCCTAAACATAGATGCTCTTCGCGACATCCGGGTTAGAATGGAAGACCTTGAGAAGACGTATGCCTCATCGATCAGCACATTTTCAAGTGAAGTCTTGCGTAGCCTGCTGCCTCATCTCGCTGTAACTGCCTATCTCATTGACCATCTGCAATCTACCTCACCCGAGTTCAAACTAGCATCAGGGGAACGCAGGAATTTTTTGAAAGATTTTTTTGACGAAACATCTCTGAATGCAATTTTCAATGTTCTGCGCTTATGTAACTGCAAACTATCATTGTCAAGGATCAAAGAGGCCTTAGGCGAGTATTCTGAATTCCTACCAGAACTCAAGGCTTCAGCTGAAGCTGTCGTAGAAAGCCTCTTGCGCATGATCAGAAGTCAAGCGGAAATCAAGCATCTTTACCCACTACTCGAGGTTGAACAATAGATCATCAGATCCCGGCATCTTTGCCGAAGGAGGAACATTTCAATGGAACACCCGTTCCTACTCCAAGACGTGTTCGCAGACAAGAAGATCGCCAAGTTCGTTCTCGAGATGTGAGTCCCGACGAGATCATTCAGGATCTCAGCAAGAAGAAACGTCTTTTCCTGAATGCGCTCGCAACTCTCAGGGAATTCGAAGCCTGCTGTTTCTATCATCTTCCTGATCACGTGCGTCCGTTGCATCGATTGTATAGGCAACTCATTGAGGAGATGAGGAAGAACGGCATTGACCTCGTTGAGATAACAAGTCTTTCAGAGATTGACGAACTTGCTAAGAGCTACAAAAGAACTGAAGACAACCCGGCGCTTGACAGGCACACAGGATGATGTAAGCACGGTCTACTCTTCCTTCTGTGGGTTGAGGTGCGCAAAGTGACTCTGGATATCAAACTTGTCGAGTTCAGAGTCGCGGACTAGGTTTGCTTCGATCTCCTCGACGAACTCGCGTGTGAATCCTCGGGGTAGCCCTACGTTCTGGTCGATCATGTCAAGCGGGAGAGGTAGCCCAGTCGCTGGGTTGTGCGTCGCGATTAGATATGGAAGAATCTTGCTCACATCTGTGCCGGCTTTCACTTCGATGCACATAGGCGGTGCCGGGTAGTTTGAACGTAGATACGCGCGCTCGGTTGCTAGCACAACCTCTGGGGGGCAGCCAAGGTTCCGTCTGATCGCCGCCTCTATCTCGCTCCTGACATTCCTGAGGATCACATCAACATCTCTCACGCTCAATCGCTCAACATATCTACGGTAGGCCGAGGCCAGCCTACTGAGCACGTTGAAAGCCTGCGCTTCGCCGAACATCCGAGTATAGGAGAAGACTTGCCCCAAAACCATGAGGGACGAAAGTATGCATTTGTCATTGGCGTGCAACACGTTCCTGTCGTCGCCATCACGCTTGATGATCCACCCGTCTATTGCAGCCGTAGTAACCCGTTTAACGACCCCTACCGCCCTGCCGCTTCCAAGTAGCTTTGAGGTCGAGTCGACGAGGTGATCCACAAGGTCGGATCCGTACTCGAATTCCTCTTGGTCAATCCTTCTGTAGCGGACAAGACGCGACCGGATCGCGAAACCGTAGAAACTCCCGTCTACTACAACTAGGTCGGGGCTTTCCTGTTCTAGGCATTTGAGTGCAACGTCGCGTTCCAGCCCGGCGGCCAGCAAGTCCAACGTTTTCTTGGTGACTTCGGCGTCGCCTGTTTCGAAGTCGACCATCTTGCCGGAGAAGTATTCTTCGCTCTTGAGTTCGTCGCCTTGGTAGAGGTTCCAGCCTGCGGCGTATGTGCCGAACCTAGCTCCGAGACGTTCACTTATGACTGGAGAGTCTGAGCCATCCACGTAGGCGATTCTCCAGTCTTTCCATTCATCGGATTCCGGAACATTTTCGAATTGGAGTGATGCTCGAAGTTGTTCCAGGCGCTTTTTTTGTTCGAGGAGTCGTGACTTGGTGTTCTGTGCTTCTTTTGCTGCAAGCTCAAAGAACTGATGCTGCATGCTGACAGGGATTTTGACCCAGTCTGGATACTGGATCTGCTCTGGCTTCTTCAGCAACGGTTTCTCACTTTCCTTCGGGTATGTCGAAGTGTATCAGCAGCGGTATGGGGCTGGGGTTCATCTTGCCTAGGAAGTAGAAGTATCCGTCTCCTAAAGTGACAAGGAACTTTGGGTCTATGTCCAGCTGGCTGAGAAGCTTGCCTGCCTCATCCATGTCGAGAGGATGAATCTTTCCAATGAACTGTGTGTTCAGGTTTCTCCTCACGGCAGCGTTTATCCCAATCTCCCCGGCGATTCCCTGCGAAAGAAGTATCACAGACATGCCGTAGGTCCTGCCCAAGGCACATAGGTCAGTTATCATCTCTGTCGTGTCGGACTGAATTCCGGTTGGCTCCCAGGGGCAGTACTGTGGGCCTTCGTCCACCAACAAAGCCAGTTTGAGCTTTTCCTTCTTCTCCATCAGCCCCCTCAGGTAGCCAGCAAACGACAGAAATATTGCGAGCTTCTCTTCCTTACTGCCCTCGCTGACATCCATAATTATGACGTGCTTGTCCTTTGCGAGCTTGAGAATGTCCTCATGCATCTTCTTGCCTAGTATGTTCTCGAAGTCTCTATCATCCAGCTTCTTGATTCCACGCTTGAACTTGCGAACGTACATCTTGCCATATACGGAGAGGGCTCCGCTCTTGTCTCTCTGACCCTCCTCAATAATGGTGACGACCTTCGCTTCCAGGAACTGCTTCATTTCGCTCGGGGCCTTGTCGCGCCACTCACTTTCCGAGATGACTTCCCCAAGGGCTTCAGCAGCGTCGTTTTTGTACTTCCTTTCGCCTGTGAAACCGAAGTAGTCCATCCTCGAGAGCAGGTACGAGTAGACTACGTCCTCGTCCAGGTAGACGTCCTTGAGCTTTACAACCTGATCGCCGGGATGGAATGGCGCATAGTCCGATCCCTTCCAGTCGAAGACGATCACATCGATGCCCGATCCGGTTAGGATTGGTATGAGCTGGTATCTGGCGAGGAAGGACTTGCCTGAGCCTGTCACTCCGAATACGCCGATGTGGTATGGGATGTACTCTGGGTTGTAGGGGACCTTCCAGGGCTTCGTATCCTTGTAGTAGCCGATTGTGTGCTTTTCCTTCTCTCCTTTCGGACCGGTCTCGAGGTAGGACATGGGGTTGTCCGATTCCTCAAAGATCTCCACATCCGAAGAGGGCGCGATGACGTACTTGCTCTGCTCCAGCTCCTTCGTCACGTCGCCGATTATGCTTAGTCCGAAAGCGTAGAACTCTTTAGCGTTGGATGGGTGACGCCCCATTCTCGCGTACGCGACGCCCGGAGAGTAGGCAGCCGTTCGGAGATTCTCATTAGAGCCTAAGCCACCCCTACATACTGCAAGGACGAGGTTGCCGTTCCTGTTTCTGATCAGAACAAGGTCCTCGGCCTTAACGTTCTTCTCCTCACCCTCGTTGAGGATCACCGCTGCGTCCATCTCAGTCGAGTTGCTGGCAACGATCCCTATTTTCCTCAAAGCTTCCCCTCTCGGTAAGAATCACCCGGTATTGCCTTATGTGCTTTCGCCAGAGAAGGCAAGCAAGCGTTCTTCGTATTTGAAGTTGAGATCCAGTTACGTATACCGCTCCGGAAGCAATATGCCCTAGCCAGAGCCTACAGAGACTTCTTCCAAGACGTCAAAGTGGAACGTTCAAGGTGGGGGCTCATAGTAATCAAGGAACCAGTTGCGGTACCCTTAACCACCCAGGATTCTCTCTCACGCACAAAGAGGACTGGGAGGATCAGCTACGAGAAGCCTCCTATCCGATTTCGGAGACAATTCCGGCAGCGAAAAGATTTCGAATCCTGGCGGCTGTACCATTCATGCAAGACGCTTTCTGATCGACCCGGATGCTTCAACGAACCTCCTGACTACGCGTGCAAGCAACCATTGCCTAGACCGTGCTCCAACCAGAAAAAAGGGTCAGCCAGCATGGCGTATGTGCTGGGGCCGAAAGATGCTCGGTCGATTGTATTGCAGTTCATCGACCGGATTCTGCATCTGAAGAAGACAGCTGGCAAAGAATCAAAGGCATCAAGACACCTACTTGAGATCTCTGCCGATTGCTTCTTCGACTTTTCTCTTTGCTTTTTCCAGTGACTCTTTCGCCCTTACTGTTAGATCGTGTGACTGCTGAACAAGTGAACCAAGCTTCTGTTGGATTGCGTTCGGCAGAATTGGAATTTGAAGTTTCTTGATTCGGTCAGTCTTCCAATGTGCTATTACGGAACCGCCACTATCTCTCTCTGCTTGCAGTCTTCCGATTATTGAGTTTACGCAGAGAGACAGGTATTCCTTGTTAATTCCTTTTTCATCAACCTTTGCTTTCAAAATGCCGCTGGAAATGATTCCTGCAGTCGGCTCCTTTACCACGTAGGCTATTCCTGGAGTAGCATCTTTGGTTAGGAGAAAGTCTCCCAGTCGAGGCTCATAGTCATCACAGAGCTCTTGATATAGTTCTTCACTTATGTATTCTTGGTCTCGTCCCACAAAGCCATTGACCGAGAGATTACTTACCCGGATGAAGGGTTCACCCTCTTCCCTGTAATGTTCGCTTCCGACCTCCACTCCCTTACACAAACCCAGTATGAGTCTAGCTAATGACTTCACCTGAACACGATCTTTCAGCCGCCTCATCAATTCCTCATAAAGAGGCTGGAAATACTCTGCATCCATTCGATGGGCCGCAAGGGCTTCGCAGAGAGTATTGGCATAGGAAACTTGGTACTTCAGCTTGAAGTCCTCCAGCTGCAATTCCCTCAAGAGTAGCTTTTCGCCCTGAGAATACAAGACTCTGGATTCCTCAATCAGCTCCAAGGAATTCTTGGTAAGCGTCTCTATCTCCCCTTGGACGTCCGTACTGATTGCAGGCACCAATAGCTCCTCCACTTCTCTGCAGTTTAGGTTGACCTGTTCAGTCTGTCTACTCAGCATCCAAAGCTGATCTCTACCGAATCTGCAGTTGAGAAATACCATGAGATAGAATGGATTGACCTTCATTACATCGGGCGCGATAACAGCGATGTTTTGGTTGACGCACGACTTCGGATAGTGAGGCAGGAAAATCGACGATCTTCCAATGATGTCGAAGTGTGCTCCGATGATAGTTACAATGATCTCGTAGGGTTTCAAGTAGCTGTTTTCAGACAAGACCCTAGAAGGCAGGAAATCCGAATTCCCAAAATCGATCAACCCATCTCGAAGGGTATCTGTCTTTATGAAATGGACTCTGCTGTCATCTTCGTAGATCTCTCTGTTCCTAGGGGTGTGTCCCGTTCGAACTGGCTTCACAATAATATGCTTTAGTTTCTTGATAGTATGAATATTCTTAAGTCTATCTTCTAGCTCCAGATATCTCGTTCGATAACGGTCCGCATCTATGCGCTTTTCTTGCCGAAGCTCTGATAATCTGACAATGCTTCCTATGGTGATCTTAATCCCTCCAAAAGTCGAGGTGTTCTTCTCTTGCAAAGTTGATGAATTCGTCGGCTATCTCACGCAAGTCGTGGTCTATTATCGGGTGTCCATGTTCATCTGCCAGAAGCTCTCCGTGACTCTTGCTATACCGGTATTCCCCAGTCTCATCTTTCAGTGGTTTCTGATTCACGGAGAAGAATATGCGGTAGTCGATCTTTTCTGTGACCTTTTCATCTAGCCAGAATTTCCTGAACTGCTCTCTTATTCTCTCATCATTCAAAATCAGCCATATTTGCCCACCGAGCGTCCGTTCCGAGATCTCGTGTTGCAGCCTCTTGACATTGATGTTTAGACTTCTGACTTCCTTTTCTATTTCTCTCCTCTTATCGTTTGAAGCATTCTTAAGTTGTTCCTCCGTCTCTCGCACCAGGTTCTGAAGCTTCCGGATCTCTTCGATCATTGTCTCAAGACCCTTGTCTTGTCCTTGTTCGTTTCCTTCTGATTCTGCGGTTTCTGGCTCGCCCGTTTGATCCTCCATCTCTTCTGTTGACTCAAAGTAGGTCTCAATGAATGATCTTAGTTCTTGAGGCAGGCCTTCTTCGTCAATCGACTTGTTCCAAACTGCGTCTCGGAATTCCTCATGTAGTTCTGAGAGATAATCATCCCACCGCCCCTCATACATCGCCCTGATCTCTTGGATCTGCTGCCTTTCGATTTCTGTGTACTTCTGCAAGAACAAAACACTCGTTTTTGTTCCTGTATGAGGCTTGAACGTATTCACGTGCAGCCCGACCACAGCAAGGATTCTTGCCTCGTTGATTGCAAATCTGCGTATGTACTCAGTACTGGTATTAGTTAGCACCCCCTGCGGCAGCACTATTGCCATTCTACCCCCTGGCCTAAGAAACTGCAGCGACCGATTCAGGAACAGGATATGTCTCCCTACTTTGTTCACAAGCCTACCTTTCTTCTCAGCCAATTCATACAACCGGAGAGTCTCTCTTTCTTTTACTGTTCCAGCAAACGGCGGGTTAGTCATCAGAATATCGAAATCATAATACAGGAAATTGTTTTGATTCTCTGTGTCCTTTTCTGGCTCTTGAGGAAATCTGGACAGTCTCGCCCTCAATCCGACTTTAGTATCGTCTCTCCAAGTTTGTGGAGTTAAGGAGTTGTCCTTGTAGATATGAGACTTGCCGTCCCCCACGATCAAGTTTATGGCCTTCGCGATTTTCACGGCCTTAGATGCAAAATCGACACCGAAAATGTTGTTTTGCGCAAAGCTCTTTGCAGTTTGCGGAAGTTCTTTACCGGTAATCGCACCACCGGCAACCCACATTACGGAATGCAGAAGAAAGCCGGCCGAGCCACAGGCAGGATCGACCACAAACTCGTTGTGCTTCGGATTCAGCATCTTTACAACCATTGCAACGACAGGTCTCGGAGTGAAAAACTGCCCTTCTTTCTTCTTCGAAACCTGAGGAATCAGGTACTCAAAGGCTTCGTCAATCACCTGAAGATTGGAATTGAAAAGCTTGATCTTCTCTAGAAAGGATACACATACTTTCAGATGGTCCTCTTGCAGTTCTATTCTGTCTGTCACCTCAAAGACGCCTGGCCAGATCCTCATGGCTCCACGGAGCAGGTTGGTGAGGGCTGTCTTCACTTGCTCTGGGCTTCTATCGCCGACAAAGAATGAGAGTTGATAATCAGCTTCGTTAAGCCCTCTCCATTCGTCGTAAAGCTTAGCATAGATTAGTTTGAATATCTCTTCGAACGGGTCAACACCGGCGTTGCCTAGAACAAGCTCTTCAAGGTCTAGAATGATCTTTTTGAGAGTTGTCTTGCCCTGCTTCAGCTCATCATGTTCTTCTAACCATTTGAGTGTCCATCTTTCAGTTAGTATGTCTCTCAGAGTCTCTGATGCCTTGGGAATTCGTGGAATCTCAATGAATATGTTGGGATCTTCCCTGTGAAGTCTTATTATCTCGTTTCCATTAGACCAAACGCCTATAGGGGCACCTTCAGCATTGCAGTAACTCTTTAGCTGGTCTCGCCCGGCCGTTCTGCTGGGCCTCTTTGTCTCAAATAGGATGTAGTAATCTTCCGAGTTCTGATGGTAGACTACAATGTCTGCGGCCCCTGGCTCGACCCGCGAACCAAAGAAAACAATTTTCTCAACATCTATTCTTTCCTTCGGGTATCCGTAATCCGTAATCAGCCTGTAGATCCATAGCTGTCTAACGATTTCTTCAGGCTTTGCTGCAACATACCTATCCCGTTTTTGACATTTTATCAGAAACCTGCCGTCCGTCTCAACTATCAGGTCTTCAATAGCGTCCAGTTCTTGCATACTGAAGAGAGACACGCCGTGTTTCGATTCTGCTTCAGTAAAGACTCTTGAGATCTTGTGATGCCTATCCGTCGCCTGGCCCAAGGATATCGCCGCCCTCCTCATAAAATATGAAGACCATAAGGAATTAAGCCAATCGTATGTACTTTCGTCTATAATCGCATCTACTAGACGACGAAATCTCTCAGAGGAGAGTCTGGAACTGCAAAGACTATTCCGAAGCTCAAAATAGCCAATGTCGTCGCTGCTGCTGGGGTTGGCTAGTTTGTTGACCTCGACAGATTAGGTACTGTCTTCAGCTTCCTATACGATCACGCGGTCTGCCACTACGCTATGGCAAGATGTGGAACTGGGACAGCGTGATCCAAGTCAAGACGCAGGAGCCGTCTCGCTTTCTCATGGGTAGATCTTATCAGATAGAATTCACTGTAATCCGGTTTATGTATCCACAAGGTCCCATCCAAAAATGATCATTCAAGGGTAATTGCGTTGGAACAATATACACGTGTTGCAGGACAAAAGAAGACGAAAATAGAATGGAGATTCAAAGGGTTAGGCAGAACGCGTGTCAAATCCTGCGGTTGTCAGATTACCGAATATCCGGGTGGCATGTTGGTATCAAGTGGGTGCAGTCAACATAAGAGCTATGTGAGCTATTCATGTCCCGTTTGCGGAGAACTGTGCAAAACAAGAAGTTCGCTTAAGGCGCATAGGTGGAAGCATAGTTATTAAGAACAGCTTTTGCATGTGCAAGATACAGACTCCATCCAGTGGTTAGAGAAATGTGGGCTGACGCATCATCCTCTTCTCTTCTTCTTCGAGGAAGCTTAGATTTGTGAGAGTGTTACTCTGTTCTCGATTTCGTCTATCTTCTTCCAAGCATCATACAGTTCCTTGACCTCTTTGAAGTCAACTATCCTCAAGTGTTCGCGTATCTCATGAAAGGATCCCTCTACGAGCTGCCTAGCTTTGTCAGCATATTCATCGGTTGTGATCAGGAGAGGAACGCTTCTCCATATGTCCCAAGCATGCTTCAGCTTGGTGAGGGCTTCAAAGAAGTTACCTCCAACCTGCACTTCAAATGCTGCGTGTGGGTTTCCCTTTGCCACCTTCTTCCAGGCTACGTCCAGCCTAAGGCCGTCAATGGGGTACTCTTTCTCGACGACCAGCTGCTTTAATCTGCCGATCTCACCGAGCATAGCTATGATGCGGTCGTGGTCTGGTTCTGGAGGCGGTGGTGGCGGAGGAGGCGGAGTTCCCCTGATCCGTGACCCAATGTCGGTTGACCACTTTCTGTCGCAAGCCTGCACAATCGGGTTGAACTGATCCTCTGTCAGCGTATTCAAGGACCGGAAGATCGAGAGTCGGAAGCCTAACTCGTCGAGGCGAAACGCCTTCGTTCTCCAAAGGTTCTTGGATAGAGTACTAAGAATCGAGAACTTGAATCTGTGAGGATACAGCACCTTCTTTGCCTTCTTCTCATCTGGCCAGTATGGCGTGGTTCCTGTATAGCGTTCAGACTCAGCCCTTCCAAAGCCAATCACTCCAGCAACTGGTCTGGTCACATAGAAGGCTAACAGGTCGCCTTTCGAGATTCTCTGAACCACAGATCTGAGTATTGGCGTATCCCGCGTCGCCCAAAGGTGCTCTGGCTCCTCAAGCGTCTGGGTCCAGTTCTCAACGGATCCGGATAGAAGCCAGAAGTTGACCACAGTCCCTCACTCTCTATCTATTGATTACAGGTGCAATCTCCTAGTTATCACTATCGCGGGACGGGTTCTCGGTGGACGCATCGTACTCTGTGGTACGAAGCTTGAAAGGCTCGATCCTCAGGCGCTTGTTCACAGAGCAAGACCACGAAAGGTTCCTGAACGAGGAGATAACGGGAATTGATGTCCGCGGACTCGCTACATGAACCCCCTGCATGAAGCCCCTACTTGTCGGTTTTGTCATTAAAGCAACTGAGCATCAAGAAAGGCACCAGCGTAGGAGCAATGACCAAGTACACTGAAAGTATCGTGAGCGTCACGCTCAAAGGGTCCGAAGAGCCAACCCATATGATGTAGATCCCAGGTGGTATGTTTTCTCTCACGATTGACACATCCGGGCTATAGGACGGCCCCGTGAATCCTGCAAGACGGGACTGTATAAGCAGACAAACGTACATGAGATTCCCTGCACCAATAAATGATAAACCGAACCAACGCTTACGAATCCAAGATTCGATTAAGAATGAAAATAACACAAAGACCGCGACGATGGAGATCACTAGAACCTTAGGGCTTGCAACTTCCAGAGTGTAGAGGATGAATGCATACGGTAAAAATGTGATAGCGGAAAAAAAGGGGCCGAGCCAAAATGCAAGTGTTTTGTTGGCGAGGTTAAATATCTGCTTTGGGATTTGAAAGATTCTTGTCAGCGGAATGGAAAGGAAGGCTAGATGCGCTGCCACCAGACTGACATTGAGCCCTGACAACCATACCTGTGCAGCCTGTTGAGAGTAATAGGTTTGAACAAGAAACAACTGAAACAGGAATGATGACACGAAGAGGGGGTACGGCAGAAAACAGAATAGCAGGATTCGTTTGAGCAGCGTCGATTCGCTCCTACTCCTGCTAGCTAGAATACAGTACAGGATCAGAAGGAACGAGTCAAGAAGAAAGGTGGACTTCGACTGGTCGTAGACCGTCACACATCTGAGCGGTGATTCCGCAGAACCACCAACAAGACCAATGGTAATAGCTATTATTGCCGCAAGTCTCTCAGTCAGTTTGTCGTGAGGAATAGAAACCGTGACCGGAAGAAGCAGAAGTCCGATAATGGGGAGACCGAATCGGATAAAGGTTGTCAAAGGGTTTCTGAATGCAATCAACTTGTACGTGCTGCCCTCTGGCGCGGGGAATATCCACCAACCAGATTCTACTTCAGGTGTGATTACAAGCTTCTGGGGCGTGGAGAGTTGAGTCTTCGTGGATCCTATATTCGAGAACCTGCAGACTACTTCGCTGCTAAACCTGTCAAAAGGAAAGTTGCTTGGGTCACCGAAAAATCTCATCTTCAACAAGATAGACGTCACATAAGTCAGCTTTCCGAAGCTGACTTTTTCGGCAAAAGTGACATTCTTCGAGTTTTCACCGAGCATGGGGTCATAGTATTTAACAGTGAGATCGGTTGCAGGGGGAGGATTTTGCATTTCGAATGTAAGACTCAAGTCAGCGACGAGCTTACTGCCGTCAAATGTAGTATTTGACAGCCGTCCCGCTAACACGACCTGTAAATCATTCGAAGCTTGGGATTCTATGTGAGAAGGCCTTTCAATGAAGCTGTTCGCAATCCAAAGCGAAAGCGGTATGCTTACAATTAGGGCAAGGCAACAGAGTCTTTTGCGGCTCCATAATGCTTTTGAAATGAAACTTCGACGCACCTTTTTCACAAATCGCCTTCCGAGACTCATGAGTTCCGCTCCAACATTGTGGAAGTCACGCTTGAAAGCCTCTTGAACGTTCCACGGGTGAGTCCGAGCTAAGTGTCACCTGCAATAATCTTCACGATTTGGACAAGTCCATCTGGTAAGGAAGAAGAGTCTCTGATTAGTGTCCTAATCTTCTCGTTATTCATTTTCATTATATCTTCCAAAACCGATTTCGAGTTCTTGCATTTCTTGCTTTTTTCGACATCTTCTCCGGCAATTCCCAGAGTGCTCCACGTGCTGCCGTTCAACAGAATTGCTTCCAGAATGTAGTCATCCGCTGAAAAGGACTCGAATTTGAATTCTCTTTTCGAAAGACCGTGTGGGTCGCCAAGAGGAAGTATATTCTTCAATTTGAGAGAGCTTGTCATGCCTTTTCCAGACAGAATCACAGCATCATCTTTTTCCTGAACGTCATAGCTCTCTGATTTCAGTTGCTTGATTGACTGGGCCAATTGATTTCTTTTTTCATCTAATGATTTCTTATCTAGATCGGGAAGCGCAAAGATTTCTCTTTGAGTAGGGAGGAGAGCTTTGAGTACTACGTTGAAATTGCGATCTAGCCCCCTAGCTGGAATGATAGTTATCCAAAGGCGTTCAGGAAGCACCCCTCTTGTCTTCTGGAAGGATTCATCCAATACTAGTTTGTCTCTATCTCCCTCGACGATTACGTATTTTTCATATCCTTTCACTAGTCTTCCGACATCCCAACCCAAATCAAGTAGTATTCTTGTATCAGTCCATTGACTTGGGCTTACTCTTACTTCGCCGTTTTTTCTGGAGAAATGGAATATGGTTACCCTTTCCTTACCATATTCGACCAGTGATGCCAGAACTTCGGGTCTATGAGTAGTCACAAATAGTTGGGTTTGGTTACTTTTGCAGACGTGAACCAATGCCTCCAAAAGTTTGTCCAAAGCTTTGGGATGCATGTTATTCTCTGGTTCTTCTAGCAACAGTGCCGTGTCTCTCAATAGGCAAGCAGTTGACAAGATGCATACTCCGTTTCTAAGGCCGTCGGATATGTCATCAATCCGAACTCTAGCATCCTCCAACTCCAAGTAGCACCTAGACTCCTGTTGCTGCCTGGGAGATGCTGAGAGAAACTCGTAGTTTCTGGATGTTGGAAATGCTCCTGTTAACAACTCTAAGAACTTGCGGTCAAGTTGCTTATGTTTCATTGGATCAAGTACGCCTCTTTCTATCTTCGAAACGTCGTGCAGGATCTCATTGTCAAGTAGAGCTATGTCTCTAGCAAAGTTCGCCTCTTTTCCGACTGCAGCTCTTCCTGTGCGGAAGTCCCCATTCCAAGTAATCTCAGCCGCAGAGGGTGCCGCATCTGTTACTGTATGCAACCGAACCGTCGTGGAATCTTTTGGGTCTACGCTCAGTTGGACTTCGTAAGAAGAGTCTTGAAAAGTATATTTGACGACTATCTGATTGTTGGGCTCATATGTGTACCAGAGGCTTGTAAGATCTGGAGCCCTCCCTGTCCTTCTCTTCATGATCTTTTTCACGCAGTCAGCTGCTTCAGAACTCAGCTTCAGTAGGTATACTGCATCTAGCAAGGTTGATTTGCCAGACCCGAATTCTCCAATGAAAACATTGATCTGATTGAAGACATTGATGTCGCATTGGAGTATTCCTCTGAAGTTGCGAATAGAAATAGCATTCAGCAAGGCGCCTACCTCAAGTATTCAGCTATGACTCTGTTGTGATATGGCCCCGCCTGTCTTAAGAATAACTGGGGGATGCCTTAACACTTTTCGGTATAACTAGAATGGGCAGTCACTCTTGCACAAGGCGTGTTTCTTGTTCAGATTTCGTTCGTCGTTTGCTTGTCTCCTGATAGGTACTCACTTAAGATCATTCTGATGGTCTCTGAAATCGCACCTGGGAGGTGCTTCTTCCTTTTTCCTGCCATAGCTTCAGGCCATCGAATAGCTGTCATAGATTTTCCGTGGAAAACATGGACCTATCTAGCTTCGAAAAAAAGAATGGCAAACCATACTCGAAGTCTCTCATGGCAGCAATGAGCGTTCGCCAACCTCTCAGTGGTCCGCCTACCTCGCGATAATGATACGACGACGGGCCGTACCCCCATTCTAGATCCCTGTCTGTATTGCAGGTTTACTAGGCTGCTAACCGATAGCAATACGTGATGCGGTCTTGGGTGCAGCTTGTTGGCTTTCCACTTATGAAAGAGGAACCGATACCCACTAAGAATCCAAGGAAACGCACTAGGTGTAGGTTTGGCGACTCATGTCAATGGAAAAGAACGGCGGAGGTGGGCTGCCGCATCGGTGACTTTCGACCCAGACATCTATCTCTTGTTAATGGACTTGCCCAAGGTTCTGTCTCGGAGAGCTCGATTAATGTCTACTTCGAAACCGTAACCCCTTGCTTTAGAAGGCTATCTGGATTCAGTATGTCCTTACTCATTTTGTACAGGTGCTTTTCCTTCAATTCCTTGTTGATCCGATCGGCATTTTCTTCTATCGGTGGCTTGGCAATCACTTTTGACTTGAAACTTGGTGCTACACACGACTGAATCTTGTCCGCAAGCTCTTTGAATCTTGTCTCATCTTCCTTGTCGATGAACAAAGTTCTAGGCACAAAATCTTTCTCTTCATTCACTATGTGAAGCAGAGCATTGTCGATCAGCACTCCCAGTATGTGATAAACCCGTGCGGATATCTCGTTGAGATATTTCACCTCATCGGGAGCGACAGGTATTATATAGGTACAGACTTTGTTGTTTTCCTTATGCCTAACATAGATCTGAGTCTGGATTATCTTTCCAATGTCGTCTATTCCAAATATCCCTGTAAATTCTGAAAGGGTATGCTTGTATTTGTTATAGATATGTCTAAAGTTCCTCTGAAAGAAATAGATGTCTTTGAAAGCTTCCACAAGTTTCAGCGCTGACTTGTGGAGTAACCCTTTTAGAAGATCTTGCTCATCACTCGATAGTTCAACAAAGTTTCGAACGTCTGGATAGCGAAAGTTGACCCAAACATCACTAACATCTTGGTTGACAAAATTCTCGAACTCTTCATGGAGCTTCTTAGGTGGAAAATCGGTTCTCCCTATACATTGAGGCAATTCCCTTACGTTTGTCCGTATCATGTGATAGTAGACGCCAAGTAGCTCGATGAGTATGTTGATTTGCATAACGGCATCTAAATAACTATAGTGGATGTCTTTGAACAATGAGTTGAATTCTGGGTTTTCTGGAGTGGCCTTCGTGATTTGGGAGCTCACCTTTTCAGTCATTTCTTGAAGTCCTCTTTGAAGCTGTTGTAGTCTGTTATCAAGCAACTTAGCCCGGTTATTCAGATTGTCAGATGATGAGATGAGGAAAATGGCAGTGTCAACATAGTCGTTCTTGCGCAGATATTCATAAACTCGCGATGGGTCAGAAAGAGAAACCATTCTTATCAACTTGGATACTTGATAGCTATCTTCGAGACGCCTTAGTTAATAGGAGTTCCATCTAATCTTCATTTTGACGACGGTTCTGACGACGTGGCAATCAAACGATTCAGCGGATCGGCACCTCATGTGAGGTAACTGCAAAAACACTCTCTGAGGATTCTGTCAAGGAGTCGGAAGCAATCGTTAAGGAACTGTTCATCCAGTGAAATGCCGCCATGAAATATGTTATTTCTTACGCCCGATAAGCACAGGCCAAACCTCCCTCAGGGTTCGTCTGAGGTCGCCAAGAGCTACCTTCAGTTCATGGCTGCGACTCGGTTCATGCCTATTGGTTAATCCCATCGAAGCGAGTTTTGCGGATTCTTCATCCCAAATCCGGTCTGTATGTATTCAAGGTCTTAGCTACAGTTGAGTGTTTTCATCGGTCTCTCCGGGGTTCACTCGGTCCGGCCGGCCGTTCATCGCGGTGGCTCGTGGTCATTTCCTCTTTAGCCGGGTTTCCTTCTGTTTTTAGCCGGAATCGAATGGCTTTAATCATCACCCTGGTTATCGCTCCTTTCTTAGTTCCGTATACCTCGATGACCCGGATCCTGAACTCCTTGTGAAGATCATACTCCTTGAGCTTCGCATTCAAGGTATATGCGTCAATTAGATTCAACTTCGAGCGTGGCGGTAGTGTGGTTTTTGCTATTGTGCGATAACTCCCAGTGCTTTCTTCTCTTCCTCGCTAAGAAATGTTAGCTCAGCGAACCGCCTTCTCAAGGCTTCTCGAACAAAGTCGCTTGCATCTATTCCTCTCGCTTCGCTGATCTTACGTAGGAGTTCAAAGTCACGTTTTGACAGTCTAAATGAGAATGTCTCACTTACTTCGTTCGACATTATCGGTACACTGCAATACGCCTCAACGCTCGCATTTATCTATTTTGAACATCGACAGCGATAGTGAATCAGGCGGATGCATCCAGCCTGTATCCTCCGCCCTTTCAAGGGTCTGGACCCCGATGGCTAATTCTCAACAGCTATGGCATCAGATGAGGAACAGTTCCCCGCAAAAAGTTGAGACTCCGAAGTGGTTTCAGCTCTGGTTGAAACTTCTTTCGGAACCGAAGCATTCGAGCCCTTCTAGGGATCAGCGTAACGAGACTCACGAACGGATCCTTTCCACGCGCCGGCTTGAGAGAATCCGGATCATGTCTCGCGCCTTCGACGACCAGGAAGTCGACGAGAAAGTCGCACTGGGCGGATCGAGCATCCTCGATGTGGCGCGTGGCGACGTTCTGGTTGGTCAGGGCGGCAAGTACCTGCATCCACGCCTGTTCAGAGTGGTATAGAAAATGAACGAGTTAGAGAACAGTGAGTTTGCCAAAGCCCTAGAGGAAGCGGCCAAGAAATTCCTCGAGTTCGACGCCCTCTGCGATAGACTCCGAGAAATAAAGACCCCAGAAGGAGACACTATCTGCGATATTGCACGCGTCAAATGCGACGCCAGCTGTAACATCTATCTTCGCAAGGAGAAGTGGCTTGACGTTTGCACCAGACTAATGAAAGCGCAGGCTTTCCATGAGCCCTTGCCAGTCACACCTCCTGAACCACAACCTCAGTCAACGCCAGATGAGCCGAAAGAAAGACTCTGCCCATCATGCGGAGCAAAGGCCCCGCTGCCAGAATCAAAATACTGCCACGTTTGCGGTGAGGAGCTTTGAGACCAAAGCATTGGCGTCCCTTCATGAAGAAGTACCATGTGGCAAGTGAGTCCCAGCCAGTTCGCAGAGATGTAACTCTCTACAAGATCGCTCAAGACGTATCACGCATCAGCGATGTGCAGGGCATTCTCGCCTTGGTCTTTGCTTTCACCTTGGCGGCTGCGATCATCTACGCCCTCATCAAGGCAACAAGCACAGAAGCGATGACAGCAGTCATCCAGATCCTAGTGCCAATCGTCTCGGCGATAGTGGGCTTCTACTTCGGCAAACGAACTGCCGAAGCTGCTTAGATGCGCTCTTTTCATCTTGAGTTGCTTGTTTCCTTGGTC
>Ga0209725_1000589_pt1 | contig 21836 bp, 26 predicted proteins | sample I18A1metaG_FD_184145 | JGI IMG/M metagenome (GOLD analysis project Ga0209725, IMG submission 184145) | Lake sediment bacterial and archeal communities from Gulf of Boni, Indonesia to study Microbial Dark Matter (Phase II) - ​I18A1 metaG... | ecosystem: Environmental > Aquatic > Freshwater > Lake...
GGCTGCCTTTGACACTATCTCGGAAGCAGATTCTCGTGCGTGACAGGATGCTGTAACCTTTGCAGTTCCTCATCTAACAAGGCCTGACTCAAAGCCATATCCGAGACCCGTTGTCGAGCAGCTGCGGCAAAGGTGACGCTAGAACAGTTCCTTCTGGCTTACGGTTTTTGCTAGAAGAGTATGTTTCTTGGGATAGGCTAAGGCCTAGCGGGCGGGCTTGGAGGCGAGGAAGAGGCGTGTTGGGCGTTGGTGGGAAGAGGAGACACCCGGCATGCGCTGGAAAGGTTAATTAATTTCCCCTAGGGAAATAAATAGTCGAAGAGGAATCGAAGTGCTACCCCCCATCCAAGCAGTAAGAATACTTCGACACTGTGAAGAGAATACACCTTCTGTGTCACAGATTCTCACTAGATTTGGTGGGAGATATGAGACTACGATCGATCTGATAAAAGAGTTGTCGATGCGAAGCCTTGTCCAGGTTACGTCAGAGAAGAACGGTGTAGGGAGGCCAAGACACATGATCCGAACGACACCACTCGGCAAGCAATTCATAGAACAACTCGATCAGTTGTCAGACATCCGCCTCCAAAGCAACAAGAACGACATCAAGAAAGCTGTCAAACAAGCCGAAGAAGTGCAAAGGTTGGTAGGACTAGGTGTTGATCCTTACATCCGTTTTCAGGAGGTAAACGAAATTGCTAGGAACATCGCGAGCACTCCGCAAACTAGTAGGCATCCTTGACGAAGCTAGGATTCCCTACATGGTAATAGGTGGATATGCGCTCATAGCCTACGGTCGAATTCGAACAACGCAAGATATTGACATAGCAATAGCCGCGTCATTCCCCGATATTGTGAGAACACATGGCCTGCTCAAAAAGAGTGGCTATCAACTCCCTTCCGCTCCCAATCGCGAGGCTCCTCTCTTTCTCGCGACAGATCTAGAGAACCAGGTCGAATTCGAGATATGGACAGAGCCAGACGGTGTGGTCTTTGACGCTGAACTTCTGAACAGAAGAATCAGAATCCGGCCATTTGGTGATGACTTTGAAGTATTTGCGATAGGACCTGAGGACTTCATTGTCAATAAGCTTGCCAGAAAATCAAAAGGTGTAGGCGACGAACAAGACGCGGCCTCAGTTCTCAAGCGGCAAGAAGGAAGACTTGACAACGACTATATCATGAGAAGAGCGAAGCAAGCGAAAGTGACTGGGCTGTTAGAGACACTCATGCAAATGCTTTAGTCGTCTTTGATCTTTCCCGATTGGATCTACGACGTTCACGGAAAGCACCCACTAGCTCAGGCTCAGAGTATCAGACTCCTCGCAGGCTAAGAGATCTGCTGGCTGAATTGGCAAGGAATGAGAAATGCCGCGAACCGAGGGGCGAATACTCACGCGAACGACACAATCAGCTGCGGGAATTCAATGCGCTGCTTCAGAAAAGTTCCTTCTCCTTCAGTTTCTGTGCGAGCTTAGCCGGAGCCTTGATTGGTTGAATGGTTGGATCAGGCTCTATCTCAAAGCTGGTTCTCGGCTTGATGTCTAGGCCGCATAGCCCGTTCGGCAGTAGTTTTTCCTTCACGCACTGTGTATACTTGCACGTTCTCGTTTCGCATTCATCGTCCGCAAACTTGCACCATGCCGTCTTGTCCTTGAAGAAAAGGCTACGTTGGCCGCAGGCAAAGAACTCGCATGATGAAGTACAGGGTCTAGGCTTTTGGGGCATGTCAGACACATCACACTTTCAGAATTAGTTCTTCATGGTCCAAGCCACAAACGATTGGGTCATCATCTTCGTTCTTTGTTGCACGTTGACGTATCGACTTGGGTGGAATCTAGTCCCGTTGCTCACCCTTTAAAGTCTTTCGTCGAACTTCGACATACTGCTCTTTTTTTGAGTTTGGAGAAGAAGAGTTCAACATTCGAGAATGAGTCTTCTCAAGTCTTCATTGTGACGGTGAGCATTTATCTTTTATACTGATTGGCTCTAGAGTTGCTGTGAGAGCTCAATGTCGAAGTTTCTCAAAGAGGCTCAGCCTAGAGTTGCGAGGCATCGTCACTGTAGCGTGTGTCACAATCCGGTATCGGAGATGGAGAGGGAGTTCTGCAGTCAGAAATGTGAGGAGCAATTCAGAAAAACCGAGAGAACCAGGAAGTATACCACGTTTCTCATGATCGTCATGCTTCCTATAATCCTCCTGGTCATGATGCTGCTGAGATCCTGACGAGCGACGGATGACGCTTTCTCTGCCATGGTCTTCGGGTCTCTATGACGTAGCGAAGCGCGCGCTGTCTGCTCTCCACAACTCCGCCTAAGGTAATAATCTACGGGCCCAAACGTGTCCAGTTGGGAGACATGTTCAGGGTAGGCATGTTTTCAGGTCTTCTGAGGCTGATGTTTCTACTGGCAGTCGGTCCTGCTCTCGATGAGATCGATTCCCTAGGGATCTACTCTCCGAGAGAGATCTCTATTCTCTCTCTTCCTTTGCCGGGTTTCTTTCCTCTCTCAACTTGTATCTTCCCAATCTCGTTTGAGTTCCTTACGTGAGTCCCGGCGCACGCCATAGCTGGGAAGGGTTCCATCTTCCAGAATCTGCTTTCTCCATCCTGATCGGTCCAAGTCGCAATCGCTCGGCCCTCTGCTATGATCCTGTTCGCCTCCATTTCCACTTGCTTCAGCTTCTCTCTGTCCAGCTTATCAGTAAACCAATAGTCGGCTCTTTCCTTCTGGTCGTCCAGCAGGCCGGATGATGCGGGTTTGCAGTCCTCACCATAGACCTGCTGCATCAAGTAGTACACGATATGTGCCGCGGAGTGCAACCTCATAATTCTGTAGCGTCTGCTCCAATCTACTACGCCGTGAACGTTCTCTCCTGCCTTGAAAGGCGCATCTCTTTCCAGGATGTGGACTATGTCGAGAGCTTCGTTCTTCTCAACATCCACAACCCTCGCTTCCTGAATCTGGCCTAGATCGGCAGTCTGGCCGCCGCCTCTGGGATAGAAGCACGTTTGATCCAGCACAACTCGGCTCCCCTCCACTTTCAGGGCTGCAGCGTCAAACTCCTTGAGATAGGGGTCTTCCCAGAATAGTCTCTTGGTTGGAATCGCAGACACCACCCAATCTAGTCTTGCATACGAGGTTTTGAATCTAACCCATCTTGACACGCAACAATCGGTCTCAGCAGGCTAGTTCAATAGATCAATCCCTCAAATTGTAGACCGAATGCAGAGGAATGAAGGTAATGCAGGTGGCGGTACGGAAGATGCGTTCTGAGGAGATCAAGCAGGTAGATCAGCTCTACGAGCAATACCTGACAATCAAAGCTTCCCGAGCATCAGTCCTGCGCAAGGCAGTTGAGAGAGATGACTCTGAGATGCTTGTCGCCGAGAAGCAAGGCAATATCGTCGGCGTGATCCATCAGGTCTTCTACTGGGACCCGCTGCATAACGGAAGATGCTCCAATATCCTCTATCTCTATGTCGCAGAGCCGTTCAGGAGGCAGAAGATAGGACGTCTGCTGCTGGATTCTGCCTTGAGGAGTGCCGCTGAGAGAGGAGTCATAGAGGTCCATGTGTCGACTAGAGCTGAGAATCTTCCCGCGATCAAGCTCTACGAGAAGGCTCGATTCGAGCACGCGGGGCCTTTGTTCGAGTATGCTCCTTGAAGGCGCAGTGTTGCGGTCAACGATGGAAGGCTCTAGAAGCCTTTGGCAACGCCGTCTCTTCGAGGATCTGCAGCTCCGCACAATCCTTCTTTCGAAGGTGCTCTTGCGACAGCGTGAACGCCGCCAAAGTAGATGTCAAAGTCCTTTCTGGAATTGATCTTCTTTCCAGCCGAGGCAAGCTTTTCCGTCACGTCTCTGGGGATTCTGCCTTCCAGGTGAATCGTCCCGTTCTCATAGTGGATCCTAGGAGCGGCCACAGCTGCTGAGAGGCTCATTCCATGATCAAGGATGTTGGATGTGGCTTGTGTCACAGCGCTGACGATCCTGCTGCCGCCTGGCGATCCCAATCCCAGAACGAACTCCCCTCTCTTGAAGACCATAGTTGGGCTCATGTTGCTGGCTGGCTGCTTTCCCGCCTTCACGCTGTTCGCACGTCTGGGGCGTGGATCAAAGTCATGCATCTCATCGTTCAGGAGAATGCCTGTCTCAGGCACTGTCACCCCTGATCCAAAGTAGCACTCAATCGTTTCAGTCATTGCCACAACGTTGCCCTGGCTGTCTACCACTGTCAAGTGGGTCGTGCTGTCGCCTTGGGGAGGGTTGGGTTCGTCAGCTTGCTCCGTTCTGGAAGGGATCTTTTCTGAGATAGACTTCGCATGCTTCCTTGAAAGAAGAGCCTTAGCTGGCACCTTTGTGAAGCAGGGGTCACCTAAGTATCGCATCTTGTCCTGATACGCCCAAGTCATCGCGCCGGAAAGTAGCCTCAAAGCCTCAGCTGTGTTGTGGCCGATTCTCGAGATGTCGAACTGCTCGAGCACATGCAGAATCTCCAGAAGGGCGATTCCTCCGAAAGGCGGAGGAGACGTGTACAAGTCGTAGCCTCGGTATTTTGAGTGAAGAGGCCGGGTGACGATTGGCTTGTACGAGAATAGATCCTTCTTAGTAAGAAGGCCGCCGTTTTTCGCGACATCCTTGAGAATGGCCTCGCCGATTTCCCCTCTGTAGAAGACATCGATTCCTTCATCTGCAACATGCCGAAGGCTTCGCGCAAGGTCTCGCAGAGTCATTCTCTCACCTATCCTGTAGGGTGCGGAGTCTCGCAGAAAGATCTCTGCGCTACTGGAAAAGCGATTCAGCTTCTCGGCAGACCTTGTCATAACGTCATTGAGCGCGTTGCTGACCTCGAAACCGTTCTCGGCATAGCGTATCGCCGGCGACATAGTCTCTTTAAGACTAATCGTGCCGAACTTTGAAAGAAGAAGGGACTCTCCAGCTAAGGCACCGGGCACCGCAACGGCCTTGTACCCCACGCTGTTCGACTTGTCAGGAACATTTCCATCGTCGAGGGCTGAATACATTGTCGAGGTTGCTTTCAAGGGCGCGGTCTCACGATAGTTCAGAAAGGTTGATTTCTCATCCTTCTCCTGCCAGAGAAGTGCGCATCCTCCCCCTCCTGCCCCTGAGAATGCGGGTAGGAGAACCTGCAACGCGAAAGCCGTGGTCACCGCTGCATCCACGGCGTTTCCGCCTCTTCGCAGACAGTGAATTCCTGCTTCAACTGCCAGCGGATGTGCAGCCGAAACGCACCCGTGCAGATACACGTCAATCTTCTCGCTCAACCTTGTCCACCTGATCGCAATAGCTCACTTGGCCAAGAACCTAAGGTTTTGCATCCCTGAACCATTAAACGCCGCGGAAGCTCGCCCTGTCAAAGCAATAAACCGGAGAGAGAACCTTCAATCAACCCGCCTTTTCTTCAATGGGTTTATAACGATATCAGCAACAGAATCGGCGACCCCGGAGAACAATGCATTGGAGAAGACCGGAAGCAACGACAGTAAGTACTTCAACACGAGGGCGATCTTGACAATTCTGGTTGTTGTGGTTATAGGGGTCATAGCTGAGCTGGTTGAAAATTCTCTTCAAGGGCCGTCTCAGACAGTGGTCGACTTCTTCCCGCAAGTTATCTCGATCTGGGACACGCGGACGTTTCTATTGGTCAACAATGATCTCGCCAACCAGTACTTGGGGTGGGTTTTCAGCATCTTGACTCGCCTGGGCTCAACGGAACCTGTCTTCGCCCTTTCCGTGCTCCTCTTCATTGTCGGACGGAAGAGGGAGGGAGCCCTTCTATTCACCTCAGTCATCTTGGGAAGTCTTGTCACGCTCCCACTGAAGGTTGTGATTCCGAGACCGAGGCCGTATGCGACGATTCCGTCCGCAATTGCATATGGTGTGGAAAGAGGGTCGAGCTTTCCGAGCGGGCACTCGATGCGAGCGTTTGCCTCGGCGTGCATTCTCTCCAGGTTCTGGTCGCGGTTCGCTCTTCTCCTCTATGCTCTCGCGGGGGTCGTGGCTTTCAGCCGCGTCTATCTAGGGCAGCACTATCCATCAGACATCCTTGTTGGGAGCTCGATAGGCCTGGTCGTGGGATGCCTGACTGTTCGCTTTCAGGACAAGATACTGAAGACTGTCTATCGACTCGGAACGTAGGCTTCAGAGCTCGTGTAGTCAGTAAAACAGTTATACGCGGCCTGCCGAGTTCTTGCGGCAGGATCGAATCGAAGGGGCCGACCGCGACGAAAAGGCTAGATGATGGGAAAGCTTCCGCAGCCACAGAAATCAATGACCTGCCGGCAGCTCCAAGAAGGGAGTATCCTGTGATTCCTCTGGTCGGCGTCGGAGCTTTAGTCGCAGATGATTCAACCGTTCTCTTGGTAAAGAGGCGGCACGAGCCTGCACGAGGACTATGGTCGATTCCGGGTGGACTGATTGAACTGGGAGAGACAGCTGAAGCCGCCGCTCGAAGGGAAGTGATGGAAGAGACAGGAATAGATGTCCAGATTGAGCGACTGTTCGATGTGGTTGACAACGTAGTCTATGACGATCGTGGGAAGATCCGGTTCCATTATGTCTTGGTGGAGTTCGTTGGACGCCCGGTTACAACCGTGACTAGGCCGAACTCGGATGCATCTGATGTCAGGTGGGTGCGGTTCTCAGATCTGCCCTCATATCAGATGACGAAAACAGCAAGAAGGCTTATTGACAGACTCGCTTCGGAAAGAGGCTTAGCGCAGAAATAGATCCAGTCCATGCCAGGATGCTACGGCGGGCGCCACATGTGATCAGTCGACGCCGTTCACAAGCACCTTTCTGGCAGTTCCTGACAAAGAGAAGTTTTATCACGTTTTCTTTACTAGGTTTGGCAGAGCTTAGAGATCTCCTTCGGATCAGGAGGCATGCCCAAGACGATTACTCCTCTCTGGAAGATACTCATACTCATGTCCATGCTGGGACTTGCTCTGTCCTACCAGGGAACAACAAAGATCGATCAGACAACCTATGTGATCAGCTACCAGCTCAGAAACGGCTATCTCACAACGGTACGCATCTCAGGAGGCCACATGGACATAGTTGACCCAAAAGGGATCCGTGTCGCGTACGCTGACATACTGGAACCTGTCGAGATATCTCCAGGTCAGCAGTCAACTCTGAGGATCAACGTCAAACTCGCTGAACCTCTGAGAGTTCTCACAGCCAGATACTCCTCGGAGACTCGCGTCACCTTCAGAGGACACGTGATGTATGAGACTGGTTGGCTGAGCTGGCTTTTCGGCTCAGGAAAGCTGGAATTCGAAGAAAGCGCTCCTCTGAGTACGATTCTGGAATACTTGGGGCTCTACGGCATAAATGACTGACAAGACTCGCATTCTCTGATGGAGGCAAGAACCTTGACGTTGGGCAGAAACTGTCTGAAGAGAGGATATCTTGCCGCTGCATCTCTTCTCCTTGTCCTATCTTTCAGCATGTGTCCGACAAGCTCATCACAGAGCATGCCTGATCTTCAAGCTCGAATTGACCGAGCTGTGGGCTACCTGACGAAGCAGTTCAATCCATCGCTCAATCTCATCTACGAGAGTGACGACCCGGGAAAGCACTGGCTGACAGATGAATTCGCAGATTTCAAGTGGAGATACCGACAGACCTATTGGCTGTATTCAGACAATCTCTTCGCAGCCTATGCCCTCGAACCATTTAGACGAGACATATCGGATCGAATCAAATCCGCACTGCATAGATATCCGATTCCGCCTTCTGGTCTCTTCGAGGTCGTGATAGGAGGCCATATTCCGACCATAAGAAACGCGGTCGATTACGTGGTCGAGCCTTCAACGGACTATGTCATAATGGCGCGAAGGCATGACTCTTCGATAGTCTCCTATGGTCTCTACGCAGATCTGATGTGCTATCGTGCTCTGCAGTTTTTTCTGTATGGGAAAATCCATGAGGCGCATCGTCTGTTTCGACAGGCGATCGCGCTCTGGAGCGAAAAGGGATTGAATGACTGGTCCTTCACGATGGTTGATGGATTCTACAGCAATCAGAAGCTCGCCCTGCTCCTCTATACCTCAAGAGTTCTGATGATGAATCCCGCAGCTTTCGGTGATATGGAACGTCATCTCTGGGCCATGCAGCAACGTGATGGGGGGGTCGCGGCCTTGTCAGACGCCGTGGGGAGGCCGATTGGCAGTTCGAACACAGAGACGACGGCGCTTGCACTGTTGATCTACAACGATTCTCTGATAAGGCTAGTGCAATCTAAGTCTCGGATGATAGACGAGTCATTCACAGGCTTCTTTGCGGCCTCTTTCCTTTTCTTGTTCGCGACAATTGCCGTCCTTGCTTCTCGTCGGAGGGGAGTCAAGTCAGGCTCTGGCGGCCACTAACTGATCTGCTGCGCTCAATCGATCCCACTGTCTCAGACAACCGCGAATACGTGGGCGAGTTCTTTTCAGAGCATTTGCTCCGATCTAGTTAGCTGGAAGCGGCGACCTTATCTCGGAACATGGGTCTGTAGGCGGGGCCGTAGATGATTAGGCCGCTTTTTCCTTCGTAGTCCAATCTTCTCGTCACAGTCTCAAGCGGCATCCCGAGCTTGAGGTCACTCATTGCGCAGTCGACTAGGATTTCCTGGCCGCCTTTGATGACATCGAAATTCGTGATCCATCTCTCCCTGAGCGAGAGCTGCCTGAACGACTTGAGTCTGGCGTGTGTTGGCAGTTTTCTCTTCTCCAGTTGACCTTTGCAGTCGTATGAAAGGCATGCATCTCGGGCAGGGTAATAGACTCTCTTGCATCCGTCACAGAGAAGGATCTCCACCGTATCGGAGCCCATTGGCTCGATGTCTCCGATCAATCTGTAGGATTCAAAGTACTTTCTCATTCTTCTGAGTCTCTCAAGTATGTGGTCGTGATATGTCTGGAGGTGTATCTCGACCTTTCTGTTCACGTAGTCTTCTACTGTCGGAGCCGATCCGACCTTTCTCTTGATCGCCTCCTGAACCTTGAGCCAGGTCGCATTCGCATATGCTCCTGAGCCATATGAGACAGCGAGAATGTTGTCGCCGGGCTTCGCTTTGTCCAGTATTGATGAGACAGAGATCGGAGTTGAAGCTGCATAGGTGTTGCCTGTATCCAAGACTCGAAGCCAGGGCTTGACCTTCCGCTCAATGTCCTCCTGTGTCATTCTCATCCTCTCCGCCAAATCGTCTCCTTGAGGGTTCATAGACGGCTGTAGCAGGGATTTGCATGCTTTCAGAGGCATGTAGCCTGATGGCTGGTGAAAAGTTACATAATCGAAGTCTCTGATCCGCAGATCCTTGTGTCTTCGAAGCAGTTGAGCTATGGCGCCGATCACGTGTTCGATATATGCTTCAACGGTTGTTCTGCCAAGGTGAGAGGGGACAGGGACCTCTTCCCTCCTCCAGAAATCCATCGTAAGACTGGAGTAAGGTGCGATATCTTCAATCGTGGCAACGGAATCCTCATCTCTTCCTAGAACGAATGCGCCGGCGCCTGCCCCAGCAGCATATTCCAGTGGGTCTCCTCTCGGGGCTTGGGCAATATCGGACCCGACGGCCAAGCCGTACTCTATCTTGGCCGCCTTTATCTCTGACTCGATGAAGCTGACAGCCTGCATCCCCGCGTTGCACGCACCTTCCACATCTGCTGTGAAGACATTATTGCCTGCGCCAACGAAAGATGCCACATGTCTGGCGATCTGACCAACCGTGTACGGCTTCGACTCGGATCCAGCCACCACAGTTCCTATCTTCCTAGGGTCAAGTCCGCACATTCTGAGGGCGTTCTCCGCCGCCTCGGTGGCCATGGTGATGGTGTCCTCGAAATGGCCCGCAATTGACTTGTACCTCAGAAGTAGGCCATTCCTAACCTTATCCACGACCTCCCCGAGGTCCTTTCTCCCTCTTTCTCTTGCTCTCACGATTGTCTCGGTTTGGATTCTTTGCCAGGGAATGTATACGCCGTACCCTAGTATCCCAACCTTCGCATCAGCCAAACATCTTCACCCAGACGAATACCCAGACTTGCAGTGCCAGAATCGCTTTTCTCGCTCGTAGCAGTTCAGCGCTTAAAAGTGTTTTGAAGATTGTCGATTTGCCTGTAGACGTACAGCGAGTTCCCGATCCATCGCTTATGAAGTGATCGTCTTCTAGAGGCGTAGGTTCGTCTTGATTCTAGGCTCGGAACCATGTGAAGACAAGATAGTCAACCTCATCTCTTTTCGTATCGGGAACAGCTATCGTGAACTGTTTCCTTACAGTGGTGGCAAGTCTGCCTGCTCTCACGATTTCAAAAGTGCCCATGGTCTCCTGTCTCTGTTTCACTGATACTAGGAAGGGAGCATGGTCGATTCCCGGTCCTCTTTCGTAGACCGCGAAATCTGCGCCGAATCTTATCCCGGGCGTGACGACAAGTCCTTTTTCTCGTAAATGCTTGTAGACCCTGTATGCTGGACTGAATCCCTGATAGATCCTCCCCGCCAGTTTCAACAGACGTTGCCTGCTGACCGTCCGCCTCGTCTCAGAGTGCACTACCCGTAGCCTTCTCTTCTCCAGCAGGTAGAGGCCCTCCATTAGGTCAAGCATTAGAGGGGCGTCGAAGTCTTGATCGGGCTTCGGTTTAGGCAAGCCTACGGGTTTGCCGAAGAACCCTGACCGGTATATGGACATGCCGTCTTCTGGCCGCCAGATGATCAACCGAGCGCCTACGAGCTCAGCTTTGATTGGTTCTGACATAGTGGTCTGTTCCTAGCCAATAACAGCTATGACTCTTACCAGATCCACAACGTCTATTCCTATGTCGGCGATCCTTTCAAGGTGCTGCACTATCTCCCTTAGAATAAGCACGGATTGAAACGAAGATCTGCTGCTGAGAATCTCAAGATCTAGATTTCTATGTTCAAGGTCGATTTTTCTCTCAACAGCCTCAACTGATTTCGAGAGTTGAATAGCTTTCTCAGGGTTGAGGCTTAGCGAGGTCACTGCGTCACGCAGTCTCACCATCTCCTCCAGAACCAATCCCATCAGAGACGCGATAGCCTTCATCTGCTTGGTCTCCACTTTCATTTTCTTGCTCATCAAGCCATCAAGCAGAAAGGCAAGTGCTTCTGCATTGTCGGCGATGTCGGAGACTTGAAAAATCAGTCTGAGGAAATCTTCACGGTTTATCAGAAGGCTACCTACTGAGGCGACCTCTGTCAACAAAGTTGTTTTGAGTTTTTCGATCTCCTCCATCATCTTGAGCATCTGGTCGTAGTGAGATTTCGCTTCCTTCTCCTTCCCTGCTGCCAAAGAGTCCATCATCTGGGCGAGTTCGCGAGTTATATCGACTACTTTTCTTCCGTGGTCATTGCAGATGGTGAGCATTCTTCTCCTAATTGTGGCCTCAGTTTCTATAGGGAACGTCAACGGCTAAGCACCGAGAGACATGTGTGATCTTTAATCGACGCGGGACTAAAAAAGTATCTGATCGATCTAGTTCCGTACGTTTATCTGAACAGGTCTGCCCATTTGATCGAACTCTATCTTGCCATTCAGGTACGCGCGCAAAAGCTCCGGTATTCTGCGTATGTTGGTTCTGACCTGCTTCCAAGTGTCTCTGTCTCTTAGCGTTGCGCATTCATCTTTGAAAGTGTCATAGTCAATAGTGATCGCGACTGGGACTCCGGCTTCATCCGTTCGCGCGTATCTCCGCCCGATCGAACCAGTCTCGTCGTATTCAGCATCAAAACCTTCATCCAAAAGTGTCTTGTGCACCTGAAACGCTTTCTCTGCCATGCCATCCTTCGCCATAAGCGGCAAGACCACTGCCTGCACCGGTGCCAAGCCCCGCGGGATGCGAAGCACGACTCTGTCCTTCTCTCGAGTGTAGGCATATTCCAGAACAGCGTATAGAAGTCGATCGGAGCCGAAACTCGGCTCAACCACGTGAGGGATGAACCTTCTACCAGTCTCTTCAACAACCTCCTCGACGATCTTCACGTCGTCTGGCGCGATTCGGCTATCTCCAATTTCGAACCAACCTGTCCTGCTGAACGCCTCTTCCACTGTCGCTATATCTTGGCGAGCGATCTCCCCAGCAATCTTTTTTGTTTTCTCACCAAACTTCTTGCCGAGAACGTGGAGCTGTGGAACTAGCCTTCTCACGCTCTTCCTCACCGGCCGGTCGTAGGGCTTGAACACCCTCATGTCGACTCCGGCGCTCAACATGTGCGCCTTGAGATCAAAGTCGGTTCTGTATGCGTGGCCAGCCAGCTCAACCCAGCCCCAGCGGTCAAGAAGAACTTCGTGATCGTATGTCTGAGCTGAGTAGTGGGCTCGCTCATTGGGAAGCTTCTCGTGAAATCTCTGTTTCTCTGGTGGAATCCCGATCATATCGACAAATCGCTTTGATTGAACCATGAAATATGCAGACCAAGGATTGAGAATGTGTCTTCGTTCCAGGGCCTCTGCGACCGTAACTGGGATCGGTTCCTCGCTGCCTTGCAGCCTGCTCTCCGCAGGCACGAGTCTGAGAACCTCGTTCTCCACTTCCTTGATCTTGTTAGATTGAAGGTCTTCTGGGTCAAAGAAGAACTCGAACTCCATCATGTTTAGCTCTCTGAGTCTAAGAGGGCCCTGTCTAGGTGATATTTCGTTTCTTAGGCTTCGCCCGATTTGAGCAATTCCGAGAGGAAGCCTTTCTCTTCCAATCTCATACAAACGCTTGAAATCGATGAACATGCCTTGGGCCGTTTCTGGCCTGCCGTATGCCGTCGACTCTATGTACGGACCAATGGTGGTCTTGAACATAGTGCCCAGCTGTTTCGGCTTCGAGAGTTCTCCTCCGCATTCTGGGCATCTCACGAGATTCTTTCGGACAGCTTCATCCATCTCAGCAAGAGACATAGCCTCAGCGTCGACATCAGCCTTCTCCTTGAGAAGATGATCTGTTCGGTAAGATCGCTTGCATGAGAGGCATTCGATCACTGGGTCTTTGAAATGGTCGACATGGCCAGATGCCTGAAAGACTTTTTCGGGAACTATGATTGGCGTGTCAAGCTCCAGGAGGCCTTCTCGCCTGATGAAGAAGTCTCTCCATTTCTGTTCAATCTTGCGGCGCAGACCGATGCCGAGCGGCCCGTAGTCTATGAAGCCGCCAACGCCTCCATAGATCTCAAAGGAGGGCCAAAAGAAACCTCTCCGTCTCGCAGTCTCAGCGAGAAGCTCGTACTTATCTGGCTGCGCCAAAGACTGTCACTTATTCACGAAAAACTATGACTTCGCTTTCGAGTTATAAAGTCAAGTCCTCGCCGCCCAACCTGAGCCTCTGCGTAGCAAGCGTAAACAAGAAGCGGAAATGCTCTTTTGAGAGGGCTGGCCCCAGGCCGAGACCTCTGCATCTCTCCGGAGTAAGTTCAAACCTGAAACATCTACTATTTGTTCGGTTAAGAAAGAACGGGTAGAACACACATGTTATCGGTCTCAAATCGTAGATCAAACAGGCTCCCTCTTGAAGGAAATGACATCTGCCGTCGAGTTTCCGCATTACGTGAGTGTACGGGGAACAGTCAGTAAACGGAATCAGGAACTCCTCTAGCTTGAGCCCGGTCTTGAGGGAGATCCTTGAGGCTTCCTGAGGCAAGACCCTGATGCAACGTTCATGCTTTGAAGTGTCTTTGCAGCACATCGCACACTGGACACATCGCCAGCGGATATTAGCAGGATAGTTCACGCGGACTTCGAAATGATGGAACATTTCTCGGCCACGGGCATTTCGGTGAGGTTTGTCCGCATGAGCCTTCGAGCTGTCTTCGTTGAGTCTGAAGGATCTTGCAGGACTGCTCATCGTTTCCGATCGCCGTTTCAACAGATTGAATCAAGGAACAACATTCAATACGGTCCGCGGGACGCATCGAGTTAGGAAGAGCTGATCATCAAACAGCATCCATGACCATTCGCATCAGGATTTGCTAACCCTCTCGGCCACACCGACCAGGTTATGCTGTTGCGTTCTACCGGGCCTTGAGGTGTCGAACTATAGGGGGTCTGACTTTTTTCAAGATGCGATATCCGCAAATGGGGCACTTTATCTCAGGAGTGACTGCCAGCTGGTCGGCCGTCACTCTTGTGCCACAGCTGATACACTCATACTGGATTCCGCCTGCCTCCTTCGAGTTCTCTTCTCGAGAGATCTCTTCTGCACTCATGGTTACATTGCCCTACGGTTTGGTTGCCGCCTTGAACAGCGCCCGTAACTGGCAAATCGGAATAATAAACACTTCCACGGCCTTCCTCAACTGCGTTGATGCAATCATCCACATTTATTGCGCTGTGGCCATCAATATCCGATAGATGATGCCGCGCGAAATCCTTGCCTCACTCTATCTGCCGGGAGCACAGAAGAAGCGTGACCCGTAGACATCGAATTGTAGCGGAGTCGCTGAAGGAGATTCTTCCCGAAGACAAGGTCAGACTAGCGACAAAAGGGTTCGATATCGTAGGAGATGCTGCGATCATCAGGATCCCTGAATCACTCGAGAATGAGCGCTTCCTGATTGCTGAAGCCCTTCACAACCACCTGCCCTACGTCAAGACCATCCTCAGACAGGTCGGCGCAATCATGGGAGAGTTTCGAACACGCAAGCTCGAGTGGCTTTGGGGAGAAAAGAAGACAATCGTTTCACACAAAGAGCACGGCTGCATCTTCGAAGTTGACCTTGCAACCACCTATTTTTCTCCTCGACTAATCCGAGAGAGAGCGCGAATCGTAGGACTCTGCAGTAACGCAAGGGACTACGAGAGCGTGTTGAACATGTTCTCAGGTGTAGGATGTTTCTCAATCCGGATAGCAAAAGAGAGAGGGAAGAGACACGTGTATTCCGTGGATCTCAATCCTCACGCCATCACTTGTCAGCTCAGAAACATAAGGTTGAATCACGTGAAGAGCAGTGTCACGGTTGTGTTCGGTGACGCGAAGCAGATTGCTGAGTCGCTCTTCAGAGACTCTATGCAGAGAATCTTGATGCCATTACCCGAGAGAGCATATGCCTATCTTGACTCGGCCCTGGCCGCTTTGACTCCAAATGGAGGAACCATACACTACTACGACTTCACGCATGCCCACGGCGATGAGGATCCGGTCGAGAAGATCACCAGAAAGGTTGCCGTGAAGCTCAGCGCTCAGGATAGGCCCTTCGTCATAGATTATGGAGGAATTGTTCGGACTATTGGACCGAACTGGTATCAGGTAGTGCTTGACATAACCCTCACATAGATGCTCGTCGTCAAGAACTGGGAAGTAGACTACGAGTCGAGAGAATCCAGATCGATCCTGCTCTTCACAGGTGCGGTCTTGCCTCTTGCCGCCCGGTCATCCTGCTCTCTCGTCGAGATATGCGCTGTTTGCGCCAGCAAGCTTTAAATTCGGATCGGCGTCCCAATATCGCCGAGTTAGATCCGCAGGAGAAGAGCTAGTCGCCAGAAAGGCAGGCTGTTTTTCCTGTAGCTAGCTCTTAGCTGGAGAAAGCAGCATAATGCCTAGAAGGTTGCCACAAAGATCAAAGCAAGAAGAGAAACGGTCTCGGGGCTACGGACGCTACGGACGACCAGTGCAACTCGAGCGGATGGTGCGCCCTTCTCCTGTCAAAGAAGGAGAAGAGTATGAGGCTCTCATCGAGGACATAGGGAGCGAGGGCGATGGAATATGCAACATCAAGGGCTTCAGAACCTACGTGCGCGGCGCAAAAGCGGGAGAGAGAGTCAGGATACGTATAACAGGAGTCATGGGCGGCTTCGCCACCGCATCCATTGTGGAGCAGAAGAGTTAGAGAACCTTTGAGATAGGCTGAACTTCATAGGCATTTGAAACCGAAAAGAGGTGAAAAAGATGAGCTCTGAAGGAAGGCCGAGAATGTTCGCCAAGCCAGTCGAGGAAGGCAAGGAATACGAGGTGGACATCAAGGAAACGAGCCGACGAGGAGAGGGAATAGCCAGAATTGAAGGCTTCGTCATCTTTGTGCCCAACACTAAACCCGGCGATCACGTGAAAATCAAGGTAACACGCTTAGCGAACAGGTTCGCAACAGGCGAAGTAGTTACGTAGACCTTGAATCGCCGTATGGAGGAGACAACGTATCTTACTAACCGCTTTTTCAGGTCCCTAGTTGGGGTCTGTTGCATTTAGACCTGATGTTTCCTCTGGGAGTATGTTATAGCGCGCGCGCATATCAGGCGTTGATGCAACAGTCCCCCTAGTTGGGCTTAGCGCGCATTGCGATGAGATTCGACTCAGGCACTGGGTACAGTCTGCGCTTCTTGTGAACGATTACTGATTCAACACAGCGTTCAGGTGCGCATGAACCTCAGTAGCATTGGAGCGAAGAACCTGATCACGGCGTTTCGTTTCCTGAAGAGGAAGAACCCTATTAAGACAACAAAAAGCGCCAAAATGCCTAGGACCAAGTAGTTCATGGCAGGCAGCACGACTCCTCCAACGGAATCAGGACGACCAACCGCTCCGCTTTTGGTTGGGCCCGGCTTAACAGAAAAGGCGTCCACCTGCCTCGATTTGAGTGTCATCAAACCTTCTTTCCTTTCACCTAGCGCGCCGAATCAAGCATATAACTGTTGGCATGCACATCAGATATGACGGCGCGTGAACTATTGGTCTCCCTTGCAGCCCACTGTTCCTTTCACTCTGCGGAGGAAATTCTTGCAGCCAAAGCATTCAACGAAAGATACCGTCTTCTTCTTCACAGGGCAATCCAATGCCTCTTTCTTCATTCGCGCAAGAAGTTTGCCGCCCGCAGCACCCTTCAAATCCTGAACAAGCTCCTTTGAAACCGGAATAGGCTTGTCGGGCATCCTAATCTCAATCGAATATTTAGCATCCATCTGCTCAACCATCATACCATTCAGCTCGTTCTCACACTTGAGTGGTAAATTAATATGATTCGTTTCCTGTTTTCTGGACAGCCTGCGTTCCGAAAAGTCACGGATTTAACGTATCTTTGTGAAGAATCCCATATCATTCTGACCCGAACATCGAGACCAATGACGGGAGAAGATCGCCCTTTTATGTGAGTCCGGCCATGTTCCTCCACCCTGCACAGGCATAGACACGCGACCTGCAGAAGGTGCAGTTGACTGTCAGAACTGGGCGCATTTTCAGTAAGCCGCGACCGCTTGAAGCCAGGCACGATAGAAGGTGTTGGTATCAGATTCATCTGTCTGCGCTGTGGTACATTCTGTTGTCGTTTGGGCGGACCAGTCGTCACTGAAAAGGATCTGGAACGCCTGCAAAGCTCTATTCCGAACATTGACCGCCTAACCAAAACCATCGCAAGAGGAGGGGATTCAGTCAGAGTGCTTGTCGAGAAACCGAATGGCGAGTGCATACTGTTCCTAAGAGAAGGAAGAGGGAAGGGCGTTTGCTCGGAATATGAACTTCGCCCAGATGTCTGCAGGGCATATCCCATCCGAATCATCAGAAAAGCTAGCCACTACGAGGTGTCGCTGCTTCCCTGCAAGGGGCTGAACCCCGATAAGGGCAGGGTCATCAATGAAAGATTCATTCAGAGGCATCTGAAGTTCGCAACTGTCGCTTAAATACCGGCCGTCCTAATAGAGCCGATCTCGAAATCTCATCATCCCAGGATTGAGCTGAATGAAGGTTCTGCTGACCGCCGGAGGCGGAGGACACACCGGATATGCCTTGGCCTTGGGGCAGGCACTGAAGCCTAGGGCCTCTCTCACCTTTCTAGTTGACGAGGCCGACGAACTTTCAAGCAACCGCCTCTCCTCTCTCGGCAGAGTTCTGAAAGTGAAGAAACCTCGACAACCTGGGACCCCATTCCTGAAGTTCATATACAGATTCATCTTGTGCACTCTCCAGTCGTTCTGGATCTTGATGAGAGACAGACCAGACGTAGTAGTCTCGACAGGCTCCAACATCGCCATCCCCATCTCCATAGTAGGAAAGGTCTTCGGGTCGAGAGTGGCAAACATTGAGGATTCAGTTCGAATCTTCTCATCAAGCAAGACCTCAAGGTACCTAGATCTAATCTCCGATCTCACATTGCTGCAGTGGCCGGAGCAGTCAGCGCTTCATGCACGCAAGGGCAGGTACGTGGGTCTCCTGCTTCCAGACGTGACCCCGTCCACGCGAGATGGAGCAATAGTAATAAGCCCAGGGAGTTTCGGCTTCAAGGAACTCTACGACATTGCACTAAAGACTGATCTGAAAGATGTTACGATGACCATCGGCGACTTAAACGTATCACATTACCGGAAACCCGGATGGCTCGTCGTAAACAGGTTGACTGGCCTGGACCAAGTCCTAGCGTCGGCAAGAGTCGTTGTGACTCATCTTGGATACACGATTTGGGAGGCGCTGAACTACAGGGTTCCAGTAGTAATAGTCCCGAATCCCAGATGGAGGAGAAGTGCAGTTCACGAGCTGGAGCGAGTCGCACTTTTCATACAAGAGAAAGGATATGGAGTGTATCTGCCGCTCGAGGGGCTGACGCCGGAAAAGCTCGAAGAGTCTATCCTGAGAGCTTCACGGATCAACGTACCTTCAATGGAGAGAGGGACGGAGAAGGCTGCGCGACTGATCCTCGGGGAAGAGAAATGAGAATCTTACCGTTACCCACCATAGGTCAGCAATCTACGCGTGATCAAGTCTAGCGCGCACACTGGTTGACATTACTGGATAACCTCTCCAGGCTAACAGCCGCAATAATAGCGAGGTAATATCCTTCAACGCGAATTTCTGAAAGGCGAGCGCTAAACAGTGGAAAGTAAGAGTCACCCATGAAGCGTCAATGACTGGCCAGGGTCTTCGATGTGCATTTAGGTCAACACTGTTAGGTTTGCCTTCTCTTACCGAACAAAATTGCGCGCCCTACCTCTGCTAGAAGGCTTTCAAGCGTGAAGGGTTTCGCGAAGTAGCCGTCGGAACCAGCTTCCTTCGCCAGCTTTCTGTCAACGTCTTGGCCAAGAACAGTAAACATCACGACAGGAATATGCCTAGTCTCTGGTTTGGCTTTCAGAATCTTGCAGACTTCCAGGCCGGTCTTGCCCGGCATCACAATGTCCAACAGAATAATGTCAGGCATCTCAGCCTCCACCTTCTGAAGTGCTTCCTCGCCATCTGAAGCAGTACTCACCACATAACCTTCCTTCTCCAGCATCAACTTTGCGAGGTTGAGAATATCGGGCTCATCATCAACTACGAGAATGCATTCCGCCAAGATACATCGCCTCCACCTTCCTCGGCAGAGTGAAGGTGAACGTCGAGCCTTTTCCTTCACCAGCAGATTCAGCCCAGATCCTGCCGCCGTGGGCCTCCACAAGTCCCTTCGTCAATACGAGGCCTAGGCCAGTGCCCTTGACGTGGTTTGGTTTCTGAATCGCAGCAAACGGTTGGAAGACTCTTTCAAGATCCCCCTTTCTAATTCCGATTCCGTTGTCGGATATCTGAACCTTAATGTTCTCAGCTTCTTCGCTGACTCTAATCTTGATCTCTCCATGTTCAGGAGTAAACTTGCAGGCATTGCTAAGGAGGTTCGCTAGGGCTTGGCTGAGCCTCAGAGGGTCTGCGTGAACCCAAATAGGTCCCGTCACCAAATCCACGTGAAGCCTTTGCCTTTTCTCGTTCAGGAAGGGCACGATCTCCGAAATGCAATCGCTCAGAATCGTACGTAAGCTCACAGGTTCTGGATTCAATTGGAAGCTTCCTGACTCCAGACGGCGCAGATCCAGCAGATCATCTGTCAGTTGCGAAAGCCTCTCCGCATTTCGTTTGACCACCTCCAAACTTGACCCGATCTGCTTCGGCACTGGTCCCAGCTTCTCTGCAAGAATCAGATCCAAGTAGCCTTTAATCGAAACCAAAGGTGTCCTTAGCTCGTGTGTAACAGCGGATATGAACCGGTCTTTCATGTTCTCTACCTGTTTGCGTTCGGTAATGTCTACTATTGCTCCTTGTAGACCCGTGACCCGACCCTTCTCATCCTTGATGGGGCAGACGTTTACCATGACATCCAGTATTCTCCCGTCTCTTCGCTTGAAGCGTGTCTCAAAACCTCGGACGAAGCCTTTATCCGCAAGCTGAATCAACCTCTTGCGGTCATCTGGGTCAACATAGAGGCTGTCAACACGCACTTTCTTCAGTTCATCAAAACTCTCAAATCCCAGCATTGAGACACCGGCCGGATTCATATCGAGTATTCTTCCGTCAAGGCTAGTTGTGTAGATTGCGTCAAACGAAGAGGTGTAGATGCGCCTATACTTCTCCTCAGATTCGCGTAGGTTCTCTTCTGCCCGAATGCGGTCTGTAGCGTCTCTAGCGATCTCTTGGATCATGCGCGTGTCCTCCGCTGCTTCTAGCACAGCGGTGGTAGCGTGTGCGCTTTCTGTGTCACGTTGTTGGCGAAGATGCTTCCTGATTTCAGTCAGGAGTTGAAGACGAGTGAAGGGCTTGGCGAAGTATCCATCGCACCCAGAGTCCGTCTTCAGAAGTGGATCAGCTCTTGTTTTGAGAAGAGAGGAGACAACAGTGAACATCACAATTGGAATGTGCTTTGTCTTCGCTTGAGACTTCAGAGTCCTGCAGACTTCTAGGCCGCTTTTTGCAGGCATAACTACATCCAACAAGACAAGGTCGGGCCTCTGAGCTTCCACCATCTGGAGAGCCTCAACGCCATTCGACGCAGTCACAACTCGATATCCTTCACGCTCGAGTATTGCCTTAGTCAGGCTGACTATGTCGGCCTCGTCATCAGCGACCAAGATCGTGCTGGGGAAAGCTAACTCTCCTCCTGCCTTTTCGGCAACGTCAAGGTCGATCGTTTTCCTGCTCTTCTACACGAAACCAGCAGCGGCACTTCTTCGCTCTTCTCGTAGAAGTCTATGAGACGTTGAATGATCTTGTCGAAAGTGTCGTCTTTGCTTCCTATCATTGATAGCCTGTTTCTGGTCTCCCTGCTGACCCTGAGCGATGTAACGTCTTGCACGTTCTATCCCTGCAATATGCTACGTATGCAGAATGTGCAGCACATTCTTGTACCATTGTCTGTCATTCGCAGACACACATGCGTGAGCGAAAGGCAGTTGATGTCGAACAGCCTTGATTTGGTCATTGAGGCTTTGAGAGATGGCACGCCTTAAGTAAGCGGCAGCCGTCCGGTAGTTCAGCCGTCCAGCACAGGCAAAGAGTAGGAGGCGGCCGCTCCCGCAGGACGGTCCTTGGCGTCAGGTTTTATTGCCTCGACTGCTACAATGGTGGTGAGGGGGTCAGTTTGAAGTGTCCTTACTGTGGCTCTGAGAATGTGAGGATGGTGATGCGCCGGCGACAGCACGCCAGTAACGACTATCGTGTAGACCACTTTCATTGTCACAGCTGTCGTAGAACATTCATCCGCCCCTCTGCCTAGTCTCTCTCGATCATGGCATGCACAATCAACCGGCTTTGAAGCCTGCTGTCGGCTATGTCGTTGCGCTCCTCGCTGTGATGTACCCATAATGCCATACCACCTGACCATACCGGTTGGGCGAGTGGATGGCCCCGCTCGTGGGTTGATGTTCATTGTGTTCGGATTGCCGGAAAACCAGGTTCAGCGCGGGCTTATATTGCTCTAAGATGAGTGAACGATATATGAGAATCTGCCTTATCCACTCTGAGCCAGAGAGGCTGCCTCGAATCCAACTGGAGCATCAGAGCCTGAAGAAGGCAGGCTATGACACGTACATCCTGTCGCCCAGGCTGAGATCGAGATTCAGGCCAAGGTCTCTCTCCGCTGGGCTCAGATATGGAGGACTGATGAT
>Ga0209725_1000590_pt1 | contig 21815 bp, 21 predicted proteins | sample I18A1metaG_FD_184145 | JGI IMG/M metagenome (GOLD analysis project Ga0209725, IMG submission 184145) | Lake sediment bacterial and archeal communities from Gulf of Boni, Indonesia to study Microbial Dark Matter (Phase II) - ​I18A1 metaG... | ecosystem: Environmental > Aquatic > Freshwater > Lake...
GAGGAGCAGGAGGGATAATATTTATTGTAAGCTCAAGCAACTCTGCTTTTGCAGTTAACGCGAAGGGGGGCAATGGTGGTAATGGTGGAAATGCTACTACCTCGCCCAGTGGTGTAGGTGGCGGGGGTGGCGGAGGCTCAGGTGGAGTCATAGTTGTCTACGGCTCTCAGCAACCGACAATGAATGTGATAGGTGGGTCCAAAGGCTCCGCTGGAACCGGAACCGGTTCTTGTTATCCCAGCCATCCTGAGTATTGTAATGGAACCGCAGGTTCAAATGGAGTAAGTGTATTCACAGCGATTTGAGGTGAAATGGAAATGAAAAGAACAACCGGAATCGCATCCGTGCTTGCTTTAGCCCTGTTTTGTCTCCACAAACAGTTCATACTGCAGGAACTTCGTTAGTTTGAATTATGTGTGGAACGGTCAATTCGTCTAGTAATTGTTCCAAAGGATTCAGCCAAACAGCTTGTCTTCCACGATCTTCATGTACTTGTTGACGTAGAACATGTCAGGCTCGTGCTTCGCCGCGCGCACTCGGATCTCAAACCCGGGGGCTTTGGCATCTGCGTCGTCGAACAGAATCAGACCGATGCCGAAAATATTGCAGAGCGCGTCGAGGCGGTCTAGGTCTTCCTTCCGTGAATCCTTCGGCACCACTATGTGCGATTTGTGGGCGAAGCATTTGTACGCACACGCCTGCCCGAATGCGGTAATCAGGCCTGCGGTGTCTGTCTTTATCTCTGCTGCAACGATCTCAGTCGGGGGCTTGATGATGTCGCTGTCGCGAGCTTTCAGAATTCCGATAACGTCAGGCGTGCCCCATTTGTCCTTGAAGTAATCGTGCCCGAGAGCGATGGCCTTCGAACACTCCTCAAGATCGTTCACCAGCCAGTCTGCGAAAGGCTGATAGAAGTCTTCCTCGTCAAATATCTCAATCGTTGGGGTAATTCCCTTGTGTTCGACTGGCTCTTTATCCTTGAATGATACATGGCGAAACAGTCCTCGCGCAGGTTTGTAGACTTCATTCTTCACACGTACATCCATGTCCCAAATGGTTCCGTGAATCGTATTGACCGGAATGTTCGGGAACTCTTGCTGCAGGATCCTAACCAGATCAGAGTAGCGCACGCCGTTTGGATTTGACATCAGTACCTCGATTGCCTTCGTGGTTATCTGCTCTTTTCTCGTGCTCATACGGTTATCAGGAGCTCCCGTAGGTATTATCGCCCCCTCTTCATATATCCATTATCAGACGTACAAGCGTGCGTTGTTCCAAACTCGTCGCCACTGACTTTCACGATCGCGTCGCACATGCGAGCGCACTAAAGATGTCGTCTAATCTTCCATCGAAAAGTCCCATTTTCTTACTGGTTTGTCCATTTTCGTTATTCTGAAAACCCTATGCCTGACATCTCTCTCCTCGCATTTCTCCCTGACCTCATCTTCTCTCCTTGTCAGAGTTGAGCGGCCAGTTTTGACCTCAACAATCGTGAACGCGCCAGGTTCCTTTCCCTCTAGGATCTCGTCTGCCTTGAGTTTCTTAATTTCGTCGTCTCCGATTACACACGAAATGAAATCAAAGCTGTATGCAGGTGTCTTCGGATAATCAGGATTTGGCTCGATAATATCCATAAGCAGACGACGGAGTTCTTCAGGAACGCGGACATCGATTCTATGAAAACCTTTCTTGAGCCTTATCACATTTCTGTGAATGAACTCCCATCCTATGTCGTCAGCTCTGCAATAGGCGAATCCTTTTTGATCAGAGTAATTCTTGTAAAATGTCTCCCCCAGGTCCCCGAATAGTCTGTTCCTTTCATCCTTGCTGCTGAACTTGAAAGTACCCATAATTCCATCTATGTAGTTCAGACAGTAAAAGTCATCGAACGGTATCGGCATTCTCCTTCCTCGGCAATCAAGAATGATTCAGCAATCCAATTCTCAGTTAGGTGATACAAATGACAAAGGCATACTGCCACAACTGCATGGAAATCAGAACAGACTCGGGCGACGACGCTTGGGGCTTTGTCTGGTACGCAGGCTCAGCTATCTGCCAGCGCTGCCAATCTGTTGTTGAATTCATGCCGAACGGCCAGCAAGAGAACGAAGAAGAAGCTATTTACGAACAGGACGATAATGGTGAGGATAACGAACAGAACGGATTATTCCGTTAAATGAAGGTACGTGCTTTTGCTGGGGTAGGGGATTGGGATCTTCGGTTGAGAGATGATGAACTGATTCTGAACTTTATGAGGGGAATCAGGACCTAACAGTGTTCTTGTATGCCGATTCGAGAGCTGACTCGATAATCAAGATGTCGAACGATGGCGCATCAACTTCTACGTACCAATGTTCCCAGTTCTTGTTCCATTGCCACGCCAATTTTGTATTTGATGACGGCCTAACATTCTGATCCCTAAGGTTTACGCACACCGCAACTCTGCCTTTGTGGTAGAATTCGAGCCAAAACGCATTGTTGTTACCATATTTGAAAGCGATATACCATTTGTTGAACTTCGGTGTGATATTCCAACCCTTGGCGTTACATACCCTGAGAATTTCGTCATGAAGATATCTGGCAATCTTAACTTGATCTTCACTTCTAACAACCTCTTCAGCGAACCAATTCCAATCGTATTCACGCTGTGCCACAACGGGCGCCACTCTGGCTTTGATCGGTTCTAGTTCGTCAACGACAACAAAAGTCGAATTGCCATGCTCGTATCTTGCCATCTCAACAAATCGAATATCAGGAACAGTTTGCGTTGCAACCTGAATCAGCTCATCTTCGAATGACGGAGCGACTATGACTATCTTCGGATCGTAATTTTCCCAATCAGGTTCTATTCCTTCAGGCTTTTCCTTGCATTGTTCCCAAAGACTTCTTGCTGAATCTGGATGAGTCTTCCAATACGTTTTGTACCTCAATACTTGGGTAATGATATCAGTCTGAACCGGGTCCTTCTTCAGTTCGATTATCAGAAATTCGCTGTCTTTGTTCACCGCTAGTAGATCGGTTCTCTTGTCTCTTCCTGATGATGTAGTCTGCTGTCCGAAAATGAAAATGTCTCCAAGGACCCGCGCGTTCTTCTTGATGAAAGGTTCCATTTCATTGACTTCGTCGGAGAAGGGCTTCTCTTCTGCTTTGACTAGCTCCTGATTCTCCAATCGAAACAATCGCGCCATATTCTTTCTAATGATATGTTGGTCGATAAGATAATAAATAGATAGCATCCTGAGGGATGTCGGTCGTATGGGCACTCCTTCACATCCGTGAACTGTATGGTCGCTGACGCCCTTTCTTAATTTATGAACTGGAATTTCCCAAAGCCCGAAGAAGACTCATGGTATAAGTGGGCTTACGACAAGAAGTACGGCAAGGGAGCATACGATAGAGATTTCCTCAGCATGAAGAACGAGGAACAAGCCCAGACAGAAACCAAGGCAAGCATTCCTGCCAACTGTTTTGAGGTCAAATCGCCATTCAAGCATCATTGGAACTCTGAGCACAATGTTGGCATTCTCGAAAGGAATGGCAAGTACATCGGAGTCTGTGTCCTCGCTGCAAAGGAAATCACTGATGGTGAAAGCTACATTAGAAAATTCGGTCTGTCTTTCAGTAAGGATATTTCTTGGAACGCAGCCGCAAGTCTTATCGACCATCTGTCACGCTCACCGCTGTTCAAAGCTATACTCATCACCACAAAGAAAACTCCGTTCCAGCTGAAGCCAGACATACCCGAGGAACTGGAAGGAAGAAGAAATTGGGTCGAAAGAAACTACGAGTACCACAAGGATGTCTTGGACACTATCAATGCAGACGTCAAGCATGCGAGGGAGTTCGGAGGATTTCCCATAGCTGAAGACTTGCTAAAGAGACAGAAGGAGGAAGGGCTGAACGCTGCGAGATTCCTCGGACAGAAGAACGCAATCGAGTCCCAGATAGCCAGTCACCTGAAGCCCTACCATGCAATAAAGGAGAATGTCTTCGCCGCTGCCTTGTTCTTCTACATCTACACCAGCATTCACGATACATTCGAGAAAGCCGTTGAGGAAATCGTTTCGAGGAAAGAGGCAACCAAGAAAGAAGCGGCTCTCACCTATTTTGTGAAATGCTCTGACGTAACAGATCCTGTCATCGTCTTCAGCCCGTCTTTTCCGCCATACTGGGATGAAGTGAACAAGTACTACAATTTGGTTCTGGCAAGGGATGTCGCTGGCTTTGAATCCGACAAAGGGGTTGCGATTGTTCTAAGGAAGATGTTTACCACAGCTCTGGAATTGCCCAAAGAAGAAGTAGCGATAGAAGAGAAGATACACATACCGACTGATGAAGTGAGCATCCCTGGAGAAAGAAAAGCGTTCATCGGATATGTTATGTCTTCAGTCGTCAAGAATCAAGTAACCAAGAGAAGAGTCTACTTTCCGCTGGATTATCTTACAAGGCACGGTGTCCTGTATGGTGTTACTAGATCTGGAAAAAGCATGCTCTCATTAATTCTGATACGAGAAGCACTTGCAAATGGAATCAAGGTTGTCGTGTTCGATCCGCACGGAAGCATTGCAGACAGGCTCAAGCCCAATAGCAATCTCAAGGTATTCAGAGTGAGCGGAGAAATCACCGACAAGCTCAAGGAAATCTACGATACTGCTAGCGCATGGGATGAAACGACTAAGCTTCGATTGCTTGTTGTGCTAGATGAAACAAAGTTACTCAGAGCGAGAAATCTTGTCAACTGTTTAAACGAATTGGGAAAGAGAGGCGTCGGATTTCTGTTAATCACACAGTACTCTACAAGCCTGCCTCCTGAAGCAAGGAACGTTGGAACATACTTCATTCTTTCATCTATGACTGAGGTTGAAATGGAAAGATTTAGAGAAGTGACTTTGCATCCGAGCTCGAATCTGATTTCGAGATTGCCCAGAGCGACCAGTTTTCTGTTCAGTCCTTACTTTTATCCAGAGCCGTTTTTCGTGAGACATCGATTCGTTGAACTTATGGCAAAATGGCAGAATGGCAGGAATGCTCCCCATATAGCATAAAGAGGTGGCAAAATGTCATTGACGACTATGGTTGATGGAAGCGGAAGGATAGTGATACCGAAGCAAATCAGAGAAGAAATGCGGATAGACTATGGAATGTTCTTGGTTGTTGAGAAGGAGAGCGATGATGTCATCAGGCTGAGAATTGTGAGGACGGACACAGGACAGCTCCCATCTGTGAAAGAAGGCGGCAACATGGGGCAGACTCAAGATAACAGCAAAACTGAACGTGAAAGGCTAAGACGATTTCTCGAATCATAAGTTCATTCGTTGTACCCTAGAGCGCTTACCACTTTTTTCAAGAACCCTTGAAACTCTCCCAGAAACTTGTAGAAGTCTTCCTCATCTATTTCCGACAGCAGCAATTCTCTCTCCGCCCCCCACTCGAACAGCTTTCCTGAATTTAGCAGGCCGATCTTTTCCTTCAGATTGTCCCGATACTTGCCGTAGAGTTTGAGAGCAAAACCCAACTTCCCGACTATGCATTTCTCCATGTCTTCAGGCTTGATGCCGAACTTCCTGCATACGAGATAAACATCAAGGAAATCTCTTGCCTTTGTGCCTTCCCTTGTAAGGAGCGCTCTCACTTTTTCGCTCAGTATTTCTCTGATGTCATAGATTCCAAACGGTATCTTGTTTGCGTATTCTGCGTACTCTGGGAACAACGCTTCGAGTTCCTCGTGCTTGCCTGTCAACAATCCGTTCAGGTGTCCCTTCTTTGGTGAAAAGCACATGCTTTCGACGAAGTTGATTTGAACTTTCAGAAAACTTCGTCGCTTCAGTATCTCAGAATCATACCATATCTTGAGCGTGCATGTCTTGTTTCCTCCGCCGAACTCCATGTAGTCAGGATTGCGCTTCTCGGCCTTAAAGTCCAAGCCTCTCTTCTTTGCGATGCTCTCAAACGCGCTTCCAGTGTTGTCGATGACTTTGGACAATTGAGATCTGATTTTCTTTCCAGACATGCCTTTGAAAGGGCTCTGGTCTTTCCACGTGAAATCGATGTCCTCTGAAAATCGCAGATAACCGAAGTAGCATTTGATGAGGCATGTGCCTCCCTTGAAGAGGAAGTTTTGAGCGAAGAACTTGTCCTGTGATAAGTCAGTCAGCATTTGATGAAGAATGAGGTCCTTCTCAATCAGGTCCCTTCTCTTGATGTCTAGAACTCTGGCAACCTCGTTTACAAAATCCGCCCTCACTTGACCACTCTCTCTGCGATTTCAGCAACGGTCTTCGGATACTTCTTTGCGTAGCTCCTTAGCTTTCCCTTCGATGAATGCTTAGCCCACTCAGACACATCAGCGATTATCTTCTCGCTAGGCGTCCCGTGGTATCTCCAGATGTAGATGAAATCGAGAATTGTCTTCTCTGGTTCGGAATGCCTCAATCCATTTTTCTCCCTGATGCCGAAACCGAGCAAGGAAGGAGACATCTTGGTGAACCTGAACTTGTACCCTGCTATGTTCACGGGGTTCGCACGGAACAGCTTGTCATTGACAACATCTTCAACCGCAAAGGTCTCATGGGTCATGTTGCTTAGCTTGAGCGCAGTGTGCAGGCCGAAATACCAGTTCCTAACTTTCTTCAATTCAAGACCTTTGGCCACGAGTTCGAGATGATTGTACTTGTCTCGGGCGAGCTTGGCTTCCTCCAATGATTTGACGTAGAAGATTCCTCGAAAGATCCTGATGAAATACTTGCGCTTCACGAAGTAGGAGACGACTGCCGGGTAGCTCAGCTTGAATGACCTGCAGTAGGCTTTTAGCTCGCCTGCAGTAACAAACTCCTTCTTGTCCATCCACAGTTTTCTCAGCAAGTGGCTCATTGGCATTTATATCACAACCGGGCACAAATTGCCCTATTATGATATATATCACAACATGACTTAAAGCTTCAGATTCCGTTCCGAATCAGTCGGAAAGTCCCACTATGCCTCCATATAGCAAAAGGTGGGAAAGATGAGTTGGACTGTTAAGCTGGACAGTAAGGGGAGAATCCTGATTCCAAAGGAACTAAGAGAAACCCTTAGAGTTGAGACAGGAGAAACTATCCTGGTGGAACTGCAAGGAGACCTAGTCATTCTAAAGAGCTTGCAGATCAAAAAACCAGAAGATTCGAATGTTGACAAACTACAGCTTTTCCTAGAAGGTTGACCCTAGACGCCACAGTATTCGTTATCATCAGAGAGAGACGCCTTGATGCCGTGAATCCCATAGCTCTATGAAGTTCCTGCGAGAGACTCATTTTTCTCATCACCACATGTATTTAAATAGGTGTATGACCTAATGAATAATGGTTGAAAATGACTTCAAGTGAGTCAAGAGTGGTGATTCCATACATTGGAATCGACCGGGTTATCGAGACGCTCAGTGTGATCTACAAGCGCGGCTCTACCGAAATCTCAGCGACAGAATTGGCTTCTCTACTTGGAAGCGGTACAAGCAACATAAACAATGTAACTCCCACGTTGGGTCTGCTAGGTCTTGCCAATGTCAAGAAGGGGCGGATATCAATAACGAGTGAAGGTTTGGAGTTTATCCAGGCCCATAACTCGAATGAAACTGAAAAGGCGAAAGGAATCATTAGAAAATCTGTAGTGCAGAGCGAAGCTCTGAAATTTGTGAAGTCGCTTCTGGAAACGAGAGTGCAACTTACGGGAGAAGAAATAGGAAGAGCGCTAGCTGACCGCTTCGGGAAGAAATGGAAGAACGTAGTCTCTTACAGAACCTTTGGCAACAGCTGTGCATCTATAGTGTCTTTCGGTGGATTTGGCTTCTATTATGATGGAGTATTATCCCTTAAGCCTGTGACCATCAAGGCAGAAGCGGAACTCTTTCCTCCTGAAGTTGGCTTCAATCCGATAATCGATTTGCTGAACGCACTGCATCCGTTCGAACGAGCCAAGGGCTCAGACTTAGCCAAGAAACTGAAGATGAAAGAAGGAAGGGTCGCGACAGAACTTTCGGTTTGCGTGGCATTGGGCCTTGTAGGCAGGGACTCTACAGGCGGGTACCAAATAGCGGACAAAGGCCGTAAGCTAGTGGATCCCTTACTTCATGACGCCGAGAAGAGACAAGCATTCCGAGACTGCCTCTTGAGCAGCCCATACAGAGAGGTCATTTCCAAGCTTTCCGAAGCTGAAGAGCTCACCAACGAGAGGATTGGAGAAAGCCTAGCGTATTTCATGAGAAGAGATTGGTCTCCAATGACCAAGAAACTCTACGGCAAGAAATTCATAACATGGCTGAATGGCTCTGGCCTTCTGAAGAAAGCCGGTCGAAATAAGTACCAACTATTGACTGAACGAGTCAGGGAATCAATGAAAGCCCAGGAAGAGACAAAGGCTAGAACCGTGGACGTGGCCAAGATTTATGAAGTGGGCCGAGTTCTGGGTGCTCTAGAAACAATCGTTCCTAATGCAGAAAGTGAAAAAGACTTCGAGGACCAGATTTCTGTTCTCAAAGTACTTCTAACTGAGCACACCGATTTCGAACTCGCTCTTGATTTACTCAGAAAGAATTTTCAGATTTCACTCGAAGCAAAGAACCCTTCAATCTATAGATCGAATGTTGAACTCATCAAACAGAAGGTAATGGAGAGGTTGGGCATCAAGGGGGGGACTGGGTGATCGCCATTGAGTGACAAGAAGAAGGAGACCCAAGCTGCCAAGGAGTTACCATTCGAAAAAGTGGGCATAGAGAAGCAAATCGAAATGTTGAAAGCTTTTGCCGCTTTGCGCGAGAAGAAAGAAAGGTCAACATACAAAGATGTCGGTCCAACTATCGATCTCCACCCGACTCTAGTAAGCAGTTGCATAAGATTCTGGAAATCAATCGGTCTTCTCGAAGTGCAGGATGGTGGCTACAGAGCATCCAACGCCCTCTTGGAATTCGCAAAGAAGAGTGAATGGGGGGCGGAAGACGAAGCGTGGTCCATAATGCGCGGTCACTTGAAAGAGTCGTGGTTCGTTGAGCATCTCGCAGTTGCGTTCAGAATCAAGAAGTCACTGACAGAAGATGAACTCGTCAATTCTCTCGGTTCCGCATCAGGGGTAACTAAGAGAGACGCTAAGATAATGAAGTCTTTGAGAATTCTTGTGGAACTACTAGTTCTGAGTAGAATCGTGATGAAAGATCAGACTGGTAGCTACACGTTTAATCCAGAACTCAGTGGAGAAAAGGCAAAGTCAATCGAAGTTCCAGAAAATGGCGACAGCGTGAAAGTACGTATAGGAAGCGAAGTCTATGTTGTGAGCAGAGAACAACTAAAGGAATTCGTAAGAACTCATGGCAGGAAATTGGCCGCCAAAGACATCAGGCTGGAGTGATAACATGGAAAAAGAACGCGAAAAAGAATCGCATGGGCTTCCCAACGCTAAGATCGGGCAGATAGTTGATCTTGTAGAGAAAATGTCAGTCTTAGGAGGCAGTTCAGATCGGGAAGGATTGGCGTATGCACTTGGGATTGAAACCCAGAGCCTGAGCAATCCTTTGAGGGCCTGTGAGCTTCTTGGCTTTGTAAACCTTGACGGAGACAGCATTACTCTCTCACAGGTGGGGAAGGAATTCGAACAAAGTGACGAAGAGCGAAGAAAGGAGTTGTTTGGAGCACAGCTTTCAAAAATCGAACCTTTCAGCACGATTGTTCGGGCTTTGAAAAAGACGTCTGAAATGGAAGACTCCTCAATGTTGAAGCTGGTCAAAGCGAAACTTGTCGCCGCCAGGAAATGGAAAGAAAGCACAGACAGAGAAATGATGAGGATGATTGTGAACTGGGCTGAATACGGAAAGATTCTGTCATATGACAGCAAGGGCAGGAAGGTTCACTATGTAGATAGCACGAATCGGTGATTCTATGACTTACAGAATCCTGTTGCTTGGGTCGAGTAGTTCCTCGGTCGATGTTGCGGGTCTTGATGTTGACATTCAGCGTTCAGACTGGGACTTGATTACTCCTTTTCAGAGGTACGACATGATTGTGGTGAACAATTCATCCCTCAATACGCAGTCCATCAAGATTGCAAAGAGGTTGAAGAAAGATTTCCAAGGGTTTGTCGAAGACGGTGGCACATTAGTCTGTCTTTGTTCAGCGCCGAAGAACTATGGTGGTTATCGTACTTATGACTGGTTGCCGTTGCTACCGAAACTTCGTACCTCGAAAGTCGCGGAGAAGAGTCATCAAATCAAAAGAAGCATGTATGAAAGACTGATCCAAAATCAACTTGATATTATGTCGCCACAATGTGCCTTCCCCGGCGTTAACGACAGTGAGAATTGCAAGGTTCTATTGACTACAGGATTGGGCAGTGTACTCGCTTTCTCAATCAATTTGGGAAAAGGAATGATTATCTGTCTTCCCCAGTTCTCAGATGAACCTAGGTTCCTAGCTAGTTGGTTTACCTTCTGGCTTAGCAAGAAGCCTGACTGGGTCGAGAAGTTTCACTACAAGACGAAAGTAGAACTTCAGAAGAAACTCAAAACAATCTCCATCGTTGAAAAGCTACTCTACGGCAACGATAGGGAACTGAGGAATGCGGTCGTTGAAACACTGCGGACTCTAGGATTCAATGCGAATCCCCTTCCGGATGGACCTCAACAGGACATAGACATATCGTTGGGTTCATTCCGAGGAATAGTTGAAGTTAAGGGTCTGAAGAGCCATGCTGATCGTGACGAAATGAGAGCACTATTGGATTATTATGACGCTAACATTGGGAAACAACCGAACCTGAAGGGAATCTTCGTGGTCAACCACTACCGCGAAACACAACCAGATCAACGTGGAGAGCCGTACACGAGAGACGCATTGGATATCGCCGGGAGGAAGGGATTTTGCCTATTGACCGCTGACGACATTTACTTTGCTCTGGAGAGAGTGCTGGATACAGATAGAGCAAAAGAAGAGATGAGGAAACGCATCATCCAACGTGTGGGACTCACGAGCCTGAAAACCTAAGCGTGTTCAGCATTCGAGCTTCGCTTGAGATTTTGAATGAATGCCCTTCTGCTCTGAGCTGCTCATATCCATCTCATCATTTTTCGTCTTGGGTCGCTATTTCCCGAAAAGCTGCACTATACTAAGGATGAACTGCGACACATTGAGGAGGAAGTCTCTGTTGTTTTTGAGAGCCTCCTTGAATTTGGCGATTTTGCTTCTATCTTCTCCAGATGTGGCTTTCTCAGCTATTCGCGCAACTACTACGTCTCCGATGTAATCTCTGGCCGTCAGAAAATCTCTTACGAGTTTCTTGTGTCTGTCCAAATATACCTCTGACATTATGTTGCCCCTCTTGAACTCGTCTTCAAGATGATGCAATTCGACCAGTGCAACTCTCATGTCAGTTAGATTTGCTTTGATTTCGAGAAGACGTTCTTTCGCCGCTTGGTCTGTAACCTTATTGATGCTCGCCCCAGCCTGTTCTACTAACCCATCGAGTCCAGAGACAGAGATATTCTCGAAACTCATCTCTTTTCCACTCCTTTGTCTCCACGATGGGCCTCGCCAACGAGCTCCTCAATTCCAGCTGTCAGTTCGCCCTTTATGCGAGCCTGAAGCTCAATGATCTCCTGTTCAACATTCTTTTGATTTGTAATTGCCCGCATCCGTGCTGCATCGTAAGTATCATGACTAGTCACGCCCTTTTCAAAATCTTCTTTCAATCTCTTTAGTTCTTCTTGCGCAACTTCGTACTCCACCCTTAGTTTCTTGTATCTCTCCTTTTCATCTTCAAGCTTGACAGTGGTCTTCTTGACTTTCTGCTGCAATTCCTCTGATAGCTCTAGGGGATTGACAGACTTGAGTCGTTGTTCGTTTTCCTTGAGAATTTCATCCAACCCCAAGCCTTTCAAGAAATCGGTTTCTATGACCTTTGCACTTTCTTTGATACGTTCAGAAATCTGTTTGATTTCGTGGTCTACCGGCTGAAATACCGTAGCGAGGCCGAGTATCTCCGGCTTTAGTCCTGACTTCTTTGAGAGAAATAGCAAGACGTCCTTTTCGCTGTCTAACTTGAATGGACCAGTCTTGTCATCTATGTACACCTGAATTGTTCCTGTCGCTTCGTCGACTTTGCTTCTTACAGCGTATGACTCTTCATCGATAACTACGGTTGGAAAGCCTCCAACTACTTTTCCTCGCAAGGATTTTGGAGATGTGCGAGCGTCCGCGTACATGTCGAGTTGTAGATATTTCGTAGCAGATTTGGCACGCTTCAGAGCCCTCTGCATGAAAGGCGTCACAAACTGATCGTCTTTCTGCCCTACAAATGCAACCCTAAGCGTATAGTCCTTCGTCTCGATAGTCTGAGCTGCAACCCTTCCCACGTACTTGTAGATTTCAACTTCAAACAGCGGTTGGCCGACAATTTCGCCACTTCTCTTATCGACTGTTACTTGCGACCAAACCCTAAACGCATAGTCTTCTACGTCGGCAAATTCTGAGATTGTTCCGTTGAGGTAGGAATAAACTTGGCTTGCCAACTCGACAAGAATTTCCTTGTTTCTTCTATTGGTCGCTGATTTGTAAAATCCCTGCTTCGCGTCTTTGTTATCCCCGTAAAGCATCGCTGCAATGGCTCCGCCCACTGCCTTCTGGATTGCCCATGATATGCCATCGAAGCTTGTTATCGTCGTTCGGGGCTCCAAGATTATGGTGCTAAGATCTTTCCGTTCTTTCAACTTTGATTCCGCTGGCTCGCTCATAACACTATATTCGGTACTGAAGCTTTTATTGATTTAACTCAAGTCTATTGAAGAGCTCTCCAACTTTTTTCTGAAGGCTCTAATAGAATAGTGGGTATGACCTACGAACTCGGCACGTAGTACGAAGTCTGGGACTGCCCCTTCTGTGACGAGAATACGATCAGCGTTATTCATTTTCCCAAGAGCATCAGCGTTCATCCTCACCTTTGAACAGCAACGCAAGTTTAATCCTATATCGCAGTCAAATCATAATTGAAGGAGGCGCATTATGGAACCTCACACCAAGATCAAAGTAGAATGCCCGTTCTGCCAAAGGTCAGACCGAACTCATTTTTAAGAAATCAAAATTCCAATCATAGTATTGATGGTCGGACAGTACGAAGAGCTCAGTTGTCCGTTTTGCGACAAGGGAATAATAGGCGCATTGCTAATCGCTGGCACGAAGTCATTTCATAAGGATAAATCATCTACATTTGGAAGTAAAACGAGGGTTACTAAAACGTCCGATTATTGGCTTATCAAGAGTGGATGTAGTCCTTGTGGCAAATCCTCAGACGAGGTGGAGAAAGAACTTAGAAGGCAACACTTGATCTAGGCTCTGTTCCGTCTTTGTCCCATCAATTGTTCGACTGTACTCAGATTTCTGCGCGCAATTTCTTGTCCAAACAGTTCTGTGTCGATAGTACTACCAATATCCAGCAACCGTTTGTCATCCACCTCTGGCTGCTCTAACAAATGACCGATTCTAACAAAGAGAGCTGCATCGTGTGCAACGATTGATTTTGGTATGGGCAGGCGAGACAACAGAGCGGCTTCTAGTTTGAGCGCGCCACCCCCCAGTGGGACTCCATTAAGTTCGCACAAAGCTCTGAACGTGTTCGAGTTGAGCCAAATCCACATGCGTTTTGAGCTAATGGCATTCGGTCCTGAGTTGAATGTTGAGAAGTTTGCATCAATCAGCAACGTTTCCGAATCTTTGATGAGAAAGGCGCGACTCACTCCTGAGGAAACACGGGGCAGTATGATTTTCGCGAAATGTCTAGGTTGAATCGAAACTTGATACCAAAATCTTGGCGGTCTCGGTATTTTGTTGGACTTGTTCAATGGAGGAGTATAAACGTTCGTCCTGACGGCTGAAAGAGATGAGACGGGACCTCTTATGCTTCCTTTTCCCTCGTATGGAGTTCTACCCCAGCTATGAATGTGGCGTGCCAAGTGATCAGCTAGGACATTTCTGTCTTCTATGTGCCATGCTTTCAACCAATCCTTCGGATATCGCTGTAAGGCTTGCTTGTCTTCTTCGGTAATAGATTTGTCCAAGGTTAACAACCAGACATCGGCGTCTTTCTTTCCAATTGAGAGTGGCGAAGCGCCAGAAAGCTTCCTGATTGTTGGGGTCAGTAAGGTCGTAGGAATCTCTAGCTGCGCTTCCTCCTTCTCGCCACCAACCGTCCTACGTGCAATCCACATCGAGTCGGATTTGCCGTCTTTCTTTACGTAGAAAAATTCGTTGCAACCGGTGCGAAGCCCTTGGTGAACATTCCAGCCAGCCTCTTCCAGCGAAATGAAATCTTCTGGATTAAATCCCTGAGGTAGAATCAGGTTTGGTTCTGCAAGTGTGCCTGATAGACGTTCATCTTCGTGATTCATCCATTGCCTGAACGAGACACGAAGCGATCCGTACGTGCCGGGTTTGGTGATCGAGTCGAGCCAAAGCCAAAATTCTTCTTTCAATACAGATCTCAAGTAGTCACCAATATCTTCCACGTAGGGAGCAACAATCTCCACGTAAGGAATTCCTTTTGAATTCTGTCGATCGGAGACTTGACCTTTTGTGTAAACGAATATGCTGGCAGGAATCTGAGCACGGGGGAACCAATTTCCGGCTCTGTGAGTGACTATGCCTCGCACGGTTCCATGTGATGAAAGGAACTGTCTCAGGGCTCTACCATAGTCACGTTCCATCCAATGGTTGCTCATGACGAATGCGATCTGTCCGTTAGGGTCGACCAAAAGCCATGCAAGAATGAGGGTGTACATAGATAGATCACTGAGTCCTGACCAAGAGTGGAAAAGTGTAGCAAGTTCTGTGCTGAGGCCCTTTGATTCTGCAAGCTCTTTCAAGATTTCGAGAAGCCGTTGTCCGTTTTCCTTTTCGCCATTACCTGTCCCTTTCACGAAAGACTTGATCTCGCCGATGTTCTGATAACCCACATATGCCGGGTTTCCAACAATCGCTTCGAATTGAAAGCGGCTAGTCTTTTTTACACTCTCGGCTGCCCACTCGAAAACATCCGCGCAGGTGAGAACTACAGTTTCATCCAAGACGAGCCGGGCCGCCGAAATTGGAAGAGAATCAATTTCTACTGCAGTCAATCGAGCTGATGAAAAGCGTTCTCTCGCTTCTTTCAGAAATACTCCGTGACCTGCCATTGGATCGAGCAAGGTTGCAGGGGAGTTCGCCAAACCAGATAATGCTAGTCTAGCGACATGCGGCGGTGTGAAGTATTGACCGAGCAATTTCGCACGTTTCTCTGTAAGCAGTTCCTCATAGAGCTGCCACAAGGCGCTTCTCCCTTCGATAGAAACAAGCGAAGCGAGCCATTCTGAAGCCTCTGTCCAAGTTCGTAGCTTTCGCAGATTGCGGCTGATGTGACTGGGAGGTGTCATTCTTCCTAGAAGTCTGGTTTTCTCTGGACTTTCCTTGACTGATGCGCTAACCAAGAGTCCGTAGAGGAGACGGAGATCAGACTCTCCTAAAGTAGTGATGATTTTTCTGAGAACACGTTGCCTATCTTCCCGGGGAACTCGGTCATCAGCAGCCGGAGATCTTGGCTTGAATTGCTGAAGAGCCATTAGCGATCTCTCCATAGGAACCATTTGTCCCCATGTGAGTCTGCAATTCGCGCCAGCGCTGCCCTGAATTCTTTCGCATCTACCGGCACGTCCTTTCCCTTTGAAAGACATGCGCCGACGAAACGACTGAACAAATAGTCAAAGGTTCTTTCAGGTGTGTCATTCGGACCTAAACGTGAAAGGCGGTCTCTCAAGAATTGCTCAGCTGTGCCTGGGTCTGATGTTTCCGTTTGAGAGTTAGCTGACAAAGGCTTGAGAGCGACGATGATTAGATCTTTCTTCACCGCGCCCGCCGTTGTCGTCTGTTTGAAGCTCGTCTGTTGTTTGTCGAGTATTGATGAGTTGACGATGTCAAAACCCGCACCCAAGATAGCACGGCGGAGTGAGTTCCAAACTTTGCTACTTGTGTGGTGGAAGACCACACTCATATAGTGACCGGCTTTGAGCACGCGGAAATTCTCACTAAGTGCTTCGGTAAGGAGGCGCTCATAGTCCTGTAGCTGTTTTCCCTGGACATCGCTTATCACAGTTTCGAATTTATTGTCGGTAAAAGCGCCGAGCCAAGATTCGGATAGGAAATTTATTTCCGAGTATTGGATGTTGCCTGCAAACGGCGGATCGGTAAACACGTAGTCCACCGAATTGTCGGGTAGTCCAGACTGCTGCGCGGGTCTGGTGTAGACGTAGACTTGCGGGTTCCATTTGTTGACCTCAGCCGCTGCTTCCTTTATGATTTTGATTTTCTGACGAACACCTTGGAACACATTCTTTTCAACGGGGCAGCCAGTTATGTAGAGGACCCCTGGCTCCGCGCTCGTGTTAACCGGAGTGCGATTGCCTTTCTTGAACACAAACCTCGTCATTAACGAGGAATGAGCGACATTATAGCTTGAGACCGCAAGAATGAAGTGGTCTCGATATTCTTCAGGGACGGATTTCGCCGCAGCATAGAGAACGGTTAGCGCAAGAAAGTTCCGTCTGGTGTAAAAATGGTGAAGGTGCGTGATGCCCTTATGGTAGCCGGCCCTGTAGAGTTCACCCCATCGTTCTTCTCCCGAGAGCATAGGAACTGGCTTCACGAAGGCCGGAAGCTGAGTTTTCTCGATTCTTGACAAAGTAGCCATGTCTTTTTCTGCGACTGGGCGTGTCCATCGTCTCTTACCAATCTTGCCATTTATCGTGACTGGGACACGCTTCGTCTTCTGAATGCTTGTCTTCAGCAAATCGTCGTATATGGTTTCAGTTGCTCTCCTTGCGGCTGTGGCCATGATAGTTGTGCGGCAGCTTGGGCACTTAGAACGGGACTTGAAGGCGCCTCTTTTGAAATCTACGAAGAGATCGAGGAACGTCGATTGAGAACCACAGTTGTTGCATTCAATGATGTCACTGAATACTGTGTTGAGAATCGTTCCATTGTTTCCTCTATCATCCTCAGCCTCGTAAATCCATCCCCACCGAGTCTCAACATCATCCATTGTCTTGTTGGAAATCCTCTCGAATTCTTCTACATCAATTGGACGCAAAAGTGTTCGACCAATGAAAGTCGGAAGTACTCCGGTGTCCACGCAGATAGCACGTCTAGGACCCCAGTGGATACCGCCTGGCACCTTAGTGCCAGCAGGCGGCACGACAGTGTCGTCCGGATTTGCACATGCAGTAGCCGCGAAGCCCGTGCTACACGTCCCTGCAAAACAGTCGTAGACTACCTCTCCCGGCTTTGTATGGGCAAGGATGAAAGGCATGATACCTCGATAGTTGATTTTAGTCGGGTAGGGGTGAACACGAAAAATCGCTCCTGTCCGAGTGGAACTTGTAGGCGTCAAGTATGGGTCGAATTCTAGTTGATGAAATTCCTGCAATGATGCTTGATTCGATTTAGTCAGTCGTCTCACCCTTTAGAATCTTTTCAGCTAGTTTGTTCAGATCCTGCAGTTCAGGTTGCAAGGCGCGGACAAACATCCTGCGCCTAGAAGACAGTGACCTAGAGACATCCAGAAAGCGGCTGTCCCTTTGTGACAACTCGCTAGCAACCTTAGCGACCCGTTGTGATTCTTCGGAAAATTGTCTGTGCTTCTCATCCTGTGCATTAAATCTGGGAATCAGTGATAAGGGTAGCTTGTGCACGTGCTGTTCCCCGAATTTTCCGGATGGTTGATGTCCCTTAATCTCTCTGTTTATGACTTGACTGTTAAGCATCCCGCAAACATACCAAGCCTCTTCGGCAGTCGGTGCTTCCCAAACATACAGCGTTTGGTCGTTTATGAAAGGAAACTCTGAGTTCGTTGTGTCCATCACGGCGCCACATACATTGCTTCCGCCTGCGCCGAATATGACCAAATGTGCGCAGCCATTCGATGACTGATCAATAAGCTTGTTCTTGCGCTCTAACCAGCTTGAGAGTAGTTTGTCACCGAGGCTCATTAGGGTTCTGTCGACGGTCTCGAACCATTTTCTCGCTTTGTCATGTCCTTTAATCGTTAGCGCACGTTGGTCAAGCAGCTTGAATTTGCCTTCGACCTTTTCGACCGGCAAAACGACATACGAGCATCTTCCAACGACAAAGGGTAGCACAGCGTCTGATTTTATTGTCGTGAAGAGGTAGTTTGATTCTACCGTTCCGCTCAAATCGATTGTATCCCAAGGCGGCTTGTTGTTTCGGTTTTCCTTTTCCGCTATGGCTGTCTGAACACTTGCGATTCTGGCAGTCTTGTGGCTCACTATGTCTACGACTACAGCACGTCTTGGCATCAGGTCCGCGCCTTGCCTGAACAGGCCCCAATAAGAATCGTCTACTTTCACAACACGTTCTTCTGGTTCGAAAGAAGATTTCTTCCCCAAAATCGATAAGGTCAGTGTCTTTCTTGAGACCGCCAACTGCCCTGAAGGATCACCATCTAAGTCTAGGCATGGTAAGTCTTTCGGGAAGCCTACATTAGCTCTGTTGTTTTCACCAAGGAGAACGCAAGCTGGACGACCGAACAGCGGTTCCACTCCTTCAAGATCCCAGACTTCCAGGACTTTCATCGGGGAGTTTGCCTTGAATCTCGACCTGCGGAGAGGGTCGTGTTGGTCACCTCTGAGAATTACACGAGGTAAAACAAACCCGAAGGACCCATTTTGCACCATGTAGTGGGACACACAATGGACTGCGAATACGGTTGAAATCTCCAAATGATGACGCGAAGCTGCTGGTGGTGCCAGTCCATAGCTGTCAACCAGTCGTCTAAGTTGGCGACTGTAACTTGCAGCCGGAAATGAGCTCATCGCAAGCCAAGGAGGGTTGCTGACAATCGCATCAAATCGAGCTTTGAGAAGTGAGGGTCTGTAGGTGTTTCTCAGTACGAATGCCCAAACGTTGTTGCGCTTTCTCTTGATTCTCCTAGACAGCTCGATGACTAAGGACCGGCAAGACTTTGTGAGGACACGTCTTGACTGAGGTGTCAGTTTCAATCGGTCGGCTACCTCACTCACCGTCCCCACAAGGGCTTCTTCACAATCCTTCAGCGACAGTTCTTTTTTTGCTAGTGCAGAAGCCAATCGATCTGCTTTCTGTACGATTTCGTCAAATTCCGATGTGCCTTTGACAAACAGTCTAACTGGAAACGAGATTTCAACCCTGTCGAACTTGACACCTATTTTTCCATCCTCTCTTTCGGTGACCAGACCTTCAGGCAGAAAAAGTGAATCGCATAGGTATACTGGAATCTCCACCGGTTTCTCAGAGCGTTTCAGCAACTCTGCGAGTGACATCATTATCGTTGTTTTGGCAATTATGATCGAAATTGGATTAATATCTAGTCCGCAGATGTCCCCCAACACAGCATCCAATGTTTTCTGCACAGTCCATTTCTTGTCTGTCCTTTCAAGTTTCTTCTCGATGACAGCTCTAAGAAAACTTCCCGTTCCACAGGCTGGATCTAGAATCTTTGTTCCCAGCTCGTCGCAGCCTGGCACAGCGTCAACTATCTTTTTCACGAGCCAAGTTGGTGTAAAGACCTCTCCATATTCAGCCCGCGTGTCTGGAGGCATAATCTGCTGATACAGTTCAGTCAATAGATCGAGTTTCCTTGCTGAACGAAAGTCAAGTCTTTGAAGGTCGTCATGGAGTGCATGCAATGCAGGGCCAAGGGCTTGAAGCACTGCGTCATCCTTTATCCAACGGAAGAAGTCCTCTTCGACAAAACGCTCGACCCTGTGAACGCCTGCGCTGAAGAAATCTCCTTTGAGGGCTCTAGTTGGGAAATCATCTGAGGTCTGCTCTGTTGACGACCGCAGAGCAGATGCCGCCAACATCCTAGCCAAAATTACCAGATATGCATGATCGAGATATGTCTCTTCATTTGGAGCCGCTTCTTTGTCAAAGCAATTTTCGACGTACTCTGACCATAGTTGCAAGCATAGTTTCGTCTGCGTAAGATTCCTGCAATTCGTCCAAGCAGTCTTGAGCGCCAATCCGAATTCTTTGTACCGCCGAGAAGCAAGCCCGAACAGGCTGACGAGTAGTGGTGCGTTTGCAACGAGCGGAACGTCCTCGAAGATCAGTCTTTTGACTGTTGGAACAAAACGCTCAACATTAGTCTCCGAAAAACTGTATTCTGTACGAAGCTCCAGTGCGACTTGCTCCGGAGTGACTTGGCCTTTGACAGAATCAGGTGCGATTGTGGGTGAATATTCGCGCCATCTCAGAATGTCTGTGCTGACGCATTTTGAGACTCTATTGAGACCTTCTTCATTGGCTATGCCGGCAACATAACGTCTGAGCTCTGTCTCTGCCTCCGTTTTTTGGGATGGGTCGGATAAGTTACTCTTGTATTCAATGAGAAGTGTTCCTTTTCGTGTATCGATTTTACCTGTCGTGATTTCCTGAACGGTTCGACCTACGGTCTTAACGGGCGATTCAGCTCCCAGTGCATACTCAGCTATTTGCCAAGCATATTCTGGGAAGAGCACACTTAGATGCCCGATGAATAATTCACGACGACGAGTCTCTCTTGTTTCCGGACTCTCAGTCAGTCTGCGTATGATTTCCAAAGCGGCTTCCGTAGGGGTCACATGTTTTCACCTCTCAGGACGACGCTTAACACGGTCATCATGATCCATTTTCAAATTGCGCTGACTCTTCTCGTATGAGTCCATGAGATGGTTGATGATGCCATCGAAGGTTTCCAATTTGCTTCCAAATTTCGCCAAGCGGTCTCGTGTCTTCTTTTGGACCTTCACCGTGGTGATTTTGCCCATACAGTATACTTGGTATCCCTACGATTAAGTCGATTTCTATGGTGCAAAACATACGATAGAGAATATGCAAAACAAAAATGTGCAGAACTAGTAACGTGTTTTTCGTTGTTCGGAGAACAATCACTACCGCTTGCCTCTCTTCGCCGACTCCCAACCTTTCTTTACAATCTCCTCGTAGATGTTCGACTGCTTCGGAATCGGCTTGCCTGACTTCGCAGCGTCTTCGACTAGCTCTCTGAAATGATTCTCAATTTCCTTTGCAACTTCCTCATCGAGCGTGAAAGAAACCTTGACCTTCGCCAATGCTAATCAGCAGAAAGTAGATAGTAGATAATCTTATAAGCCTGTTGGTAGAAAGTAGATAATGGAGGGTAGAGAATAGATGAATTTAAGCTACCTATTCCAATTGTTCCTCAATCAGTTCTCTCCGATAGCAGCATTCCTCGCAATCTCCAGTTTTCTGTACGTTGCATTGGGCAAGAGCAGGATGTTCCACTTTCATCCGATCCCGAGACTCGTACTTTCAGTGATACTAGGTCTTTACACTGCGAACTCCTTTGCCTTTGATTTTGCGAGAATCATCAGCACAGCAGGAACTGTCGTAACAATAGGTCTCATAGGTATTCTAATCTGGCATGTTGCCCTGCAGCGCGGCAAGACCCTTCAGCAATCCATCAACATCATCGGTGCGGCTGCCAGCACAGCATCCAAGCCTTGGGAAGACTTCCTCAAGAAAGCCCTAGAGCTGGTGTACAAGAAGTGAGCATTTACAGGGAAAACGAAAACTCCAAATGGCTGTGGCTGCTTATCCTAGTCATAGTGGCGTTGCTCGTCTTGATTCTGAGACTCAAGCGAGAGCTAGGCAGAATCCAGCGACAGTCCCGCGAGGCTAATCTCTGGAGGTAGACGAGTTGTCCTGGTGGAAATGGGAGGAAGAGCCCGATCCCAAGAAAAGGAAAGAATTAGTTCGTTCTGA
>Ga0209725_1000591_pt1 | contig 21809 bp, 19 predicted proteins | sample I18A1metaG_FD_184145 | JGI IMG/M metagenome (GOLD analysis project Ga0209725, IMG submission 184145) | Lake sediment bacterial and archeal communities from Gulf of Boni, Indonesia to study Microbial Dark Matter (Phase II) - ​I18A1 metaG... | ecosystem: Environmental > Aquatic > Freshwater > Lake...
GAGACTTCCGTGGGATAAGGTAGCGCTGGAAGTCAAGAGCGCGGGAATAAGGAACAGTTACACAACAGTGATCGCTCCGACAGGAAGCATCTCCATGATTGCCGGCTGCAGCAGCGGAATCGAGCCTGTCTACAGCCTCGTCTATGAGAAGAACGTCAAGGTCGGCAGCTTCTACTATGTTGATCCAGTGTTCGAGAAAGTGATGACCTCGCATGGGCTGTATGACGAAGAACTGATCAGAGAGGTAAGCGATCGGGGCGGCACGGTTCAGGGCATCCAGTATATCCCAACCGATATCAAGCGCGTCTTCGTTACAGCCATGGATACTACCCCCGAAGCTCACATACGCGCCCTCGCGGCTTTCCAGAAGTGGGTAGACTCTTCGATCTCGAAGACGAACAACTTCCCCGCTGACGCTACTGTCGACGACATGCGAGAAAGCTACTTGCTCGCCTACAAGCTTGGATGCAAGGACGTAACGGTCTTCAGAGACACCTCGATTAGAGAACAGGTGCTGGTTGCGCCTGGAAAGGCCGAGAAACGCGAGAACTCGGAAACCGCGGGGAAGCGACCGGGAGGAACGCCAACCTACCCGAGAAAAACGAGGCAGCGTATGCAGGTTCTGGCGGTTGGTGCGCCAATATCAACCCCGGGTTCCGAGAACTACTACTTGGGAAGAACTCAGAACGAAGGTCGTTCGGACGTGTGTCCTCAGTGCTACAGCTTCGTTGTCTTTCAAGAGGGATGCTACATCTGCCCCGAATGCGGATGGGGCGCATGCAGCTAGGGAACCGACAAATCACCTCGCTCGAATGGCATCTAACCCATTCATGTAGGGTCTGAGAACCTCAGGAATGACTATCGAGGCGTCGCTGCGTTGAAAGTTCTCCATGATCGCCACCAGCGTTCTTTCGGTGGCAACGAAGGTACTGTTCAGCGTATGCACGTACTCGGTCGGGTCGCTTGTCTTGTCTCTGTATCTAACATTCGATCTTACCGCTTGGTATGACGTGCAGTTGCTGCAGGACACTGCTTCCCGGTACTTTGCTTGTCCTGGCAACCATACCTCAAGGTCGTATTTCTTAGCGGCAACCGTTCCCAGGTCCCCGCTGCAGACGTTGACTACTCTGTAGGGTAGATTCAGCGCTTGGAAGATCTCTTCGGCGTTTGAGATGAGCTTTTCATGCTCTGTCCATGAGTGCTCTGGTTTGCAGAAGATGAACTGTTCAACCTTCTCAAATTGATGAACGCGAAAGATCCCTTTCGTGTCTCGACCATGGGCTCCCGCCTCTTTCCTGAAACATGGGCTCACTCCGCCGTACCTGAGCGGCAAGGTCTTCCCATCGAGTATCTCCCCGAAGTGAAACGCGTTCAGCGCGTGCTCTGATGTTGCGAGGAGGTAGAGATCTTCACCGTCGATTTTGTAGATCGTGTCCTCAAAATCTGAGAGAGCAACCGCGCCCGAAAGCGCTTCTCTTCTTAGAAGGTAGGGCGGCTGCACGAGCGTGTAGCCTATACGTCCTATGAAATCGAGCGCGTAACTGATCAGCGCATAGTTGAGTCTGACCAGCTCGTTTTTGAGATAGTAGAACCTGGCACCAGCAACCTTTGCTGCCCTCTCCAAGTCGATCAGGCCGAGCTTGAACCCTAGGTCGATATGATCTAGAGGTTTGAATGGAAACTGCGGCGGTGTGCCCCACTTCCGGACCTCCACATTGTCATTCTCGTCCTTTCCTGTCGGGACGCTCTCATGCATGACATTCGGAAGCTGCATTAGCGTCTGGCCTATCTTCTCGCGGAGGTCCCCTGCCTCTTGCTCGTACGCTCGGATCTGATCAGGAATGGTCTCGGCTTCGCGCACGACGCCAGACGCGTCTCGTCCTTCCTTTCGGAGTTTGGCGATTTGCTCCGTCAGTTTGTTCCGTTGCTGTCTCAAAGTATTCGCTTGAACTTGGAGTGATCTCCATTTCTGGTCGTTCTGTAGGAGCTCGTCGACCCAGCCGAGTTTGTCCTCGCTTCCACGCCTCTTCAGGTCTGCCTTTACGATATCTGGATGTTCACGTATGAACTTCATCTCAAGCATGGGCCCTGCACTTCCGCAATTCGGGTCGATCCGCTAAGGCGTGAGCATAGCCGATAGAAACTGGCAACCTCTTCTATGAAAGTCTTGCATCAACGTGTACACAGTCTACGCGGCTTTGGGGTTCACTCTCTCCGCAGCTTTGATCGCTTTTCTGACAAGGCTTGATGACTTGTGAACCAGCTCCTTCAGTTTCTTGGGCGAGCGGCCCTCACAGTAGACTCTGATCTTACCCTCAGTTCCGGACTTTCTGATGAGTATCCAGCTGTCGTCGTTGAAGTTCACCCTTACTCCATCGAGTGTCGAGACCTCTCTGACTCTTCTCTCAGCGGCCAGAGCTTGCGAGACGTTCGCCATCACGGGATCCTTCAATTCATCCCGGCATCTGAAGAAGAATCTCTCTTGGGGATACTCGGGTATTCCGTGGAATAGAGCGCTTGCGGTGCCTTTCGACTGGTCTAGAGCCTGAATCACTCTGCATGCAGCGTAGATCGCATCACCCCAGAATCCCCAAGCGGGGTCTATGATCTTCCAAGGTTCACAGCACAACCTTACGTTCGCCCGGTTCTCCTCAACGAGTTGCATGTGCGTCTTTCCGAGTCTTGTCCGCTCGACCGTTCCTCCGGATGAGTCTACGACCTTGTCGATGCGCGATGACGTATCAACGGTCGTCACGATCCTGCCTGGGCCGTTCTCCTGAAGGAGGAGCCTAGCGAAGAATGCTAGCAATGTGTCATTGTTGACGTACTTGCCCTTCTCGTCGACCACTGCTATGCGGTCGCCGTCCCCATCATGCGCTATCCCCACGTCAGCTTTCACACTACGTACGAAACGACACATCGCAGCAAGATTCGCGGGATTCGGCTCGGCAGGTCTTCCTGGAAAGCGGCCGTCGGGCTGTGCATTCAATGAGATTACCTCGCAACCCATCTTTGACAGAATGAGCGGGGTGACACTGTAAGTGGTGCCGTTTGCACAATCGACGAGGACCTTCAGTCTCCGTTGGAACGGTTGCATCCTACCGAGAAGTCTGTCAACGTATGCGTCGATGACATCAGGGGCCCGCAATGGTGTCCCCATTCGATCCCAAGCAACGTCTCTGAACTGCCGCCCAGCTATGAGACGCTCGAGCACTTCCTCTTCATCGGGGACGTACTCCCTTCCCTCGTGCGAGAAGCACTTGATTCCATTGTCCTCTGGAGGATTGTGAGACGCCGTGACCATGATACCCGCGTCTGCTCCAACAGCCGGGATACCGAAAGCCAAGACCGGCGTCGGTAGGAAACCAGCATCGAACGCATCGATGCCTCCACCCAGTAGGCCTCCAAGCAGGGCTGCCCTCAGCTCGGCTGAGGTGGTCCTGTAGTCAGACCCCACGACAACCTGACCCTCGTTCGCGAGCATGGTGCTCATTGCTCGCGCCAGATCAAGCGCAAGTCTCTCTGTCACTTTGTCCCGGACGCTTCCGCGTATACCAGCAGTACCAAAGAGCTTGGCACTCTGCGGTTTCTGTCGCTGTGTCATCTCTGGTCAACCCTCAAAAAAAGCCATTTGTGGTTGATCGTTCATGAGGGGTGCGCCTACTCAAGCTTCTTTCGGAACACGAGAACCGCCAGCAGAATCATGACCACTGTGTATGCTGAGAGGAATACGAGGTCCCTTGTCACGACCTCGAGGCCGGCTCCCTTTACGATCACTGCTCGCAACGCATGAATCATGTACGTGAGCGGTAGCACATACGAGATCGGCTGTACAAGTGGCGACATAGCCTCGATCGGGTAGAAGGTTCCTGACAGAAATATCATGATGTAGATCAGAGGCATTACGGTCTGCACAGCTTGCATCTGCGTCCTCGATCCCGCCGAAACAAGTGTTCCCAAACTCAGGGAAGCCGTTAGAAATACCGCCAAGAAAACCACGATTAGCAAAATGCTACCTCGAACTACGAGGTTGAACGCGTATACCGCAACGATAAGCATCGATGTCGCGCTAAGAAATCCGAACCCCATGTAAACGAAGAGCTTGCCGAGCAATATCTCAAATCCACTCACGGGCGTCGCGATGAGCTGTTCTATCGTTCCCCTCTCTCGTTCTCCAGCAATCGCCATTGAGATTAGGATCATCGGAAATATCTGCACGAAGATTCCTACGATAGCCGGCGCGATGAAGTCGATGTACCTCAGCGAAGGATTATACAAGACCAAACGCTCGACTTGGACGCGCAGCTTCGAGGTGAAGCCAAGCGCTATCCCCTGCACTACTGGAACCACTGCACCCGCTGAGACGGGGTCTGATCCATCCACCATGACATACACGAGCGCCCTCGATTGTTTGAGGTCATCCTCGAAAGTTGCTGGAACAACGATCGCCACCTTCGCCAAGCCATCTCGAATCAGCGCTTGCGCCTGCGGCTCGTCATTTGCGTAGAATCTTATCCGAAGTGTCTCGCTGACTCTTAACGCGTCAACAAATGTCTGACTGAGCGGTCGTCCATCTTTGTTGACGATGACCGTCGTGATGTGTTTGACTTCGCCGGTAAAGGCTAGGCCGACTATAGTCATCAAGAGTAGAGGCATGAAGAGTGTAAGCGCGAAGACTCGCCGGTTCCTGATGAGATGCGTGAATTCTTTCTTTGTCATCAGGAGAACTCTGTCTATTGCCGTGATTCTTCACCGGTTTCTTGAACAAGCTTGATGAAAACGTCTTCCAAGGTGGGCTGGGACTGTCTTATTTGGAGGACTTCTAGTCCTCGTTCCTTGAGGAAGGATGTAAGTTTCGGGATCGCCGAAGCTGCCTCATCGACAACTAGTCGAATAGCACCATCTGAAACACTGCTCTCTCGCACAAATTCCGAATCTTTGAGTACCGACAGGGTAGCTGACAGATCAGCGGTAACCAGTTCGATTCGTTCGCCACCAATCGCCTTCGTCTTCAGCTCTGTTGGCGTGCCGACGGCCACGAGCCGTCCGTAGTTGATTAGACCGAGCCTATCGCAGAGCTCTGCTTCATCCATGTAATGCGTGTTGATGAAGAATGTCACGCCGAGCCGGTTGAGATGTCTGAAGTACTGCCAGAAGACTCTCCGAAGAGGCGGATCGATTCCCGCAGTAGGTTCGTCCAAGATGAGTAGTTCGGGATTGTGGATCAGCGAGACGGCAAGAGACAGTCTCCGTTTCATGCCTCCAGAAAGCTGTCCGGAGAACTGTTTGCGAAACTCTTCCAGCCGAACCAGCTGCAAGATCTCGCCTGCACGTTTCCGTCTTTCGTCGGATGGAACCCGGTAGACGCTCCCGAAGAAGTCTAGGTTCTCCTCCACCGTTAGGTCGTCATAGAGTCCATATGATTGGGGCATGTACCCTATTCGTTGCTTTACTTCTTCAGGCTCCCTCACCACGTCGTGACCCACAACCAGAGCGCGGCCTGATGTTGGTGCCATCAGGCCGCATAGAATCCTTACAGTTGTCGTCTTGCCCGCGCCGTTCGGACCGAGGAAGCCGAAGACCTCGCCTGCTTTGACTGTCAGGTCCACACGATCGACAGCGACTAGACTGCCAAACAGTTTGGTGAGACCAGCAGTTTCCACGGCATGGCGCGTCATGTGGTGTTGCCGACCCACAGGAGGCGATATTCCGACCGTTGGCAGGTGGAATAGATAAGAATACGTGCTCTCCCGTGAAAGCGATCTCCGACCGGAATGCTAGGCGCAGAGCATTTCATCAACTTGCCGTCAGTCAAAGAAGGTTGTTCAGGATGACATTGATCAAGTTCCGCGGAACCAGGCCGAAGATTAGTATGGACGCCTATGTCTCCCCTAGGGCGACTCTGATAGGAAACGTTGAGGTCGGCGAAGGCAGCAGCGTCTGGGAGAACGCCGTTCTGCGCGGAGACATGGGACAAATAAGAGTGGGAAGGCAGAGCAGCATCCAAGACAACTGCACCCTTCACTGTGACACCGGCGGGCAGTGTCTCGTCGGCGACTATGTGACAGTTGGGCATAACGCGGTCATTCACGGCTCGATGGTCCATGACTGCGTAATTGTGGGAATGAACTCTACCATGCTGGAAGGTGCTGAGGTCGGGCCTGACTCGATAGTTGCTGCCGGATGCGTGGTTTTGGAGGGACAGAAAACGCCTCCTGCGGTCCTCCTAGCAGGTATGCCGGCGAAACCTGTTAGAAAACTTGACGATTCAGACCTTGCCACTATCAGGTTTGCGGCTCAAACGTATGGGAAGCTCGCAAAGTTCTACAAGGAGAAAAGCTGAGACCTCACGCCTTTGGTTCCTCGCTAAGCTTCATGCATGTCAGTCAAGTTCGCCCCAGCGCCGGAATAGGCTGTGAGGCACGTTCAACAAGTCCAAGATTCTGCCCACTATGAAGTTCACCATGTCGTCAATGGTTTTGGGCTTGGTGTAGAACGCCGGCATTGCGGGAACTACGGTAGCGCCTGCCTCTGCAACGCGTAGAAGGTTTCTAAGCTGGATTGTGCTCAGTGGAGTCTCTCGGGGTACAAGGATTAACGGTCTACGTTCCTTCAATGTCACGTCCGCGGCTCTCGTTATTGCGTTGCTAGATAGACCGTGAGCAATGTAAGAGGCTGTCTTCATGCTGCAAGGAACAATTATCATTCCAGCGGTCTTTACCGACCCGCTCGAGGCTGGTGAGTCCAGGTCATGATCTGAGAAAGTCCGAGTCGCCAGCTCCGTGAATTTCTGAAGATTCTCATTTTCGTGTTTCATGACATCCTTCGCTTCGTCACTTATCAGGAGAAGCGTCTCGTGTCCGGCGCGTTTCAGCTCCTCAAGTAGCCGTCTTGCATAGACTGAGCCGCTCGCGCCGGTTACCGCGACAACGAACAGCATGAACATACCTTCCGCTGAGTCTACGCATGTTCTAGCAGACAGCGTGTGCTATATGGCTTGACTTTGCCAAGAGAAGTGGTGTTGTAACGATCTATACAGTTCAAGAAAAAGAGTGAGGGGGCAGAGTCAGTCTAGTACTCTTCCCCGCCAGGAGGCATTGGCGGCTTGCCCGGAGGGCCAGCCTCTTTCGCGCCCTTCGACGAGACGACATCATCGATGCGCAGGATCATGCATGCGGCTTCGGTCGCTGAACGAAGGACCTGCTGTTTCGTTCGTAAAGGCTCTACCACGTTCTGTTTGAGCATGTCTTCAACCTTGCCGGATATCGCGTCGACGCCCGTCCATATGTTCTCAGGCGATTCGTGTTTCGCTCTCAAGTCGACCATGATATCGATAGGGTCAAGCCCCGCGTTTGCCGCGAGCGTCATGGGGATGTTCTCAAGCGCTTCCGCGAACGCTTCGATGGCAAGCTGTTCTCTTCCGCCAACAGTCGTGGCGTAGCTCTTGAGGTCCTTCGCAGCTTCCGCCTCAGGGGCCCCGCCGCCGGCTACTATCTTTCCATCTTCTACAGCGTTTCTCACAACGCAGAGGCCGTCATGCAAAGAACGCTCCGCTTCGTCGACAACGTGCTCCGACCCTCCGCGGAGAACTATCGTGACAGCTCTGGGGTCCTTGCATTCTCGCACGTAGATGAGCTTGTCATCGCCGATCTTGACCTCTTCGACCAGTTTGGCTTCGCCGAGCGCCTCAGGCGACAGATCCTTGGTGCTCGCGAGAATCTTTGCGCCGGTTGCCTTTGCCAGCTTTTCCATGTCGCCGCTGCTCAGGTTCTTGGCAGTCAGAATTCCCCGCTTCGCGAGAAAGTGTAGTGCGATATCGTCTACGCCTTTCTCGCAGAGAACAACATTGGCTCCTGAGTTCGCAATCTGTTCGACCATCTCCTTGAGCATTCGCTCCTCTTCGTCCAAGAACATGTGCATCTGATCCGGGTTCTCGATGTTGATCTTCGCATCAAATTCGGTCTTCTCGATCTCCAGCTTCTGGTTGAGCAGAGCGATCTTCGCGTTGCGAACCTGCTTTGGCATTTGGCTGTGCGAGACTTCCTTGTCGATCACAATTCCCTCGATCAGCTCGGTCTCTTCGATGCTCTTCCCGTGCTTCTTCACAACCTTGACTAAGTCGATATCAGCTCTGATCTTGCCGTCTCGTTCTTCTTTGATCTGCTCCACTGCCTTGACTGCAAGTTTTGCGAAGTACTCCTTCTCGGCGGATATGTCCTTAGTTCCCATAGACGTGGAGGCAACTTGGCGCAACCGTTCTTCATCCTTGGGATCCACAGCGAGCGCAATCTTCCCGAGGAAATCCGAGGCTCTGTCTGCGGCCTTCTTGTATCCGTCCACGATGACGGTGGGATGCACGTCTAGGTCCAAGAGTTTCTCCGCCTTCGACAGAAGCTGACCCGCCAAGACGACCGCGGTTGTGGTTCCGTCGCCGACCTCGTTGTCTTGGGTCTTCGCTACCTCGACAAGCATCTTGGCAGCCGGGTGCTGGACATCCAGCTCCTTCATTATTGTGGCGCCATCGTTGGTGATGACAACGTCGCCGATTCCGCTGACGAGCATCTTGTCCATGCCGCGCGGTCCAAGCGCGCTGGACACGGTCTCCGCGACGATGCGCGCTGCCATTATGTTGTTCCGCTGCGCATCTCTGCCCGTTGCTCTGCCAGTTCCTTCCTTGAGGATGAGTACGGGAACAGTCCCTGCAGCTTGTGCCATTTCATTCACCTGTAGTTAGGTAACGCAAGACGGCGTACAATTCGCCGTAATAAGTTTTTTTTCTGGAAGGGAAGATCACCACGAACTGGACGCTTTCAGCTGGACCTAGCTAGCATAGCACCAGTCCGGCATGTGGTAGGCTATCTCACGATCAGGGTTGGGCACTTCGCGTGGTGGCTGACCTTGTCTGAGACGCTTCCGAGCAGGAAAGCCTTGACCTGAGAGAGCCCGCGGCTTCCGAGGACTATCAGGTCCGCCTTCTCATCGACTGCGGCTCTGAGCAGCTCCTCCGCTGGGACGCCTTGTCTCAGCCGAACTTCTACGGGTAGCCCCTGAGACCTTACGGTTTCCTCCCCCTTCGCCAGAATCGCTCTTCCTTCAGCCTCAAGCTCGCGGACAATAGCAGTGCCAGCTATGATCCCGGCCTCTGGGGGATTGATCGCGTATATCTGCCGCATGACGACGTGAACTAGGACGAGTTGACTTCGATACTTCTTCGCGATATCGATGGCGAATTCTAGGGCCTTCACAGAAAACTCTGAGCCGTCTAGCCCTACAAGTATTCTTGAAAACAAGGCTCTCCGAGCTCAAGTCCTACTAGCGAATCAAGATAAGAATTGTCCCATCTGTGCTACGAAGTCCGGAAGCTGAGTTTCAGCTGCCGAGATGTCGTACGAGCCACGGAACCTCTAGGAACGAACCGACGATGAAGTCCGGCTCTTCCTCCAAGAGTCGTGCGGCGGGGAAGGGCCCTGTTGGAACCGCTACGCTCCTCACGGACGCCGCCCGTGCTGCCCGGATGTCGATGACCGCATCCCCGACCAAGATAGCCTCGCCTGCCTTGACTCTAGCTAGGTCTAATGCCTTCAGCACGATTCCTGGGTCGGGTTTGAGTTGGTCAGAGTCATCTCTCGTAACGATGCCGTCGAATAAGCCGCTCAACTCTAATCTGTCGAGGGTTCGCTGGGTCCCGAGCCTTCCGTTATTCGTCACCACGACTATCTTCTTCTTCATCTGCTTCAGCTCGTTCAAAGCGTCTATGGCGCCTGGCAGCAACTGAACCTGTTCAGCTGATTCGGCCTCGATCGTCTCAACCGTGGCGTAGATGCGTTTCTTGATCTCGTTGAATCTGTCCGTGTTGATTGCCCCGCGCAACTCTTTGAGCATAGCGTAGATGCTCAACTGGTCGCTGAAGCCAGCGCGCATGAGACCTTCCTCCTCTAGCAACCGTAGGGCAGTTCTTCGCATACCCATGTAGTCAAGGTTGAACTTGGTGAATGTGCCGTCCATGTCAGTGAGTATGGCCTTCACCGTCAACCCCGATACCCCCATGCGTGTACTCAGCTGATGCTAGAGGAATCACCAAGACACTGCTCTCGGCTATTAGAACATCGACAGGCCCTTGGGTTGGAGTGGTTTACTCGGCCATGTTAAAGGCCAGATGAGAGAGAATTCGGGTTTGAGCCAGATTAGCGTTGACCATGGAATGTGTCCAGATATCCTTAACTTTACGCCACATGGCCTAGAGTCTCCGGCTGATAAGTGATGTATTACATCGCGCCTGGCCCAATACTGTGGGTGATGCCGCTATCGGCGTTTGCGACTCCAGTTCCTCCCACAGCATCATACTACACAGTTCCGACCTACTATGTTCCTCCCGCCGCGCCTATCGCACCATTCGCCTACGGCGGGCCTGTCGCGTACGGGCCGTCGTTCTACTCGCTTCCATCCGTTTCGCCTCCGCGCGGCGAGTATCATCTCGGACGATGTCTCTGCATCTGCCAGTAGCTCAATCCCTTCACTCTGTCCTTATTCAAGCGAATAACGAGCGGTGAGCCCGCTTTCTCTCTCGCGCTGTATGTAGTCGTTAGTGGGAGCTCTTACACGCGTGTTTTGGTAACGTGAGTTCCGGTCTTCCCCTGCATTGCTTCGGTGAGTTTGCCCAATTCAGCGATTATTGCTGTCTTGCCGCCGTTTTGAACGAACCTAATTGCAGCTCTGATCTTAGGCGACATGCTGCCCTCCTTGAAGTGGCCTTCTTTCACGTATTGTTCAAGTCGCTGTGGGTTTGTTCGCTTGATAAGAGTCTGTTTTGGCGTGCCGTAGTTCAGGTAGGCACCGTCTACGTCGGTAAGAATCACAAATACCGAAGCGCCTATCAGCGTCGCCAGTCTTTGCCCGGCGAGGTCTTTGTCGATGACAGCCTCAACACCCCGCGCCTGAGTCACCTCTTCAACTATCGGGATACCGCCTCCGCCGCATGCCACGACAACGAATCCATTGTCCACTAAGACTCTTATTCCGGATCGCTCAGCGATTATCTTTGGGTCGGGAGAAGGTACCACTCGCCGATAACCTCTGCCCGCGTCTTCCCTTATCACCAAATCAGGCCGCGAAGAAACGATCTTCTCGGCCTCTTCTTTCGTGTAGAACGGGCCGACGGGCTTTGTCGGGTTCTTGAACGCTTCATCTTCAGCGTCTACAATTACTCTTGTAACGATCGTCACAACGTACTTGTCAAAGCCTCGCTTCTTCAGTTCATTTCTGAGAGCCTGCTGGATCATGTAGCCGATGAAACCCTGCGTCTCCGAGCCGCAGACATCCAAAGGAAATGGCGGAACGATGTTCTTTGCGGCCTCATGTCTTAGTAGCGTGGCTCCGACTTGCGGCCCGTTCCCGTGAGTGATCACTACCCTGTATCCGTCTTGCACAAGATCCGCTATCCGCAGAACAGTGTCGCAGACGTTCCGATACTGCTCTTCGAAAGTGCCCTTCTCGCCTCGTCTCAGAATCGCGTTACCGCCGAGCGCAATAACTACAATCTCGTTACTGGGCAAGTATGCTCGCACTCCGAGGGGAAGCCCGGATTGAGCGAACTCGGCTTATCAATCTTGCATCTCTCGTCATGCGATCTGGGAAGCTTCTTTAGAGCGAGGGCGGCGTTCCAGACGAGAACCATTGGGTGGGTGAGAGGACGTTGGCCGATCTTTCCGGTCGAGACCTGATAACGACTCAGGAATGGAGCGTTGAGGAACTCGAGGCGACGCTACGTCTGGCACACAGCTTTCGCGATAAGCGCAGGAAGGATCATGTTATTCCGCTGCTGCGTGACAAGACTTTCTTCGCCCTGTTCTACGCGTCCTCGACACGTACTCGCGCCGCCTTCGAGGCTGGAATGACCTACCTCGGTGGCCATGCTCAGTATATCGACGCCTCAACCACCCGTCTCGGAGCCGGAGAGGCAGTTCGAGATGTTGCGAAGATGTACGAACGGTATGGTCACGGGTTGGGCGTGAGGATTCTCGACGAAATCATCGACTACGTCTACGGTAGAGGGATCGCTGTGGTAAGGGAGTACGCGAAGCACGCGGATATTCCTGTTATCAACATGGCCTGTTGCACGTACCATCCGACACAAGGCCTTGCTGACTTGATGATGCTCCGCGACGAATTTGGCGGAGGCAAACGGAAAAAGTACGTCATCATGTGGGCCTATTCGAAAGGCTTCCGCGGGAGGTGCAGCGTCCAAGAAGACGCGCTAATTGCCACTCGATTTGGATACGACGTCGTGTTGGCGCACCCGGAAGGGTTCGAGATAGACGAGAAGATCGTCGCGGCGTCTTCAGAGAACGCGGCCGCATCAGGCGGAACCTTCACCGTCTCGCGCGATTTGAAGACAGCGCTTGAAGGAGCTGACGCGATATTTCCCAGGAACTGGGCGAGCAAGGGACTGCTCGAAATTGGTGCAGGTAGTTTCGGAAAGGAACGGGAAGCAGGGCTGCACGAGAAGTATAGGCACTGGTCGCTGACGGAGGAGGCGCTTGACATGGCCCAGAAGCGCGCGATAGTCATGCATGTCCTTCCGGTGCTCAGGGGAGAGGAGGCAAGCGACGCGGTCGTGGATGGAACACACTCCCGAATCTACCCGCAGGCGGAGAACGGCCTCTACACGAAGATGGCTGTGCTCGCGCTTACAATGGGCAAGAAGAAGCGTTCACGTTAGGGTATCCAAGGCTGCGTGACCCTCACTTATTCAGGTTGAGGACTTTCTGCAGGTCTTCGAGATTGGGATCGATCAGCGGGGCCTCCGCTGATCCGATCACGCTCAGGTCCTTCAAACCGCTGCCGGTGATCACGATCACGACGCGGTCATCGGCAGCAATTGTGCCTTGATTCATCAGCTTTGTCAGACCTGCTAGGGCTGCGACCCCTGACGGCTCGCCGAATACTCCTTCGTTCTTTGCTAGGGCTCTTTGAGCGTCTAGGATCTCCTCGTTCGAGACCTTGACGGCGGTTCCTGAGGACTCGTGTAGCGCTTTGAGGGCAGCGTCTCCGTCCCATGGAAATGGATCCATCAGGCCCGTCGCGATAGAGTCCGGGTGTTCCCACGGAACTATGTTTTGCGGGTCCATCTTCTGCTCAAATGCCCTGACCAGCGGCGCGCATCCGGTTGGCTGAACGGCGACCATTCTCGGCGATCCTTCCATGAGGCGAAGTCGTTTGAACTCCTGGTAGCCCTTCCAGTTTCCGGCCAGCAGTCCGCCGCCGCCAACGCCTGCGAAGACCCAGTCCGGGCTCGTCCAACCGAGCTGCTCAACGATCTCATATGACATGGTCTTCGGTCCTTCTGCCTGATACGGGTTGAAGGGACCCGCGCTCGGGCAGGGATACCAACCGAAGCGCTCGCAGACGAGTCTCAACATTGTGAAGGTCGGATCAACACCGCTCTCCAGCCCTCTCAGTCTGACGACGTTAGCGCCGAACATCTTCAGCTGAGCGATCTTTCCTGGGCTAGCCATCTCCGGAACAAAGGTGTAGCACGTCAGGCCAGCCCTGGCCGAGTACGCTGCCAGCGCTGCGGCCGCGTTCCCGCTTGAAGCAGAAACAGTCGCGTCGAATCCAAGCTCAACAGCCTTCGACACGCCCACGGTCATCGGGCGGTCTTTGAAGGATGACGTCGGGTTCTTCGTATCATCCTTGACGTAGAGATTCCTCATTCCGAGGAACCTTGCAAGGTTCCTGCATCGAATGAGAGGAGTCTGAACCTCTCCTAGCGTGACGATGTTCTTATCATTCTCGATTGGAAGAAGTTCGTGGTATTTCCACAGCCCACCGTGGCGGCGCTCGAAAACTTCCCTGCTGACTTCGCTTGCCACCGCATCGTAATCGTACTCCACGTTCAGCCGTCCGTCATCTTCCTTGCACTTCAACACGCGATCTTTCGTCGCGTAAGTTCTTCCACATCTTGTACATCGCAGATTGGCAACGTACGTCATCTCCTTCACCCGGACCAGCTCAATCAGCGACTATCAGTTGGTGACTTTTCTAAACTGCTCGGTAACGCTCACTCTTGGTCATAGGCACGAGTTTCGCGGGCACGATTTGCATCTCAGGCTACGGCTACGGTGGCTGAACGAGCCCCGATAAACATTAACCTGATAACTGGAATGGACTAGACAAAGACCTCGGTTGTAGTTTGTTTGCCTGAGAGCTTCTTCCGCGACAAGTTCAAAAACGCGATGGTTGCAACGACGTTCCGTGACGTGATTCTATCTCTGGGCAGGTCAGAGGTTGAACCTGAAAACGTGAATGTCCACACTGCCGTGACGAAAGAACGTGAGATGAAGATCCCATTTGTCTCCTCTCCCATGGATACGGTTACCGAGAGCGAGATGGCAGTAGCGCTAGCAAGGCACGGAGGCCTAGGTGTGCTTCACAGGAACTGCACAGTTGAGGAGCAGTGCGAGATGGCGAAGCGCGTCAAGAAGGCTGAAGCCCTCGTTATCAGAGACGTAGTTACTGTGACTCCCTCAACGACCATAGCAGAAGCATTGTCGCTCATGCAGAAGCATGAGATCTCCGGGCTGCCTGTTGTTGAAGGTGATCGTCTCGTTGGAATCTTGACCGGGAGAGATGTGCGATTCGCTGACCCATCGCTGAAAGTGGACAACCTGATGACTCGAAAGGTCATCACGGCAAGAGAGGGCACAACCATAGATGATGCAAAGGAGCTTCTTCACATGCACAGAATCGAGAAACTGCCGATAGTCGACGCGGACGGGAAGCTAAGCGGTCTCATCACGATAAAGGACATAATCCTTCGAGGAAGGTTCCCTGACGCAACCCGAGATGATGAAGGTCGGCTATTGTGCGCCGCGGCCGTATCACCATTCGATTTGCACAGAGCGAAGGAACTTGACAGGTACGCGGACATCTTGGTAATCGATGTAGCTCACTTTCATAACGTCAAAGTCCTCGAAGCAACGAGAAAGATGATGAAAGATGTCAAAGCCGAGCTTGTGGTCGGCAACATTGGAACATTCAGGGCCGCTGAAGAGGCGATCACGACGCTTGAGAACGTTGCTGCATTTCGTGTCGGAATCGGATCCGGATCAATTTGCTCCACAACCGCTGTAACAAGAGCCGGTGCACCGACCTTGTTCGCGACATGCGAGGTCGCCGACGCCGTGCGACAGCACAACGCCGAAATCCCAATAATCGCAGATGGCGGAATAAGAGGCGGCGGCGACATCGCGGTCGCCTTGGCCTCGGGAGCTTCCGCCGTGATGATAGGCAACCTGTTTGCACGATGCAAGGAAGCACCTGGAACATTGCTCACTATCGGCGGCCGACACTACAAGCAGTACAGAGGCATGGCCAGCCCGTCGGCAAGAGCAAGAAGGTACGCGGTCGACCGCTACAGCACACCTGCAAAAGCGCTACCTGAAGGCGTGGAAGGATGGGTTCCGTACAAGGGGGAGGTCGCGTTACTCTTGCAGGAGCTGGTCGCTGGTCTCCAAGCCGCAATGGGCTATGCTGGCGCCGCGAGCATAGGCGACCTCTGGGAGAAGGCGGCCTTCCTCATGATTTCGCAGTACGGAGAAGCCGAAGCAAGTCCTCATGATATTCTTCTTCCGAGCGAAACAGAAAGGAGCTAAGAAGAGTAGCCGCGAGACCCACAGTTGTAGAGTTTACCCATTCACTAGGACCGGTGGATCTGCAACTATCTCCACAAGAACGACGTGTTCACCTACATGATTTAAGCGACCTTGAGTTCCATAGGCCACTCACAGCAGACACAAGCCGGGGCACTCTTGGGCAACATCGTGGATGTTGAGGACCTCTGGTTCCGCTACAGAGGCTCATCAGACTGGGTCCTGAAAGGTGTCAATCTCCAAGTTGCTTCAGGCGAATTCATCGTAATAATGGGCCCAAGCGGATGCGGGAAAAGTACCCTTGCCCTAGCGTTGACAGGCGCCGCTTCTCGACTTCTCTTCGGCGAGGGCAAGGGAAAGGTAGTTGTGGACGAAATTGATGCTCTCAAGGCGCCGAGCTATGAGATCTCTCAACACGTGGGAATGGTGCTCCAGAATCCTGAGACGCAACTCGTCACGATGACCGTCGGAGAAGAACTTGCCTTTGGTCCGGAGAATCTGCAGCTTCCACCATCAGAGATCAGGCATAGGATTGAGGAGGTCGCGATGAAGATGCGACTTGCTCCACTGTTGGATAGACCCGTGAACGCGCTTTCCGGAGGAGAGAAACAAGCCGTTGCCGTTGCAAGTGTTCTCACTCTGCGTCCAAGAGTGGTCATACTGGATGAGATCACGTCAATGTTGGACCCGGTCGGAATGGGAATGATTACAAAGCTAATAGAACTGATGCACGAAGAGTACAAGCTCACGATTCTTGCCATAGATCACAGAGTGGAATGGGCCTCCGAGATCGCGCATAGAATCGTCATAATGAACGAAGGAAGGATCGATCTGGACGCTCCGCCCCATGAAGCGTTCAAGGACAGAGAATACGTTCGAAAGATCGGCTTCAGAGCACCGCAGGTAACTGAAGTCACCTATAGGATGATGGACAAGGGGCGACACATAGCAAGCATTCCCGTCACGCTGAGCGAAGCAACAGAAACTTACTCGACCCTTCTGAGGAGCCGAAAGCATGCCACTGATTGAACTGACGGACGTTCGGTACTGGTACGGTCGCGAGGTAGAAGCTCTCCGAGGTGTAAGCCTTCAGATACGTGAGGGTGAGTTCATTGCCCTCCTGGGTCAAAACGGTTCTGGAAAGACTACACTTGCAAAGCATCTGAATGGTCTGTTGAAACCCACTTCAGGAACGGTTCTAGTCTCCGGCAAAGACACCCGGAACGCGCGGATCGCCCAGCTTTCGAGAATTGTAGGCTATGTTTTCCAGAACCCCGATCACATGATCTTCGCGAAGACGATATTTGATGAAGTTGCCTTCGGCCTTCGCAACGTCAAGACACCCGAGACAGAAATCCCGCCTCTTGTCGACAGAGCTCTCGTCCTCGTCGACTTGAAGAAGCCCCTCACCGAGGACCCACACTCTTTGAGTATGGGTGAGCGGCGGCGCTTGACGATCGCTTCGGTTCTCGCTTTGGACCCAAGGGTCCTGATTCTGGACGAACCTACGACGGGAGTCGACTATCATCGCGCCTCGTTGCTGATGGACACCGTCGTACAGCTGAATCAGGCTGGACGGACGATCATCTTGATCACTCACGACATAGCCCTTGCTGCCGAGTATTCGAACAGAACGATCATCCTGAAGGACGGCGGGATTCTGGCCGATGGCCCGACCAGGAGCGTACTGAGCCAGCGCCAGCTAACCTCACAATCGAACATCCTACCTCCACAGGTCTCGATGCTGGCCGAACGCCTGAGCACATTCGGTTTTCCGCCTCAAACTGTGAGGATAAGCGAAGCAGTGGATTGGCTGCTGGCGCACATATGAGCGGAAGCTAATAAAGCGCAGGCGGGGGGGCCAAGCGATAAATACGTGCGACTGAGACCCTCAAACTGGAGATTGCATTGGTTGTCCTAATGCCAAACGACTACGGAATAATCGGCTTTGTCGTCTTCGTGCTCATCGTTGGAGCCATTTTGTACGCTATGAAGAAACCAATCGGCAGACTAATTCTCCTCTTCGGCGTTGGCGGGGTTCTCACACTGATCGCGTACTTCATCTTGATCTTCGCTGGAGTGTACGATAACGTGACGGGCGCATTCACACAGACACCTGCCCTTAACGGGTTCGCGGTGATCGTCATAATTGTCGGGCTCGGCGCAGGATACTATGCAGTCCAGAGAGCGAAGGTGAAAGCATGACAAGCAAGGAACCGACAAGCTACAAACTACTCGCAGTGGTGGTAGCCATAATCGTGTTGGCGATCGCCTTCTACGGCACCTACTCCTTCCTGTCATTCAACTGGGCGACCGGCCCAGGGGACCTACTGGCAGGCAAGGGGTGGACTTTCGGTCAGGCATTCCTGAACCTAGGCTTCGACTTCTGGCTCGGGGTAGGCGGAATAATCTGGCTTGCGGGGACCATACTCTTTCTCATGGAACTCGGCGGCGTAACACTGGAAGGTCTGAAGCTTCGACGGTTCTCACTCAGATGGGATGCGGTGGATATCGCAACAACCGCGCTCTGCGCCGCCGTTTACGGCGGTGGCCTCTTTGCAACCGGTGGTCTGACAGTAATCCCAGGCTTCACGTGGATACGCCCAGCAAACGCGTTGACCCCAATCTTCGGCATACTCTTCGGCCTGCCAGGAGCCTTTGGAACCGCAATTGGGAACTTCATCGCGGATGCCTTCGCAGGATTCCTGAGCGTTGGCAGCATCGGTGGTTTCGTCGGGAACTTTATCCTCGCCTGGGTCCCGTACAAGTTCGTCAAGGACGCTAGCATGCGTAGCGGGAAGTCTTGGGCACAGTTCTACCTGTGGGGAGTATTGGTCGGGTCGGTCTGGTGCGCCATCTACATCGGGTGGTGGCTTTACTTCATCGGACCGCAGAGCCCCGTGCTCGCCTCGTTTCCGCTGACCGGCCTCCCGGCATTCCTCGTGTGGGGCTGGTTTACACCGTTCGTGGTGATCAACAACGCCATTGTTACCGCCATCGTCAGCGCACCGGTGACGGCTGCCTTGTTCCCTTACGCCAAGAAGTGGGGCCTGTACTGGGGAGACAGAATCCAATACAAGTCATAGCACGAGCAGACGACAGAGATGGGCTTTGAGCTGGGACTGTACGTTGAAGGCAATAGCTTCATGCACAGGCTTGACCCGCGGGTCAAGCTGCTATTTGCCTTCTCCCTAATTTTTTTGCCCGCTTTCTATAGAGACCCCAGGATCAATGGTTCGATCTACGGGGCTTTCCTTCTCCTAGCAGTCCTGTCCAGAGTGGGAATCAAGCGTATACTCATGGTGCTCTCGATCTCGGCAGTAATATTCTTCATGACCTTCCTGATCTGGGCGACATCCCCCCTAGTATCGGGTGGCAGGACGCTGTTTGTACTGCCGTTGCCTTGGGGAGGCACCATCAACTATACGGAACAAGGAGTATTGTACGCGCTGAACAATGTGTTCCTGATCCTCATTCCTGTGTCAGGAATGTTTCTCTACGTCAGCGTGACGACACCCTACGAGATCGTGCAGAGCTTTCAGCTGCTGCACCTGCCCTTCAAGATAGGATTCGCGTTCTCTACGGCGCTCCGTTTTCTCCCGGTTATGTTCAACGACACGAAGCAGATCATGGAGGCTCAGATGAGTCGAGGACTGGATCTTCAAAGCGGCAACATCCTGCAGCGCATGAGGGGCTACATTCCGATCTTTATACCGCTACTAGTCAAGATGATGAAGGGTGTGCAGGAACTCTCGCTGAGCCTAGAAACCCGATGCTTCGGCGTGAACCCGCAGAGAAGCTTCGTGAAGGAAGCTAGATTCAAGATGCTAGACTACGTTGCCGCAGGAATCATGATTCTCGCAATCGCATTCAGCATCTACGCCAAAACCGTGGGTATCGGACAGTCATTAATCTGGGCATAACAGTAACGCCTCGTGACTGTCTTTATCCCGAAGCTCGTACGCGACGAATATCCGAAGGACTATTCTATCGTCCCAACTCCTTGCGCATAATCAACAGGACATTTCGCTCGGCATCGGCGGTACTGCTTTCACCCAAACGGCAAAGTACTCATTGATCTAACTGATTCATACACCAGCTTAGGAGAGGAACCATCTTGGAACACGTCGACCTGCTAATTCGTGACTGCCAAGTCCTAACGATGGATGCGAAGGACCGGCTGCTTCACCGGGCGCTCGTCGCCGTAGACCATGGTTGCATAGTTCATGTCGGATCCAGCGATGCCAGCTACGCCGCCAGCACCGAAATCGATGGGCGTCGAAAACTCTTGATGCCGGGTCTCATCAACGTCCACACTCACATTCCCATGACGCTCTTTAGAGGCCTAGCTGAGGATATACCTCTCAACGCGTGGCTTGAGAAGATTATCTGGCCTCGCGAGGCAAAGCTGAAGCCTAAGGACGTTTACGCCGGCGCTTTGCTGGGTTGTGCGGAACTGATCAAGACCGGGACAACTTGCTTCAACGAAATGTACTTCTTCATGGATCAAGTGGCCGAAGCAGTCGCGAAATCTGGCCTCCGAGCAGTACTCGCTGAGGGCATGATAGAGCTGGGCGATCCTGAAAAAGGACAAGAAGCGCTGCACAAAAGCGAGGCTTTTGCGAGGAACTATGACCGATTTGCAGGAGGTAAAGTTCGAACTAGGTTGGGTCCTCACTCCGAGTATTCATGCAGCCCCGAATTCTTGCGCAAGGTCAAAGATAGGGCAGAGTCGCTCGGGGTCGGGATACACATGCATCTCGCTGAGTCGAAGCCCTACGCGGACTCCGTAGCGGCAAAGTTAGGAAAAAGCGCCACTAGGCAGCTCGAAGAAATCGGCTTCCTCGACGATCAACTGATCGTTGCCCATTGTATTCATGTCGATCAGCAAGAGATGAACATCCTAGCACGCCATCAAGTGGGCGTTGCCCACTGTCCCGTCTCCAATATGAAAGTGGCCCTAGGGATCGCGAAAATTGTCGATATGGTCGACAGAGGAATCACGGTGGGAATCGGAACAGACGGACCGGCCAGCAACAATCACGTTGACATGCTGAAGGACATGAAGATCGCTGCACTAGCGCAGAAGAGCCTCTATGGCGACGCTACGGCTCTTCCGGCGAAGAAGTTGCTTCGAATGGCCACGATCGACGGTGCGAAGGCTCTTGGACTCGATAAGGAAATTGGGTCCGTTGAAGTCGGCAAGAGAGCTGACATGATCCTCATCGACCTGAACAAAGCGCACCTCTCGCCGCCTGCTGATCCTTGGACCACGTTAGCTCACTCGGCGATGGGTAGTGATGTCGACACAGTGATTGTCGAAGGAAGAATACTGATGGAGTCACGTAGGCTTACTCAGTTGGACGAGGAAGAAGTCATCCAAGAGGCGACCAAAGTCGCGCAGCAACTCCAGTCAAGATAGAACACCGGACTTGTACAAGAATTGGATACGGTGACACGAAGGCTTTACTTGCGCTCGAGACAAGATCAAGCGATCAAACGGATCGTGAAAGGACGATGATGGAAGCATGAGCATCGTGAAGGATGTTTCGCTTGCACCGGCTGGATTGCCGAAGATCAAGTGGGCCGAGGCTCACATGCCTGTTCTGTCCAGGATACGAAAGAGATTGATTGCGGAGAAAACATTCGAAGGACTTTCAATCGGAATGTGTATCCACTTAGAGATGAAGACGGCCGTACTTGCGCTCACTCTGAAGGCTTGCGGAGCAGAGGTTGCAATTACAGGAAGCAACCCGCTGTCAACACAGGACGACGTAGCGGCGGCCCTTGCGGGTTCGAATGTGAACGTGTACGCTTGGCACGGCGTCACGCCTGAGGATCACAAGCAGAACCTAGGCCGGGTGCTCGCTCACAAGCCCGACATAATCATCGATGACGGGGCCGAACTCTCAGTGGCCGTTCACAAAGAACATCGTGAGCTCATCGGAAAGACGTTGGGAGCGTGCGAAGAGACTACCACAGGCGTGCTCAGGTTTAGAGCGATGGAAAAGGACGGCGTACTCAGGTATCCAGTCATAGCTGTGAATGATGCGCAGACGAAGTACCTGTTCGACAGCCAGTACGGAACCGGACAATCTGCGCTCGAGGGAGTGATGAGGGCGACGAACCTTCTGATCGCGGGCAAGTCACTGGTGGTGG